>Ga0137381_10001343_pt1 | contig 16479 bp, 8 predicted proteins | sample SagtaG_16_FD_104808 | JGI IMG/M metagenome (GOLD analysis project Ga0137381, IMG submission 104808) | Vadose zone soil microbial communities from Sagehorn Ranch, Mendocino, California, USA - Sage2_L_115_16 metaG | ecosystem: Environmental > Terrestrial > Soil > Vadose zone | place: USA... | reverse complement strand
CTAGTTTCGCGGCGCGGGTTCAACGGTTCTCAGGGGGTGTATCGCCGGAAGCGGGGAGTCCCATCGACGATCGACCGAATCGAGATTCAAGCAGGGGGTGGCTATGCGAGTGGTGAAGTTGGCTGGAATGATTCTCGGGTCCTTCTTCTTAGCCTCGGCCGCAGTTCATGCACAAACTGCAGTCGGCGAGGTGAACGGGACAGTAGCAGATAGTTCAGAGGCTATTGTGGCAGGGGCCACCGTCACGCTCACAAACCAAGCGACTGGAATTGTGGATCGAGCTACCACGAATTCCGACGGGCATTTTGTCTTCATCAACGTGAAGCCCGGTCAGTATGTCCTCGGGGCAGAGTCATCGGGATTCAAATCAACTCGAGTCTCTCCGTTCACGGTAGGTGTCAATCAGACCGTCACGCAGACAGTAAGACTCGAGCTCGGTTCAATGACGGAAACCGTTACAGTCAATGCCGAAGCAGCGATCCTTGAAAGATCTTCCAGCGAACTCGGGACGGTGATCACTGAAAAAGCGATTACCGACATCCCTTTGAATGGCAGGAATTTCACGCAGTTGCTGACTCTCACTCCTGGTGTCACGCCGGTTTCTACGTCTCAGAATAAGAGCATTGGCGGAGTAGAGGGGAATGTTGGAATCCCCAATTCCGGCTTTGCTGACCCCTCCATCCACGGGCAGCAAAATCGCTCCAAGCTGTACTTTTACGACGGCATCATCAACACCAACATTCGCGGGCCAACGTACGTCGTCGTTCCAAACCTTGACTTGGTCCAGGAATTCAAGGTCGTCGGACAGGATTCCAAGGCGGAGTACGGCGGGGCCACTGGAGGCGTGGTGGATATGGTCTCTAAGTCCGGGACCAATGCCTTCCACGGCTCGCTCTTTGAGTACGTGCGCAATGATGCCTTTGATGCCCGCGACTCGTTGAACGATTTTGACCCGCTCACGCGCGCTCCCTCAGCGCCGCTCGCCTTCCGGCAAAATCAGTTCGGAGGATCCTTTGGTGGTCCGGTTTTCAAAAATAGAACCTTCTTTTATGGCGGCTACGACGGTTGGCGCTACAGCCAGCCCAGTCACGGACGTAATTATGTTCCAACGCCTGCTGAGCTGGACGGAGATTTCACCGACACGAGCACTAGCTTGTTCACCACTGTCCATCAGATCTACAACCCTTACTCCACAACAGCGACGCCTCACGCCATTGACGCCAGCGGCACGACAGGCATTCGGGATCCTTTCAAATGCGATGCTGCGGGGGCCCCGATCGCTCCTGCTTCGGACGGAACGCAACCCGGAACCGTCGGGACGGCCGGTGTAGTAGCGTGCAATATAATCCCTTCCGTCCTCATCAATCCGGCTATGCAAGCCTTCTTCAAAACCTATTCGGCTGCTCCGAATTATGCGAACCCGGCGGACCCTACGCACAATTTCATTCAGACGCGCCCGGATCGCAATAACTCCAACTCTTTTCAGCTACGGATTGACCATCATCTTAGCAACAGAGACAGTTTTTTTCTCCGCTATACACAGCAAAACGTCTATTCCTATACGCCAATTGGTGAACTAGGTTTCACGGACGGGACCGGGCGTGGCCGAAACTATGGCGGGGGTTGGGTACATACTTTCAGCCCTAGACTTTTCCTCGATGTCCGGGCTGGGTACGCGGGAAGGCCGAGCGTCGATTCCGGTCAGTCTAATAAGGATCCCCGCGGGCTTCAGCCTATGAAGGACGCTGGTCTCCTGAACATCGACCAATACCAAGGCATGTTGGTTGCAATGTCCAATTGGCACGCGGGAGATGATCGCGACGACCATGGTAACTTTGGAATTCGTGGGCCTGCCCCTCGCGAAAACCCTACTTGGAGCATCACTCCCAACTTAAGCTGGATCAAGGGCAACCACAATCTCAAAGTAGGCTTCCAGTACGTCCAGGCCAGCAGAGGCCAGAAAAACACATTCCAACAAATGACTTTTGCTGCGGGGCAAACCCAGGAATTCAATCCGAAGGCTGTCAATAATACGGGACTGGATCTTGCATCTGCCTTGCTTGGCTTCCCGAGCAATTATCAGGGTCAGCTGCCGGTTGTCCATGGCGGGCCGGTCGAATTCAACTATGCGTCTTGGGCTATCTACGGGCAGGATGAATGGAAGCTCGCTTCCAGATTGACCTTAACGCTGGGCCTGCGGCTGGATGCCCTCACGCAACCCCAGACGACCGATGGCCGGCTGTGGAACGCACTCGATCTATTCAACCAAAAATGGATCATCGGTGCCGCAACAATGCCTCCGCTCTGCAGCGCGGCACAAGTGGCGCCTTGTATTCCCGATGGCCCACCTATCTATGCTCCGGGAACAGGCTCTACTTGCAACACTACCAACTATCCTCCTGCGCCCAACCGCATTCCCTGTGACTTCCGCCAGGATCTTCATTTCAGTGATGTCGTCCTTGCTGGCGGCCCGGCCTTTGCCTTTCCTCCCGTGCGCGACAATTGGGGCCCACGCGTTGGTGTGGCCTGGCAATTCAATCGAAAAACGGTCTTGCGCGGCGGATACGGCCTCTACTGGGATTCCCTCCCTGCAAGAAGCCAGTATGCGCAGAACGGCTTGGAAGCCGCGGTATGGCCGGACTCAACGGCGATTCCCGCCTTTGACCTGAATGCACCTGCAGACTTCTCGGGAGGCACGAAGCAGCTTGTGACCCAGGCGCAAGCAAACACCCTGGTCTCTCTTCCGGGAGCGTCTCCCTGGACCGTCGGCAATTTTCCCCTTGATCCCCACTTCAAGGACGCCCGTTCACACCAATGGCATATCCAGGTCCAGAGGGAAATCACTCCGGAGACGCTTTTCTCCATCGCGTATGCGGGCAGCAACAACGGGAGGCTCGACTATAAAGGCAAACCAAATACGGCGCCCCAGGCATTTCCTACAGGAACGCCGGCTGACGCCATCGACGCTCTCAGGCCAATGCCCTGGGTAAGTGCAAACATAAACTATGAACAGAGCATCGGATACTCTCGCTACAACGCTCTTGAAACAAGTTTGCACCATCGGGTCTCGAACGGTTTGTTCTTTCTGTTGTCCTATACATGGAGCAAGTCCATTGACGTGAGCAGCGGCTACTTTGGTGTCGAGAACGGCCCGGGAGGAGGTGCAGTTGTTCAGAATTACTTCGACCTGAAATCGAACCAAGGTGTCTCCGCTTTCGATATCACCCACTTTCTTTCCCTGGCCTCTGTTTACGAGCTTCCTTTCGGCCATGAGAAGAAGTGGTTGCGGAGTGGGCCACTTTCCTGGATTCTCGGAGACTGGCAGGCCAATCCTCTCTTCCAGGCCCGGTCTGGACAGCCCTACACCTTGAACGTCAGCGGCGACATCGCGAATATTTCCGGAAGCGGCGGGATTTCCGCATCGGCCGCCAGTGGTTACGGTCGGCCCAACATCATTGCCGATCCCTTCCAAGCGGGTCCGGTTCCCGCAAACCCCGATCCCAAGTGTCAGTTGACGTCTTCCCAAGGCGGGCGTGCTGCGGACGCCGTCCATAATTCCCTAACTTGGTTCAACCCCTGTGCCTTCACGACTCCGATCAACTCGTTCGGCAATCTGGGGCGCACTACTTACCGTGGCTCGTCCGTGTTCAACATGGACTTTTCCATGATCAAGAACATTCCTCTCCCCAGAGAGGGCATGAGACTGCAGATGGCCTTTGAGGCTTTTAATGTTTTCAATATCCAAAACATGGACGTGCCTTCTCAGCTTAATATCACCAACAGAAGCGCCGGCGTCATAACCAGCCTTGCGCAAGGCACTACGCCAAGAGAGCTTCAGTTTGGGCTGAGATTCGTTTTCTGATATCAATTTTGCACGCAAAAGTCCGTTCTTTTCTTAAACGCGCGGCGGTGCTCACGCCCATCGCCGCGCTGGGCTGATAGAAGGGTGGCTGTTCACAGGAGAAGGAAAAACGATGGCAACCAATCGGACGTCGCGACGAGATTGGATGATCGGAACCGGCTCTGCCCTGGCTGCGGCAACGCTCCCGGTGAATTCTGCGTTCGCTTTTGGACAACCGTTCACACCGGCGCAAGCCGTTACGGCCCCGTCGGCCGACCAGACGGATCGCGTACGCCGGATGAAGTGGTGGCACGAGGCGCGCTTCGGCATGTTCATTCATTGGGGGCTTTACAGCGTGCTTGGCCGGCACGAGTGGGTCATGGAGAACGAGGGAATCCCAGTTTCCGAATATGCGCCTCTGGCAAAGCAATTCAAGCCGAAGCCGTTCCCCGCGCGGGATTGGGCCAAGCTCGCAAAGGAAACCGGCATGCGCTATATGGTCATGACCACCAAGCACCATGAAGGCTTCTGCCACTTCGATACCAAAACCACGGATTATTGCTCGCCAAAGCAAGGACCGGGCCGCGATCTCGTCCGCGAATATGTGGATGCTGCTCGCAGCGAAGGCTTGCGCGTCGGTTTTTATTATTCGCTGATGGACTGGCACCATCCCGACGGCGCGCGCTGCGCAAAGGATGAGGCCGCGCGCAAACGCTTCGTCGATTATATTCATAGGCACGTCCGAGAGTTGATGACCAATTATGGAAAGATCGACGTGCTCTGGTACGACGTTGCATGGCCGCTCGACGCCGCGGGCTGGGAATCCGAACGCATGAACAAAATGGTGTTCGAGCTTCAGCCGGACATTATCGTCAGCAACCGCAACAAGCTTCCGGGCGATTTCTCGACGCCCGAGCAACAGATTAAGGCGGATACGGAAGGCCGCGCTTGGGAGTCCTGCATGACGCTGAACGACAGTTGGGGGTACCAGCGCGCGGATGATGATTGGAAGAGCCCCAGGAGGGTGATTCAAAATTTGATTGCTTGTTCGCGGGACACGTGAAATTATCTGCTCAATATCGGCCCACGTGCCGACGGCAGCGTCCCGGAAGATTCCGTCAGGGTGCTGACGGAAGTCGGGCAATGGCTGCGCCGCAACGGGGAAGCGATCTACGGATCCGATCCCTGTCAGCCCCGCCGCTCGAACTACGCGAGCTTCACGCGCAAGGGCAACACGCTTTTCATGCACGTGCACTTCTGGCCCGGCAATTACGTCGCGATAGCAGGGTTGCAAACGAGAGTGAAGTCCGCGCGGTTCCTCGCATCGGGCAAGAAGATAGATTTCCAGCAGGATCCCTACCGCGTTCGTCTCACCAGCTTGCCAGAAGAGGCGCCGGACCACCAGGTGACGACCCTTGCTCTGGAATGCGACGCCGAACCTACTCAAGACAATATTTTTGTCCGTGAAGAAAAGCCTCGCGACGGTGTCTGAAGGGCAGCAACAAAGAGCCGCAAGCCATTAAAGGGAGAGTGCCGCTACGTGTTAAGTATCAACATCCTTTTGCGCAGCGTACTGGCGGTTGTTACAGCACTCTGGTTTGCTCCAGAAGGCTTTTCGTCAACGATGTCGCAGGCGCAATCGCAGCCAGCCAAGACCCGCAGGTCGCAACGGGTCCACATGGAGGAAGTACAGGTCGCGAGCCCTGACGGGAAGCTCAAGTTCACGGTCCTGCCCAATGCGGAGCGCCTCACGTTTACTGTTGTATTTGGCAACACGACGGTGATTGAGCCTTCGCGCATCGTCATGAAACTTGATGGGTACGATCTTTCCTCCGGCGTGGTGTTCAACAAGGTGGAGCGCTACGAAGTGAACGAGACCTATCCTTGGTACGGCGCGCACAGTATGGCCATCAATCGATGCAACGGCGTGAAGATCTCTTTGACGCATGACTTGAGCTTCATCGACTACACCTTGGAAATTCGCGTCTTTGATGATGGCGTCGCGTTCCGCCACGTAATCCCGGTAGAAGAGAACGCATCGCGCGTCCCGGACGAATACTCGACGTTCGTAATGCCTAGTGGTTCGACCGTCTGGTATGGAGGGTTGGCAGGCGGTCATTACGAAACCGAATACGTCAAAAAAGATATTGCCAACGTGGAGCCCGGGGAATGGGCCGGGCCGCCGCTCACGTTTAAGTTGCCTGCGGCCAGCGGGTATGCGTCGATTACGGAGGCAAATTTGGTGAATTACAGCGGAATGGGATTGGAGGCGAATGGTCACGGCGGCTGGGTGATTGGTTTGGGCCATCGTCAACCCTTGAATTGGCCATTCGAGCTGCGTTACGGCAGAGAAGAGGCGAAACGTCTTGGCAAGCCCGCGTCCATCACGGGGACGATAACGACGCCGTGGCGTGTAGTGATGGTCGGCAAGGATTTGAACACGCTCGTGAACAGCACGATCTTGCCAAACCTTTGCCCACCTCCCGATCCAAAACTCTTTCCGGAAGGTATCCACACCGCATGGATCAGGCTCGGCCGCGCCGTGTGGCGCTACCTCGACGATGGTCCGCAAGGCGTCGAGGGCATGGAGGAATTTTCGCGCATGGCATCCGAACTGGGATTCGAGCACAACATCCTCGAAGGATTTTGGAGTAAATGGACAACCGAGCAGCAAAAAGAAGTTGTGGATTACTCACACAAGCTAGGCGTAAGCATCTGGTTTTGGAAACATAGCAAAGAGCTTCGTACTCGGGAAGCACGCGAAGAGTTCTTCAAGATGCTCCATAACTTGGGCGTCGCCGGCGCGAAGATTGATTTTTTCGATCATGAGTCCAAAGAAGTGATCGACCTTTACGAAGCGCTTCTTCAAAATGCGGCGGAATACCACGTGATGGTCGTGTTCCACGGAGCGAACAAACCGACTGGCCGCGCGCGCACCTGGCCGAACGAGATGGTCCGCGAGGCGGTTCGCGGCATGGAGTCTAGCGCCCTGAAAGACCGTGCGTGGCACGAAACCACTCTGCCGTTTACACGCTGTCTTGCCGGGCCCGCGGATTACACGGCGATGATGTTCAACGAGCGCCGCCGCAACACTACCGTGGCGCACCAGATTGCGAGCATCGCTATTTTTTCAGCCCCTTTGCTCACGATTGCCGCCAATCCCGAAACCATTCTGAAGAGTTCCGCAGTCGATGTCATCAAGAGCGTTCCTCCGATCTGGGATGAGACCATCGTTTTGCCGGACTCGGAGATCGGCGAACTCGCGGCTTACGCCCGACGAAAAGGGAACGTCTGGTTCCTGACAATAATGGGTGGACCCCAGCCAAAGACGTTGCACGTGCCTCTTTCATTTCTCGGCGAGGGAGATTACAAAATGGTGCTAGTTCGCGACAATCCCACGGATGATGCGGCTGTAGAAATGGAAAACGCAATTCGGAGACGTACCGATTCGCTCGATATCAGTTTGCGAGGGGGCGGCGGTTTGCTCGCCCGTTTCACGCCAACGAAATGACGTCGGCGCCTTTCCGCGACGCTCGAATCGAGGGCGTCTCAAGTGTGTTCAGGATTGCACTCCTTCGGACACCCAAAGTAGTTGTTGGCGTATGGGATAGTTGCGAATGATTTCTTCCACAGTCGGGTCAGGATTCAGTTTGCTCCAGGCCGCGAGATATTCAGGTTTCGAAAGTGCGATTCCCGCAAATAGGAGGCTAGGCTGTCGCACCGGCCAATCCTCGAAGTATTCGACATCATGCGCATATGGCCACGACTTCTTATCAGCGATGAAGGGAAACATAAAGGCCATCGCTTTCGCGAAACCTCGGCCATCCGGAAGGGAATAGGTGAAAAGATTGTTCTCCGGCGTTGAGAGGATTTGGCAAACGGCGGACATGACATCCAGGTTGAAAAGGCAGTAACCATAAGGCTTCGTGCGACTGAGTTCTCGAGGGAAACTGCCATTCTCAGCAATTTGCTCTGGCACGATGACTTCCTTGAATCTTTTTTGGCAAAACGCGGTTAACTCCTTATTGCCTGTAAACGCCGCGAACTCCGACGCCTGCATCTGCCAGCACGTTCCGTGGTTATTCTTTGCGTCGCACTCCTCCTGGCCGTTCTTGGAAGTCATCATCCAATCCAGATAGTCGGCGAACCACTTGCGCAGGCCGCGCATTTCCGGAGTAGAGAGAGCGCGAGCTTTTTCCAGTACCGGGATGGAGCGGACGACTTCCACAAGGTGGATGGTGTCAATAATTCCGGTCCCACGTCCTGTGATTACACCATGAATCGCCTGGGCGTACTGAAGGCTTGCATGCATGAGTGTCGCAGGATCGAGAAACCACGCTCGTAAGTGGTTCACGGCATGCCGCGCGTATCGCCTATCGTGCGTGAGAACCCATGCCGCGGTCAACGCAGGGACCTGAATACTTAACCGAATCAGCGCGTGTCTGTGAGCCAGGAAATTGTCCGGGTTGGACATGCCATCACGACGGATATACGGTCCAGAAGGATTTTTTGGATCGGGCCACCAATAATCGCCCTCGGAATAATAATCGTGCAGCTCGCCTGCACTCCGCGGACTTGAGAACGCCGTGATCGTTACCGGTGGTTGCTGGAGGTAACGGTCCGCCGCATTAAGGACTCGCCGCCGATCAATCTTTGCAAGATCCGGAATATCGCGCTCAGGCCCATCGCCGAATGCGAGGCGTGGCACCTTGAGCGTAGCGGCTGCGAAACCCGCAGAAACACAAAATGCTCTGCGCGTTAGTAGACTCATCGCTGTCATGTAGTACGCGAACTGGTCACAGTGAGCAATAGACCTTGCACTTATAGCTTCAGCATGTGAAACACTGATTGCTAGTCCTGAAAACCATGGCGTCATCTTAATGCAAGTAATGTGTTTATGCCTCGGAGCGTCAGCGCACGATTCTCAAATACTGACGCCAAAACTCCTCGCGGGTCGAGTGCTACTCTGACGGTCTGCTCCCGAGACGAATAAAGAATTTCCATGTTAGATTCGCCCTGGGCGGAGAGAGGGACCGCGCTGCCTTCGGCAGCGAGAATGGCATCTCACTTTCGGCGAGAGAAAGACTCTGTGTCTGTTCCTAAAAGGCTAAAGTTGCTGAGACGCCCTAGAAGTCCGGATCTGGGAAGTATCGACCACGTGCGAGCGTGGGCCACTTTCTTTGGCTGTTGGCGGTCTTCGTCTTGGTTGAAGAATCGGTGGACGAGTGGGATTCGAACTCCTAAGTCCCATTGATCCCACGCAACTTACTGATTCTAGTACACGCCAAAAAACGCAAAAATGGCAGATTCCCGGGATTGAGGTACACCGGACGTACACGGCGTTGATTCATGGCGATGACGCACCAGCGCAATTGCCATGGTGTCGCAGAAAGAATCGCCGAACACGGCGGCAACGCAAGCTCCACTCGCGGCTTCTAACCAAGTTAGGGGTTACGAGCGCGCGTCTTCATTCTTCCCTCTCGTAAGCTGGCCGTCGGCCGGACGAGATAGTTCCCAACGGTAGTAGGCATCGTTGACGTTGACCCACTGCCCTCCTAAGCCCACCATGAGGTTCAATTGTTCAATTTCCGTTTCTGGTGACACCGGGCATCCGGGCATAGAATACAGTTTCGAAACCATGGGGCAGTGATGCCGACGTTCAGATACTCATCGAAGCCGAACCGCTTCGCGGTAGTGGCTGGAGCAATGTGCTGCGCGGTTTGGCTTGCATCCGCTGTTGAGGGCCAACAACGGGTCCGTGAACCTTTGCCACTGGACATCGCTGTCGCAACCAACGCGCCTGACACTCGTTCTGCTTTCGATCTTTCGCCGGATGGGGAGTGGCTCGCGCATACCTGGGCGATCGATGAGGCTGTGCCTGCGGGCAGGTTCTATACCGCGACTGGAGTTTCCTTCGCTGAGGGCAACAATCGCAAGCAGGCTGGCATTACAAGCATCAAAACCGGACAGGTCATTAAGCTTGGAAATTCTACTAACTTCAACTGGGCGCCAGTGTGGTCCCCGGACGGGAGCCGCCTGGCTTATTACTCCGATGAAGGCGGTGAAGCCGGAATCTGGATATGGGAAAAGGCTACAGGTAAATCGGAACGCTTCCCAGGTGTGATCGTCCGGTCATTTTTTGGTTTCGAAATTGTGCGGTGGTCTTCCGATAGCCATCGCATCTTATGCAAAATTCTGCCCGAAGGAATGAGCGTCGCCCAAGCCAACGCGCTCCTGCCAGCTACCGAAGGCAGGGAGCGTTTCCCAAAACCGGCCCTCAACGAACCGTCAGTTATCGTCTTCAAGGCTCTAAGCAAGAAGACCGATGCCGCGAAAGAGCAGGCGACCAAACCTGACGCGGCCGACTTTACGGATGGGGAATGGGGAGACCTGGCGATTCTAGACTTGCGCAACCACAGCGTTTCGCGTATCGCAAAGCACGTCAAAGCTGTCTGGTTTTCGTTTTCTCCCGATGAAAAGTACGTGGCGTATACTTCAACGCTGGGCCGCGAACCGAACACCCAGCAGTTCATCGACGAACTAGAGCTTTATGCATTTGACAGTGGTCGCAGTCGCAAGCTTGCGGACAGGATCCAGCTCGGCTATGGAATCGAGCTGAACTGGTCACCTGACAGTCGTCAGATTGCCTACATTTCAAGTGGGCAGCGAGCTAAGGGCGAGATTGTGGTTGTTTCCGTCGCGGATGGCGCTGCGAAGAACCTGTCGGCCGCTGGCCTTCCTAGTTTCAACGACGGCGAAGGTGAGCGGCCTCCAGTGTGGGACGCCACGGGAAAGAACATCTATGCTCTCGGAAATGACGGCAAGCTCTGGCGAATCGAAGTTTCCACTGGACGGGGGACTGCAGTTGGCGACATTCCCGGACATCGGATCACCGGAATCGTAACGCGTGCCCGTCAACCAATTCTGTGGACCACGAACGAGGGGCATACAGCTTGGGTTATCGCTCGTGAACGCCAAGGGACAAAGGCCGGAATCTTCCGCATCGATCTCGCCAGCGGGCACAGCTTTGCTGAATTAGAGAACGAGCGAACGTATTACACGACCTTCAATCTGGATGCCAGCGACGCCACTGGAGAAATCACATACATTGCGAAGGACCAGCAGCATCTGGCAGACGCCTGGGTGTTCAATACCGCAAGCAACGAGACGCAACAGGTCACGCATCTTAATGAGGGAATTGAGCACTATGAGTTAGGCTCTGCCAGAATCATCGATTGGAAAGGTGCAGATGGGCAACGGTTACGTGGAGCGCTTCTCTTGCCTCCGGGCTATGAGAAAGGCCGTCGCCTCCCTCTGGCCGTGTGGGTATATGGCGGGGCTAACGGTTCGAATTATGTGAACAGCTTCGGGTTTTGGAGCGATTCGACATGGAATTTCCATATTCTCGCAACGCGCGGCTATGCCGTGCTCTACCCGGATGCACCCCTGCGCACCGGCATGGTGATGAAAGATCTGGTGAATACGGTGGTCCCGGGCATTGACGCTGCAATCGAACAAGGCTATGCCGACCCCAATCGCTTGGCGGTGATGGGGCAGAGTTACGGCTCCTATTGCACGCTGGCGCTCATTTGTCAAACGAAGCGCTTTAAGGCCGCAGTCATTACCGCTGCGATACTACATCCGGATTTGGTGGCGGACTACTTGAATCAGCGGCCTGAAGCCGCCGATGCAACTGGCGGATATTACGAGCATGGACAAGGAAACTTGGGGGGCACGCCCTGGGAATACCGCGAGCGATATTTAGCCAACTCTCCGATTTATCAGTTCGATCAAATCGAGACGCCGCTGTTGATCGGCCAGGGAAACAAGGACGGAAACCTGATAGCATCCGACGCGATATTCGCCGCGCTGAAGCGGTTGGGCAAGGACGCGGAATACCGCATCTACAAAGATGAAGGCCATGTCCTTGAGAGTAAGCCGAACGTCAACGATTTCTGGCAGCGACGGCTGGAATTCCTAGCAGAGCATCTAAATCTGGCTCTGGATAGCCATGGAGCTATCATTTTCGATGGCGACCACGCGAGGCCAGCAAACCCCTGAGATTTAATTAAGGTCGTGAGCTAACGCCGACTCTTTCGAATCGCCTCGTGTTGAGCTAACGGCATTTGTAAGACCCGCAGGGCGGACACCGAACTCGTGGCCAATCGCGCCGGCGGCGAAATTCTCTATCGCGTGAGCGATTCGATTTACTCGGCGAAAAATAGCTGGCGACCAACTCACCGCTCCCACGCTCATTGCGAAGGACACGGATGTGTCGCAAGTCCACTGAGAGTTTTCGGAGCCGGTGAGGGGGAATCGGAATTCAGACCCCCACTGATTCCACGTAACTTGCTCATTCTACAAGACGGCAGAAACTATAAAAACATCGAATTCACCCAAGTGAGGTACACGCCGGGTACACGGAATCAGCGCAGGCAAGTGGCTTCGCCTAAGGTTCGAAGGCGACGAGAAACTCCAAAGCCGTTAAGCGCGGGCTATTCAGTTCGTAGCGCGGAGACGGGTTCCAGCACAGCGGCTCGTCGCGCGGGCACGTAACCGGCCGCGAGCCCGGCCAGCAGCAGCACGATAAGGCACGCTGCGGCGGTTATGGGGTCCTGCGGCTCCACTCCAAACAGCGTGCTCTTCAGCACGCGGGTACAAATAAAGGCGAGCGGCAGGCCCAATATCGCTCCCGCCGCGACGAGCGTCAGTGTCTCGCGCACAATCATCTGCAGAACGTTCCGCGGCGTTGCGCCCAATGCCAGACGCACTCCACTCTCTCTGGTCCGGCGTCCTACCGCATAGGCAATCACTCCGTAGATTCCCATCGCGGTCAGGAGCAGCGCCAACGAGCCAAAAAAACCGGCCAGGATCGCCATCATGCGGTCGGGCCGCTGCGCCAGCGACAACCGTTCGCTTAGTGTCATCACGTCGCGCACCGGAACGTGCGGATTCAGCGCGCGAATCTCGGCCCGCAAGCGATCCAGAATCAGCTTCGGATTTCCCCTCGTGCGGACATGCAAGACCACGTTCGTTGCATCTCCGTGCTCATCCTGCAGCAACGGCGCGTACAGCATTGGCCCCGGAGCCTTCTTCAAAAACATGTTTCGCGAGTCGGCCACCACTCCGATGACCTCATACTTCAAAATCGACTTTTCCCCTTTGTCGCCAAAGTGCCGCCCAACGGGATTTTGGCCCGGGAAATAGCGCTTCGCGAACGCCTCGTTGATGACGACCACTTTAGGTGCGCCTAAAACGTCGCGGTCGGTAAATTCGCGGCCCTCAAGCACGGGAATTCCCGCGGTAGAAAAGAAACTGGGACTGACCACATTGAACGCGGCCATCTGTTCTTGCTCGGGCGGCTGCCCTTCCACCCAGACCGATTTCACCCAATCGCCTGAGGAGAATGCGAAGTTCGCGCCTAACGCGGCGGACCTCACGCCGGGCACTCCTTGTACGCGCACTATAATTTCTTGATACACCGATGGGGGATACGTCTGCTGATATTCGCGCCAGCCCAGCCCAATCTTCATCACCAGCATGTTCTCTACGGACATGCCGGTGTGAAGCGCAGTGAGCTTGCTGGTGCGCAGCTTCAGCAAGCCCGCCCCGGAAAGCAGCATCAGTGATGCGGCGATCTGGACCACGATGAGTCCCTTCGCCAAAACGGAACGCGACCAGCGAGCTCCATTCGAGTCTTGCCGCATGAAAGCCAGCGCCTCAACCTTCGTGGCACGTAACGCGGGCACAACCCAAATAGGAGCAGAGTCGCAATCGCAGCGCCTCCGCTGAATGCCAGAACGTGGGCATTGAGCGTAAACTGAATCGCTTGCCGCGCTTCATCGTCCATCAGCAGCAGAACCAGCGCGCGCTGCATCCAAAACGCAAGCACAAGACCTGCCGCTGCCGCCATCGCCGAAAGTAAAGCACTCTCCACCAGGAACTGTTGTACCAAGCGTCGCCGGCTCGCGCCCAATGTCAGCCGGACCCCGATTTCATACGCCCTGGCGGTAAAACGCGCGAGCAACACGTTGGCGATGTTCACACACGCAATCAGCAGAACGGCGCCGGAAAGCAACATGAGGATTTGCAGCGAGTCAGTGTAGGACCCCAGCTCCAATCCCAGGCCTCGGTCACCTCGCGCCAGCAGCGCGCGCTGCGTCAGTACTTCTTCCCGATCGCTCTCGCGATAGTTGGCCAAGCCTGGGCGCATCAATTCGAGCGCCCGCTGCAAAGCAACATCGGCCTCCGCTTGCGCTTGCTTGTCACTGACACTTGCCTTGAGCCTTACCGTGGTCCAAACATTCGCAAGCTGCCCGGGATGGTCGAGGGGAATGGTGATGTCCGGCGAAACGCCTTGGTCCGTTCCGAAAAATGCCGGTGGCGTCACTCCGATGACTTCTGTCGGGATGCCGTTTAAGTTGACGGTCTTGCCGACTATGAGGGGATCGCTGTTAAAGCGCCGGGCCCAAAACGAATAGCTGAGCACTGCAACGCGTTGGTCGTTCTTCTCATCCTGCTCGTCGATGGTGCGCCCAATGAAACTCGGGACGCCGAGGGTCGAATAGTTGCCGCCCGATACCTGTTGGACCAGAACCCGGTCGCTGTCTCCGCTGGCGTCGAAATTCATCCTATCTCTCCAGAACGCGAACACACCGGAAAAAGACCGCGGAACCTTGCGCAACTCATTGAAAAACTCAGAAGGGATATTGGACATCCGGACGCCCGAGCGTGTGACCACCTCGACCGTCCGCAAACTCCCTGGGTCACGCACTGGAAGGGTCTGCAGTAGCGCAGTGTCCAGCAAACTGAAAATTGCGGCGTTGGCGCCAATACCTATGGCCAGGGTGAGCACGGCCACGGCGGTCACCGTGGGCGTGCTGGCGAATTGCCGCAAAGCGTAGCGGAGGTCCCGCACGCAATCGCGAAGGAATATCACTTGGCCTCCGACCTACCCCGAAAGCCTTACCCACTCTACACCCGCCAATAGATGGGTTGACACGTAACCGTCGAGTGGGCGTAACGAATCGCCAACCGTCTGTGGTCACACGAAGCAGAGTTAGCGGTCACAAGGAGTTTGTCTGTGACGTCAGTCACGGGCTCGGGTGCGCCTTGACGGCGGCGTGAGCATGGAGGTGTCCTTTTCTGAGAGACGGGCTGCGCGGCGGCTACGAACCAACCGGTTTTGAATAAAGACCCTTTAGCGTCTTGCACGGATTGTGGAGAACTGGCGGGCAAGCAGGCAGCTCCCCTGTCCCCTAGCGGGCAGGAAGCGAAGCCGACCTTTGGGACGGCTTCAGTGCTTTAGCCCCTTTTGATACTAGGAGAGTTTTTGCTTCGAAAGATACTGGCGGACATTTTCGGCTTTCCACAGCAACGCGGGATGTTGGCGGATTCGGTTCACAATGCCATCGTCTTTAGGGAATAGAAGCTCAGGCTGATATTTTCCCGCTGCCATTGCTTCGAGGAAATTAGCCTCGCGCCGATGGTCCAGAACGCCTTCCAGAATTGGCTTGGCAATCGCGAACATCTCGGCTCCTGTCGGGCGATCCCCTGCCTTCAATAACGGATAGAGAAGTCGCCTGATGGCCTCGTCATCGATGTTAGCGAATCGCGACATGTTGTAGCTGCGAAGGTCTCGGTTTAGGGTGCTGCCGAACAGCACTGCGAGCTTACGCATCACCTCAGAGTCATAGCTGAGATTAGCTTTGCGGAAGCGGAATAGGTCGTAGAGATCGCGCGGGTGCTGGCGGTCAATCATTGCCCTGATCTTTCCTGCAAACAGTTCCTCGATTGCCAGGAGGGGAAACTCGCACGCCGCCTCATCGCCGATTGGCGTCGCTTGACGTAGTTGCGGTGCGAGCGCACACGCGCGCACCAAAAAATTAATCTCGATTTGAATTTGATCGGAACTGCCGGCGTGGTTTTGGTACGTAAGAAACCATTCCGTAAGAGCATAGTCGTCGGCACCCCGCTGCAATTTTGTATCCGAGCACCTGACATATTTGCTCGGCTGCTTTAACGATCTCCGGGCGCTCTCGCTGCATTTCTTCACGGTTCAGTTGACCGACGTAATTCAGATCGATGTCCACTGAGAGTCGCGGAAGCTCAAGAAAGAAAAGGCTTACAGCTGTTCCGCCCTTGAGAACCAATCGTTCGCGTAGGAAAGGATGTTTGCGAAATTCGATAAGCAGTTGCCTTAGGCGGATCACCTTTTCCAGTTGCACAGCGTCGAAACCCGTAGCGTCAGCGGTTCGCTTGACATAGGCCGCGTCCAGTTTCACGTGCGTACCACCTGTTCGGTTGAGGGAGCGAGCGTCTCAGCTACCATGAGATTCCAGGTGGGAACCCAGCGATTGCCTGGGCGCTTCCGGTCTAGATAGGCGACTCCTCGGGGAAGCCTCTTCAGAAAAGCATCCCGCGATTTGCCCTTGAAAAAGAGTTTCTCGGCGTGTCGGTCCAAGAGGAAGCCTAGTCGTGCGTAGAGCCAAGGCATCCGAAGAAGTCTGAGATATTCGAGAGCAATGTCAAAATCGAATGAAGGAAGCATCGCGAGGGAACGATCTAACTCATCTACTCCGCCGCTGTATGGGAGGAACACAAGGCAATCGACTATAGACCGCTCTCTGCCTGTGACG
>Ga0137381_10001342_pt1 | contig 16483 bp, 29 predicted proteins | sample SagtaG_16_FD_104808 | JGI IMG/M metagenome (GOLD analysis project Ga0137381, IMG submission 104808) | Vadose zone soil microbial communities from Sagehorn Ranch, Mendocino, California, USA - Sage2_L_115_16 metaG | ecosystem: Environmental > Terrestrial > Soil > Vadose zone | place: USA... | reverse complement strand
TTCCGCTTCTGATCTTTTAATTTGTCTCATAGTTGTTTACTCCTACATAGAGAGAGGCGGCACCCATTTCTGAGTGCCGCCCCCTACGACGGGAGAGAAGAGAAAGTCTAGTTAGGTTGAAAACTTCCTGTGCAAGTTCCACTGGCAGAACCAGTAGAAAGAGCAACCGTACAAGGTACGGCATTGATATTTATTGGAGTGGGTTGTGAAGTAGGCGTAGGCAAAGGTGTGCCGGTCGGGCTAATGCTTGGACTAGGTGAAGGAATTGGTTTTACTGTCTGTGACCACACGCTAACATCTTGAACCCACCAAGTTGAGCTTAGACTATTGGGACCACCTTGGAAATCAATAGTTTGGGCACCGACTGGAACTGACATCCAGTAATTAGATGTTTGCTCCTCATGAATACTACCATCGGAGGCCGGACCGTCCTGGGCCTGTCGTTGGGCTTGTACAAAAGCTCCACCATCGAAGGAAACTTGAATGCTGCCTAGCGCGGCAAAGCGTAGCATAGCACCATCGGCCGCAGTTTGCGGCAATACCATGTGCGTATTGATACCAGCATGAACAGGGTTGGTACCATTGGGTCGAAGCATACTAAAAGGAATCGAGGGCGCAATACTTACATTGGACCAATGAAATGTATTAGGACTACAGGTACAGCCCTTGGTAGGATTATAGCTATGATGCCCCCACTGCACTACAGCTTGAGCCGAACTTAAGCTAACATTGAGATCGGCAAGAGTTTGAAGATTAGCTGGCGCTCCAGGTATCCACATCCGAGCGTGACCCTGAGAAATATCTAACTCAAATGGAGTTCGAGTCGTAGCCGAGATAGCCCCGCCAATAGCATCTTCAACGCAACGAGAATTAGACGTTTCCTGCACTGGCTGGAAATTATGATATTCAGTAACAACTACAATAGTACCATTGCCATCGGCCTGATTGTGCGAACAAACTCCATTATCAATCTTAAAGTGAAGTGCATCTTTCGGCGGTCCATTGAAGGCTGGAAAGTTACCCAAGGGCACGACCAAATTTTCATTAAAGGGCGTAAGCCAGAGATCCCACCAGTCACGCAGAGATTGTCGCTGAGTAGATACTTGCCAGTCAATCTGGGCAACTCCGCTAGACATATCTACCATCTGTGCTGGCGAGAAATATGCAGCCGCATAGCCCTTGGGCGCATCGCCGCCGCCATTTAGTGCCGTCATTAAATGGTTGCTACAAATAAAAACTGAGTCAGCTAAAGCTTGAATTTGATGCGTGGCTAGGGGCGCTGAGCAATCGGAACCATGCTGAGCCTGCATGGTTCCAGCCAGATCAGTAGCTAAATCATCTGTAGCAATAAGATCCCAATCATTTATCGGCGCCGGAACCCAACGTTGAGGAGTGGTTGGAGCCCCCGCCCAATTAAAAATAAAACTCGCACTAGCATTGGGTGCCAGTGCGAGTCCCGAGACGAGAAAAGCAATTGCAACAACAACTGCCTTGGTTAGGATTTTCACCCTAAGCCTCCTCCCCTTGCAGGGATGAACCCGTGTATCGTCTATCTTTTTTCTAGATTATCTGGATGGCGAGCTAGCGCTGCATTGGCCCAGAACATTACCTGTTCTAGGTTGGTAAGTGCAGTTGCTAGCTCTCGACCGGAAGGAAGGGTCCGGGCTAAATGTTCGGCCAGAATCCGACAAGCCGATCGTACACTAGAATGTGCGTTAGCGCGAGCCTCGGTTTGGGGTGGATGATAGTTGAAGCGATGGTCAAGGTCTTCCTGGCTAAACGGAACGAACCTGGCCGGCTTATCCGCAGCCCCCTTGGCTTCCATTAAAGGTCTCGTCCAGGGCCAACACCATCACCGTCGTCTCTAGTAATTCTCAATTTAATTCTCCTTGATAAAATTCTGGATTAGTAATGGCGCCTGCTCATCGAAACCTGCGCAGTGCATGGATCGAGCATCCAAATTATCACTCAACTGCGTTCGATTTGCTACGGTATCGCAAGTGCAGAAAAGAGTATTAATGCCGCTGACCTTACGATAAGCATCAAGGGCCTGGCTAGCGTGGGTATGTCCCGCCCACGACTCTCCGTCAGAGTAGAGGCAAATAGCATCAAACGCAATTTTGCTTGACTGCGCCCAACGAGCTGGAACCGAAGCATCCGTCCCGCCTCCATCATGAGGTAGTCGCCTCAATACGTCATCAAGGCGCTGCTTGGGACTGATATCCAAAACTCTATGAGTATCATCGTAGCCAATAACAAAATATTCCTGGGCCTTCCTCACGGTTACCATAGCCATAACTGCGGCTGCTTCTAATGCGGTAAGGACTGTAGCTGAGGTCGCATAAGTCATTGAGCCAGACTTGTCAATAGCAATTAACACTCGCTTATTGATGGGCTCAATATTCTCAAAGGCACCATAGAAAGCATCATCCAGAGCATCAACAATACGTTGTACTGGAGTCCAAGTTAGTGAACCCTTGACCCCGTGGCCCTGGCCATAGGTCTTCATGGCTACCAAGATATTAATAGGATGAACCCGAGCCCTGCGAAGAATATCAAAATTAGTTAACCGACTAACAACTTCGCTGGTCTCTACAGACATACCATCAAGCAGACCAATTTGAGACATCTTGCCTAGATTGCGAATCATTGCAGTCATAGGCATCTTCTCAAACAACGCCTCCCAAATTCTTACATCATTAAGAAAATGGGTCGGCACGGCCTCGCGAGGTAGTCCATATTCTCGAATGAGATTAGCTGCTGCCCGGGAATCAGTCTCTCGACGAAGCTTGGTAAATCCTTCAATCAAAGGAATATTCTGTAAAACAATTTCTTCGGCATTGGCAATCGCCCAAGGCCATTGCCTAGGAAAGGAAGGCCGAGAGCGAGCCTTCTCGCTGACGGGCCGCTCCGGACAAATCCAACCATAAAGAGCTTCACGTAGCTCTCTATCTTCTAGCTCCGGCGGCATATTATGCCTAACATGACTACGTCGCAGTAGATCGGTATGCGACCACCGCTCTCGATTCTGGTATTTTACCGCCTGAAAGGCAACTTGATCAACTGATCTAGTATTGTACCAATCAGCAACAGCACGTCGAGTCAATACACCCCAGCCACCAAAAGCCTGGACGGCCTCGGCAAGCTGAAAGATATGCGTACCAATACGGCAAACCTTATTTACCGCCTGGACGGCAGCCCGACGAATAGCCAGAGCTTCCTGGTCATTCTCGCCCTGACCCATATACTTAAGACAGTAAGCTAGAGCAAAGATAGCTTGGTCATTCTTGGGCGCTCGACCAGATACAGAAATATCAACCAGGGTACGGATAACGCGAAGCCCGTCCTCGGCGACACATTCCTTGAGTGCTTGGTAGTTATCTAGCGTTACCGTCTTTTCACTTGCATAATAAGTCCCGCCCTCAGTTCCTATGATTAGGAAACGCTGAAGTCTTGTCCAAATATCTGCCTTGAAGGCATAGGCGCCAGCATAGTTGGTAGTCATATCCGCTTCCCGACCAGGAATTGGATAGCGCTGCGGAGTAGCCTTCTGGCTTACATGCTTGGTAATATTTTTCATTATATTCTCCGGCCTTACATTAAGGCAAATTAACTACGAGAAGCTTACTGAGATTCTCGCTGCCTAGAGGAATCCTCTATAATTTTAGCCTGTCCCTCTGAAGCCCTTTCTAATTGTTCACGAGCGAGACGATCAGCAGTTTCAGTTGCACGTTGTTTCTCTTCGTCGGTGGCCATAATTATTCTCCTACTGAACGACCTGTCTCAGGCTTTCTCTCATTAGCCTCTCGATCAATTCTTGGACCACCGCCCTCGTTGCGAGTTGCATCTCTAGCTTCTTCTTGAATGTGTCTCTGGATCTCTTCGTCGGTCGGCACATTAACTCCAAGCTAAGGGATATCGTACATGTGGAAGCTCATGACCAGATGGTCGAGCGCAGCGCATACCCTTTTGTAAATAGCTTTCACAACGGGAAATATGCAAGCCCCAGGCAGCTAGTCCATGAAGACGGCAAAGACAAAGATAGCTTTCACCCCAACCACAGCTTGCATCATCTACTGTATCACCGCATTCTATACAGCGATCTCGTATAGATCCTGATGTCATATTAAGATTCATTTTAGAATTAATGGCTCCGGGGGCGAGGCTCGAACTCGCAACCTATTGATTAACAGTCAATTGCTCCACCAATTGAGCTACCCCGGAGCGTTGGGTTGGTTTATTCCTCTTTCACCTCTACAATTGATTCTAGAGGTATAATAAATCGAAGACCTGCTACTTGTATAGGAATTCTAACCCCAGGCGGATATGATCTATGTAATTCAACTATAGCTATACCACCAAGAAGACTTATTATAACTCCACGCACTTCAACTGAATCACCCTTTTGAGGATTAGCAAAAGAAGACAATTAGTTATGTCCACCGGGGCCAAGGTCGGATATGGGAGGATCACTTCCATTGGGGCCTGGGCCATCATCGTCTTTGTCAAAAATCATTGGAACATCTTCTTGAGTTCATCATAATCATATTCATCTTCAGAACTTTCTGGCTGGGCAGCATCTTCTTCTTCGGACATTTTTTCTCCATCCTAAAAATAAGGGTCAGGACCATCCGAGGTCATGGCGCCAGAACTTGGAAGGTTAGTGGAGGCTTCCGTGGCTTCTTGGGAGAGAGGTGTTCCGGTTATCGCTCTCCCGGATGGTCCCGATATTAATGATGCTCCATATAATTTTTCTACTCACGAGGTCGTGAGTAGAAAAATTGGTGTGCCCGACAGGACTCAAACCTGTGACCTAATGCTTAGAAGGCATTCGCTCTATTCACTGAGCTACAGGCACCTTAATAGATTATTTCTACCTAGCCGCTACGATTACCTTCATTGTCATCGTCATCTTGAACATCGCCACCGGGACTGGTATCGAGTTCGGCTGGTCCCCAGCAATTAAGACTGTTCATATATGTTACTCCAATTTAGAAATATGGTCGAGGAGAGAGGATTCGAACCTCCGGTTTCTTGGTCCCAAACCAAGCGCTTTACCAAGCTAAGCTACTCCTCGACCTATTTTAATCTATCGTGAACCTGGCCGAACTGGCTCCTCTAAAACTGAATCGGTATCATCAGTAGGGCGAGGATGCTGCGGCTCGTTATCTGACATTTCTAGCCTACTCCCTTCTGTCATCAGTAGTTTTATCGCCCTGATCACCCTGGTCATCGGCGTCAGTAGTTCCTGGACTGCCTGGACGCTCATCAATAAATGGCAAAGCAATTATCTCCTTTGAATTAAGAGGTGGGAGGGTAGACCACTACGCCCCAATTCTTTTCTTCATCATCTACAATTTCTTTCTCGGGGTCTCTATTGGTATCTTCACTCACTCATTACTTATTCTCTACCCAAAACAATCAACTCTCTGGCGTAGATTGTATCCTCTCCTCTTCTCGTGTTCTTTCTTCATCAGCCTGGTCCTGAGCCTGCCCTGGATAATCTTCACCCATTCTAAAGCCTCCTAGAATCCATCGCGGGTTTTAGCACTACTCATCATAGTACTAGCAACAATTTGATCAGTAAATGGACCAACAAATTGAGTATTGGAATTATCATCAGCATTGACTGCTTTAGTATAATACCAACTAGTACCTATCTGAACAACAGTGTAAATAATAACAACTAAGGGATTAATTAACCCATAGACCTGGCCTCGCCAATCACTTAGTTCGCTATCCAATAGGCCAGTTATTCGAGGGGCTTGAGTTGTCAACTACTAACTCCTCGATCAGATAAGCATTCTATTGGTAAATGAACTAATTCTATATTAGGATTATTCAATCGAATTACTGTAGCATAGTAATGATTACTATGTTTCAGATCGGAAATGTGTGCTATATCCACTTTATAGTTGTCTATTGGGTAGGCAAATTGTACTGCGTGAACCTTATATTTATCTATCCTATAGTCTATCGTCCAAATATCACAAGACTTGCCAGGGCGGCGAATATGTATCGTATCACCACATTGAAGATTTATTAATTGTTCTTCTGTCATTCACAAATATGCTTACCAAAAGCATAGAAGTAACGATAACTAACTATAAACTTGTCTTTGAGCCAAAAACCCCAACGTCTAGTCTTGGGGCCAGTAATTAAGAACGACCAACATCCTCCGGGCTCGACTCGGACCCAATGCTTATGTTCTGCCGATCGATAGACCACTGATGGCGCCCGATGTCTAGTTTCAGATTCAGGTGTGATATCTGAATATCCACCCCTAAAAATGAAACTAACGAACGACCAAGAATGATCGTGGTGCGATCTGGCATCATCCGAGCGAAGCCAATGATGGAGTCGAATTGAGCCAATCGGCGTTTCCAGAACCCAACGCCGAACATAAACACCCTCCTCGCATTTTAATTCTTCTGCCCAGCGCCAGCCAAACTGTCTATGTAGATTCTTCATTATCTAAAATAAAGAACTGATCTTTAGTCCACCCAATCTCAAGAAGATCCTTTACCAATTTATCCAATTCTTCTTGAGACTCGCAGTACCTTATCATGTTACCATGCTCGCTCCAGACTTCCCTATAAAATTGGGTCGAGGGAGTGGGATTCGAACCAAACTCGCCATCATCCGGTTTCATTTGCAACTTCCACCTTAAATTTTGAGTACACATCTCTCGCCTTATCCGGGCGAGGCTTTCCCATTAAGCTACCCCTCGATAGTATTGTTACCCCTTACCGCTCATCTTCGTTATTATGAACGCTACTGGGCTCGTTGCCGGCACCATTGCCGCTACCGGAAGAAGAATCTGCTGGGCTACCCGGGATACTAGAAGGCTCTGCTGAAAATCGCATTATATATTTCTTCCTATTTGTACTTTGCTAATTACTAGTCACTACGAAATTAACTCGGGGAGATGAAGCAAGATCATAAGATTCACTACTATCTTCATCGCAAGGCAACTCGTCCCACTGCACCCAACCATTAGCTTCGGCTACCGCTTTGTCATCACCGATAGGGTACCAATCCTTGAGTGTATATAAAGCTGTGTCTTCGTCGTTTTCTATACTATCGGAAACTTCTTGATCTTTTAGAATAGTCTGCCAAAATGGCAATGACAGATCAAAATCAATTTCATCTTCAGACACATTGGTAGCATAGATAGATTCTACGCTATAGTTTGTGCCACCCTCATCATTGTATTGACCATGAGTCTCAATCTCAAGTTGAGCTACTTTGCCCTCGCCATAAACTTGATTACAAAAATCTTTAACTGTCACCCAGTCTCGCAGCTTCTGATATTCTTCAACCAGTTGGACTAATTGAATTCGTGTTAAATTAACTTGCATTATTCATTAAACTCCCGAGATAGAGGTAGCGCCTTCTTGAATTGCCAAGCTTCAATTGGTACATTAACGAAACATTGTTCCAAAGTGGGAATGCAATGTAAGTCTTCAAGTACATGCTTTTCAAGGATAGCTCGTGTTGGAATATGCCTGCCATTAGATTTGCAAGTCCAGATCCCACCAAAGATCCTCTCTACTAGAAAAATTCCCCAAGAGTTATGAAGAAGTAGTCTATGTCGGCTATCGGCAATGTGCGCCTTGGTGTGATCCATAAAATTATGGAGTTCAATATAATCTTCCCAAATACCACCAAAATTCTTAGCGCTACTCTTGGCATGATAAAAGGCATGTGCCATAATAACTATATTGCTCTCTTTAACTTATCTAGCTCGTCGAATCTGCTTATGAATCTTACCATTTACATAGAAAATAAATAATTCAACTTGCTTCTGCTTCTTTTTGGCTGCGGCCTTTTGGATAGCCGCTTCGCCCTTGGCTGGCTGTTTCGGCATTCATTTCCTCAAAAGGTAATTCAGTAGCGGGCGGACATGATTTCTCACGTCTCTTGGCTATCGTTACGGTTCTTTTACAAACCACGACCCGCTATTGAATTAGGAGTTGCAGCGACCGGAGTTGAACCGATTTTGCTGGGTTTATGGGACCCGTTAGATGCCGACCTTCCCGCTGCGTATTAATTAAGTGGACACAGATGGATTCGAACCACCGACTTCCACGGTGTAGGCGTGGCACTCTACCGCTGAGTTATGCGTCCATATTTATAATTTCTTCTCGAATATTAACCCATACACTACCATGCTCTTGGTCGATCTTATCAAGTCGAATCTGATCAATTCCCAAGGGCGGCCGAGCTAGCGCACTTCTAAATCTATTAATTGCTATTGCGTCATCATCGGCCCGAAATTCATACACTATACGATAATATGTCTTTTCCACAATAATGATCTATACGTCCACAATTCTCGCAAATACGATGAGCCCACACCTCACCGCGTCGAGCATAGGCTTGCTCGTACCAGCTTAAATGTTGCGGACCATAGCCAGGTATCCAGAATCCGTATTGATGCTGAATACCTACGTGGCCCTTGCACCACCGCTTCTTATTGCGTTGGCTATGACCCATTCTCTGTGATCTTTCTTGTGGGTCGCGTCGAGTATTCTTATATATAACATTACGAGCCTGGTAATTAGTGATATCTTCCTTGAGTCTCATAACCAAGAAAGTCTCTGTCTTTTGTCCAGCGTAACTTCCACCCTACGATCTTCTTCTTTTCTCTAAGCTCTATTTTATACTTCAATCTAATCATGTGATGCAGATCAGGACACGAGCCAGCCTTTTCGATACTAGTTCCGTCCTTGCAATAGAAGACTATCCGTGCTCCCATCTTAATAACCAGTTTCCAATCACTGTCCGTTCTCTAATTTGAAACTCAGACCATCATGTACGGTTGCCATCGGCACGCCTTCGTATATTGCATTGCAAGCATTACAAACATAGACACTGCCATGCTTGCGAAAGATATTTCCACTACAAGAACATCTAAACGGTTTGCCATCAATTCTGGGCTGTACTAATTCTGGATTGACAACTAAATCAAAGAGAGATTTATTTGTCTCCCATCCGAACATTTGCAATGGATATATATGCTGGCAAAGATCACACGGCTTGCCATCAACTTCCCCATGCCCAGCATTGCAACAGTTATTCTGGCACTTAGGACAAACCAGCGCATAGACTTGACAATGATCACACCATTGCCAAGAGATAAATTCTATCCTTGGCTTATTAAAGTTCGCTGGCTCGCTTGACACGATCTTCCATAAACCCCTTATCTCTCTCTGCTTGCTGCCTTCTCTTCTCTTCCTTCGAAGATTCAGACTCGGTAGACTCAGTGGGTTCTTCTGTTGATTCAGTCACTATTATTCTCCTTATAAGGTTGGTGCAAAGGGCGAGATTCGAACTCGCAGAGCCAGAGGCGCCTATTTTACAGACAGGTTGAGATCACCAATTCTCAGCCCCTACTTAATAAGTGAATGGAGGATATTATCTCTTACTGGTAGTCAAGATAATCACCCTCGTCCAGGGGTTGACCAGCAAACCTTAGATTACTGAGTGGCCCATCTAAAATAGCAGGCCCGGCCAATATAGCTCACAGGCCCTAGTCACTCTTACGAGAGGCTATTCTATTTGAAGCATCCTCCATTCAGTTATTAAGATTTTAGAACGTGGGATTGTTTATTCGGTGTAGCACAATCCCACAAAAGCTACTATCTCTCACAGGTTCCCCACGTCCTGCTTTCGCTTTGATCTTTATTTCCTTTAAAGACTGGACCTCGCGTGCTAAACAGATTAATGACGCGGTTGCTAAAGGGTCATTGACCTTTAATTACGCGGTTAGACTAGGGTCAATCCTGTGCCTTAGAATTTACTACCAGCCTGAAGCGGCCTCGATCTCAGCGTCCAGAATTTCATTCTCCGGTCTTTCGATTGGACTGGCCGGAACTTCCTTCGCCCAATCTTCTAGAACTTTCTGCGTATCATCAGACATTATTAAAGACCACCGCCACCATAACTACCGCCGCTAACTCCTGGCATAATTATTTACCATTAGAATTAATCTCTGCCGGAATTACCTTGCCGCCCTCTGTGTCATCGTGCGGTGCATTTACCGGGTCGTCCGCCTTAGACACTACTAGTCACCTGGCTGCGAAGGCTGATCGGTACCGAGATTGCTCATAGCGTCAGCGGCAGCATCTGCCGCTTTCTCTTCTGGTGTCTTGTTATCATTAGACATTACTTCTCGTCATCTCCTCCGAAATAAAGTTCTTCGTCAGGCATTATTAATTACCATTAGTTAAAATCAGGGAAACCCTGCTCTGGAATTACTTCTAGATCACCATCATTATCAATTAACTGTTCATTATCATTCATATTAAATCCCTATTAAATTAAGCTAGTATCAAGCAAATATCAGAAATGGAGTTTGGTCACTCTTGAAAGGAATGCGATAACCATTCCTATTCGGCTTGATACTAGCCCTTTTAGCTAAGTAAACGTCAGAGTTTTTGATATAAGGGAGAACCCTGGCGCCTAAAACTCCCTCCCCCAGCAGGACAACGAAGCCTAGCTGTTAAAATTGGAGCCTCCAGCATGGAATCGAACCTGCGACCAATCGCTTACAAGGCGATCATTCTACCACTGAACTATGGAGGCAATTACTTATTGCCGAGGACCGATTACATCTCTCATTCATCCCTCCAACAAACTATAAGTAGTCATCAAGCAAATATTAAAGAATGAACTCTATCCAAGATAACCATTCTTCTTCGGCTCAATAACTACTCGCTGCCATGGGGAGGATGTCAAAAGAACTTGAGCAAATTTTTAGAAACGATCTTTTTAGTCAGCCCCTCCAGATTAAGCTCAACGAGGCTGGAGTCTTGCGAGCCATTGCCCCTCCCTTAATCCTTCATTGGTTTAGTTCTAATAAATATCACCCGTTGTTTCAGGGTGGGCTGGTTCCGCTGTATTAGATAACCATTCCTAGCCGGCTCAAGTTAATTCTCAATTAAATACTGCAAACAAATTAATAACTTTGGGATCTTTAGCTGATAACCCAAGGTCTTCGGCTTGCAGCATTTTATCTCTAAGCTAGCACCCTAGAGATATGCGGGAATTTTTCGCTTTTAGGATTCTCGACCCGAGGATCTTCAACCACCGGGGTTTCGGGTTGAGGCCAAGTTACTTGATCTGGCCAACCATCATTATCCATAATTACTCCTCCATCTAAAGTTTTCAGAGTATCGAGCAAATATTGAAAGACCGTGTTATAGCGCTCTGACCAGACTGAGCTAAGTCCCCGCAATCAATCTAACCGTCTTGCTAGGCTATTCGCCAGTGCTGACCATATCAAATTAATTTAGGGTGGGGACTGTAGGATTCGAACCCACGACCTCTCTGTCCAAAAGCAGATAACGATCCCTCTTCCGGCTCGATACCCTAGAAGGAAGCTAGTGGCTATGCTGATTTGATCAGGTATTGTTTCCAATACCAGCTACTAGACTTCTCTCTAGTCACTTAGAAATTAATGGTGGACCTGGCGAGACTCGAACTCGCGACCTTCTGAATGCCATTCAGACGCGCTCCCAACTGCGCCACAAGCCCATCAAATAGTATTGGCAAATATCATAAATGGGAAGTCGGCTCTATGCTCTCCCAGGCTGAGCTATGAAAGATAACGCTCTATTTCTAAAGCGGTAAGCATTCAATGGGATTTGAACCCATGACATTAGATAACCCATTCACATCCGGCCAATACTATCTATTTAGTAAATTAGTGGTAGGACCTCTAAATCTTTCAATCTAGAAGCCCTACCTGGATTCTTTTTAACTATCGATCATGGAGGGACGAACAGAAGAGAAAAGAATCCTAGAAACTCAGGTTTCTACGAGAACACCTTAAAACTCGCCGGTTTAGATTCAAGTGTGGCCCGGAAACACACCCCAGGGATTGGCCAACCTAGCAAGAAGAGATAGCAAGCAAATATTATAGTTCGGGAATTTAACCAGCATAGCTGGCTTCGTGCAATCTTTCAAGGATAGCGATAACCAAACTATTTCCGGCTTGCTACCATCCTCTTGCTAAGTTGAGGAGTCAGTCTCATGTTAATCCACCCGAAGTTTAGTTAACACTACCAACTGGCTCCTCAAGACTTCAATATAGATTAGCAAACAAATTTAGAATTTAGAGTTTGCCTTTAACCACTCAGCCACAGAATCTATTTCTAGACTCCGATGGGATTCGAACCCACGTATCAGTAACCCGATAATCTAAACTCATTCGGCTTGCTAATTTTCTATTCAATTATGAAAGGGCTATGGGCGGGCCGGCGGCTGGAAAGCACTACCGACCCTCCCCGGCCCCTGACGATCCTCGCATCCTAGCACGTTGCGTGCGCGCAGTCAAGCCCTTTCGCAACGCATCTTGGCGAGCCCTGAGCCAGTCAGCCTGACGCCCGAAGCCGGCCAGCGGCCGGGAACGGGCTGGCGCCGCTCCCGAGGCTCCTGGGCGCTCTCAGGCGCTCCAGGGCCATGCTGGCACAGGGCCGACGAGCATGGAGCCTGACTGCTCGTGGCCGGGCAGGGAAGCGTCGATCGCAGCCGTCTCTAGCTGCTGCGCCCGATCGCCACGACCTGCGCTCGCTTCCATCTCAATTAGCCCGGCTACCAGGGTTCCGAGCACCTCAGAAATCGGCTCCATGATAATCACCTTGACTTGAAGCATAACACAAAAATCAAAGGGTGGAGAATTTAATGCTGGATACCCCGGAGCATAGCGTTCAGTGGGCTTTCGGCTTCGTTTTCTACGAAAGGAATAGAAGGGGCCGGAGCTACCTTACCGGCTTCTTTAACCAACTGGTCAACTAAAGCTCTAACATCAATCTCAGGATTAGGCTTGACCTTACGAGTTCGATAACTAGGTGGCCGATAAGGGCGAACATATTTTACCGGCTCGACTCGCTCAATTGCCCAAGTTTGCTCTTCGGCAAAAAGCTCAGGCGATAATACCGAAGCTACTGGCCCAATAGCTAAATTATATTCTTCATAATTTAAGCCGCCTTGGCCCATAAGACCATAAGCAAAGCATTCAACTGTAGAAATAAGTCGAGCTACATCGTAGCTTTGAGCATATTTAATTCTACCTAGGCCCAGCAATAAAGCATTGACGTGGGCCATAGAATAAATAGACCAAGTTCCTTTTCTAGTTTGAGCAGCAGATACTCTAGCTTTCAAGCAGGCATCACCATAATCTGGTCGCGACATAGCCTGCATTTCACGCAAGATTAAATTAGTTTGTTCTTCAGTTATACTTTCTAGAAAGTTTATTAGCGACGCCATAGAAAGCGACGCTCGCCAATAAATTGGTAGCTAGTTCCATCCGAGTGATAAACCCAAACCGGCTTACCCTTAGTTGCAGCATAACGAGACATATGTAAAGTTCCCGTACTTTCATCTAGCTTATCATGAAAAGCCAAGACTACGAATACGTCGGGATTCTGGTCTAGCATCTCACGATTTCTGATTGGTCCCGCACCCTTGCCAAACTTTTCCCATAGAGCCGGGTAAGCACCGCAATTAAAATGAAAATCTTTAGCCACGGAATCGGCAATGGTATCGGCGCCCCGAGCCGCGCCATGAATAATTGTTACTTGCTCGGCCGGTAAGGGCTTTGCATTAACACTGCCTTGCCCCTCCAGAAAATTATCCATAGTCCAGTGAGCCAGTGCAATTTCAATAGTACGCCGGTTAGTCCAATTTCTATCGCCAGTTACTAGAATCTTTCTCATAATGATTTCCTATTCTTATCAACCCAACGAATTAATTCAGGATCTCTAGCTATAACAAATCCTATAAAGGCATCAAGAATCTCAGCACAATAACCTTTATAAGCCAGGGGTATCTGCGAGCCATAGAGACTTAATGCGTCACAACTAAATAGTACTTGCCAGCCAGCATTGGGATTGGCTCCAGCGACTCGAAGTAAGATTTTACTAGCTTCAGGATTAATCTTAAGAACCCAACGTACAGGTTTCTTAGTTGAATCCTTGAATCGATCCGAAGCTATAAGTTCTACAGCCTTAACTAAGGTAATCTTTGCAGTAAGCCGATGAGTGTGACTTTCTGCCACTCAAAGAACTCCAATTGAGCTTGAGTTAACCAATCATCCACTGCTCCATGATCAGGATATTTAGGCAAAGGCGAAGCGTCCATAGCTTGTAGTAACTCGGCATCTAATTGATCAATCCAGTCGATAACTTCACTAAATAATAATTCCCCGCGACGAACCTGCCTTAGAGTTTCAGCTTGTGCTTCCGGCATGGGCAGTGTCATCCTGCCTGTCTTCATATATTCAATACCTTGCAGTCCCAAACGGCAAGCATGACATGCGAATTTAACGTCATAAGAATATTTAGAAATTAATTCTGGACGATGCACTCGCATCTGACCTCGCAAGCCCAGCATTCTATCCTTTTGGGCGCGAAGATAACCTAGAAACTTAGGCCCAGCCTGAAGAGAAGCAATTGATTCAGAAAGCCTAAGAAAACTAGTAGCCCAATTATCAGCACACTGTTGATCTATCATAGATTCAATAGATAGGCTTAAGGTATTAAACTCAGCATGGAACTTCTTAGAAAAAAACAGAACTAAAATACTAGGATTGCCAGCCAAGGCTAGCTTCAAAAACTTCTGCACCGAATAAATAGTTAGGTCTATATCTCCAGCCTCGGACTTAGGAGTTCGACCATGTTGTGCTTGTACATTCCCAGGATTATGCTTGGCTCTTTCTTCTGCTGTTCGATAAATAAACTGAGCAAAATGCTGCAAACCTAATAGATGGCTAGCTGGCTGAAAGCAAACACCCATCAAGTCTAAATCATCTAGTCCTGAGATATTAATTCCGTGAACGCTGGAGCCAACTTCCGAGATCAGAAAGGTTCCCTGTTCGGCGATAAGTTTAGGCGTCATCATGTAAATTAACTCTCTCTAATTCTCTGGGCAAATTCTCACGAATAAGCTTCTGCTTATATTGTCTAATGTCTTTTAGGCTACAAACACAACTTTCTATTAGCTGCTTGCACCAATAACAGTATCCTAGATCACAAGCAATACCGGCTCGGATCATAGCTATACTAAGATGAAATTTTCTTCTATATTTCGGATCATTTTCAAGCTTGGGGCTATAGCTTTCCATCAAATCTCTCTACAATTATTCTAGTATAGCATCCTACTTTCATAGGTACTAGTTCTTGTTCTACTTGAAGATGACAATGCCCAACATTATCTTTCCAGATCAGCCCCGCTCCAGCTATTGTCTTATGATTTCTTCTACGTTGAGTCTGACAGCCATCTAGTAAAGGTTTAACCGAAGCGTAAAGATTATCGTCATCAAGCAAGCCGTGACGATATTGCTGGATAGTTACTAGTCTTTGGGAATGACCTAGCTCAGCTATCTGCCAGCCAGCCTTTTCTCTTTCTTTGGTGCCCCAATAAACTACAAAACCAGTCCATTCCGACATCTTTATATGTTGAGCTATCGCGGCTGCCCGACTCCAAACCCCAGAGTTACTCCAATTATCCGGGACTCCCAGTAGTTCAAAACTAATCAGAGAGGAATTGATTTGTAAGTCACCTTTGTATAGTCCAGGTTGACTAGTCAAGTTTTGCAATTCAGTGCGCGCAGGCGTCATCTGTACGCGGCCGCACGCGGACGTCCAAATGACGCGCGTGGATGCGCGTTTACCACCTCAACGCGCGCACACGCTTTTAGTAGTCTCTATAAGCTCTGTCCTACAACACAATCTCATTGCACCATCTTTCTCAACTTCCTACGTTCCACAACAATGATCTCCTCCCCTCTATTCTTCTCTATTCCCACGTCTCTCAACAACGATATCTATTCTCAACGTCCTTTAACAACGATATCATCACACGTCTATCTCTACTTCCAAACGCTAATCTTCCCTCAACACGCTTTACGTTCACCGAAGGGGAGATAGATATAGTTTTATCTTCCCTTTCCTGATTGGTTATTACCTCTCATACTTATTTCAACATTGGGAGAAACTATAGGATATTTGGTAGGAATTATAGTATAATTAGTTGGAGTTTCTATCTTTTTACTTATAGATGTAGGAGAAGGATTTACAGACTTCTTAATTACTGGTTGAGTACAATGAATAAATACTAGTAGCGATATAATTAATGCTGCGGCTATTCCTAAAATAGTAGTTATAAGTCTACCTCTAGATTCAGTTTCTTGATTATAACTACTCATTAATTTCTATTTCCGTTAAACCTATATAATTAGCCAGGGTTCTTTCAAATTGAGCGCCTGGTGATTCCTCCCAGTTCGTTAAGAAGGTAGCCCCGCTGCAACCTAGCAATAGAATCAAGTCTCTTTTTATGTATTCTATGTAAGACATTTTAGGACTTTCTTCAGTTAACTCTTCAACTCCTACTGGATTAACTGGTTCATGTCCTAGTTGTCTAAGCTTATCGGCTCGCCTAATAAATAACTTCATATTTTGGCGACACTCCTCCATAG
>Ga0137381_10001339_pt1 | contig 16515 bp, 15 predicted proteins | sample SagtaG_16_FD_104808 | JGI IMG/M metagenome (GOLD analysis project Ga0137381, IMG submission 104808) | Vadose zone soil microbial communities from Sagehorn Ranch, Mendocino, California, USA - Sage2_L_115_16 metaG | ecosystem: Environmental > Terrestrial > Soil > Vadose zone | place: USA... | reverse complement strand
ATTTTGTCTTCGTAGGCCGGACCGATTCCACGGGAAGTCGTACCAATTTTGTTCGCGCCGCGAGCGCTTTCCGCTGCCTTGTCCAGCTCCCGGTGATACGGAAAAATCAGATGCGCGCGATTACTAACATGCAGGCGTCCCTTCACGTCTATCCCGGCCTTGGAGAGTGTCGCAATTTCCGCCACCAGCGCGGCCGGATCCACCACCGTGCCCGTTCCGATCACCGCTTGCCGCTTCGGCCGAAGAATACCGCACGGAATCAGCTGCAGCACATAGCGGTCCTTGCCGATGATGACCGTGTGCCCCGCGTTGTGGCCGCCCGCGACACGCGCGATGTAGTCAAACGATCCTGCAAGGTAGTCGACCACCTTGCCTTTGCCTTCGTCGCCCCATTGCGCGCCCACCACCACCACCGATTTCATGCAATCCTTCTCCTCGACCACACTTCAGCGGCCCAAGTTTCACTTCGCCTTTACTGCTTTGGAAAGCACCACGAAACGGCAGGTTTTATCGTAAGCTGGCCTCGCCCTCAACGCAAGCAAGCGCCATTCTGACCTTGGAGGGTACGCTCGTTCTCGGCACCGCGGCCAAACGATCAAGCCAATCAGAGAGGCATGGCTGCAGGTGGGCATTGGGGAGAACAGAAGAGTTCCCTGCCGGAGCGCAAGATCGAAATAAAAGACCACGTGCGCGGTGATACCCGGCTCGCGTGCGCAGTGGCGGGAGCGACTTCGCGCAATCGTTAAGTCGGGCCATCGAGTTGATCCCTCAACCTTAGGGAATCATCGGGAATTCCACTTCTTAAGCTCCGCAAAACGAAAACAGGAGAATAGGTGATCGTTGACCATGCCAGTGGCTTGCATGAGTGCGTAACAAATGGTTGATCCCACAAACCGAAAACCGCGCTTCTGGAGGTCTTTGCTGAGGGCGTCGGATTCAGGTGTTTTTGCGGGGACGCGCTTATGGGTTTTCCAGGCGTTTTGCTTCGGCTGACCGCCGACGAACCGCCAGATGTAAGCGTCAAACGTGCCGAACTCTTTCTGGACCTCAAGGAAGGCGCGGGCGTTGCCGACGGTGGCGTCGATTTTGAGGCGGTTGCGGATGATTCCGGCGTCGCGGAGCAGTTCGCGGACCTTCTCCTTGTCGTAGCGGGCGACTTTAGCGGAATCAAATCCGTCAAACACTTCGTGGTACCGCGCGCGTTTCCTCAAGATCGTGTCCCAGCTCAAACCCGCTTGCGCACCTTCGAGGGTCAGGAACTCGAACCATTTCTGCTCGTCGTGCACGGGCACGCCCCATTCCTCATCGTGATAGGGAATATTCAGCTCGTTCTTCGCCCAGTCACAACGCACTCTGCTGATTTGCCGGCTTCCTGTCATGGCCTTGGTGGTCTCACTCCTGCGGCAATCTTCACTTTGTCCCGGGGGCCGCGATAAGCCACGGCTGCTGCCAGATAAAATGATGCGTCCCCGGAATTTGACGCCACCCGTCGGTGGGATTCGCGGCATCTGCATTCCTGGTAACGACGGCTCTCGCCCCAACCGAGGACAACAGCGCGAGCACCTGCTGCCTGCGCGCAGCATCGGCAGCAACGAAGCGCGCTTGTTCGATGTCCGGGATCTCCACGATGATCCGCACGGCCGCGAGATGCGCCCAGTATGCGTCCAGGCCGGTGCCGATATACCCGACGTCCGTTCCTGGTGGAATACCCATAGCGTGAAGCTGTTGAGCAACCACCCACGGCTCATAAGGCCTGTTGCGTATCGCATCATATAGATCGCGACCCACCGCCCACGCCACGGTGAGCGCGGCAGCGAGCTTGACCGCCAGATGGAAGCGTCGGAGCAATTGCGGGTCAGCCCCCATGACAATCCTCATTCTCGCTACCATCCAGAGCATCAACATCAACGCGAACGGCGCGACATAGCGAAACTCGACGAGCACGAGCGAGTACATAACCAGCGCGGCAACCGAAGGCAAAACCACCAGCCCCGCTCCTGAAGCAAACTTTCCCCACGTGAGTGCTTTTCTCCTGGCAACCCACACCGCCAGCAACACCACCCAGAGCGCGCCGCTCTTCGAGAATATCTTCAAATACATATTTGACGCGCGGAACAGGGCCGCGGACTGAGCCCTGATTGAAAAATGCGGGCGCGCGCCGTCATACCAGTAAGAGGGGTCGTACCAAGGCGGATACGAGCCTTGTACGGGAGAAATAAACTCATAGGCAGCCGGGTCGGAAAAGATTTTCCGCGTGGGATGCAGGGGAGTGCCAGTTCCGGGAGGGCCCCCCTGCCAATGCACGGATCTCGTTGCGCGATTGACAAATTCGGCGTAGTTTATGCGTCCAGCGTCACCAAACGTCGGCCGTCCCTTCATTGCCGATAGCGATAGAATCAGTGGCAGCGCGAAGCCGGCATACACGGCAGCCGCCAACAGCACGCGGAGAGCCGCGGCGCGAAAACATGCGCCAGCGATGCGGCTGAGCAAGAAAGCGGTGAACAGAAAAACGAAGGACAAGGGAAACATCGCCCCTTTCGCCAGGTAGCCGAGACCAAGCAATGCGCCAAGCCCCGCAAAAACGAGCCAGTCGCCCGGGTCGCGCCAGATGCGAAACAACAGCGTCGTGGCGAGATAGACCAGCACGGCAACGCACAAGTCCGGCGTTACCCACACGGGGCCCAGCCAAAAGTAGCTAGCCCAGAGGAAAAAGACGTATCCCCAGATCCACACGGCTCGCGGGGGGACCGGCAAAGACTTCTCGGGCGATTCGCGGGCAGTTTGCCGCTGCAGAATCAATTCCTTCAAAAACATTTCAAAAGAGGCCAGGCTCGCGACATACACCGCAAAATTCAGGAGATGCGCAGCCGTAAATTCCCACTGCACCTGCGGATGCAGGTACCGAAAGACGAGACTCAGAAGAAAAGGATAGAGTGGACTCCAGTAGGCGTTGACCACCTGGTGCAAGCCAGAGCGGGCAGTAGCCCAGGCGATTTCGATATACGAAATGCTATCGGGGGACACTTCATTGCGACGCGCCCATACGTTCAACAGACCCAAAACCAGGGCCACACACCAGAAGAAGAATCGAGGGTTAGAGTTGGGCGGCGCACCTGCCGGAGAAAGTGAATCCTGCGGTTCCGCGCGCAAGCGTCGCAGATGATGCACTCTTCCTCCGCCGCAAGAAAGTCAACCGTAGCCGACCGAGATTATGTCAGCACTCGTGCCCGCAGCGCTAGCGTAACCAACTAAAAAATGAATTAAAAATAGGGGCGCCCCGATCGAATCAGGGGCGCCCCGCGATGGCCTTCGAATTTAAGCGATGTGACGCTCCAGCGCCTTGGTGATCTGCTCCTTCGGCACTGCTCCCACGATCTGCTCGACGACCTGTCCGTTCTTAAACAGCAGCAAGGTGGGAATACCCTGAACGCGATAGCGGCCTGCCGAATTCATGGCTTCATCAACGTTCAACTTCATCACTTTGAGCTTGCCTGCATAGTCGTGCGCGATCTCAGCCACCGTCGGTGCGAGCATGTGGCATGGACGGCACCATTCCGCCCAGAAGTCCACCATCACCGGCTGCGAATTGCTGGCCGTCAACACCTCGGCTTCGAAATTTCCGTCATCCGCTGTTTGAATCGTATTGTCAGCCATGTCCTTTGTCCTCAGCGGCTTGCCCGCCTCAGGCGGACCGCCGCCTATCTCTCCTCAATCCGTTCAATTAGATGTTCCAGCAGGCTTTTGGTTTCGCGTGGCTTGCCCCGCCCCGCGGCCCGTTTGTCCCGAGCCCGAAGCGGCCTTTCCTGAACTCTGCGCGGGCCACGATACTCCCCGAGCGGCTTGGCCTGAGCCTCGAAGGGCTCGCGCGGCCTCGTACAGCTTCGCATATTCGGCCGCAGCCGTCTTCCACGAAAAGTCCTTGGCCATCCCGTTCAACTGGATGCGCTTCCAGATCCGCTCATCCAAGTAATGATGCAGCGCCAGCCGAATCGCAAACAAGAGCGCCTCGCCGGTATACTCCTTGAACTTGAACCCGGTTCCGGTGCCGTGCTCCACGTCGAACGGCTCGATACTGTCGTCCAGCCCGCCGGTTGCTCTCACAATCGGCGCCGTACCATACTTCAGGCTGTACATCTGATTCAACCCCGAGGGTTCGTAGCGCGAAGGCATGAGGAACAGATCGGCTCCGGCCTCGACTTTGTGCGCCAGCAGGTTGTCGTAAGCGATCTTCACGCCCACGCGGCCCGGATACGCCGCCGCCAAAGCCCGGAACAAGTCTTCGTACTTGCGCTCACCCGTTCCCAGCACCACCAGCACCAGGTCTTCGCGCATCAACTCGTGCGCCTTTTCCGCAATCAGATCGAAGCCCTTTTGATCCGCAAAGCGCGACACGATTCCGATCAGCGGCCGCCTCAGGTGCTCCTGGGACAATCCAAACACTTCCAGCAGATCCTGCTTGCACACCTGTTTCCCGCTCAAATCTTTTGCCGAATAAGTGACGGCGATCAGTCTGTCCTTCTCCGGGTTCCACGCCGTGTAATCCACGCCGTTTAATATTCCCACCAGCCGGTCCGCGCGGCTTCGCACAACGCCGTCCAGTCCGTGTCCGTATTCCGGCGTCTGGATTTCCTGAGCGTACTTCCTGCTCACGGTCGTCAAATAATCCGAATAAACCAGTCCACCCTTCAGCAGGTTCACATTTCCAAAGAACTCCAGACCGCCGGGATGAAATTCACTGGGGGGAATTCCCATGCGCTCCAGCACGTCCTTGGTGAACTGTCCGTGATAACCCATGTTGTGAATGGAGAAGACTACTGGAACATCTTTCATCAGCGGATCATCGCCGTAAGACGTTCGCAGCAACACCGGTACCAACGCCGTTTGCCAGTCATGGCAATGGATCACATCCGCCGGCCAGACATGCTTTGCCACCTCAATCGCCGTGCGGGAGAACTCGGCATATCGCTCCGCATTGTCCGGATATTCCCCGATGCTGGTACCATACAATCCATCGCGGTCGAAATACTCCGGATCATCCACAAAATAGTAGCGAACACCATTCAGCTGCGCGCCATCGGCAATCGCCGGAAAACGCAGTCGCATCCCACCCATCGGAATCGTCAGGCTCGGCATCAACACCGCAGTGGCCTTCGTCCCGCGGTAGCGCGGCAACACCACCGCTACCTCGTGGCCCCCGGCCACGAGCGCCTTCGGCAGCGCTTCCACCACGTCCGCTAGGCCGCCGGTCTTCGAAAACGGCAGCCCCTCCGATGCCACAAACAGAATTCTCATGAATCGCTCATTACCCCTTGCGCATCCATTTTACGCTACTGGGCCAATATCGGCTCGTCAAGAAACTAGTGCAACTCGGCAGTACCCCGAAAATCGCTAGACCCTCATTTGGCGACAGATTCCAACGGAATCGCTTCAAAGTACTTGGGCACAATCACCTTGCTCTTTGGCGAAGCCGCTTTGACTTCCTCCACGAAGGATTGCACTGCTTCGATGGCAGGCTGCTGGGTCGCTCCATAGGGGGCCAGGAAATTGTCCCAATGAGTCGGCCGCACCAACGGAGGATAATTCAAGACGGCCGGTATAGTCATGGATTTCCCGCCGAGAGGATCCGGCACCGACAAGAACCACGTCCGGCCGTATCCCTTCCATCTCGCGCTCGATGTAGTTCATCCCACCAAATACGAGGATCTGACTACCGTGGAATCGCAACAGATACGCCAGCGTGCCACCTTCGGGATGGATTTGCAGCAGTGTCAGCGGAGCCTTCATCCCTTCGCGTGCTTTTTCTGAACTGAAATAGCGCTTGTGGTCCAGGGCGCTGTGGAGGCTGGGGATGACTTTTATGGAAAAAACACCAAACTCGCAATCCTCGCCACCACGCACGGTAATCAGTTGTTCTTCTGGCACGTTGTAAGCCCGCGCCACATTCTCCGTGCTTTCCGTTCCGATCACCGTGGCATAAGTCTTGAGCGCGATGTGCGGAACATCCAGGACATGGTCGTAATGCGTGTGCCTAACCAATATAAAGTCCGCTCGCTTGATGTGTGCGTCGATCGCCGCCGCATCCGGGGTCGCCACATCATTCCATCCGTACACCTGGCGCGAGTCACCTGGCATTGGCGCATACGGTGGCGCAAGCGGTGGCGGCGGCCCAAGGATTCGCGAAAGATAAGGATCAATCAGAATGACGGTGGTTCCGTCGCTGGTCCTCTAGCCCGCTGCCCCCAGATATTCGAAAGAGACCTGCTCGCTCTTTTTGGCGCTCGGCGGTTTCTGCCCCGTCAAAGCACAGACCACCGTCCCAACCAAGGCAATAGCAGCAACCGCGGATCTCAGCATCGGGATGATCCTCCTCCGGCTGGATTCGATCTGCAACTTTATCTTCCGGTTAGACGCGCTTTGTGTTTCGTCGATCCGAGACCGCGTAAATGGCAGCGGCTCCGAACAAGCCCGCCGCGGCCATGATTTTCCAAGCCAACTCATAACTGTGCTGCGAATCGAAGATTCTTCCTGCCATCCATGGCGCCCCCCACTGCCCCAGGGAATAACCCATGATGATCAGTGCCAAGAGTTTGCCAAGCGAAGCAGTCCCGAAGCATTCCGCCGTGACCAGCGGAATCAGCATATAGTCTGCGCCCATGGAGAAGCCGAAAATCAATGCGAAGGTCCAAACCGCAACGGGCCGACGGGCCATGCCGAGGAACAGGAGCGATGCGCTGAGCAATGCGTAGAACAGCGCCATGGTGTTCTTTTTTCGAAAACGGTCTGCCAGATAGCCCACTACTACCCGGCCGCCGAGACTGGACGCCAACAGAGCTGTCGAGAATCGAGTAGCCGTGGTCGCCGAGTAGCCCAGATCTTTGAGAAAAAGAATGAAATGTTGAATCACCGAGCCGATAGCGCCCATCACGAGCGTGGACCCCGCCAGGATGAGCCAGAAATTGGCCGAGCGAATCGCAGCTCCGACTCCGCTTGCGGGAGAATCCGTGGCGCTATTCCTTTCTTCGGTCAGGCCAACGCTTTCCGCCCCATCTGGCAGCAGACCCATTTCGCCCGGAGTGGAGCGCGTAATCCAGATCCCCACTGGAAAGAGCACGAGCAGAATGAGCAAGCCCACGATCTCCAGGGCATGGCGCCAACCGAAGTTGCGCATCAAAAAATGAACCAGCAGAGGGGAAATGACTCCGCCCAGCCCTAACCCGAGATACGCGTAACCCATCGCCCGGCCGCGGCGCATATGGAACCAGCGGGCAACGAGGACTTGATTGGCGATGGGCCCCGCGAGCACATATCCGAGCACCTCCATGATGCAGAATAGTTCGTAATGCCAAAGTCTGGTCATGGACCCCATAAGCAGCAGGGAAATGCCGATGAGGCCCGCTCCTGACAGAATGACCGCGCGCGCGCCTATCCGGTCGATCACCGCTCCTGCCAGCAAGCCAAACGGCAGGCCCGCCACAAGAAACCCGAGGAGGAAACCTTGGGTGACTTGAGCGCGCAGCAACCCCAGAGAATCCACAAATGCGGGGTAAAAAACCGGAAACCCGTAAAAGATGACTCCCACGCCGAAGAAAAGATTCAGGAACGCAGCAACAACAATCCACCACCCGTAAAAGACACGCGTTGATCGATGGTTCGTCATGAAAGCTCCGTGTCGTCCCGCTAGCCAGATTTTACGTTCGGGAGAGAAGAAGTGAACTATCCGTCCAGCGCCCCAACATTTCTCAGCCGAACTCCGGGCCTAGAATTGCACAAAGAAGTTCCGATCGTCCCGGATGGTCATTCGATCCCCGGTACATTCGGGTGAGCGAGCGGGAGAAACAGAATCCGAAGGACCTTAGCAGGTCGCCAGCAATAGCGTTTGATTTCAAGTAATCCACGGCCTGAACCCCACGCGAGGAGTGGGCCACGAATTGTTCGAGAAGCTGACAAGCTCCGGTTGCATCCTTCGCCATCCAAGGACCGAGATGATCCGCGAAGGATCCGCGCCGCCCGAATGCATAACCCTCGATCAGTCCATCGTTCCCAATCCTGGAGGTGAACTCAGGCGCATCCTCGTGGAGGGACTTAAGCAAGAAACCTCGGTCTGCGCCAAAAATCTCTTGATCCGCCTTGCAGATGGATTCCAAGAGTTCCGGGGATAGCGGCGCGCGCGCGCCGAAACCGGACACTTTCGCCGCTTCGGATGGGGGCCTACGCAGAGTCCATCGTTCAATCTCATATTCGCACACGAATTCCAGCTTTTCGTAGAGCGGCTTTCCCTGCGGCGTCGCGTCGAGCTTGATTGCAGGAATTTTCAGCCCGTCAAGATATTCGATGGCCCTTTTAAGAAGCTGGGTTCCGATGCCTCGGCCGCGGTATTGCGGGTCAACCAATACCATTCCGACCCACGCAAATCGATTTTCAAACGAGATAGTCGTTGCCGTGCCGCACACCCGCCCATCTTCTTCCGCGACAAAGCAACCTTCCGGGCTGGCTTCGAGAAACCGTTTCCAGTCTGCCGCGGTCTGATTCCAACCGGCCATCTCCTTCAGCCGCAATCCAGCCGGGATGTCCGCCATGGTCATAGTGCGCAAGGGCATGGCTGCCGAATTCCTCAGGGAGATTGTAAACCCATTCGAATTACCTCCTGAGGAATCTGGACCGCAGAGAAAAGTCGGAAACAGAGAAGACAAAGCCGGGGGCGCTTCGAGTACAATCGCAGCCGACATTTTCATCGTCATCGCTCGGCGGCTTATGCGAATGAAGCAACAGCAACGAACGGCCAGATCGCGCCAGAGGACCTCCGTCCGCGATATCGAGGAACTCGATGAACTTCTGAGCGAGCCCACGGAGGCTGCCTCTGATACGCTTGGTGCCCTTGATGGCGACATTGTCATCTTGGGCGTGGGTGGGAAAATGGGGCCGACCCTGGCCCGCATGGCGAAACGAGCATCCGAGATCGCGGGAGTTTCGCGGCGGGTGATCGGTGTCTCCCGATTCTCCTCCCCTCGGTTGGAATCGCAGCTGCAAGCACAAGGCGTAGAGACGGTGCGCGGTGACTTGCTGGACCCGAAATCGCTCTCCGCTCTCCCCGATGCCGCCAACATTGTCTTTATGGCCGGCATGAAGTTCGGGACGACCGGGCAAGAATCGCAGACCTGGGCCATGAACAGTTTTTTGCCCGGCCTGGTAAGCGAAAGATATCGCCAGAGCAGAATTGCAGCGTTCTCCACAGGCAATGTTTACGGGCTCTCGCCAGTTTCTCTTGGCGGCTCCCGGGAACAGGACGCGCTGAATCCCGCCGGTGAATATGCCATGAGTTGTCTCGGCCGAGAGCGCATCTTCGAACACTTCAGCCGAAGGAACGAAACCAGGATGTCGATACTTCGGCTCAATTACGCCACCGAACTCCGCTACGGCGTGCTCGTGGACATTGCGCAACGCGTGTATGCCGGACAGCCAGTCCCGCTCTCCATGGGCTATTTGAACGCCATCTGGCAGGGAGACGCCTCTGGCATGAGCCTCGAAGCTCTTGGCAGCGCGTCGGTGCCTCCGTTCGTGATCAACATTGCCGGACCAGAGTTGTTAAGTGTTCGTCGGGTTGCCGAGCAATTTGGTGAATGCTGGCATAAGCCCGTTCGCTTTGAAGGACAGGAATCGGCCGACGCTCTCTTGAGCAATGCGAAAAAATCGTACGAGCTCTTCGGCCGTCCCCGCGTCGACGCCGAGCAGATGATCACCTGGATCGCGGACTGGGTTAGCCGTGGCGGTGCCACGTTGGCGAGACCCACACATTTTGAGGATCGTGCCGGACGCTTTTAGGAAAAGCGGCCAGTAGGAGAGGCCAGAGCGTTAGTGATGGCAAAGCAACTGGGCCCAAGGATTCGGAAAGTCTTGGCGCGGTGTACGGTGATCCCCGCGCATCCTTTGGCACTCACGGCCGACCGGCGGCTCGACGAGCGGCACCAAAGAGCTCTCACGCGTTACTACGTCGCCGCTGGCGCAGGCGGCCTGGCGGTGGGGGTTCACACCACGCAGTTTGCCATCAGAGACTCGCGCATCGGGCTCTTCGCGCCGGTCTTACAATTGGCGCGGGAAGAAATGGACTGCGCCGATCGCGGTCGCGCAGAGCCGTTAATCCGCATCGGAGGCATCTGCGGACAAACAGCGCAAGCCGTCGCGGAAGCCGAGTTGCTCACGAACTTTGGGTACAGTGCCGGGCTGTTGAGCTTGGCGGCCATGAAAGATGCGGATGATTCGGCGCTCCTAGCCCACTGCCGAAAAATAGCGGAAGTCATACCCTTGATCGGTTTTTACCTGCAGCCCTCCGTGGGCGGCCGCGTACTCTCTTATAGATTCTGGCGCGAGTTTGCCGAGATTGAAAATGCTGTGGCCATCAAAATTGCGCCTTTCAACCGCTACCAAACCCTGGATGTCATCCGCGCCGTGGCCGAATCCGGGCGAGACATCGTGCTATACACCGGAAATGATGACCATATCGCCCTGGATCTCGTCAGCCCCTATGTTTTCCAGGTCCACGGACGCGCGCAGGAATACCGCATTGTAGGAGGCCTCTTGGGCCACTGGGCGGTATGGACTCGCCGCGCCATCGATCTCTTAGAGGAATGCCATGCCGTCGTGTCCGGAACAGGAAGCGTTCCCAAGAACCTGCTCCAAAGGAGCGTCGAAATTACCGATGCCAATGCGGCCTTTTTCGACGTGCCGCACCACTTCGCCGGCTGCATCGCCGGCCTGCATGAGGTCCTGCGGCGACAAGGCCTGCTTGAAGGAATCTGGTGCTTGAATCCCCAGGAAACCCTAAGCCCCGGTCAGCAAGAAGAGATCGATCGCGTCTACGCCGCGTATCCCCATCTAAACGACGATGCCTTCGTCCTGGAAGGCCGTGACCACTGGCTGAAGCCCTGATTGCGCTTTCCGCCAACTCGGCCGCACGTGCTGACCACCGGCAACGGCCAGCCGGCAGTCGACGACTCGAAATCTTCTGTCCTGGGATAACGATCGCGAATAGCCCCAATCGAGCTTACCGCCGGCCACATGGAGTTCCAAGACAACTCCCCCTGGCCATGTTCGCTCGCGCGGGCACGAGTCACTAATCACCTCCCCTGCTACACTGATCCTCCCATGGCTCGTCAACGCCTCGGCCAACACTTCCTCGCCGATCTCCACTGGCGCGAAGAGATCGCTCGCGCCATCCGCGTTTCGCGTCATTCTACCGTTCCGCTCCCGCGCGACGATCAACATTGCTGGATCGAAATCGGTTCTGGTCATGGTGAGATGACCCAACACCTCCTCGCCGCTGGCGCTCCCGTTCACGCCATCGAAATCGACCCCATCTTCATCGCGGGCCTTCGCCACCTGGCGCAAGAATTCTCTAATCTCACGGTCATCCCTGGCGACATTCTCGAAGCCGACCTCGCTGCCATCGCTTCCGGCGGCCGCATCCGCCTCTACGGCAATCTTCCTTACTACATCACCTCGCCGATCCTTCATCACCTCTTCACGTTTGCCGATTTCATCGACGAAATACACGTCGTCATTCAGACCGAAGTCGCTCTACGCCTCGCCGCGCGACCGGGTACGCGCGATTACGGCTACCTTTCCGTCGTCACCCAGTTCTACGCTCGTCCCGAAATTGTCTTCGAAATTCCTCGGGAAGCATTCGCGCCGCGACCAGAAGTCACCTCGGCCCTCGTCACCCTCCGCCTGCCCGGCGAACGCGCAAAGCTGTCTCTCAGCGACGTATCTCGTTTCCTGAATTTTGTGAAATTGTGTTTCTCGAAGAAACGCAAGACGCTGGTCAATAATCTGCGGTCTTTTGCCAAACCCGATCGTGTGCGCGAAGCGCTCGCCACGCTAAACGTGCGTCCCGACTCTCGCGCCGAACAGCTCCCCGTCGCCCAACTCGCTGCGATTCATTCTCTGCTGGCTGGTTCGTGATGGACCCTCGATCGTCCTTCATCTCTTGGATGGAACTTCGCGACTTGGGTGTCTCGCTATCAGGGGATGCTCTCGGCTTCTTTTCTCACCGCCGCCACCAACCGGTCCGGATAATCGCTCATGATTCCGTCTACTCCCGCTGCGGCGAGCAGCCGCATGTGCGCGGGATGATTCACCGTCCAGCACACCACTTGCAGATCTTTCCTGCGGGCTTCGGCAATCAGCGCTGGCGTCACCAGATCTCCTCGCACGGCCAGCTGCCGTGCGCCGATGGCGACGGCCTTCTCCAGTGGATTTTCGATCTGTCCGTCGTACAGCAGCCCGGTCATCAGCGTCGGCTCGATTTTCCGCAAACTCAGTACGATCGCGGCGTCAAAAGAAATCACCACCGCCCGCGGTATCTCTCCCGATTCGCGCAGCGCGCCAATCAATGCGTGTTCCCCGCCCCAGGATCCGCCCGGCTTGATCTCCAAATAAAACACCACATCATGTTTCTTGGAAAACGCTAGGATTTCTTCCAGTGTGGGGATGCGTTCTCCGGCGAACTCACTCCCGAACCACGACCCGGCATCCAGCCGCCGCAGCTCCGTGAGCGTCAGATCATGCACTGTCCCCTGCCCGTTGGTCGTTCGATTCACCGTCGCATCGTGAATGGCCAAGAAACGCGCATCGCGCGAAAGCTGCAAATCCGTCTCGATGAAATTGGCCCCCAGCGCAACAGCTTTCTTGAACGCCGCCATGGTATTTTCCGGCGCGTTCCCCGATGCCCCGCGATGCGCAATGACCAGCATCAAACTATTCTCCACGCCTCAAGCCACATCCGCTCAACACCGTTACTCTCACCAAGTCTCCCTTTCCGAAAATAATTCCACACTCCTTGCGGCCAAACATAGAGAGTATGCTAGCACCTGACCGTGGCACCGAACCGTGCATCCGTTTGACTTGCATCTTGAATCTAACTGGCGCAAGAGCTATAGAACTTCTGTCCGGGAGGCAATTATGAGAAAGGAACTCTGTGCCCTGCTTGTAGCCGCGCTGCTTGCAACGCCGATGGTAGCGTTGCCCTGTTCCGCCGCCCCCCGGCCACAGGATGAGAAAAAACAACGCAGCGAATCAAAGTATCGGGAAAAACTATACAAGGAAGTCCGTCACCAGCTGGTCATGCTGCCGTGGTATTCCGTGTTCGACAATCTCGCGTATCAGGTGGACGGCGACAAGGTCACTCTATCCGGCCAAGTGACCCGGCCGGTCTTGAAATCCGACGCCGAGGCCGCGGTGAAGGGCATCGAGGGAGTCGCTTCGGTCGTGAACAACATTGAGGTCCTTCCACCCTCGCCAATGGATGACCAGCTCCGTCGTGCCTTGTACCGCACCATTTATGGGGACGCCGGGCTCTCGCGCTACTCCATTCAGGCCGTGCCTTCCATTCATATCGTCGTGAAGAATGGCAACGCTACGCTCGAGGGGGTTGTCGACAACGAGGCTGACAAGAATCTCGCCGGCCTGCGAGCCAATCAAGTTCCCAACGTTTTCTCTGTCAAGAACAATTTGGTCGTCGCGGGCTAGGCCAAGGTATCCTTCACGCGCACCGGGCCACTCGTTATGCGGCTCCTGGTACTCCGCCTTTGTATAGTTGCCGTGATATCCGCCGCGCTGTTTCCTTCAACGCCTCGATGATGTCCGGCATATTGGTCTGATCCGTTTGCGTCAGGGTCCCACTGGCGCCGAGCGCCGCCGTTACATTTCCCAGGGTGTCGAAGATGGGCACTCCCAGGCACCGCGCGCCCAAACTGTTTTCCTCGTCATCCACCGCGTATCCCGACTGCTTCACGTGCTCCAGGTCGGCGAGCAGTTTTGGCAGGCTGGTGAGGGTCTCCGGCGTTCTCTTCTTCAGACCGTGCTGCTTGGCGATGGCCTCCACGTCATGCTTCGGCAGCCAGGCCAGCAAGCATTTCCCGACGCTGGTGGAATGCAGAAACATCCGCCTCCCCACCCACGTGTTCACCTTGAAAAATCCGGGCGCCTCTACCTTCTCGATGTAAACCGCTTCGCTCTGGTCCAAGACCGCCAGGTGCACGGTCAGGTGAATTCGCTCCACCAGCGACCTCATAAACGGCAGCGCCACATCTGCGATGTCCAGGTTGGCTTGGGCATCTCCGCCGAGGCTCAATATTTTCAAGCCCAGCCGATACCTCCCGGTTTCGGCTTCACGCCGCAAGTAGCTGCGTTTTTCTAGAGTCCTCAGGATGTAACTCGCGGAGCTCTTCGGTATCCCGAGCTTGCGGCTGATCTCCGCGTTGGTCAGCCCCTCGCGCCGTTGCGCGGCTGCTTCCAGAATACTCAGTGCCCGCTCCACCGCTGTGGCCGGATTGGTCTCCGTGGCCGCCATGGCCGCCTCCCATAAAAAATAGTTATCGCCCAAGTATAGAATAATTGTTCAGGATACTGAACACCATCTTGTGGCTGCGGCGATGCTCCGGTAGAAGGAAAGGGGGGATGAACATGCGTTCAATATGTTGAACAGGTGGAAGGAACGCAGTCGCCGGTGGTGAGCAAATTTCTTGTTGGGATGGGGCTTTTCCCATGGTCTCGTTCGTCCCCCCCACCGGTCCTTCTATCTCCTTGAGCAAATAGGCCTTAGAAATTGCTCGTTTCTCCCGGTTGGCCTTCGAATTGCCTTTCTAGTTCGGCAACCGGCTTCCGTTCGAATTCGTACTGGAAAGGACTGACCTCGACCATGGCTACCACCGCTAGCAGCAAGCCGAATCCGGGGCTCGCTCCCTGGCCCTTTTCAAATCGCGTCGTGGCGGTCAATTCTGCTCCACCGGAGTTCGACGATGCTCGCGACCTCCCTGCGGGCTTTGTCGAATTTCTTGCGCCGCTACACGCCGCGCTCACGTTGCGGCAGCGCGCGTTGATCGCCCGCCGCGATTACGCCCTGGCCGAGGCCCACGGCGGCAAGGTTCCCGGATTCCTGCCGCCCGCCGTGGCGACAACAAATTCTTGGCGCATTGAGCTTCCCGCCTGGTGCGCGGATCAGCGGAACCAGATGACCGGGCCCGCCGATGACGCCGATCTTGTCGTGAAAATGCTGAATTCCGGCGCTCCCGGGGTGATGCTCGATCTGGAGGACTCCATCGCCAACGCCTGGGAGCACAATTCGCAAGGAATCAAGAATATTCTCGAAGCGCTCGCCGGCGGTCTCACCTACTTCGACCGCAAGCGCAACAAAGCCGTGGGCATCAATCCCAGCGCCACGGTAATTTTCACGCGGCCCCGTGGCTTGCACTTACACCAGGCTGGCATTCTGCCCGGGGAATTGCTTCCGGCTTCGCTCTTCGACGTCGCCATGGTCGCGTATCAAGTGGACTTCAGCGCGCTGAAGCATCCTCTTTGTATTTACATTCCCAAGTCCGAATCCGCCGACGAGGCTCTCTGGTGGCGCGATCTTTTCCAGATGATTGCCCGCCTCAAAGGCCTGCCAACGAACGCCATCAAGTGCATGGCGCTGGTCGAATCGCATCCGCTCGCTTTCCAGATGGAAGAATTTGCTTGGAATCTTCGTGACCACATCGTGGGACTCAATCTCGGCCGCTGGGACTACATGGCCAGCTTGATCCATTTCAATCTCGAAAATCCCGAGTGGGTACTTCCCGATCGCAACACCATTCCGCATAATGTTGCGTTCTTCCAGAATTTACGCAATCTGCTGCCGGAGATTTGCCACAAACACGGGATGCTCGCGATCGGTGGCATGACCGCATTCTTCCCCAGCCGCGAGGACCCGGAGCTGAACGCTCGCGCGTTGAAGGCCCTCGCGGAAGACAAGAAGAACGAAGCCAACTCGCTGATGGACGGCGCCTGGACCGGACATCCCGATCAAAACGAAATTGCGGTGAGCCAGTTCCCTGCCCCGAACCAGCTTCAAGCGCGGCCGGCGAACGCCGGCACACATCCCGATCTTCGCCCGATTCCCACGGGGGTTGGCAAACGCACGCTGGCCGGAACGCGCGCCGCGGTTCGCACCGTCATTCGCTACCGCCACGGCGTGCTCAACGGCAAAGGTGCGAGTCTCCTCGATGGCTATATGGAAGATCTCGCCACCGACCGCATCTACCGGTTGATGATCGCCCAGCGCATGAAGCATTCCGACAAAGTGGAAGTCCTCGATGCGGGAGGCGCGCCAGTTCGTCACACGCCAGAACTCATCCGCGCTCTTTTTGACGAAGAACTCGACCGGCTGTTGCGAGAGAACGCGAATGACGCCGAGCTGGCGACCACACTCCGCGAGGCCCGCGGCATCAGCGAAGAAATGATCCGCCGCGCGGAGTTCAATCCTGCGTGATGAACGGTTTAGAGTGGCATAGCCTTCAGGCGGTGCTCCGAGGAACGAATCTTTCCTGGAAGAGTCGTGAGTCAGCCTATACAAGGAGCATGCATGTCATCGAGCGGAACCAACGGGGCCAACGGGAACGGCAACAAACATTACCCAGTTTCTTATTGGACTACGGACCCCCGCTGGTCCGGCATCACGCGTCCCTATTCTTACTCGGATGTCGT
>Ga0137381_10001335_pt1 | contig 16541 bp, 21 predicted proteins | sample SagtaG_16_FD_104808 | JGI IMG/M metagenome (GOLD analysis project Ga0137381, IMG submission 104808) | Vadose zone soil microbial communities from Sagehorn Ranch, Mendocino, California, USA - Sage2_L_115_16 metaG | ecosystem: Environmental > Terrestrial > Soil > Vadose zone | place: USA... | reverse complement strand
ATGATCGTGATCAACAACTACACGGTCATGCACGCGCGCACCGAGTTCAGGAACTTTCCCGAGCCCGAGCGCCAGCGGCGCCTCGTCAGGTTGTGGCTGGACCGCGACGGCTTTCGCGAGGTGCCCAAGGAATTCAACCACTTCCGCAGCAACGGCGTGCCAAGGCAGGACGGCGCCGCCTGCACCTACGACTTCAAGAAGCTCTATAGCGAAGACCCGGTCGGAACCGGCGGCGTACCGAAGATCCTCTGAAACCGCCGCTCATTTCAGCTGCTGGAGGAGGGGCGAGAAGATCTTCGGCGTTGCGGCGCAGACGTCGCCGGACTCCATGAAGCCCTGGTCTCCCTCGAGATCGCCGACCAGACCGCCGGCCTCCTGGATGAGCAGTGCGCCCGCGGCCATGTCCCAGGGCGACAGGCCCAGCTCCCAGAAGCCGTCGAGCCGTCCGCAGGCGACATAAGCCAGGTCAAGCGCAGCGGCGCCGGCGCGCCGCACGCCTGAAGAGTTCTGCATCAGATTTCGCAGTTGCTTCAGGTACCGATCGGCGCGAGCCAGTTCCTTGAACGGAAAGCCGGTGCCGATGAGGCCGTCCTGCAGCTTCTGGCACTTCGAAACGCGAATGCGGCGGTCGTTCAGGAAGGCGCCGCGACCCTGCGACGCCGTGAACAGCTCGTTCCTCGCCGGGTCGTAGACCACGCCGTGCGCGAGCTTGCCGCGGTGCTCGACCCCGATCGAAACGCAATACTGCGGAAAGCCGTGGATGAAATTGGTAGTGCCGTCGAGCGGATCGATGATCCACCGGTATTCCTGCTTTTCAGAGTGAATCAAACCCGACTCTTCGGCGAGAATGGCGTGGTCGGGATAGGCTTTCTGCACCACCTCGATGATCGCCGCCTCGGCCGCGCGGTCGATCTCGGTGACGAAATCGTTGGCGCGCTTCGCCTTGACCTGCAGGCCGCCGCTGTCGAGCGCGGCGCGATTGATGATCGAGCCGGCGCGGCGCGCGGCGCGCACTGCGATATTGAGCATCGGGTGCATGGGGGCGGTATTCTAGACTGTGGTTCTATGGATCGAATTCGAATCGTCCTGTGCAGGCCAAGCCACCCGGGAAACATAGGCGCCGCCGCGCGCGCCATGAAGACGATGGGCCTTTCCGATCTGCGCCTGGTGGCACCCGAGCGCTTTCCGGCGAAGGAGGCCGATTGGATGGCCACCAATGCCGGAGATGTCCTGGCGAAGGCGAGGGTTCACCCCGCGCTCGAAAACGCCGTTGAAGATTGCGTAGCGGCCTATGCGCTGTCCGCGCGGCCGCGGGAGTGGTCGCCGCAGGTTCTGGACGCGCGCGCGGCCGCGGCAAATGCCTTGAAAACGGACGGCAACATCGCGTTCGTGTTCGGCAACGAGTCCGCCGGCCTCAGCAACGAGGAAATGTTCGCCTGCCAGTTCCTGGTCCACATTCCCGCCAACCCGGAATTCAGCTCGCTCAACCTGGCGCAGGCGGTCCAGGTGGTCGCGTATGAGCTTTTCATGTCTTCCAGTTCTTCTTTTTTCCAGCCAAAGAGCGAAAAGCTGGCAACAGTCCAAGACCTTGAGGGCATGTACGCGCACCTTCACGAAGCCGCGGTGGCGAGCGGATTCCACGTGCCCGAGACCGGCTCGAAGCTTCCGGAGCGGCTGCGGCGGCTGTTTTCGCGCGTCCCGGAGCTGACGCGCGAGGAGGTCAATATCGTGCGCGGCCTCCTCAAGGCATTGTTGAAACGCCCGGGAAAATAGTTGATTAAAACAGTCGGGCAATTTAAGATGCCTTCCATGTTCAGAAAACTGCGCGGCGATATCGCCTGCATCTTCGAGCGTGACCCGGCGGCGCGCTCCGCATGGGAAGTGCTGACCTGCTACCCGGGTTTGCACGCCATCTACATCCACAAGGTGTCGCACTGGTTCTGGCGCAGCGGTCTGCGCTGGCTGGGGCGGTTCATCTCCCAGCTCGGCCGCTGGCTGACGGGCATCGAGATCCATCCCGGGGCGAAGATCGGCGGTTGCGTCTTCATCGACCACGGCATGGGCGTCGTCATCGGCGAGACCGCAGAGGTCGGTGACGGCTGCACCATCTACCAGGGCGTAACGCTCGGCGGCACCTCCCTTTATCGCGGCACCAAGCGCCATCCCACCTTGGGCAGCGGTGTCGTGGTCGGAGCCGGAGCGAAGATCCTGGGCGGATTTACCGTCGGCGATGGCGCTCGCATCGGGTCCAACGCAGTGGTCGTCAAGGAAGTTCCCGCGGGCGCAACTGTAGTGGGAATTCCCGGGCGCATCGTCGAGGAAAGCCATGTCGATTACGCCGCGCGCTTCGCCGCATATGGCGTGGTACATGGCGAGGATGACCCGCACGCCAAGGCGATTCAGACGCTGGTTGAGTATTCAAAGGAGCTTGAACAAAGCATCGCCTCGCTCAAGGAACGCCTGTCCAGGCTGGAGCGCGCAGAAGTTCCAGAAATAGACAAGAACATTCGTGTTATCAAGTAGTTAGAAGTTGACAAATTCACTGGGTTTTAGGCTATACTTGAGTATCTCTATCAAGTATTAAGTGGAACGCACATGAGACTTACTACAAAAGGCAGGTTTGCGGTCACCGCGATGGTGGATCTGGCGATGCGCCAGACGCGCGGCCCCGTCACGCTGGCGGCGATCAGCGAGCGCCAGCACATTTCACTTTCCTATCTGGAACAGCTGTTTGGCAAGCTGCGCCGCCACAAGCTGGTGTCGAGCGTGCGCGGCCCGGGCGGCGGTTACAACCTCGCCCGGCCGGCCGCCGAGATCTCGGTCGCCGAGATCGTCACCGCGGTCGATGAGCCGCTGGACGCCACGCAGTGCGGCGGCAAGGAGAACTGTCACGACGACAAGCGCTGCATGACCCACGACCTGTGGGCGACGCTCAACGAGAAGATGCATGACTACCTCTCCTCGGTGACGCTGGGAGATCTCGTGGCGCACCAGAGCGGCAAGCCGGTCGCGGTGATCAAGGACTTCCGCGGGGTCGAGCGCGCGTCGGAGAAAGTTGCTGCATGAAGCTGCCGATCTACCTCGATTACTCGGCGACCACGCCGGTCGATCCGCGCGTCGCCGAGAAGATGATCCCGTACCTGACCGAGCACTTCGGCAACCCGGCGAGCCGCTCGCATGCCTTCGGCTGGAAGGCCGAAGAGGGGGTCGAGGAGGCGCGCGTGCACGTCGCCGCGCTGATCGGCGCCGATCCGAAGGAGATCGTGTGGACTTCCGGCGCCACCGAGGGCAACAACCTCGCGCTCAAGGGCGCGGCGAACTTCTACAAGACCAAGGGCAAGCACATCATCACCCAGAAGACCGAGCACAAGGCGGTGCTCGACACCGTCCGCGAGCTCGAGCGCCAAGGGTTTGAGGCGACTTATCTCGAAGTCGAATCCAATGGATTGGTCAGCTTGGAAAGCTTCAAGGCCGCAATCCGCCCCGACACGATCCTCGCCTCGATCATGATGGTGAACAACGAGATCGGCGTGATTCACCCGGTGTGGGAGATCGCCGAGCTGTGCAAGGCGAAGGGCATCATCTTTCACTGCGACGCGGTGCAGGGCGCAGGGCGGGTCGAGATCGACTTGCAGAAATTCAAGGCCGACCTGCTCACGATCACCGCGCACAAGATCTACGGCCCCAAAGGCGTCGGCGCGCTTTACGTGCGCCGCAAGCCGCGCGTGCGGATCGAAGCGCAGATCCACGGCGGCGGCCACGAAAGGGGCTTTCGCTCCGGCACGCTTGCCACGCACCAGATCGTCGGCTTCGGCGAGGCGGCGCGGCTCGCGAAGCTCGAGATGGCGGCCGAGAACCGGCGCATCGGCGCCTTGCGCGACCGGCTGTGGGACAAGATCAAGGACATGGAAGAGGTGTACGTGAACGGCGACCTCGAGCGCCGCATTCCGCACAATCTCAACGTCAGCTTCAACTTCGTCGAGGGCGAATCGCTGATCATGGCGGTGAAGGACATCGCCGTGTCGTCGGGCTCGGCCTGCACCTCGGCCTCGCTCGAGCCCTCGTACGTGCTGCGGGCGCTGGGCCGCTCCGACGAGCTCGCGCACAGCTCGGTGCGCATCACCCTCGGCCGCTTCACGACCGAGCAGGAGATCGACTTCGCCGCCGAGCTGATCAGGAAAAAAGTAGAGAAGTTAAGGGAGCTTTCGCCGCTCTGGGAAATGTACAAGGACGGCGTGGACTTGAACTCGGTTCAATGGGCTGCACATTAGGAGTCCGATATGGCCTACAGCGACAAAGTACTGGATCACTACGAGAACCCACGTAACGTGGGTTCTTTCGACAAGGGCGACGACTCGGTCGGCACCGGCATGGTCGGCGCGCCGGCTTGCGGCGACGTGATGAAACTGCAGATCAAGGTCGGCGCCGACGGCCGCATCGAGGACGCGCGTTTCAAGACCTACGGCTGCGGCTCGGCGATCGCTTCGAGCTCGCTCGTGACCGAGTGGGTGAAGGGCAAGACGCTCGACGAGGCGGCCACGATCAAGAACACGCAGATCGCCCAGGAACTGTCGTTGCCGCCGGTGAAGATTCACTGCTCGATCCTCGCCGAGGACGCGATCAAGGCGGCGGTCGAGGATTACAGGAAGAAGCACGGCGCGCTCGCCGCCGAGGAACAGAAGGTTGCCTGACATGGCGGTGACGCTTACCGAAAAAGCCGCGAATCACGTCCAGAGCTTCCTCGCCAGGCGCGGCAAGGGAGTGGGGCTGCGCCTGGGCGTGCGCACCTCGGGCTGTTCCGGCATGGCGTACAAGCTGGAATTCGCCGACGCCGTGAACCCCGACGATCTGCAGTTCGAGAGCCACGGCGTCAGGCTGCTGGTCGACCCCAAGAGCCTGCCCTACCTGGAGGGTACCGAGCTCGACTACACCCGCGAAGGCCTTAACGAGGGGTTCAAGTTCCGCAACCCCAACGTCAAGGACGAATGCGGCTGCGGAGAAAGCTTCAACGTCTAGCGCGGTTGCGCAGCACATGACGCGCAACCATTTCGAGCTCTTCGACCTGGCGTCCTCCTATGCGCTCGACGCCGAGCAGCTCGAGCACTCCTACAAAGAGCTGCAGTCGCTGGTCCATCCCGACCGCTACGCGCAGGCGGCCGACGCCGAGCGGCGCGCCTCGATGCAGTGGACGACGCGCGTGAACGAAGCCTATCGCACGCTGAAGGACCCGGTGCAGCGCGCGAAGCACATCCTCGAGCTGCACGGCATCGACGTCGCGTTCGAGACGAACACGCAAATGCCGCCGGACTTCCTGATGCAGCAGCTGGAAACCCGCGAGCAGCTCGAAGAGGCGATTCAGAAAAAGGATGCCGGATTCCTGGACTCTCTTAGAGGTAATTTAGGGGGAAAGAGAAAACTCCTTGAAACCCAGATAGGCGAGAGCATCGACGCAAGGAAAGACTACGCCGCGGCCGCCAACCTGGTCCGCAAGCTCATGTTCATGCAGAAGATCGAAGACGAGATCGACGCCGCGTACGAAGCGATAGAGTAGATGGCGCTGTTGCAAATCTCCGAGCCCGGCCAGTCGCCCGCGCCGCACGAGCAGCGGCTGGCGGTCGGAATCGACCTCGGCACCACGAACTCGCTGGTCGCCACGGTACGCAGCGGCGTTGCGACCGTGCTGCCCGACGCCTACGGGCGGCCGCTGCTGCCCTCGATCGTGCGTTACTTCCCGGACGGCAGGGTCGACGTCGGTTACTCGGCGCAGACGCGCCAGGCCGACGATCCCAGGAACACCATCGTCTCGGTGAAGCGCTACATGGGGCGAAGCGTCAAGGACGTGACGCATATCGAGAACACCCCGTACGACTTCGTCGACTCGCCGGGCATGCTGCAGATCCGCACCGCGGCGGGCGTCAAGAGTCCGGTGGAGGTTTCTTCCGAGATCCTCAAAGTCCTCAGGGAAAGGGCCGAATACTCCCTGGGAGGAAATCTGAGCGGCGCGGTGATCACCGTGCCCGCCTATTTCGACGACGCGCAACGCCAGGCGACCAAAGACGCGGGAAGGCTCGCCGGTCTTAATGTTCTCAGATTATTGAATGAACCCACTGCAGCTGCGATCGCGTATGGGCTCGACAACGCCGCCGAAGGCACTTACGCGGTGTACGACCTGGGCGGCGGCACCTTCGATCTTTCGATCCTCAAGCTGTCGCGCGGCGTGTTCGAGGTGGTGGCGACCAGCGGCGACTCGATGCTCGGCGGCGACGACTTCGACCAGCGCGTGTTCTGCTGGATCGTCGAGCAGGCGAAGCTCGCGCCGCTGTCGCCGCGCGACATGCGGCTGCTGCTCGTCAAGGCGCGGGAGGCGAAGGAATACCTGAGCTTTCACTCCGAAGCCGGAATCACGGCGAAGCTTTCCTCGGGCGAGCTGGTCGACCTTTCCCTCGACACCGAGACTTTCTGCCGCATCACCCACAACCTGGTGCAGAAGACGCTCGGGCCGGTGCGCAAGGCGCTGCGCGACGCCGGGCTCGGCGCCGACGAGATCAAGGGCGTGGTGATGGTGGGCGGCGCCACGCGCATGCCGCAGATCCAGCGCGCTGTCGGCGAGTTCTTCAAACGCGATCCGCTCAACAACCTGGATCCGGACAAGGTGGTGGCGCTCGGCGCCGCGATGCAGGCCAATGTGCTCGCCGGCAACAAGCCGCAAGGCGACGACTGGCTGCTGCTCGACGTGATTCCGCTGTCGCTCGGCATCGAGACCATGGGCGGCCTGGTGGAGAAGATCCTGCCGCGCAACACCACTATTCCGGCCGCACGGGGCCAGGAGTTCACCACCTTCAAGGACGGCCAGACGGGGATGAGCTTTCACGTGGTTCAGGGCGAGCGCGAGCTGGTCTCCGACTGCCGTTCGCTGGCGCGCTTCGAGCTGAAGGGGATCCCGCCGATGGCGGCCGGCGCCGGGCGCGTGCTGGTCACATTCCAGGTCGACGCCGACGGCCTGCTTTCCGTTTTTGCAAAAGAAAATTCTTCAGGAAAAGAAACGTCTGTCACCGTCAAACCGTCCTACGGCCTGGCCGACGCCGACATCGAGCGCATGCTGCGCGATTCCTTCGAGCACGCGAAGGAAGACCTCCGTGCGCGTGCCCTCGCCGAGAACCGGGTCGAGGGTCAGCGGCTCATGGAGGCGACGGTTGCCGCGATGCAGGCGGATGACGCGCTTTTGTCTGCACAGGAAAAAGCGGCGATAGAAGAAGAAATGCGCAACCTGGAAAAAACCCTGGCGAGCTCGGACCACCGCGCCATCAAGCAGGCGGCGGAAGCGCTCAACCGCGCAACCGAGGATTTCGCCGCGCGCCGCATGGACGCAGGCATCCGGCGCGCATTGGCCGGCCGCAGGATCGGCAGCCTTTGACGCCTGCTTTTAAGGTTCTAAATGCCTAGGGTGAAGGTGCTGCCGCACGCGTCGCTGTGCCCCCAGGGCGCCGAGATCGAGGCGAAGCCCGGCGTCTCCATTTGCGACACGCTGCTCGAGAACCACATCGACATCGAGCACGCTTGCGAGAAGTCCTGCGCCTGCACCACCTGCCACGTGATCCTGCGCGAAGGCTACGATGCGCTCGCGCCGGCGGAGGAGAAAGAGGAGGACCTGCTGGACAAGGCCTGGGGCCTAGAGGCGACCTCGCGGCTGTCGTGCCAGGCGAAGGTGACCGACGCCGATCTCATCATCGAGATCCCGAAATACACCATCAACTACGAGCGCGAAGGCGGGGGAAACAAATGAAGTGGACGGACACGCCCGAGATCGCGATCGCGCTCGCGGAATCGCATCCCGACAAAGACCCGAAGGCCGTGAACTTCGTCGATCTCTACAAATGGGTCATGGCGCTGCCCGGGTTCGACGACGATCCGAAGCGCTGCGGCGAGAAGGTCCTCGAGGCCATCCAGATGGCGTGGATCGAGGAGGCGGAGTAGGGCGAAAATCACTTCCTGCGGTAGCTGCCCCACAGCTCATCGAGGCGCGCGTAGCGGCCGCAGCCCGTGCTGTAGAACTTATAGCGCACCGGATTCTTCACGTGGTAGTCCTGGTGATAGTCCTCTGCGGGCCAGAACTCGCTCGCAGCGACGATCGGCGTGAGGATCGGCTGCTTGAACGGCTTCGCCTTCTCCCACTTCGCCTTGGAGGCCTCGGCAAGGCGCCTCTGCTCTTCATTGTGGTAGAAGATCGACGGCCGGTATTGCGAGCCGTGGTCGCAGAACTGGCGGTCAATGACCGTCGGGTCGTGGTTCAGCCAGAAGGTGTCGAGCAGCTTTTCGTAGCTCACTTTCGCCGGGTCGAAGGTCACCTGCAGCGCCTCGGCGTGGCCGCTCATGCCGGAGGACACCTGCTCGTAGCTCGGGTTCTTGAGCTTGCCGCCCATGTAACCGGAAATCGTGGCGGTCACCCCCGGCAGCTTGTCGAACGCCTCTTCGGTGCACCAGAAGCAGCCCGCGGCAAACGTGGCCTTTTGCAGGTTTTGAGCTTCTACAGCCAGAGAGCTTTCGAGAAGCATAAAAGCGAAGACAAATCTCAAAATCATGATCCCATCTCCCTCAGAACGGCGTCGATGACCGGTTGGTCGCGCAAGCATAGCCTTACATTACTGATCGGCGCCTGCCGCGCCGCCGCGACGTAGGCGCGGGCGCACACCTCCAGGGGGACGGCGAAGATCCCGCTGGATACCGCGGGAAACGATACCGAGTTCCAGCCCCTGTCTCTTGCGCAGGCAAAAGAGGCGCTTAGCGCCCGAATGAGCTTCGCTTCCTCGTCGCCCTCGCCGTAGCGCGGGCCGACGGCGTGGATCACGCCTTTGAACGGCAGCTTGCCGGCGGTGGTCACCACGGCCGACCCCGAGGAGAAAGGGCCGCGCTCGCGCACGATGCGCTCGGAGTCTTGCTGCAGGGCGGGGCCCGCGGCGCGCGAGATGATCCCGGCGATACCGCCGCCGTGGGCGAGATGGCCGTTGGCGGCGTTGACGATCGCGTCCACCGGCTCCTCGAGCAGGTCGCCGCGCAGGACCTGGAACAGGCCGCCGGCGCCGACCCGAATCTCGACCAGTATCTTGTTTATTTCCCTTGCGTCCCTACTCGATCTTCGCTTTTGCCCTGAGCCCTTTTACCAGCTCCTCGATCCTTCCCTGGACCAGCTGCTGCTGGATTCTCGGTTTCACTTCGGCGAGCGCCGGAAATTTCACCGCGCGCACGTCGTCGAGCTGGATGACGTGGAAGCCGAAGCGCGTGCGCACCGGCGTCTCGGTGTACTTGCCCTTTTCGAGCTTGACCATCGCTTCGGAGAACTGCCGGTCGAACACGCCCGGCACGTTCCAATCGAGGTCGCCGCCGCGTTCCTTGGTGCCCGTGTCCTTGGAGTTCTTGGTGGCCAGCTCGTCGAACTTCGCGCCTTTCTTGAGGTCCGCGATCATCCCTTTCGCCTGGTCCTCGCTCTCGAGCAGGATGTGGCGGGCCTTGTACTCCTTGTCGCCGGTCTGATCGCGGGCGCGCTCATACTCCTGCTGGATTTCGGCATCGCTGACCGGATGCTTGCGCAGCCAGTCGCGGATGTAGGCGCCGACGAGGATCTCCTGGCGCGCGATGTCGAGCTGCGTCTGCACCTCGGCCGACTTCGCCAGCCCGGTCTTGGCCGCCTCCTGGGAGACGATCTCGCGATTGACAAGCTCGTCGCGCATCATGGCGCGCGTCTGGTCGTTGACGGGGGTGCCGCGCGCCTGCTGCTGCTGGAGCATCGCCTCCATGCGTGCTTTCGGCACTGCCACGCCGTTCACTCGCGCCACCGCGTCTTTTGCCGCCGCGCTGCCCTTTGCCGCGGCCTTCGGCGCGCCCTGCGGTGCGTCCTGCGCCGCGCCTTGCGCCAGCGCCAGCATGGGCGCGGCGAGCAACGCCGCCGCGATCATTCGAAATCTCATGGGGTTCCTTTCGGTTCTTCGGGACTGCGCGCCGTGATAGCGAGCGCGTGAATGGGATTCTGCATCAGGCCGCCCAGCGCCTGGTAGACCATGCGGTGGCGCGCGAGCGTCGGCTGGCCGGCGAAGCGCGGCGACACGATCGACAGGCGCCAGTGCGTCTGGCCGCCGGGCGCGGCGCCGGCATGCCCGGCATGTTGCGCGCTCTCGTCGACCAGATCGAGCGTGACGGGCTCGAGCGCGGCGAGCCGCTCGCGAATTTGCGCCGCCACGTTCATTGCTTGTCTTCCAGGTACTTCGCGAGGACCAGGGACTGGATCACGACGAATGCCAGCATCAGCCCCATGCCGCCGAACAGCTTGAACGCCGCCCAGATTTTCTCGGAGTAGTTGAATGCAACGTACAGATTGGCCACGCCCATGAAGGCGAAGAACCCAACCCAGCTCCAGTTCAGGCGCGCCCATACGGGCTCGGGCAGGCGCATCTGGTCCGACAGCAGGGTACGGATGAGGTTCCGGCGCAGGAGCGCGGCGCCCGCGAGCACGATGCCGAACAGCCAGTAGAGCACGGTCGGTTTCCAGAGGATGAAAGTCTTGTCGTGCAGATAGAGGGTGAGGCCGCCGAAGACCACGATGATTCCCAGGCTCGCCCACAGTATCGGCTCGACCTTCTTCTTTCTGAACAGCAGCCATCCAACCTGGACGACGGACGCGGCGATCGCTACGGCGGTCGCTACGAAGATATCCCAGATCTGGATCGCTACGAAAAACACGGCGACCGGGAAGAGGTCGAAAAGAAACTTCATTCAAGAGCCGGATTCTACTAGGATTTCACCGGGCGAACGATGTCGAACCCCGGCTCAAGCAACGCACTGGCCATTTATCTCGGCGTGGTCCAGCTGTTTTTCGCGACCACCTGGACGCTTTACGTGATCTATTTGCCGCAGCTTGCGCAGCAGGCGGGAATCGGCAGGGAATGGGTGCCGTGGATCCTGGTCGCTGATCAGGTGGTATTCGCGATCATGGACGTGGTCACCGGATTCTGGGTCGACCGCGTGCGCAGCGGGCTCGCTCGACTCGGGGGATGGATCCTGGGTGTAACGGTCCTGTGATGTTCCCCGCGGCCGGGCTGGTCAAGCGGCTGGGCGCGGTGCAATGCATGGCGATCGCAGCAGCGGCCGGCGCGCTTGCGACACTTGCCGCGGTGCTTGCGCCGGATCTGCAGGTGCTGCTCGGCGCGCAGTTCGTCGCCGGAGGCTGCTGGGGTGCAGCGAGCGTCGCCGCCTATTGCGCAGTCATCGGATTCGGGCGCACGGGACGCGAGGGCAGGTTTCTCGGCGCGCTGTTCGCCGCGCTCGCGATCGCCGCGTTCGCGCGCATCGCGGCCTATGCGAGCGACGTCGTCCTGGAGCCGCAGCTCAAGGCGTTGTTGCCGTGGATTCCCGAGGCGGCCTGGCTTCTTTCCGCCGGCCTTCTTTTTCTTGCAGCACGCTCTTTCCGTCGGGGCTGACATAGAACCGGCGCCATAGCCCGGCTTCCGCCAGCGCTTCGACGGTCCAGTAACACCGTTTTCCTACAAAGACAGTTTCTTCCAAAAGAAGGCGAAACTGAACCGCATCGCCGGCGTCGCGCCGCTCGCGCCGCCAGGCTTCGGCCTCCGGAAGCATCTGCACGCGCGTCAGGGCGCGGCGCAGCGGCATGTTGCCTTCGTCGGGATAGTCGCAGGCGGCGGACGCACCGGCACTCGACAGGAGCATGGAAAGCAGCATTGCTCGTAAATGGTGCGCGGTCATTGTGCATGCACTGCGAAAGGGCGCGGTATTCATTGAAGCACAGGTTCATCCTCTCTATTCAAGCGCTTGCGAATGGCATGGCTCTTGCGTTCCGCACTTGAAGGGGAAGCGCCGGTCACCGGCGGCTCGTTCCAATGGTACGTAAACCTATAGGGAAGGAATCGTATGTCCAATCGCAGAGTAATTCTCAAAGCGCTCGCGCTCAGCGCCGCCCTCGCCGCCGGCGTCGCGTCGCCGGGTGTGTACGCGCAGGGGAAGACCATCAAGGTCGGGGTATTGCATTCGCTGTCGGGGACTATGGCTATCAGCGAGACCGTCCTGAAGGATGTGACGCTGATGGCGATCGACGAGATCAACGCCAAAGGCGGCGTGCTGGGAATGAAGCTCGAACCCGTAGTCGTCGATCCGGCCTCAAACTGGCCGCTGTTCGCCGAGAAGGCGCGGCAGCTGCTGACGCAGGACAAGGTCGCGGTCGTGTTCGGCTGCTGGACCTCGGTATCCCGCAAGTCGGTACTGCCGGTGTTCGAGGAGCTGAACGGCCTGCTCTTCTATCCGGTCCAGTATGAAGGCGAAGAGCTCTCGAAGAACGTGTTCTATACCGGTGCCGCGCCCAACCAGCAGGCGATCCCGGCAGTCGAATACCTGATGTCCAGCGAAGGCGGCGGCGCCAAGCGTTGGGTGCTGCTCGGCACGGACTACGTGTACCCGCGCACCACCAACAAGATCCTGCGCGCGTTCCTCAAGGCCAAAGGCGTCCAGGAAAAGGACATCGACGAGAAGTACACGCCGTTCGGCCACAGCGATTACCAGACCATCGTTGCCGACATCAAGAAATTCTCGGCCGGCGGCAAGACCGCGGTGGTCTCGACGATCAACGGCGACTCCAACGTGCCCTTCTACAAGGAGCTGGGCAACCAGGGCCTGAAGGCGACCGACGTGCCCGTCGTTGCATTTTCGGTAGGCGAGGAAGAATTGCGCGGTGTCGATACAAAGCCTCTCGTCGGCCACCTCGCGGCCTGGAACTACTTCATGTCGCAGAAGAACCCGGTCAACGACGCGTGGAAGAAGGAATGGGCTGCCTACGCGAAGAAGAAAAAGCTATCGAATGCGGACAGGCCGCTCACCAACGATCCGATGGAAGCGGCCTGGATCGGCATGCATATGTGGAAGCAGGCGGTCGAGAAGGCCAAGAGCACCGATGTGGACAAGGTGATCGCGGCGATGGCCGGCCAGACCTTCAAGGCGCCCTCGGGCATCACCTCGAAAATGGACGAGAAGAACCACCATCTCCACAAGGCAGTGTTCATCGGCGAAGTGCAGGCCAACGGCCAGTTCAACGTGGTATGGAAGACCAAGGGACCGGTCCGGGCCCAGCCGTGGAGCCCGTTCATCGCGGGCAACGACAAGAAAAAGGACGAGCCTGACGGCAAGACCATCATCACGAAGTAGAGGCTTTTTGGGAGAATAGAGGAGGGGCCGCTGCGGCGGCCCCTTTTCACATGCGAATGCTGATAATCGCCGCTCTTCTGGTTTTCCCGTCTCTGGTTTTTTCCCAAGACGCGAAAACGGTCGAAAAGCTGGCTTTCGGCGAAAGCGACGAAAAGGTCGAGGCCATCGCGGCGCTGGTAGCTGCCGGCGACGAGAAATCCGCCGCAGTGCTGCAGGCGATGGCCGACGGCGACCTCTACACCTCCGGCAAGCGCGTGCTAATCGTCAAGGACGACGCCGCGACCGACGCCGCGACCGGCGGGAAGCTCGCCAAGGTGCCCGAGGACAAGGAAGACATTACCGTCAACAACCGCCTGAGGCGCGAGCTCAACGGCGCGCTCGCTGCATTGAAGCTGATTTCGCCGAAAGTCGAGGTCAGGCATGCCGCAGCCAAGGAGCTGCTCGGCCGAGCCGAGCCGGCGATGCTGCCGCTCGTGAAGAAGGCCCTCGGCAAGGAATCCAACCCGGACGTCAAGGCTATGCTCGAGCAGATCGCCGCCGCACTCGAGCTGAAGGCAGAGGACCGCGCGACGCGGCTGGCGGCGGTGCGCAAGCTTGCCTCGTCGAACAATTCGAGCACCAAGACTCTCCTTCTATCCTTCCTCGGCTCGGAAAAAGACGAAGAGCTGCGCGCCGAGGCGCAGAAGAGCGTGCGGGCGATCGAGGGCTCGGTCGCCTGGGGCGAGCGCCTTGGTGTGGTCTTCACCAGCGTGAGCCTTGGCTCGATCCTGCTCTTGGCGGCGCTCGGCCTCGCCATCACCTACGGGTTGATGGGCGTGATTAACATGGCGCATGGGGAGCTCATCATGCTCGGCGCCTACTCGACCTATGTAGTGCAGAACCTGTTCAAGGGCTCGGCCTATTTCGACTGGTATCTGCTCGCTGCCGTGCCGGCGGCGTTCATCGTGCCGGCGCTGGTCGGCATGGCGCTCGAGCGCAGCGTCATCCGCTGGCTGTACGGCCGGCCGCTCGAGACGTTGCTCGCCACTTGGGGTATCAGCCTGATTCTGATCCAGGCGGTGCGCACTCTGTTCGGCGCGGCGAACGTGCAAGTCGAGAATCCAGCCTTCATGTCGGGCGGCGTCGAGGCATTTACCGGGGTGGTGCTGCCGTGGAGCCGCGTCGTCATTATCGGGTTTGCCCTTTTCGTTCTCCTGCTGGTTTATCTTTTGCTGAACAAGACCCGCCTGGGTCTCTTCGTTCGCGGCGTCACGCAGAACCGCGAGATGGCGGCCTGCGTGGGCGTATCGACGGCGCGCATCGACACCTGGGCGTTCGGCCTGGGCTCGGGAATCGCCGGCCTTGCGGGCTGCGCGCTCTCGCAGATCGACAACGTCGGCCCCAATCTCGGCCAGAACTACATAGTGGACTCGTTCATGGTCGTGGTGCTCGGCGGCGTCGGCCAGCTCGCCGGCACGGTGTACGCGGCGCTCGGCCTGGGCTTCGCGAACAAGCTACTCGAGGCCTGGCAGGGCGCTGTGCTCGCCAAGATCGCGGTTCTGATCTTCATCGTCTTCTTCATCCAGAAGCGGCCGCAGGGCATGTTCGCACTGAAGGGCAGGGCGATCGAGTCATGAATCGTCTTTACGGGGCGAGAGGCTGGACGATACTCGGGGTGTTCGGTTTTTTTGTTTTCGCTGTCATGCCTTTTTTCAATTTATATGTTTCCACAGAGAACCCGATGCATGTCTCCGCCTACTGGGTGACGCTGCTCGGCAAGATCATGTGCTACGCGATCGTTGCAGTCGCGATGGATTTGATCTGGGGCTACGCAGGGATCCTGTCGCTGGGCCACGGCCTGTTCTTCGCGCTCGGCGGCTATTCCTTCGGCATGTACCTGATGCGGCAGATCGGCGCCGATGGCCAGTATCAGCAGCCGATGCCGGACTTCATGGTGTTCCTCGACTGGAAGGAATTTCCGTGGCAATGGTGGAACTCCGAGTCCTTCTGGTGGTGCGCGATGCTGGTGGTCGTCGTACCGGGGCTGCTCGCCTATGTATTCGGCTACTTCGCCTTCCGCTCGCGAGTCAAGGGCGTGTACTTCTCCATAATCACGCAGGCCCTGACATTTGCCGCGATGCTGCTGTTCTTCCGCAACGCGACCGGCTTCGGCGGCAACAACGGCTTCACCGACTTCAGGCGTATTCTCGACATCCCGATCGCCACGCCGCAGACGCGCATGGCGCTGTTCGCGGTCAGCGCCGCCACTCTGATCGGGACGCTGCTGCTGGCGCGCTGGATCGTGACCTCGAAATTCGGGCGCGTGCTCGCTGCGATCCGCGATGCCGAGGCGCGCGTCATGTTCTGCGGCTACGACACGATGTACTACAAGCTCGCCATCTGGACGCTGTCGGCGGTGCTGTGCGGCATCGCCGGCGCGCTCTACGTGCCGCAGGTCGGAATCATCAACCCGAGCGAGATGTCGCCCGCCAACTCGATCGAGATCGCGATCTGGGTGGCGGTCGGCGGCCGCGGCACCCTCGCCGGCGCGGCGCTTGGTGCCGGGCTGGTAAACGGGGCGAAAAGCTTTTTCACGCAAGCGTTCCCCGAGTACTGGCTGTTCTTCCTGGGCCTGCTTTTCATCCTCGTGACGCTTTTCTTGCCCCAGGGCGTTCTGGGTCTTCTGAATCGGTGGAAAAAGAGCGCATGACAAGCGTAGCGACGCATCCGACAGCGCTGGGAGCGGGAGCCAGCGCAGGCATCGGCCGCATCGCCACCGGCGGTCTCGACCTTACGCATGGCGTCGTCCTCTATCTGGAGGGCATCAGCGTGAGCTTCGACGGCTTCAAGGCGCTGAACAACCTTTCGCTGTCGATCGACGCCGGCGAGCTGCGCTGCGTGATCGGCCCCAACGGCGCGGGCAAGACCACGATGATGGACGTCATCACCGGAAAGACGCGGCCAGACGCCGGTACCGCGTTCTTCGGGCAGACCATCGACCTCGCCAAGCTCTCCGAGGCCCAGATCGCGCACGCCGGCATCGGCCGCAAGTTCCAGAAGCCGACCATCTTCGAGCGCCACACGGTGTTCGAGAACCTCGAGCTGGCGATGAAAGCGGACAAGCGCGTACGCACCACGCTCTTTTCAAAATTGAATTCCATTCAAAAGGACGCGATCAACGAAACTCTCAAATTAATCCGTTTGAAAGAAGATTCAAACAGAATCGCGGGCCTGCTCTCGCATGGCCAGAAGCAATGGCTCGAGATCGGCATGCTGCTCATGCAGGAGCCCAGGCTCCTTCTGCTCGACGAGCCGGTCGCCGGCATGAGCGACGAGGAGACCGAGCGCACCGGAGAGCTCTT
>Ga0137381_10001325_pt1 | contig 16606 bp, 10 predicted proteins | sample SagtaG_16_FD_104808 | JGI IMG/M metagenome (GOLD analysis project Ga0137381, IMG submission 104808) | Vadose zone soil microbial communities from Sagehorn Ranch, Mendocino, California, USA - Sage2_L_115_16 metaG | ecosystem: Environmental > Terrestrial > Soil > Vadose zone | place: USA... | reverse complement strand
TTAACGATCCCCGCTTGCACTTCGGGCTCGGAACTCATACGACTGTCGACCTGGAAGTGCGCTGGCCCAACGGCAGGGTTGAAGCTTTTAAACGCATGCCAGTGAATCGATTGGTCACCCTGCGAGAGGGAGCAGGGATGGTGCAAAACCGTGGCTGGTTGAAGTCGTGAGCTAATTATAAGACGCCTAGATTTGCTGGGATCCGTCCTCCCCACCACTCCATAACGCAAAAGTTCTAGGAAAACCTTGACAGCTTATTTTGAGTGGTATATATGTCCCTGCCATCGAGAAAACGTTTACACGAAGCGATTCTGTAAATGCTGGCTCGCGATATAAGGGGTGGAGTCACATGCGATCGAAATCAGCTTCAGCTATTGGCCTGTCCATTCGGCTGCTCATCGCCTTTCTACTGACGACTGGCTCGGCTTGGGCTCAGTTTACGGCAAGTATTCAAGGAACCGTAACCGATCCAAGTGCTGCTGCAGTCGGGCAAGCGAAGGTCACGATTGAAAACGTTGAGACGCATATTTTGGCGACGACTGCTACCAATGCCGAGGGAGAATACCGGTTTCTGAGTCTCGCCCCGGGTTCCTACAAAATATCCGTTGAGGCTGCGGGCTTTTCCACGGTTCGCACGACTGTCACTCTTGAGACGAATCAAAATCTAAGCGTACCTATCGCGGTAAAAGTTGGCGCGGCGACCGAAGTAGTGACGGTCACTGCTGAAAATCCACTCGTGAACACTACCGAGACACGGAATCAAATGACGCTCGAAACTCAGGAGCTGTCCTCTTTGCCCATGGCGGGCCGCAACATGCTATCTCTTATCAGCTTGGCTCCTGGCGTCTCGGGACTAGGGCTCGCCGGCGGTCCCGGCGTGTCCTCGGGCACACCTGGAACCGGAGTAGACAATTACTCCACGGAGACTGCCGTTGATGTCAGTGTCAACGGCCAGGGAACGGTAGCGAACATGTGGATTGTCGATGGGCTTGATGTCACCAGCGCCATTCGGCAGGGGGTCTTGAATCTGACGCCCAACCCCGACGCCATTCAGGAAACGAACATTCAGGTCAACACGTTTTCCGTGGGATATGGACGCGGGAGTGGCCTTCAAGTTGCGCAAACGACAAAATCTGGTTCGGATCAATTCCACGGATTGGCCAGCGACTATTTCAACTACCAATCAATGTATGCGAAATATTCCTTGCCTGGCGAGGACCACCCGTACAATGCATTCCACAGCAACAACTTCTCCGGAGCGATTGGCGGTCCAATCATTCCCCACCACCAATTTTTCTTCTTTTTTGCCGTCGAACCGCTACGTTCCTCAGCATCCACGGGCAACCAGGTACTCACGTTTCCCGACGCACAGTTTGCAGCTTTTGCCCAAGCCAACTTTCCGAGCACCTTTGGAACCAAAATCTTGAATACGTACAAGCCTTCTGGCGCGACGGTCAGTGGCGTATCGAAGACCGCCAACAACATTTTCCCGGGTACTTGCGGAACGGCCGCGACAAGCAATTTGCCTTGTGCAACTCCGATGATTGACACCGGAATATTCAATTCCAGTAGCTTCCGCAACGGCGACCAGTATTTTATTCGCGTTGATAAGGCTTTTAAAAATGACCGTATTTATGGGAGTTTCTTCCGAACACTTCTGCACAATGGCGGGCCCAACGTGATCCCTCAATTTACGACCACCAACCATACCACGCAGCGGGCCTTTCAAGCGAACTGGGCGCACACGTTTAGTTCGACAACGCTGAATGAAGCCATCTTTGCCCAGAATCGCATCGAGGGTTTTCTAGGTGAGACCGGGGATTTCACCATTCCTGGAATCGGTGTAAGCGGTCAAAACGTCGGATATGGCGTCGGCTTTGCCCAAGGCGATTTTATCCAGCATAACTATCACTGGCGCGATGTTCTGACCCATGTGCGTGGAACTCACGTGTTGAAGGTAGGCTACGAAGGCTGGTTTGGAGACGATGTGGAGCCGTTCCAGGGCCCGTGGTCGCATCCGGGATTCAGTTTCGACAATTTGTTGCAGCTGGCGCAAGATGCACCTACCACCGAAGGTGGGGTGATGTACAACCCCATCGCGGGACAGCAACAACTCTGGAACTGGAACGCTGCTTCCAAAACCTGGGGTCTATTTGCGGACGATACCTGGAAAGCGCGACGCAATCTAACTTTGACACTTGGCTTCCGTTTCGACGATCAGGGGAACCCGTATTCGCGTTCAGACGCCACGGTTTTTGGCAACTTTATTCTTGGGATGCGGTCAACCTTCGAGCAGCGGGTGGCTAGTGGTATAGCCAAGCCCTCGAAGCAGGCGGTAAATCATTCTCCCAAAGCCTATACTCCACGCATCGGCGCGGCGTGGGATATCACAGGAAAGGGTGACTGGTTGTTACGCGGCGGATTCGGTATGTATTCCAACTGGCTCACCCCCGCCAACATCCAGGAAGAATTTCGCGGCAATCCACCGGGTCTAATCCTGCCTACGTTTTTCTCGGGGAATGCACCTGCCAACCGACCGGTTTTTGTCCAGGGTACCAGTAGCAAGCCCCCGTTTGGGTTCCAATTCCCTCAACTGGCAGGCACAGCCTTGTGTCCTGCAGCTCCCTGTCTGGACGCGGCGGGAGGAATTCCGGGCGCAGGCTTGACGATCGGGGGAATCGACCCGAATATAGTTTCTCCTACCGCATTCATTTATGCGGCCGCCCTCGAACACAGAATTGGTGGCCACTTTGTTGCCGCCGTGCTTTATAGTGGATCTCACACCGCCAACCTTGTTGGGCTCGGCAACGCAGGAGGTCAAGTTTCCTATGGCGTGGACATCAATGCCTTGCCGGGCGACTTGATCGGGAAGCCAGCCAACTCCGCTCCGACGCGACTCAATTCGAGTTTTGGTGCGATTAACTATACTCAGAATGATCGCGTAGCGAACTACAACGGTGTAACTTTTGACTTGAGAGGCAGAGTCACGCGTGGCTTCTTTGACATATCTTACACGCGCTCCTCTTCTAAGGATGACGGCGGCCGGTATCCGACCGCACTGAATCCTCACCAGTACTATGGACCCTCCCCTTGGGACGTTCCCAACCGAATCTCCCTTGGCTTCAACTATGAGCTACCAGGCCTATATCAGGGTTCGGGTGCGGTAGGGAAATTGACGGCGGGATGGGGACTCAGCGGGACGAGCATCTACCAGAGTGGATATCCTTTCACAGTGTTTACCTCTGCCTCGTTTTTTAATTCAGTTCCAGGGGACTACAATGCCGACGGAGATCACTTCGACTTTCCAAACGTGATCAGTTATCAACAATCGACGTCGCGGAGCGCTTATATCACTGGCGTCTTCACGCCCGGACAGTTCACAGCACCCACGCCAGGCAACGAAGGCAACGAAAAGAATAACGGATTCCGCAATCCGCCCTTTGTGCAGACGGATCTGAGTGCATACAAAAACACACACATAACGGAGAAGCTCAATCTGCAACTCCGCTTTGAATTCTACGACCTTTTCAACCATCCCAATTTCCAGAACATCCAGGGTGATTTGTCCGCTGGAAATTTTGGCCGGGTGACCGGCCAAACACTACCGAGGTGGTGGCAGCTAGGCGCGAAAATCACGTTCTGAGCAGATTTCGACCAGCAACATGACGAGGGACCACCGTCCCACACCCCAGACGGTGGTCCCTATAATAAGTTCCGGGATCGGCCAGTAGCACACTCTACGGTCATCTGGGTCTTGAAACGAATGGATGTGATTGTCCACTGTGATTGCCCGAGAATTCCCACATTGCACCCACTTATGGACCCACCACCCTGTAAAGCACGCTACCGTGTGATGGTAGCGTCACTCTGATTGAATCGGCTGGCCCCATATCCTTTAGTTTCCACAGGTCCCGCACTAGGTATCCAGTTCCTGCGAGACGTAAGTCTCTCCACGCGAACGTGAGTGTTTCGGTGGCATCCGCGAGGTTGAAGATGGCCAGATAGTAGCCTTTTCCCGAAGCGGGCTGGGCAAGCCAAACAACAGCATTGCCTGTTACGATAGCTTGACGATTACCTGTTGAGTGCTGATCGACTGCGAGCACCTCTGGGTTGGTGAGCAACGACGCGGTCCATGGGTCGCCTGCGGTTAGGTCGCCGCCGACCATCAGAGGCGAACGAAACATGGACCAGAGTGTCATCAAGGTTCGCTGTTCATCATGCGTGAGCCGGGTGCCGCGTGGCCTTCCCCAACCAGGCGCGGGACGAAGCTGGCCGATCGGCAACATATCTCCGTCTGGCCAGTGTCCCGGTTCGGATAGTGCCGCCCACTTAGCGGCATTCGCAAATTGATCGCCGATACCCTGAGGGTAGTTTTTGTCACTGTGCCACAGGTCCCATATGTCATCGGAAATGCGCCACATTTGCGCGTACTTGCGCAGCTCCTCGGCTTTTTCCAGAGGAGCCGGACCGGGCGAGAGGCTCAAAACAATGGAGTGGTTGGCTTTGCTGAGCGCCGTGCTCAGCGCGCGAATTTCCTCGCCTTTGTAAGGGTGGCTGCTGATGCAATCCACTTTGATAAAATCCACTCCCCAACTTGCATATAGCTGGCCGATGGAATCGTAGTAAGCTTGCCCTCCCGGATTGCCGGCATCTACGCCGTAGTTGTCATAATTCCAAGGACAAGTATCGGAAGTGTTAGCAGCGTCGGCTGCGTAGTATGTCGACCCCGCAATGGGCAGATTTTTTTCGACGGCCGCCTTGGGAATGCCCCTCAGAATGTGGATGCCGAATTTCAGACCGAGGGAGTGCACGTAGTCAGCCAACGGCTTGAAGCCGTCGTTGTTCGCAGCCGAGGAGAAGCGGCTTGTCGGAGGTATGTAACGACCAAACTGGTCCAGGGTGTATTGAAACGTCTTCGAATTGCCTTCCGCCACCGGATTGGTGACGTACCACTCGGCGTCTACCACCACGTACTGCCAGCCATAAGGTTTCAGGTGATTGGCAAACCAATCGGCATTGGCTCTGAATTCCACTTCATTGATGGTTGTTCCATAGCCATCCCAGCTATTCCATCCCATGGGCGGTGTCTCCGCCAACATAGTCGGTTGATCAGCCCCTCGAAGCACTTCCTTTACAAGGCACGTGGCTCCGGACACTAAAAAAAACGCAAATGCCAGTCTGCGCAAGATGTGACGAATCTCCATAACTTTGGATCTCTTTCTTGCTAGGGCGGGTATCGTGTCCATCTGCTTTCTCCTTGTGAGTCGTCCGTAATCGTCCCCAAATCTGGCAGGACGTGCAACCGAAACTCACCTGCTGTCCAAGTCGCTAGGTTTAAAGGAAAGTAGTAAGCCGCTATCTGTCAAAATTGCGCTACCACGACGCGAAAAGACTACCACTCCTTCATTTCCAGAAGGATGGACAAGAAGGCACAATCTTCGCAATACCGATTTCAGCGTAAGCAAGCGGGCGATCTCCGGAACCCAATCCCGCGAGTTTTGTTACACCTTGCAACGATATGGATACATTGTCGAGTGGCGAAATTTCTTTTGCGGTCAACGTGTCGCCCAAATTCAGGGTTCGGATGAAAGGGGAGCTTCTGAACAAAGGCGAGTGATTTCTATTGGAATTGCAGTGCTCCTGCTAGTGCTATCGGGCTACGGTTCCGCACCGGCACAAGACAAGGTTACGGTTCGTTTGCACAGCATAATGCGGATTTTTCGGTTATTTTTGCGCGTTCGCCGGAACCCCTTCCAGCGCGGCGTGCGGCCAATCGCCCGTCCAATCGATCGTCGAGATGTGCAAGCGAGGTTTTCCGGTCTTACCGTCGTAGGCATGGAAAACAATGATGTCCCCGCCGGGTTGTTGCAAAATGGATTCACCGCCCGGGCCCACCCAGAGTTGATTGCCTGCAAGCATTGGCGTTCCGCCGCCTTCTAGCATTGGCTCGCCGGCAGCGTCCGCGTACGGCCCAGTAACATTGCGTGAGCGGCCGACCATCGTTTTGTAATTGCTTTTGACGCCTCGGCAACACAGATCGAACGAAACGAAGAGATAGAAGTAATCCCCGTGATGCACGATGAACGGAGCTTCGATGGCTTGCCAATCGCCGGGCAAGTTGGGCGGACGAGGAGGCGGATTTTCCGGGCGTGCCCGCTTCGCTATTGAATAGAGTTTGGAGTCCTCGTCTGCAAGCTTGCCTGTTTGGGGATTGATTCGCCGCATCTTGATGCCGCTCCAGAAGCTGCCGAAGCTCATCCACAGATGACCCTCAGAGTCGGCCACAATATTGGGATCAATGGCATTAAAATCATCTTTCTCCCGGGAACGAAAAACGAGGCCTTCGTCCACCCACTTGAAATCCGGGCCGTTCGGATTCAGGGTCTTGTTGGTCACCAAAGCGATGCCGGAGGTGTTCTTTCCGAATACTGAGAATGCGTAATAAACGTGGTATTTTCCGTCGAAGTAGGACTAGTCCGGAGCCCACAGATCCTTGGTTTGCGGGCTTTCTTTTTTGATCCAATCGGGTATGCTTTGGAAAACAAAGCCGCAACGCTTCCAGGCGTGCAAGTCCTTCGAACACCGGATCGGAAGCTGACCCGGGGAAATCTTCTCTGTAACCGTGCCGAACAGATACCACGTGTCGGCTTCCTTAATGATCGATGGATGGATCGTGCGCGCCATCCACGTCGCCTTCCACGTGAATGACGGACGGAGTTCCCTGGGGCTGTGTTTGACATTTTGAGGCGGCAGCCGAAAGCAGCAGCATGGCAACGGTGGCCAGTGATCTGCTCTCGACCGATATCTTCATTGCGATTCCCTTTTCCGTGTGTTTCATCCAGCCGACAAACATGAGGATCACTATATTCCTGCGTCCGCGGCACGACGTATCCTTCGGCGGTTTCCTTCCTGGAAGCTGCTACAGACTATAGCAAAGATGCAGGCAAACGTTTACTATCTCCGCCAGCCTGTTATAGGAGGTGCGGGACCGATGCGACGTCGCGAGTTCCTGTACAACGGTTTAGCTGGCGCGTGCACCCTGGCATTCGCCAAATGCTCAGCCCCGAAGGCCATTTCCTCTGTGGATTCACGAATCGAAATCCTCATCGGAGAATCGCTGGGCACGATTTCCCCCGACATTTATGGCCATTTTACCGAGAATCTAGGTGGTGTAGTCTATGACGGCATCTGGGTCGGCGAAAACTCCAAGGTGCCCAACATCAACGGAATCCGCATGAAGCTGATTGAAGAAATGCGGAAAATCAAGGCCCCGGTAGTCCGTTATCCGGGCGGCTGCTTCGCCGACAGCTACGACTGGCGCGATGGTATTGGCCCGGCCGACAAACGTCCTCGGCGCACGAATTTCTGGAGCGACGGTGAAGAGAGCGGGGCACCGACAAGCCATAAATACGATCCGAACCAGTTCGGAACCAATGAATTCGTCCATTTTTGCAAGCTTATCGGGGCACAACCCTATCTGGCCGCCAATGTGCGCAGCCTTTCGGCCGGAGAATTTTACCGTTGGGTGGAATACTGCAACTCTCCAGCGGGCGCCACGACCCTGGCGGACATGCGAGCGGCTGCCGGATATGTGGAGCCCTTCAACGTTCGGTTTTGGGGCGTCGGAAACGAGTCTTGGGGGTGTGGAGGAGACTTCACTCCGCAAGAATATGCCATCGAATTCCGCAGATTCACCACTTGGGTCCCACACTACGGCCAGCGCCTGTCCTTCGTTGCGTCGGGACCTAACGTCGATGATTGGAATTGGACACGGGGCTTTTTGGAAGAGATTCTGCGAAAGGGAAGGTCGCCGCTCCGCTCGATCTACGGCATCGCGCTACACCACTATGCCTGGAATCTAAGCCGCGGACGAACCCAGGACTGGGTACAAGGCAAAGGCGATGCTCTCAACTTCGACGCCGTAGAGTGGTATGAGCTGCTGCGCGAAGGGGAACGCATGGAATCGCTCATCAACGGGCATTGGCATATCATGGGAGAAGTCGATCCGAGCCATGCCGTCAAACTTATCGTTGATGAGTGGGGGCCCTGGTATCGCCCCGGCAGCGAAGTAACGCGAGGCGACCAACTGGAACAGGTCCCTACTTTGCGAGACGCGGTGTTTAGTGGAATGACCCTGGACATCTTCAACCGTCATCCGGAGAAGGTGGCCATGGCCAACTGCGCCCAGCTCATCAATTGTCTCAATAGCTTGTATTTGGCTCACGAAGACAGGTTTTGCGTCACGCCCGTGGGCCATGTATTTGCCATGTATGCCGCGCATCAAGGTGGACAGGCTGTCCGCACGATGTTCAGCGCGCCCACGATCAGTTATGACCGCGATGGAAAGCCGGCGGCATTTTGGGGCTTGCAGGGATCGGCTTCGCTTCACGACAAGGACCTCGTGCTGACGGTCGTGAATCCAGCGATCCGCGATCCGCGCGAAGCGGAGATCGTCATTCGTGATGCACGAATCAAGGCGGTCGTTGGGACAACGCTAACGCATCCTGATATTCACGCACACAACACTTTTGAGCAGAAAGAGGAAGTATCTCCTCAAACAAAAGCTTTGCCGGTTTCATCTGGTACGCTGACACACGCTTTCCCGCCAGCGTCCGTCTCCAGTCTTGTGCTAACTCTTGCATAGCCTGGGGGGTAGATCGGTAGATCGCAACGAATGCAGGGAAATGCCTGGTCTGAGTTGCACCCTGGGTCCCGGCAGAGGTGTCCCTTCATTGGAGCGCGGCTGCAACAATTTTGTGCCGTGATTGCGCGCGGCGTTGCTTTAGTCGCGTTGGCTCTGCGGTTGAGGCGGGTTGTCGGAGCGATTGGCGAGATTTCGCCGCATTTCTTCCACGTCACTCGTCTCTTTCTCAAGGCGCGTGAACGAATCCAGAGCTTTGCGGCTGTCCTCCACTTTGCCAAGCCGCCGGTACACGTGGGCCAGGACGTAATAATACGAAGACGCTCGACCATTTAATGAAATGGCTCGGTTCAGAGCATCGACAGCATCAGTCAACCGTCCCTGGGCCTCCATAGCTTTTGCCTGTTGGAACCAGGCGCCATCCGACTTAGGATCAAGCTCCTGCGCCGCGCGAGCATACGAGAGCGCCTTTTCGGAATCACCTTTCCGATTGTAAAAGGCGCTGAGGTTCACATGTGCCGACACGAATTTTCCCTTCCTCGCTTCGTTGATTGCAATAGCTTTCTCATAACTCGCGATAGCTCCGGCCCCATCGCCTAGAGCCTCTTGAGCAAAACCCAGAGCATCCAAACTTTCCACGTACGAAGGGTCGATTCGGAGTGCCGTTTCAAATTCCCTTCGCGCAGCGATCCAATTATCCTGGACGGAAAATAGTTTGCCCAGGTTGAAATGTAACTCAGCGGATTGCGGGTCATACCGGATTCCCTGCTCGAACTCCGTCTGCGCGGCGGCGAACCTTCCAATAAACATCAGATCGCGACCAAGAATTTTGTGCGCCTCAGCACTTTCGTTGTTGAGTTGGAGCGATTTCGCAAGCGCCTGTATGGATTCACCGACCTTTCGCTGGGCGAACAGACTGTAGCCCAAGGCATACCAACCCCAAGACGCTTTCGGGTGTTCTTGGACATAAGCAGCAAGGAGGGGCTCAACCTCCTGGAATCGTCCCTCACGGATGTAGCCTTCGAATTCGGTGATGCGTTGAGGGTCGCCCGCAGAAACAGCATCTCTCGATAACGCCTGGACTCTTTCTCTAGCGAATACGTCGCCGGGATTCAACTCCACTGCCTTCCGGTATGCCGCGGAAGCACCTTGAGCATCACCTTCTTTTTCAAGAACCAGTCCCAAAAAATGCTCGGCGTCTGAAGACTCGGGCTGGAGCTCAAGCGCGTGCCGAAACTTGGCAGCGGCTTGATCCAACTCGCCCTTATCCAGCGCGCCACGGCCTTCCGCGATGTCCAAGTCAGCGTTCTGCTTGCGGTTGTCGGAAGCGGCCAATTCGCGGCTCTTCTGCAACTCTGACGCGGCCTCATCCTTTCGCCCTGCCCTCGCCAGAGCCAGTCCAAGCTGATAGTGAGCCCTGGTACTCTGGGATTCAAGCCGTACCGCTTCTCGAAGCTCCCCGATGGATTCCTCCACCTTCCCGTCGCTGAGAAGTGCCTTGCCCAAATTAAGGTGCGCAGGTGCAAAGGTCGGCTCGGTCAAGATCACTTTGCGCAACTGCTCGATTTCTTTGGCCGGCCCGTAGCTTGGATCCGCGCCGTAGGCCACGGCCAGATTGAATTGCGCTTTCAGCAGTCCCGGCGTGAGCGCTACGGCCTTGCCGAGCTCCAGTACGGCCTCTCGACTGTCAGTGGAAATGAGGGTTGTGCCAAGATTCGCGTGCGCGTCCGCAAAATCGGATCGGATGCGCAGAGCCTCACGAAACTCGGCGATAGCCGCTTTGTCCTCATTGCCCTGTGCTAGCACCAGCCCCATGTTGTTGTGGGCATCCGCGAAGTCCGGGCGTAGCCGCACGGCCTCGCGGAACTCCGCCAGAACCTCCTTGCTGTCTGCACCCTTGCGCCCAAGCAGAAGTCCGAGCATGTTGTGTGCTTCGGCACGATCCGGCATCGCCGCCAACGCTTCGCGAATACCTGCGACCGCCATACCCCAATCGGGGGTGGGACCGGATGAAGAGGGGACGTTGAGCCCGGCCTCGAATTGCGCCAGCGCTTTATCGAGATTTCCCGTGCGAAGAAAAACAGTTCCGAGATCGATGTATGTCGCCGGGAAGGCTGGCAGGAGCGCAATTGCGCGTTGCAGGTCCCGTCGCGCGTCCTCTAATTGACCCGTATCGCGCAGAGCAGTTCCGAGAAAGGCATAGCTAGCGCCTGCTGCGGGATCAAGCCGAACAGCTTCTTGCAGCTCGGATATGCCTTTGGTTCTCGAACCGCTGTACCACAGCGCAACGCCAAAATTGTAGTGCGAGTCAGAAAGTTCCGGTCGCAGCAGGACGGCACGCTCCAGGTGGACCAGTGCAGAAGGCAAATCTCCCTCCTGGCCCAATATGAAACCGAGCAGATTCTGAGCCTCAGCTTGACTATCATCCTTAGTCAGTGCTTCGTTCAGCAGGCTTTCGGCTTCTTTTAGGTCGCCCCGTGCGGCAGCTTGCTGTCCACGCTTGTAGAGGTCGTCCGCCAGACTAGCCGCAGCCTGGCGTGGCTTACGCACCGATGCGGCCTGCTGTTTCAACGCCAAACCAAGCGCATAATACGCTTCGTGGAACTTCGGATCGATGCGCATTACACTCTCAAACGCTTCGATTGCGCCGGGGAGATCCGCGCTCTGGTTTAGAGTCTGGCCTAACACATACTGAACATTGGCGTCGTTCGGCTCGTGCTGGGCGACATATTGCACATGCAAGAGAGCGCCTTTGGCATCACCCGTTTCCCTAAGAGCGACGCCCAGATTCATGTGCGCCACTAGATTGTCTGGCTCAAGCGCGAGGGCCTTTTTAAAGACCACAACCGCTTCGGCCATGTCGCCATTTTTGGCTAACGCCGATCCCAGATTCGTGCATGCCCGCGCGTATTTCGGGTCAAGCGAGATGGCCTTCCTGAATTCAGCGACGGCCCCGGGCAAGTCGCCTTTCTCTAATGTAGCGACACCCAACCAGTTGTGTGCCTCGGCGGAGGCGGGGCCTATTTTCACCGCGCGCTGAAAGGCTTCGAGGGCATGCGGGTAATCGTTCCGCTCCCAATATGCCAGGCCAAGCTCGACATAGAGCTTAGGGTTGTCCGGATGCTGTTTTATCTCATCCTGAATCTGGCTGAACGATACGGGCGTACTCTTACTTAGCTGCGCCCGGCCAGGCAATATTGAACCCACAACGAAAACGACGAGTCCAAAAGTTCGATTCACTTTCGCGCGACTGTTCATCGATCGGGGTCCAACTTTCTCTTATCGAACCAACAATGATGTGGTCAATGTAGCACACCCCTTTCTCCCTGTGAGCGGTTGTCAGGCAACGGCAGGGAATTGCGCGAGTACCTAGTCCCGTCGTCCGAACCGTGTTAGCCTGCTTATCTATATGAGTCTCTGAGTCAGTGCGGACCAAAGAGCAAGCCTTGAATATTCATGAGGTCGCTAGGCGGGCCCGCGTGTCCACCGCGACAGTATCTCGCGCCATCAACCGAGTTCCTACAGTCAATCCGAAACTAGCACAGAGAGTGTGGAACGCGATCAAGGAGCTCGGTTACTATCCCAATACTCAGGCGCGAGCCTTAGTGTCTGGGCGCAGCAGGATATTCGGACTCATTGTCTCGGAACTTACAAACCCGTTCTTCCCCGAAATCGTCCAAGTCTTCGAAACCATTGCAGTTCGCCATCATTACGAGATTCTGTTGACCTCCACGATGAACGACCCGGAACAAATGGAGAGTTCCGTCCGCCGAATGATCGAACGGCAGGTTGAAGGCGTCGCGGTCATGACCTTCGGAATGGAGGAGGCACTGCTGGAAGACTTGAAGCTAAGGCAGGTTCCTCTCGTTTTTGTCGATGTTGGCCCGCATCGTCCCCGAGTCAGCAATCTGCGGGTAGATTACCTGAGCGGCATTCGCCAGGCGGTTCAGCACGTGGCTGCGCTGAGACACGAGAGAATTGCCTTCATCACCGGACCTCACACACTCAAGTCAGCCATGGCCAGAAAGCAGGCCTTCTTGAAATCAATGAGCGAGATCGGACGGGACCAGGATATGGACCTGATCGTCGAAGGGAACCACACCATGGAGGGAGGCCGGCTGGCTTGTGGGCAATTGTTGGCTCAAGCCAAGAAACCGACCGCAATTCTCTGTTCAAATGACATGACCGCGATCGGAGTGATGAGGAAATGCCATGAGGATGGCATATCGATTCCGCGCGATCTCTCGGTGGTTGGATTTGATGACATCCGCCTGGCGCAATTCATGCTCCCGGCCCTCACGACGGTGCAAATGTCTCAAGCAGAGTTAGCGCGGCTGGCCTTCGATGCACTGCTCGCTGAAGTGGAACGTGAAGAACCACTTTCTGAGGGGTCCGAATATGTGTTGAAGACGGCGCTGATCACGCGTGAATCAACGGGAATCTGTGGAGCACCCTAGAAAACGCGGTCCACATTGACAGACATCGGTTACCATCACGCCGACCATTGAATCACGGTGTACGAGCGTGCGGGTACTTCAAACCTGGTTCGACCGGCAACCGTGGACGGTTTGCCAAAATCCTGTGGCACCACCTTCCGCGGGGATTCGAAGGTGTTGAATGCCTTCAGATCGGTTCCGGTCAGGACCGCGGAAACCAGCACTTGTCCTGGCGCCTTGTCCTGCCAATTGATTTCCACGACGTGCGGTTTCGCAAGGTCACGATTTAGAACAAAAATCCCGACCTTTCCATCCTGAGGATTAATAGTCGCGGCGACGTCCACGTAGGGAACCTGACCCATTCGCACAACTTCATAGGTCGGCGACTCCACCAAGGCCATGAGCACAGAACCGCGAGCATACTGAAGCGCCCAGTTATAAGGATAGTAGATGGTCTGCTGGAGCAAGCCAGTCGCATTGGTCGATATTGGCGCAATAACGTTGATTAACTGAGCCAGGCACGCCAGCTTAACGCGATTCGCGTTGCGCAGCAGAGAATTGAGCAGGCCACCAACCAGCAAAGCATCCTCCAGGTTGTAGACCTCCTCAAGCAAGTGAGGCGCTTCCTGGTGATGTCCGTTCGCGTAATCGCCGTTCCGGGCTCGATACCACACGTTCCATTCGTCAAAAGACAACCACAATTGTTTCGGCGAACGTTTATGTCCACGCACGAGATCGCAAACCGCGAGGGTCTCCGCGATTTGCTGTTCCATACTGAGGTTCATCGCGAGGAATTGTGAACTATCGCCGCCGGTGTCCGCTGGGGCGTTGGTGAAATAGCGATGTAGGGAAAGACCGTCGACGTAGTCGTAGCATTGCTCCAAAACTTCGCGGTCCCACTCAAGATAGGTGGGCATGAAAGGCCCGCTTGATCCGCAAGCAATTAATTGAAGAGAAGGATCAACGTAGCGCATCTGCCGGGCGGCGTCCTGAGCCTTCATGCCATACTCAGTCGCGGTCATATGGCCTATCTGCCAAGGGCCGTCCATCTCGTTACCCAGACACCAGCGCTTCACCTTATAAGGTTCCGCGACGCCGTGCTTGCGGCGGAGATCGCTCCACTTTGTTCCCTGATCCAGGTTGCAATATTCGACCAGAGCAGCTGCCTCTTCAGGAGTTCCCGTCCCAAGATTGAGGCCCATCAAGGGCTCAGTGCCGACAGCCTTGCTCCACGCCATGAATTCATTGGTGCCGAACTGATTGGTGTTGATTGCGTTCCAGGCCTTGTCAAGGACGCGGGGACGGCTTTCCTTGGGACCCACGCCGTCGAGCCAATTGTAGCCCGAAACGAAATTGCCACCAGGATAACGAACGATGGGAACTCCCATCTCGCGAATTTCACTGATGACGTCTTTGCGAAACCCATTGGCTTCGGATAGCTTCGAACCCGGATCGTAAACGCCCTCGTAGATCGCACGACCCAGGTGCTCGAGAAATGAGCCAAAAAGATTACGGTCGAGCGGAGCAATGACGCGACGCGAGTCCAGGTAAACACGGACCGTATCGTTGGTGTTCGGCGGCGAGGTTTGAGCGCCTCGGAAAGCGCTGCCAAACAAAGAACTCACACCCCACGCCACTCCTGCTTTCGCAGTCTGATGCAAGAAAAGACGTCTATCGGCGAAAAACATATCTGTATTCTCCTTCTTGCAGGTGAAGCTAGGGCCTGCTCTGCACGGTCTCCCGGTAAGCGTTTACCACGGGTCCGCGACCATGGCAAGCTGCATATCGCGATCATCTTGTCTCACCCCATCGCTGGGTTGGCTCTGTCGCCTTCCACATCTGTGCAGCCTTGACAATCGGATCATCGCCCAAGCCGCTTATCACTGTCTGGGAGACAGCCGACGGCCGTGTTGACGGTGAAATATTGAGCAAACCCAGAGGAAACAACCTTAACGCGACAGCCTATGCCGTCGCGGTTCGATTTCGTACCGATGGTTTGTATTCCCAGCCAATTTCTGCGGTTCCCACCGTCATCTCGCAGGAGGTAAGCCCTTTGACCCACGTTGCTAACCACGATGTCGAGATCACCATCGTTGTCGATATCTCCGAACGCTGCGCCCCGGCCAGCCCACTCTTTTTGAAAAACGTCGCCGGCAAGCACCCTCACGAAAAGGCCGGACCCGCTCGATAGTGTCCATCACAGGCCCCTGCGCAGCGAAGAAGTCCTTCCAGCCATCATTGTCGTAATCGAACAAGTGCGCACTCCAACCAGAAAAAGCCGAAAGTCGCGCCACCCAGGCCAGACGAATTGGTCACATCCCGGAAGCTGCCGTCGCCGTTGTTGTGAAAGAGGTGATAGCGTTCGTTGGAAAGATCCGTGACCACAATATCCGGGCGACCGTCATTGTCGAAATCGCTGAAGTCGATGCCCATCCCGGCAAACGCTGTGCCGTCCTCATTGCAGGCAACGCCTGCGGGCAGGCCGACTTCGGTAAACGTGCCATTTCCCTTGTTGTGGTACAAGAAACTCGGCACCGAATCGTTGGCAACAAAGATGTCGGTGAAACCGTCGCCGTCATAGTCGGCGAAAGATACGCCCACTCCTTTGGCTTGGGGGTTGGCGATGCCAGCCTCCGCGGAAACGTCGGTAAATGTTCCGTCGGCGTTGTTGTGATAGAGGATGTTGGCGGCACCTCTAAAATTGTCGGGGTGACAGTAGGCGCGCAAGCCGGGTTTCTGTTCTCCGCAATAGCGGTTGTTCCGGGAAGCTCCAATTTACATAACGGGTCCCGAAGAGGTCGAGGTTGCCGTGGTTGTCGAAGAACCCGGCGCTCGCGCTCCATCTGCCAGCGGAAACTCCAGCGCGCTTCGTGACGTCGGTGAACGTGCCGTCCCCATTGTTGCGGTAGAGCGTGTTGCCGCCGTAGCCTGTCACATAGATGTCCTCAAAACCATCATTATCGTAGTCGCCCACCGCTACACCCATCGTGTAGTAGTTCGGCGCCATCCCAGTGAGGCCGGCTTTTTCCGTCACATCCGTGAATGTGCCGTCGGTGTTTTGATGATAAAGGCGGTTCCAAAACCTGCGATCGGACTTTTCCGGGAGCTTGCTATCCGGCATCGGATCGTCGATCCTCGCTCCGTTAGTGAAGAAGATATCCAGCCGCCCGTCGTTGTCATCGTCGAGGAGGGCTACGCCTCCTCCCATGGTTTCCAGCAGGTACTTGTTGGAAGTTGCGGAGTTTTCGCGTTTGAAATTGACCCTCGCGGACCGAGTGATATGGGTGAACTGCACCTTTGGACCGCGACCACGCCGACGAAAAGTCCAAATGACACCGCCCAGTGACGGGAACATCTCCGCACAGCTGGACTATCGAATCTCCGCCTGGCTAGAATTCCTTTTTTTCATGCCATCAAAAAGCTGATGGGCGGGCGAATCAGGTCTGAAGTATGCCGGTGCTAAATCTATAGTCAGGCCGTCACAACCTCGGAAAATAGCGCATGATTGGGATGGCGCCGAAGCAAATCG
>Ga0137381_10001314_pt1 | contig 16650 bp, 14 predicted proteins | sample SagtaG_16_FD_104808 | JGI IMG/M metagenome (GOLD analysis project Ga0137381, IMG submission 104808) | Vadose zone soil microbial communities from Sagehorn Ranch, Mendocino, California, USA - Sage2_L_115_16 metaG | ecosystem: Environmental > Terrestrial > Soil > Vadose zone | place: USA... | reverse complement strand
CTCGTCACGTCGGGTTCGTCGAGCACGGCGCCGAGCACGGTCTTGCGCGCCAGCGTTTCGCCCTCGACGTAGCTCTGGAACGTAGCGACCGCGGCGACCACGTCCTCCGGCCCCGCGATGCTCAACTCGATACGCGTGGTGTACTGATACCCCGCATCTTTGCGCAGCCGCTGCACCCGGTTCACGAGCTCCCTGGCGAGGCCCTCCTGGATCAAGTCCGCGCTGAGCCGTGGATCGACAGCCGCCACGTAGGGCCCGTCGGCCTGCACCGCCCAGTCGCTGATCACCTCACGCATCAGCGTCACGTCCGCGGGCAGGAACTCGAATTCCCCGGCCCGCACGGGGTCCCCACGTTCTAGCACCTGGAGCGCTTGCGCGGTGAGCTGGGACACGGCCGCCGCCGCGCGGGGCGTGTCCTTGCCGTAGCGCTTCCCCAGACTGCGGAAGTCGGCCTTGCCCTTGAGGTTGACGAGCTCGTGGTCGGACGTCACGACCTCCACGTCCTTCGCGTTCACCTCGTCCTTGAGGACGTCCAGCAGCTCCGCGAACGCCCGGCCCTTCACGGCCGGAGGCACCGCGACCTGCAGCTTCGCCACGGGCTGGCGCACGGGCAGTTGCTTGGTCTCGCGCGCGGCGCGCGCCAGCGACGCCAGCTTGCGGATCGCCGCCATGGCGACGAGCAGCTCGGGCTCGCGGCGCCCCTGGTCGGACGGAAACGAGGCAAGGTGCACCGAGGTTCCCGTGAGCGCCCGATGCAGCCAATCCGACACGAACGGCGCGGCGGGCGCGACAAGCTGCGCCGTGGTGAGCAGCACGTCGTGCAAGGTGCGCAGGGCGGCCTCGTCCGCCGCGCGGTCCGGCGCCCAGAACCGCGGCCGGTTGGTGCGCACGTACCAATTGGAGAGGTCGTCCGCGACGAAGTCCATGATCGCCCGCGTCCCCGCCGTCACGTCGTAGGCGTTCCAGGCATCGCGCACGGCGGCCACGACCTCGTCGAGCTTGGCGAGCACCCAACGGTCGGCGAGCGGTCGCCCGCTTACGGACGGGCCGTCGCCGTCCGCTCGCCAGTCCTGCGCATACTGCGCAAAAAACGTGTACGCGTTGCGCAGCGTATTCAAGAACCCGCCCGCGACGTCCGGGATCTGGCGCCGATCGAACCGCTTGGGGAACCACACCTGGCTCTGGCCCAGCAGGTAGAGTCGCACCGCGTCGGCGCCGTGCTCCTCGATCACCTGCCACGGGTTGACGACGTTCCCCCGGCTCTTCGACATCTTCTGGCCCTGGGCGTCGAGCACGAGCTCGTTCACGATCACTTGCTTGTAGACGACGGAGTCGAGCACTGCGACGCCGATCGCGAGCAGCGAGTAGAACCAGCCGCGGGTCTGGTCCACTCCTTCGCAGATGAAGTCCGCCGGAAAGTGCGCCTTGAAGTCCGCCTGGTGCTCGAAGGGGTAGTGCCACTGCCCGTACGGCATGGCGCCCGAGTCGAACCAGGCGTCGATCACTTCGGGGACCCGCCGCATCGCGCCGCCGCATTGGCGGCACGACCAGGTGTACTGGTCGATGTGGGGCTTGTGGGGATCGAACCCTTTGGGCAGGGGCGCGCCGACCCGCTCCGCCAGCTCCGCGTACGAGCCGATCACCTCGCGGTGCTCCCGCTCCGTCTCGCACTCCCACACGTTCAACGGCGTGCCCCAGTAGCGGTCGCGCGACAGCGCCCAGTCGACGTTGTTCTCGAGCCACTCGCCGAACCGCCCGCTCCCCACTTCCGGGGGGTGCCACCCCACCTGTGCGTTCACCTCCAGCATCCGGGCCTTGATGGCGGTCGTGCGCACGAACCACGAGCTGCGGGCGTAGTAGATGAGCGCCGAGTCGCAGCGCCAGCAGAACGGGTACTGGTGCTCGTAGGGCCGCGTCTCGAGCCACCGGCCCTCGTGCTTCAAGCGCTCGATGATGAGGCGGTTCGTCTCCTTGTCGGTGACGAGGCGACCGTTGATCTCCTCCCAGCGCGTCCCCTGGAACGTTCCGTCGGGCCCGACCGGGTTCACGAAGGCGAGACCGTACTGCTGCGCCGCGGTGTAGTCGTCCGCGCCGAACGCCGGGGCCATGTGGACGAGCCCCGTGCCTTCGTCCGCCGAGACGAAGCCGCCCGCCACGACGATGGCCCGCTGGCCCTCCGGCGGCAGCTCCACCAGCTCCAGCGGTCGCAGGTACTTCTGCCCCACCAGCTCGCGCCCGCGGTATCCCGCGACCCGTGTGCCCGTCGCGAGCGGCTTGCCGCCGACGTGCACGTCGCCGGCGCGCGCCGCCGCGACGATGTAGCGGGCGCCGTTCACCTCGTATTCCCCGTACTCCAGTTCGGGATGCACGGCCACCGCGACGTTCGCCAGGAGCGTCCAGGGCGTCGTCGTCCAGATGACCAGCTGGCGCTGGGGGTCGCTCGCGAGCGGGAAGGTCACGTACACCGAGTTGGTCTGCACTTTGTCGTAGCCGAGGGCCAGCTCGTGCGAGGAGAGCGCGGTGCCGCAACGCGGGCAGTAGGGCAGCACCTTGTGCCCACGGTAGAGGAGCGCCTTCTCGTGCAGCCGCTTGAGCAGCCACCACACCGTCTCGATGTATTCGTTGGTGTAGGTGATGTAGGGGTGTTCGTAGTCGAGCCAGTAGGCGATCCGCTCCGAGAGCGACTCCCAGTCGGTCTTATAGGTGAAGACGCTTTCGCGGCACAGCTTGTTGAATTTCTCGATGCCGTAGGCCTCGATCTGCTTCTTGCCGCTGATGCCGAGCGTCTTCTCGACCTCGATCTCCACCGGCAACCCGTGGGTATCCCAGCCCGCGATGCGCGTCACGCCCTGGCCGAGCATCGTGTGGTAGCGGCACACCAGATCCTTGATGGTGCGGGCGAAGACGTGGTGGATTCCCGGCCGGCCGTTCGCCGTGGGCGGCCCTTCGAAGAAGACGAACGGCGGCCCGTAGCGCATCGCTTCACGCGTCCGCTCGAACAGCCGCTCGTGCTTCCACGTGGCGAGCAGCTGCTTCTCGAGCGCGTCCGTCGAGAGCTTCGGATCGAAGATCGGATACATCAGTTGAGGCGCTCCAGCACGCCGCGGATCAGCGCGCCGAGCCGGGGCTCCGCGGCGCGCGCCACGGCGATGATCTGCTCCACCGACGCGGGCGCGAGCGCGTCCGGCAGGCACTGGTCCGTGATGATCGACACGCCGAGCACCCGCATCCCCATGTGCCGCGCGGTGATCACTTCCGGCACCGTGCTCATCCCCACCACGTCCGCCCCGATCGCCCGCAGCATGCGGTACTCCGCGCGCGTCTCGAGGTTCGGGCCCGGGACGGCGACGTAGACGCCTTCGCGCAGCACGATCGCCCGCTCGAGCGCGACCGCGCGCGCCACGGCGCGCAGCCCGGCGTCGTACGGCTCCGACATGTCGGGGAAGCGGGGGCCGAGGCGGTCGTCGTTGGGCCCGACGAGCGGGTTGTCACCGAGCAGGTTGATATGGTCCGCGATGAGCATCAGGTCGCCGGGGCTCCACAGCGGATGCATCCCGCCGCAGGCGTTCGACACCACGAGCGTGGCCGCGCCCAGCGCATGCAGCACACGGACGGGGAAGGTGATCTGCGCCAGGGTGTAGCCTTCGTAGCGGTGGAACCGTCCCTGCATCGCGACTACCCGCTTCCCCGACAACGAGCCGACGAGCAGCTGCCCCGCGTGGCTCTCCACCGTAGAGAGCGGGAACCCGGGAATCTCCCCGTAAGGAATCCGCACCTCCACCCCCACCTCTTCGGCCAGCCCACCGAGCCCCGTGCCCAGGATGATCGCGACGTCGGGGACGAGCTTGGTCCGTGCGCGGACGGCGCGGAGCGCCGCGTCGATCATCCGCCCCGCTGGCCGTCCAGCGCCCGGAGCTCGGCGAGCTGGCGCTCGAGCAGCGCGCGGAACCCGCCGACGTACTGCTGGTACTGCCGCTGCACCTCGGCGGCCTGACGCTCCACCTCGGCCTTCGCGGCGCGCGCCTCGTCGAGGAGGCGCCGCCCCTCGGCCTCGGCCTCGCGCACCACGACCTGCGCCTCCCGCTGCGCCGCCGTATGGGTCGCCTCGCGCAGCTGCTGCGCCGCGACCAGCGCCTCGTTCATCGCGCGCTCCCGCTCGCGGTAGGCGCGGAGCTGCTCGCCCAGCGCCGCCACCCGCTCCTCGAGCACGGACTTCTCGCGCAAGATCCGCTCCAGCTCGTCCGCCACGCGGACGCGGAAGTCCTCGACGCCCATCGGCTCGTAGCCGCGCAGGCTCTTGCGAAACTCCTGTTTACGCACGTCGAGCGGCGTGAGGTGAAACGCGGGTTCGCTCACGTCCGCTCCTCGGTCCTCCCCTTCCCCTGCTCCGCCTCCGCGCCCGCTTCCTCCCCCGCCTCCCCCGCTCCCCCCGTCGCCCTCGGCCCGAAGAGGACGGTACCCAAGCGGATCACCGTTGCCCCCTCCTCGACTGCGATAGCGTAGTCGGCGGACATCCCCATCGAGAGCGTCGCCAGCCATAGACCATCCTCCTTCAGTGCGTCCCGCAGCGACGTGAGCCCGCGGAACGTCCGCCGCTGCACGTCCGCATCTTCCGTGAACGGCGCGATCGTCATGAGCCCTTCGAGCGCGAGGTGCGGCAGCGTCGCGATCCGCCGTGCCAGCGCCGGCGCCTCGCCCGGCGGGCAGCCGCTCTTCCGCGCCTCTCCCGCCACGTTCACTTGCAGCAGCACGCGCACCCGCGCTCCCTCAGCCTGCGCCGCGGCGCGCTTGTCCAGCTCCACGGCGAGCGCGAGCGAGTCGAGGGAATGCACCAGCGCGAACCGCCCCGGCACGTGCTTCGCCTTGTTGCGCTGGAGATGACCGATCAGGTGCCACGTCGCGCGGCGTCCGATCGGCGTGTCGATCTTCTCCAGCGCCTCCTGCACCCGGTTTTCGCCCAGGTCCGTGAGGCCCGCGGCGAGCGCGGCCTCGACCGCGTCCAGCCCGAAGCCCTTCGTGACGGCGACGAGCGTCACCGGGTGCGCCCAGCCGCGGGCCGCCTGGCGGCGGGCGATTTCGGCCCGCACGTGGGCCAGCCGCTCGGGCAGGGCCCCAAAATTCATAACCGCAAAAAGTAGCCGCCCACGCTGGCGGAGACAATCCAGGGTGGGCGGAAGCTGCGACGCGGTGAGGGGTTAGCTCGCGGGAGCAGTAACGCGCTCGCCGCCCTCGAGATGCGAGATCGCTCCGGATAGGAGATCCCGCACCTGCTGCGGCGTGAGGTGACGGTGCAACAGGCCGTGGCTCGCGATCGAGATCGTGGACGTTTCCTCCGAGACAACCAGCACCGTGGCATCGGTCTCCTCGGACAGGCCGAGCGCGGCCCGGTGGCGCGTGCCGAGCGACTTGTCGGCGACCTTGAATTGCGTGAGCGGGAGCACACACCCCGCACCGATGATCCGGTCGCCACGCACCAGCACAGCCCCGTCGTGGAGCGGCGAATACGGCGTGAAGATGGTGGTGAGCAAGTCCGCCGAGACCTTGGCCTCCATCGGGACACCCGAGGAGATGAACTCCTCGAGTCCGATGTCGCCTTCGACGGCGATGATCGCGCCGGTCCCGCCCCGCGCCAGCCGGTCCATCGCTTCGGCGATCTCCTCTGCCACCGATTGGCGATCGCCGCGCGAGAAGCGTCGCATCAACCGCGACTGCCCCAGCCGGGCGAGCGCGTTGCGCAGCTCGGGCTGGAACACGACGACTGCCGCGAACGGTCCGTAGGTGAACACGACCTTCAGGAGGAAGCTGATCATCTCGAACTTGGCGAGCAGCGCCGCGAAATACGCGACGGAGAGAATCATCACACCCACGACGATCTGCATCGCCCGGGTGCCTACGAGGAACAGGAGGAAGCGGTAGATCACGAACGCGACGAGCAGGATCTCGACCACGTCCGGCCAGAGCTGCGGGATGAGAAACCGATACGCTTCGAGGTTCACCGTGTGCTCGTCGTAGCGCAGGCCACCTGCAGCGCCTCGCGCGCCACGGCGGCGTCGTGGACCCGAAACACCCGCGCCCCGCGCTCCCACGCGAGGGCGCACGCGACCGCCGTCGCCCGGTCCCGGTCCTCCACCGGCCGCCCGGTGGCGTGTCCGAGAAACCGTTTGCGGGACGGCCCGACCGCTACAGGATAGCCCAACGCCACGACGGTTGCCAGCTCGTCGAGCAGGCGAAAATTCTGTTCCGGGTTCTTGGCGAACCCGAACCCCGGATCGACGACGATGCGCGCGCGCTCCACCCCGCCCTGCTCCGCCCGCCGCGCCGCCACACCGAGCTCGGCGGCGACCTCGGCCGCCACGTGGCGGTAGGTGGCGAGCGAATCCATGGTGTCGGGCGTGCCGCGCATGTGCATGAGGATCACGCCCACGCCCGCCCCGGCCGCCGCCGGGGTCAGCGCCGGATCGAACGTGAGCCCCGAGACGTCGTTCACGACGGCGGCGCCGGCGGCGATCGCGGCGCGCGCGACCGGCGCCTTGCGGGTGTCGACCGAGATGGGGCCCAGCCGGCGCCGCGCCAACTGCTCGATCACGGGGACGACCCGGGCGATCTCGTCGTCCACCGCAACCACCGCCGCCCCCGGCCGGGTGGACTCCCCGCCCACGTCGAGCAGCTCACAGCCGTCGGCGATGAGCCGCTCCGCCTGGGCGATGGCCCGATCGACCGCGGCGAACCGGCCGCCGTCCGAAAACGAGTCGGGCGTGACGTTGAGGATGCCGACGATGACCGGATGATCGAGCAGGATCCGCTGGCCGGCGATCTCCCACGCCTGGGCCGGCTCCGCATGAGCGGCGAGCACGCGGCCGAGCTCCGGACCCAGGCGCTCCAGCCCGGGCGGCACGCGGTCGGGTCGCGCGAGCGGGGCGAGCCGGCTCGCCGCCGCGCCGACGAGCGCCCATCCCTCGCCGGTGAGCACATCGGCGCCGGCCTTCGCGCCCCAGTGCACGAGCGCTTCCCGCTCGGCGCCGGTGAGGTCTTCGAGGATGACGGCGAGCGGCTGCACGCCGGTGGCGGCGAACCACGCGGGCTGGGCGTCCCAGCCGCGCGCCGCGAGCGCCGCGCGCACCGCCTCGGGGGTGTGGGCGGCGAGCGCGGTGACCTTCACGCCCCGGCGGGCTCCGGGGGCGGGCTCCCCAGCACGGCACCGCGCGCCGGGGTCTTTTCCTTTATCTGAGCGCCTTCGGGCGCCGGCGGTGGAGTGGCGGGCGCGGGCGGCACCACCGGGGGCAGCGCCTTGCCGGCCAGCACCAGCTCCACCTCATCGCGATCGAGCGTCTCTCGCTCGAGTAGTGCGCTCGCCAGCCGGTCCAGCGCGGCGCGATGGTCGGCGATGATCGTCCGCGCCCGCTCGTACGCTTCGGAGAGAATGCGCTTGAGCTCCGTATCCACGATCTCGGCGGTGCGGTCAGAGATCTCGCGCCGCTGGACCACCTCGCGCCCGAGGAAGATCTCGGCCTCCCGATCGCCGACGGCGATGGGGCCGACGACGTCGCTCATGCCGAACTGCGTCACCATGCGCCGCGCCATCTCGGTGGCCTGCTGGATGTCCTGCGCCGCCCCGGTCGTGACCTTTTCCGGCCCGAACACCAGCTCCTCGGCCACGCGGCCGCCGTAGGCCATGGCGAGGCGGCCGTGGATGTACTGCTTGGTGTAGTTATGCCGGTCCTCCTCCGGGAGGGAGAAGGTGATGCCGAGCGCGCGGCCGCGCGGGACGATCGTGACTTTGTGGAGGGGATCCAGGCCCGGGATCTTGAGACTGACGAGCGCGTGTCCCGCCTCGTGGTAGGCGGTGAGGCGCCGCTCCTCGTCGGACAGGACCATGCTCTTGCGCTCCAGCCCGAGCATCACCTTGTCCTTGGCGTCCTCGAGATCGTTCATGTCGACCGCGCTCTTGTTGCGCCGGGCGGCGAGCAGGGCCGCCTCGTTGACGATGTTGGAGAGCTCGGCGCCGGAGAGCCCCGGCGTTCCCTTCGCGATCCGCTCCAGGTTCACCCCGGAGGCGAGGGGGATTTTGCGTGTGTGGACCCGGAGAATCTGCTCCCGCCCCTTCACGTCCGGCATGTCCACGACGATCTGCCGGTCGAACCGGCCCGGCCGCAGCAGGGCGGGGTCGAGGATGTCCGGCCGGTTGGTAGCCGCGAGCAGGATCACCCCGTCGTTCGACTCGAACCCATCCATCTCGACGAGCAGCTGATTCAGCGTCTGCTCGCGCTCGTCGTGACCGCCGCCCAGCCCCGCTCCGCGGTGGCGCCCGACGGCGTCGATTTCGTCGATGAAGATGATGCACGGCGCGTGCGCCTTGCCCTGCTCGAACAGATCGCGCACCCGCGAGGCGCCGACGCCGACGAACATCTCCACGAAATCGGATCCCGACATCGAGAAGAACGGCCGTCCCGCCTCGCCCGCCACGGCTTTGGCGAGGAGCGTCTTGCCCGTTCCGGGCGGCCCGACGAGCAGCGCACCCTTCGGCAGCCGGCCACCCAGGCGCTGGAACTTCTGCGGGTCCTTGAGGAAATCGATGATCTCCTCGAGCTCCTGCTTGGCCTCGTCGCACCCGGCGACGTCGGCGAAGGTGATCTTCGGCGTGTCGCCCGCGAGCAGCTTCGCCTTGGACTTGCCGAAGGCGAACGCCCGGTTCCCGCCCTGCTGCATCTGGCGCAGCATGAAGATGATGAGGCCGAGGATGAACAGGTACGGCAGGAAGCTGAAGAGGAAGACGCCGAACGACTGCTTCTCCTCGCGCGCGCGCACGTCCACGCCCTTGTCCCGGAGCGTCTGCACCCATTCGGCGCGCGACTCGAACGGCAGGAGCGTGGTGAAATGCTCCGCCGAGCGCCGGCCGACGCTGACGGCGTGCTTGAAGTCTCCCTTGATCTGTTGCCGCTCGGTGATCTCGACCGCTATGATGTTGGCGGCGTCGAGCTGCTCGGTGAACTGCGTGTAGGAGATCTCGACCGCCTCCTGGCGGCGACTCGAGGCGAACTGCACCAGCGCGATCGAGCCCACGATCAAGAGCGCCCAGAACGACAGCGTCCGGAGCGTTCGGGCCCAGTTGAACTCGCGCGGCGGCGGGACGCGGTTGGGCATCTACTCGAGACTCGCGATGTACGGCAGGTGCCGGAAGTTCTCGGCGTGATCCAGCCCGTACCCCACGAGGAATACCCGCGGGGCATCGAACCCGACGAACTTCGGCTCCAGCACCAGGTGCTCAGCCAGATGTTTGTGCAGCAACGCGCAGATCTCCAAACTCTGCGGGTCCCGCTCCCGCAGCAGCGTGACGAGCCGGTTGAGGGTCTTCCCCGTGTCGACGATGTCCTCGACCAGCAGGATATGTTTACCCCGGAGCTCCGTCTCCGGATCGTACAGCAGCCGCACATCGCCGCTCGAAATCGTGGCCGCGCCATAGCTGGCGGCGACCAAGAAATCCACCTGCAGTGGGCGGTCGAGGCGCCGCACCAGATCGCTCAGGAAGATGAAGCTCCCCTTGAGCAGCCCGAGGACGAGCAGCTCGCCGTCGGGATAGGCCGCCGTGATCTCACGACCCAGCTCGGCGACACGCCGCGCGATCGTGTCCTCGTCGAAAACAATGCGTGCGAGCTTACGACCGCCCGTCTGCTTCAGGCTCGCCGTACTCGGTAACATGCACTCGCACCGCCAGGGTTCCGGGCTGCGGGAGCGCGGACGCGCTCCGACAGACGCCGGGAACCCAGAGAATAGTTTCGCCGCGGGCGACGACCGGATAGCTCGCCCGGGCGCTCCGCGGCACGCGCGCTTCCATCAGCAGACGCCGCACGGGCCGGTGCCCCACGCCCCCCAGTGGCACCAGCCGGTCGCCCGGGCGCGGTGCCCGAACCTCCCAATCCGCTCCCGCGATCCAAGTCGTCCATTCCGACCGCGGCAGCCGCGGCGGCGCGGCCTCGGGCGCCCACTCCACTCGGAAGCTCCCGAACCTCGCGCTCCCGCGCTCACCGCTTGCCACCAGTTCCCTGGCTGTGGCTACGGAGCCGCGGCCCACCCGCAAGCGATCGAACGCCACCTCGGCCGCCCAGCCGCCGCCCAGCGGCAGGCGCCGCCCCGAAGGATGCCCCGCGATGGCCAGCAGTTGCCGCGCCCGGCGCGGACCCAATACCAACCCAGCCCGCCGCGCCGCGGCGCGCAAAAGGGCCACGGACAATGCCTTATCATAGCTGCACAAGGCGGCCCGAGCAACGTCGAAGCCGTCGGCGGCGTGGTGAAGCTGAAGCTCCGGAACGAGTTCCAGCGCACGGTCCCACGCGCGCCGATCCGTGGCAGCCGCCCGGCCGAGCCGCAGGATGTCGGCGCGCACGCGGCTTCCGAGGCGCGCCGCGAGCCGGGGTAGCAGCTCGACGCGTACCCACGAGCGGAGGTGGCGCGGATCGCGGTTCGCCGGGTCGTCGTAGAACGGGAGGCCCGACTTCGCGACGTGCGCCGCCAGCTCCGCGCGGGTGAACGGGAGCAGCGGCCGCACGAGACCGCCGCGGCCGCGTGCCGGCATCCCGGCGAGCCCCGCAGGCCCGCTGCCACGCAGCACGCGCAGCAGGATCGTCTCGATCTGGTCGTCCGAGTGATGCGCCGTGACGAGGTAGCGCGCGGCATGCGTCTGCCGCACGACGGCGAGCCACGCGTAGCGGGCGCGCCGCGCCACGGTCTCGGTCGCACCGGAACCGAGGTGCAGCTCCCCCAGCTCGAACGCGACCCCGCAGGACTGTGCGAGCATGCTCACCGCCTGAGCGACTAACGTGCTATCCGTCTGAATCCCGTGATTTGCGTGCGCCACGACGAGCGAGAGGCCGCGCCCCGGCGCGACCGCGCGCATCAGATCGAGCAGCGCCACCGAGTCGGGACCACCGGAAACCGCGAGCACGGCGGTGCCCGGCGCCGGGAACAGCCGGGCGCGATCGAGGTGCGCGCGGAAGCGGTCGAGCAGCGGGGCCATACAGATAATGATATGTTGACCCCCGACTTCACGCCCCCGGAGGCTCGGGATGCGGCCGGACGAGACCTACCAGTTGCTGCGCAACCTTACCTCCCCCGTCGTCGCGATCACCTCCGAGCGCGCCGGCAAGCGCAACGGCATGATCTCCGACTCGGCGGTGCGGGCCTCGATCGTGCCGGCGATCCCGCGGGTGTCGGTCTACATCCACAAATTCAATTTCAGTCACGACCTGATCTTCGACACCGGGCGCTTCGTGATGCACCTGCTGCGGAGCGACCAGTTCGAGCTGATCCACCGCCTCGGTTTCACGAGCGGACGGGCGAACGACAAGCTGGCCGACATCCCCCATCGCCTGGGCTCGCTGGGCGTGCCGGTGCTGGACGACTGTTACGCGGCTTTCGAGTGCCGGGTCGTGAACGTGATGGACACCGGCAGCTCGACCTGTTTCCTCGGCGACGTCGTGGAGGTCGGCTACGGCGCGAGCCGCCGGCCTACGGGACTGGTGATGACGGCAGCGTACTTTCGGGAGCACATGCCGCCGGCGTGGCGCCAGGAGTACGAAACGCACCTCGAGGCCGCGCAGCGCTTCGCCGCCGAGCGGTCGCGCCCGATCAAGGCCGTCATCTGGAGAGATCTCGCGTAACGCTGACGTGCCGGCGCCGCCGCAGGCGGCGCCGTCGCTCACCCTGCCGCGTTCCGCTCGTCCGCCTCGCGCTGCTGCATCGGGTCGTGTGGCTGCGCCGTGACCCACACCCCCGGATGCGGGATGGTGACGGTGAACACTTCGTTCACGCGCGGGGGCCGGGCCGTATAGGCGGCGAGCGCTTCCTGCCATTCGCGCGGCAGCTGGTCGGCCGAGCGCAGCGGCAGCGCGATGGCATTGCCGATGCGGCCCAGCACGGTGTTTTCGACCAGATCGGTGAGGGGTCGTCCCGACGGGTCGCGCAGCTTTGCCAGCGCGGCGTAGCGGGCGGCAGGGTCGCCGGCCGAGATGATGGCAGTCGAATAGTAAAGGAGGTTCGCTTCGATGTGGTCGAGCAGCCGGCTGCGGGCGGCGCCGTCCGAGCCCCAACCGTCGTCCGAGCTCAGCAGGCGCTCGAGGTCCGGCTGCAGGGAGCGGTCGAGCAGGGTGCGCCGGAAGATGTAACCGAAGCGCCGCACCACGTCCGGCGTCGCGAGGTTCGGCAGGCGAAACGGCACGAAGATCACGGGGCGCACGCGCGGCGTCCGCACCACGACCCTGAAGCGCTCGAGCGGCTCAAAGAAGTGAAATGTGACGACCCGGTCCGGGCTGGTGTTGCGCACCGTCCGGATCGCCGCCTGCGAAGGCGCTTCGTGATTCGCGTCGACGACCCCGAGGGGCCGGCGGCGCAGGGCGCTGCTCATGCGCTCAGTCCGGTCGCGGATCAGCTGCACCGTGTTGGTCACCGCCGCGTCGAGGGCGGGCTCGGAGAGCGTCAACGCGTCGAGCTGCAGGTCGGTGCCGAGCGCCGTGACGAGATCGCCGAGCATCGAGCTGCCGACCATGCGGGCGAGGATCTGGAGCGGGCGCTCCCGCGCCTCCGCCTCTCGGCGCCAGCGGCCGTCGAGCACCGCGAGCCGCGCCTCGTCGCCCGGCGTGAGCGAGACGCTGTACAGCAGCTCGCCCCACTGCACACCGAGCGACTGCCACGACTCTTCGAGCTCGACAAGCGCGCCGTACCGCATCGGCGCCGCGTGGTCGCTCGCCAGCGCGAAGAAATCCGCGACGGCGTCGGGCGGCCCCTGCTTCACCTCGGGCGCCCGTTCGGCGAACATCACGAGCCGCTGGAAGTACAGGACGTGCCCCGGCACGTCGTGCGGCTCCGCGGGACGCGGCGTCGCGGTCGGGCCGGGGTCACGTGGGGCCCGCTCGCTCGAGCCCGGCGGCGCCTGGGGCAGCCACGTGGGCGCCGCGAGGTCGATCGGCCCTTCGGCCAGCGACGCGGTGACCAGCTCGATCGGCTCCTCGTTGCGGAGCCCCACGCGCAGCCGCAGTTTGGCGACATCGCGCCGCGGGATCGTCACGGTGCCGTCCGACTCGCTCACCCAGTAGCCGGCCGGATTGCCGGTCTTATCGAGCACCGTCACGGGCACGCCCTGCGCGGGCTTGCCCGTGTTCTGGTGCACGATCCGGAACACCCAGACGTCCTTCTCAGAGCTGGCCATAAAGGGGCGACCAATATGCAATCGCCGCTGTGAAACGGACAGCGACGTGGGCCACACCGCCCACACCGGCGAGGGTAACTGCTTGTGCGATCGGGAATTGAGCGTTAGGCTACGCCTGCCGACGCCGCCGCCCTCGGCCCAGGGTCACCCTTCATTTCGTGAGGCTCGTATGATGCGTTCGCACCCCGTGCGCCGAGCGCTGTGGCTCACACCCGTGACGGTGGCACTGGCGACGTGCCATGTGAGTCCGCCCCCTCCACCGATCAGCGTCCCGGTCCCGAACAGCGCGGCGGAGGCCCCCACCGGCTTCGACGACCAGAGCAACGGCGCCGTTAACGACTCCACCCACCAAGCCGATCAGGAGGCCTTCGACGAGGTGGAAGAAATCGCGGATGGGTTGGGGCCGCTCTACAACGCACAGGCCTGCCGCGAGTGCCACCAAAACCCCACCTCCGGCGGGGCGAGTCAGATCACCGAATTGCGGGTGGGACATCTGGGACCGGATGGGCGGTTCCGCGATGCGGACATCCCGATCGCGCGCGGCAACGTGGTCATCTCCGGTCGCACGCTCGTCAACGATCGGGCCATTTGCCCGAACGCGGCGTTCCCGGATTCCGAGATTCAAGAGCGGGTGCCCGACACGGAGACCATTCGCACGACGCGCGCGTCGCTCAACCTGCTGGGCGACGGGCTGGTGGAAGCCGTCGCCGACGAGACGCTGATCGAGATCGCGCGCGCGCAACGCCGCACGACACGCGGCACGATCCGCGGCCAGGCGCTGTATGTGCCGATCCTGGAGGCCCCGGGGGAAACGCGCATCGGGCGGTTCGGCTGGAAGGATCAGCACGCCAGCCTGCTCTCGTTCTCGGCCGATGCCTACCTGAATGAGATGGGCATCACCAGCCGGCTGCTGGTCGACGAAGTGACCACGCTGTGCAATACGGCATCCGAGCCGAACAATACGACCGGCGACGATGGGCTCGCGGATATCGACCGGTTCGCCCGGTTCCTGCGGGCCACCAAGGCGCCCGCCCGCGACACGGTGTTGGCTGCGACCCCAGCGGCGCGCCGCGGGTCGGAATTGTTCGACGCGATCGGTTGCGCCACTTGTCACGTCCGCACCCTGGTCACGGCCGCCGCCGGGACCGCGCTCAACGGGGGGACCGACACCATCCCGCCGGCGCTCGGCGAGAAGGCATTTCACCCGTTCGGCGATTACCTGCTGCACAACGTCGGCAGCGGCGACGGGATCGTCATGGCGATGCCGGAACACTATGGGCCCGCCGTCTATAAAACCGTGTGGAAGGAGTTTTCGATCGACAGTGTCGGCCGCACCCGGAACAAGGTACGGACGGCCCCGCTCTGGGGCGTGCGCCTGCGGCCGCGGCTGATGCACGACGGGGCGTCGCTGACATTGCGTGACGCGATCGTGCGGCATCGGGGGGAAGCGAACGACGTGTCCAACCGTTTTCGCAAGCTGACCCCGAGCGATCAGCAAGCCATCATCGAGTTCCTGAAGTCTTTGTGACGGCACGCTCGGCATCTTGCCGTCACGCGTGCCCACTCGGATGCTCCTGTCGAGTATTCCCGGGCTGAGAGCCCGGGCTCGGGCGCGAATACCACGAAGCGCGACTGTGAACCGCGGGCAGCTCGCCAAGCGTCTGCACTGCTGGTTGGTCGCGCGGGCACTTTTCGCCAACGACCTGAAAGAAGACCTGCGCGATTAATCGAAAAGTGCATCAGGGACATGCTCGAGCTCGCTGGCGTGGTAGGTCTGCTTGTGCTTACAGCGGCCGCACCGCGCCGGAAATGTCTCGCGGCCAGCGTACTTGATAGGCTCGCCGGGCCGTGCATTCTTAGGTAGGGATAGCTCGAACAGCGGGACGGGTTGACCGCACCTTGCGCACCGCACACCGAGGTAGAACATCGTGTTCCTCGTGGATGGGCGCCGCGACCCTTGCCACAATTCCGCCACAACCGTCCCGATCGCCCCGCGCGCCGCGCGGCCTAGGTCGGTGCGGGATTAGTAGCGGCGGTCGGACTCGAACCGACGACCCGCGGATTATGATTCCGCTGCTCTAACCAGCTGAGCTACGCCGCCCTACGTGCAGGACAAGAACTTAGCGGAGCCTCGGCCGTGACGGGAGTGCCCGCGCTTTGGTCGCGCCCTCGAGCGCGCGCCACAAATACCAGCTAGCCACCGTGCGGTACGGCTTCCACCGCTCACCGCGTCGTTCCAGCTCCTCGCGCGCCGGCAGCCCGCGTTTCTTGAACGCGATCGCGAACCCCTTGCGGACGCCGTAGTCGTCTGCGGGCAGCACGTCGGGGCGGCCGAGGCGGAAAATCAGAAACATCTCCGCGGTCCACCGGCCGATACCGCGCACCACGGTGAGGCGCTCGACAATCGCCTCGTCTTCCATCCGACGAGCCGCGGCGAGCGTGGGGAGCGCGCCGTCGGCCACGTGCCGCGCGAGATCGCGCAGCGAGCGGAGCTTCGCGCGCGACAGCCCGGCGGCCCGAAGCTTCGTGTCCGAGACGCCCAGCAGCTGCTCGGCAGTGGGGCCAGTGCGCGGAAACAGCGCGCGCACGCGCGCGAAGATCGTGGCCGCGGCCTTGCCGCTGAGCTGTTGGTAGACGATGGCCTCCGCCAGCGCGGCGAAGCTGCTCGAAGCACGCTTGAGCTGCAAGCGAAACGGGCCGACGGCCTCGATCACGCGCGCGAGCACCGGGTCGGACGCGCGCACGTGCTCGACCGCCACTCGGGGATCGAAGCTGTATGCGCCGTCGCGCGCCAGCGCGGTGGCCATGGGCGCCTACGCCGCCTTGAGCCGCTTGATGAGCTGCACCTGGCCCGCGTGGTAGACGGCGTGGCAGGTGATGCCGAGGACCAGGTCGAAGCGCTCGGCGTCCGTGAGTGACGATGGCGCTCGGCCGGCGCGGATGTCGGCGATGACCGTGGCCAATCGACCCTGCTCCGCCTCCACGACAGCCCGGATCTCGGGCCAGGTCAGCTTGGACTGATCGGGCAGTGCGAACCAGTCGTCACCTTCGAGCACGAAGGGCTCCGCTGGTGTACCGGAGAGTTGTCCCCGCACGGAGCGCGTGTAGTAAGCGTGATGCAGCGCGATCTCGGCGATGTTGTGACGCGCGGGTGCCGGCCGCCAGAACGCGAGCTGCGGCGAAACGTCGGCGAGCGCAGCCCTGAGATCGGCGCCATGCCAAGCCCCCGGTCCGTATCCCTCCTCGACGACCCGCGCGAGCACGCTCGGATCCAGCCCGGCCGGAATCGCTGTCTTGGTATTCATCGCAACGCTCATGATGCCCTCCCGCGTGAGTGGCGCAACCGGGGATTGCCTTTGTGTCCACCGGGCTTTCAAGTTGAGAGCATCATACGTAGTCACGGGAGCGACGTCTTGGCTAAAATTGCGCTCGAGGTGGAGCGGGCGCTGGCG
>Ga0137381_10001309_pt1 | contig 16666 bp, 10 predicted proteins | sample SagtaG_16_FD_104808 | JGI IMG/M metagenome (GOLD analysis project Ga0137381, IMG submission 104808) | Vadose zone soil microbial communities from Sagehorn Ranch, Mendocino, California, USA - Sage2_L_115_16 metaG | ecosystem: Environmental > Terrestrial > Soil > Vadose zone | place: USA... | reverse complement strand
GCTCACTATTACCTGCACTTGGCGGAGGAAGCTGAACCCGAGCTTGCAGGGCCACAGCAGGCCGAGTGGTTGGAGAGGTTGGAGCGGGAACATGATAACCTGAGGGCAGCGATGCAATGGGTTCTTGAACAGGGAGAGGCAGAGAAGAGCATGGAGTCGGCTTTGCGGTTAGGTGGAGCGCTGCAACAGTTTTGGCAGGTGCGACGTTACCTAAGCGAGGGAAGGACCTTCCTGGAGCATGCACTGGCGGGAAGCACAGGGGCTGTGACATCCAGCCGCGCGAAGGCCCTTATGACTGCCGCGCGCCTGGCCGTTTTGCAGGCTGACACAGACCAAGGAGAGGCGCTATGCGAGGAAAGCCTGGCGCTGTGGCGAGAACTCGGAGACACAGCAGGCATGGCTTACACCCTCCATCTCCTCGGGATCGTCGCCTGCCAGAGGAGCGAGCTTGGCAGGGCACGTTCACAGTTCGAGGAATCCTTGGCACTCTGGAGGAAGGTGGGCGACAAGAATGGCATCGCCTCGGCACTCTTCTACTCGGCGTCGCTGGCCCTCCAGCAGGGCGAGTATAGCAGGGCGCGTGTCCTCTGTGAAGAAAGCCTAGCGCTTTCCAAGCAAGAAGGGAACAAGAGCGGCATCGCCTTGGCGCTCTTCAAGTTGGCACAGATATGCTTCAATTCTCAAGGCGATCCGGCAACTGTACGCTCTCTGCTCGAGGAAAGCCTGACCCTCTATAGGGAGTTGGGTGATACGCATGGTTTGGCCACCTGTTTCTGCCTTTCGGGGCAGTTGGCCCTCCAGCAGGGCGATGCTGCCATGGCACGCTCGTTGGTAGAGGAGGGACTGGTGCTCTACAGGGAGATAGGGGGGTGGGAAGAGGGAATCGGCGAGTCGCTTACTGTTCTCGGGAAGGTAGCGGCAGTGCAGGGTGACTACACGGCGGCACGTGCCTTCTATGGAGAGAGCCTGACCTTCCCAGGGAAAATGGACGCGGTGTGGATAGCTTCCAGCCTAGAAGGACTAGCAGGTGTGGTTGCGGTCCAGGGAGATCCCATGTGGGCGATACGGCTCTATGGTGCAGCAGAAGCTCTGCGGGAAAGCGTGGGCACCCCCGTTCCTCCTGTCGAACGCAGCACCTATGAGCGTTCAGTCGCTGCCGCCCGCGCCCAATTGGGAGAGAAGACCTTTGCCACCGCATGGGCCGAGGGCCGAATCATGACCGTAGAACAAGTCCTCGTTGCACAGGGACCAGCGAGTATACTGTCACCATCCACAGGGTCTTCATCTGCTCCTCCTACGAGAAAACCCGCCACCGATCTCACGGGGCTAACGACCCGCGAGGTCGAGGTGCTGCGCCTGCTCGCTCAGGGCTTGACCAGCGCGCAGATGGCCGAACAACTGGTCATTGGTGTGGTCACCGTCAATTTCCATGTGCGCTCGATCTACAGCAAGCTAGGAGTGACCTCACGAAGCGCGGCGACGCGGTACGCTCTGGAACACCACCTGGTGTGAACCCACCCTCCTCCTTTCCAGCTGCGTTTCCTGGCTCAGCTCGGCTCACCGCAACCGCCCATGCATCTGCACGCCTTTTCCCCGTCAGAGCCTCCCCCTCAATTCTAACGGGCATCCTTCGTCCCTCTTGCTTCCTCCTTCTTGCGAGAAACCATCAGTTCTGACGGCGTATTTTCAGCCACCATACGCTAGACTTGTGAGAAGAAAGGCTGAAGGTGTTACATGATCTACTATCGAATGGCATTACGGGGGAGTCAATTAGCCACGTGGCGCTGGAAGTCAAACCCATTCACCTCACTTGGTGGTGTGCTAGGGTGGCTCCACCTGTACCGTTGTGTGCCCAGGGAGCACATTCGTGTGTTTCTATCCTCCTCTGCTGAGCAGATGGAGGAGATGCTCAGCCGGGCTAATCAGGGGTTGTTCTCCACTGCCATAACCGTCGATCAACTCTGGAATAAGCACTATATGAGTTGGATCGAGGTGAAGAGACTTGAAATAGAACTGGGCGCAGGTGGCGATCATGATCAAGTTTACACCTGCGGCTTGCCTATCTTGGCACCGCACGTGCTCGCCTGGACGAAGTTGCGAGCCTTGCGAGAGCGCGGTGAGTTCGAGCCATAGGCTGTACCTCGGACTCAGTAAAGCTTCATTTGGCTCAATCTTCGGCTGGGAACGTGTGCGAAAAAAACCATCTCTGCTGGCGTCTTCATGTAAAAAGACTAGAAAGTGATATCCAATGAAAATAGTCTTCTTCACTACTGCTCATAATAGCTTAAGTCAGCGTGCTTTTGTGGAGTTGGTCGATCGTGGACATACAGTTGTCGTTGTGATTGCCTCAAGTGAAGACGTGATGCTCGAAGCGGTCGAGCGTGAGCACCCCGATCTGATTGTGGCTCCCATGTTGAAAAAAGTGATTCCTGCTTCCATCTGGCAAAATTATACGTGTCTTATCGTCCATCCAGGGATCAAAGGAGACCGAGGACCATCGTCATTGGACTGGGCCATCCTCAATGCGTGCGAGGAATGGGGCGTCACCCTCTTGCAAGCAGGCGCTGAAATGGATGCTGGCGATATCTGGGCTTCGCGTACCTTTGCTATGAGGAATGGGAGTAAAAGTCACCTCTATCGACACGAGGTCACGGAAGCGGCCATACAAGGACTGTTAGAAACGATAACAAAAGTTGAGAGCAAGACCTTTATACCAGAGCCCCTGGATTATAGCAGGGAAGATGTCAAAGGCCGTTTGCAAGCCTCCATGAAGCAAGCTGATCGTGCCATTGACTGGCGAGATACGACCGCCTCTATTCTCAGGAAGATTCAGTGTGCGGATAGCTTTCCAGGCATCTTAGATACGATGCTGGGCATGCAGTGCTATCTGTATGGTGCCCACGCGGAAGATGCGCTCAGAGGGACACCTGGTGAGATCATTGCAAAACGAGATGGAGCAATCTGCCGAGTAACAGGCGATGGTGCCATTTGGATCACGCATGTGAAGCAAAAAGGCACCGGTGGACAGCCGTCATTCAAGTTACCGGCGACGCAGGTGCTTGGTGACCGCCTGGCCCATGTACCGGATGTTCCTTTAGCGGTAGACCAGGCGTACGACGGACGGACCTACCGTGACATCTGGTATGAGGAAAGGCAGGCAGTCGGTTACCTCCATTTTGCGTTTTACAATGGAGCCATGAGCACCGAACACCGTCAGCGTCTGCGAGAAGAGTTCCTGCTCATACGCCGGCGACCAACCAAAGTGATTGTGCTGATGGGTGGTCCTGACTTCTGGTCAAATGGTATACATCTGAATGTGATTGAAGCTGCCGTTGACCCGGCTCACGAATCCTGGCGCAACATCCAGGCCATGAATGATCTGGTGCGGGAACTCATTACTACCGACTCCCACCTGGTGATCGCTGCCCTGCAAGGAAATGCAGCGGCAGGGGGAGTGATGCTGGCACTGGCAGCAGATTTTGTCTATGCCAGAAAAGGCATTGTGCTCAATCCACACTATAAAGGGATGGGCAATTTGTTTGGATCGGAATACTGGACCTACTTATTACCGAAACGGGTAGGAGCAACTAAGGCTCTTGAACTGACAGAAGCCCTGCTGCCGATCAGTACCAGGACCGCGCACCAGATTGAGTTACTTGATGATGCCTTTGAGGAGGATGCAGCCAGCTTCCGTGAGCACATCAGAAAGCTTGCAGAAGAGCTTGCGAGCAGTCATCGCTACGAGACCATAGTAGAGGAAAAGCGTCACACCCGGAAGAACGATGAAGCAAGGAAGCCGTTGCAAGCCTATCGGAATGAAGAATTGCAGCGGATGTGGCTGAATTTCTTTGGAGCAGATCGAGGTTATCATCTGGCACGCAAGCACTTTGTGTACAAAGGGCTCATGCCTTCTCGTGATAGGGGCGATGCTGGCTTCGAGCGCGGGAGCGGGGGCTTGCTGGATGGTGCGCCTCGATGTGCAGGCGATGAAAGATGCGGAACGGGTGGACATATTGAGTTCGCGGCTGGGCAGGCGGCTTGCTGGCATTACGATGGGCAACCAGCGCGCGACGACTCTTGTGGGAGAGTGGGCATGACCGCAGAGATTCTGGATGGACGGGCCATGAGCGCGGAGATGAAGGCGGAGGTGCGCAGCGAGGTGTGCCACACTGTGGAGAAACTGGGGCAGACTCCTGGCCTGGTGATTGTGCGCGTAGGGGGTGACCCAGTTTCCGGGATCTATAGCAAGGCGATCCTGCGCGTGGCCGAGGATGTGGGTATCAATGCTCGCCTCGAACAATTAGCTGTGCATACGTCAGCCGAAGAATTACGGGCGCTGCTGGTGCAGTTGAACCATGATCAGGCCGTACATGGTATGCTTGTGCAGATGCCGCTTCCGGCGCACCTATCGCAAAAGATGGTAGCAGATACGATTGCTTCCAGCAAGGATATCGATGGTATCGGTCCACAAAGCGCCGGGAATCTCTTCCTCGGTCTGCCCAGTTTCCTGCCTTCGACAGCTGCAGCGGCGATGGAGATTCTTGAGCGAACGCATACGCCGCTTGCAGGGAAGGCGAGTAGTGGTGATCAGTCGCAGCAATGTAGTGGGAAAGCCGCTGGGTATGATGCTGTTGCAGAAAAACGCGACGGTGACGATCTGCCACTCGCGCACAACGAATCTGGCGGCTTTGACGTGCCAGGCGGATGTGCTGGTAGCAGCGGCTGGCCGCGCCAGGATGGTGACGGCAGAGATGGTCAAGCCCGGAGCGGTCGTCATCGACGTGGGCATCAACGCGCTGCCCGATGGCGGCATGGTGGGCGATGTTGATTTTGTCTCCGTGCGTGAAGTTGCCGGGGCGATCACACCTGTACCGGGCGGCGTCGGGCCGCTCACCATTGTCGTGCTGCTCAAGCAATGCGTGCAGGCGGCGTGGCAACTGGCGGGTGAGGAAAAGGATTTTAAAACCGCTGCTTAACGATGACAGATGTTGCTATAGCACACGAAGCAGAGCAGTGTCGCGGCACGTTGCTCGTCATGCTGGCGTGCGAGTTTCGAGGGCTCTCCTAATATAGTATAGTGCCCGTTGCGTTACTTTTGTTCCTCGGCCAGAAAGTCCACTGGCATGCTTCATTTCCCCCACATGAATCTCCTTGCAGATTTAATCGATTTCTGCTACTATACAGGTGCAGCAAGAAAATAGGGCAAATCACCGGAACTCCTTTCTGCTCAGGTTGCTGATATCCCTCGTAACGCATTTCTGCTAAGGTCTTTTCACGTATTAGGTAAGCATGAAGCGGCAGGCGAACCCTCAGATCTCCTCTTCCGGAGCATTTACGTTGACATTCTATGAGGTGACGCTCCGTGAGCGTGGAGATCTTCCTGCGTATGTGCGTCACTGTTTCGGCTATCGGATGGTAGAGTCCGTTCCTCTGCATCGCTTGGCACACATCGTGGGTCATGACTCGTTGGACACCACTACGTTGTATATTCAAAGAACGAAGCATGATATGCAACAGGCAGTTGAAACCAATGCCTGGACATGAGAGGAGAGATAGCAGATGCAGGACAACATTATCGTCTTTCCGGAGCCACCTGCAGATGACACAGTCAAGCTTGTCACGCGTGCCCTTCCTGTCTCACTCACGTCGCTGATTGGTCGTGAGCGGGAGGTGCAGGCGATCCATGCGTTGCTCTCACGCCCAGATGTACGCCTGCTCACGCTCACTGGCACCGGTGGCGTCGGCAAAACGCGTCTCGCCCTCCAGGTCGCCACTGAGCTGCTCGCTGATTTTCCTGATGGCGTCTTCTTCGTTTCGCTCGCTCCCATCAGCGACCCCACCCTGGTCATCCCCACCATCGCCCAGACCTTCGCTCTCAAAGAGACGGCAGCGCGGCTCCCGCGCGATCTGCTCAAGGCCGCTCTTGGTGAGAAACACATGCTGCTCATGCTTGACAACTTCGAGCAGGTCCTGGCAGCCGCCCTGCACCTGACCGACCTGTTGACCAGTTGCCCGCACCTCACCGTCCTGGTAACCAGCCGCGCCACCCTCCACGTTCAAGGCGAACACGAGTTTCCTGTTCCCCCATTGACACTCCCCAATCTCAACCAGCCTCCTCCCACAGAAGTCCTATCTGGCTATACCGCCGTCGCCCTCTTCGTCTCACGCGCCCAGGCCACGAAGCCCGCGTTCCAATTGACCGCTACCAACGCCCATGTCGTCGCCGAAATTTGTGCGCGCCTGGATGGGCTGCCGCTGGCCATTGAACTGGCGGCAGCGCGTGTCAAGGTGCTCTCGCCCCAGGTGCTGCTGGCCAGGTTGGAGCATCGCTTGCAGGTGTTAACGCAAGGATCTGTAGACCAGCCTGAGCGGCAGCAGACCCTACGGAATACGCTTGCCTGGAGTTATGACCTGCTGTCTCCTCAGGAACAACGCCTTTTCCGACATCTCACCGCCTTCGTCGGTGGCTTTACGCTGGAAGCGGTCGAGGACGTCTGCAAGACGCTTGGTGATGAGACGATGCACACGTTGGAGGACGTGGCCTCCCTCCTCGACAAGAACCTGGTGCAGCAAGCGGTGCAGGAGCGGGAGGAAGAACCACGCTTCGTCCTGCTCGAGACGATCCGCGAGTTTGGGCTGGAGGCGCTGGCGGCCTCTGGGGAGACGGAGACCATCCGACAGGCACACGCTGCCTACTACCTGGGACTTGCAGAGCAAGCGGAGCCCGAGTGGGAAGGTCCCAAACAAGCGGTGTGGTCGGAGCGATTAAAGCAAGAACATGACAATGTGCGAGCGGCAATGGTGTGGTCGCTCCAGCGGGGGGAGACAGGGTCCGACTGGGAACTCGCCTTGCGGTTGGGAGGAGCACTGCGACGGTTCTGGCAGGTGCGTGGATACTTGAGCGAAGGACGGGCCTTTCTGGAGAAAGTATTGACAGGAAGTGTGGGGATCGTGTCGGCAGGGCACGTCAAGGCGCTCATCGCTATGGGGCATGTGGCTGTCATCCAGGACGACTATGACCGGGTCGAAGCGGTCTGCAAGGAGAGCCTGCCATTGTGCCAGCAGCTGGGAGACACCTGGAACACCGCACGCACCCTCTATCTCTTGGGATGGATTGCGTGGCTGAAAGGTGATCTTGCCCCAGCACGCGCACTGATGGAGCAGACGCTGGCACTCTTCAAGCAGGTAGATGACAAGAGTTTCATCGCCTGGTCACTGATGTATCTGGGGATGATTGCTGGCAGACAGGGCAACTATGCTGAGGGACGAATATTCTTCGAGGAGAGCATAGCAAGGCAAAGGGTGCTAGGAAACAAGAGAGGCACCGCCTTTGCGATCTGTGGTTATGCACTGATGCTCCTTGCTTTCCACCACGACGCGGCGATGGTACGCCCGTTGCTCGAGGAAAGTCTCGCGCTCTTCAGGGAGGTAGGAGACAAGTGGGGAGATGCTGCAGCTTCAATGCTCCTGGGGCAGGTGGCTCTGCAGCGAGGCGATGTGACGACAGCACGCACGCTCGCGAACGCGAGCGTGCGTGCTGTCGTGAGGTTGGGCATCGTTGGTTTATGAGCCAGGCGCTCACCGTCCTGGCGAAAGTGGCCGAGACCCAGCGCGACCAGTTGATGGCACGCACGCTGTATCAAGAGAGCCTTGATGTAGCCAGAGAGGTGGGTGACAAGGTGCTGATTGCCCTGGGCCTGGAAGGTTTGGCTGGGGTGGTCGGGACACAAGGAGAGCCTGTGTGGGCTACACGGCTCTGGGGAGCGGCGGCGGCCTTGCGTGACAGGATTGGCGCTCCCATGCCGCCTATCGAACGTGCGGGCTATGAGCGAGCGACGGCAGCTGTTCGCATGCATCTTGGCGAGCAGATCTTTGCTACCGCGTGGACCGAGGGACGTGCGATGACTCCGGAGCAAGCTCTCGCCGCCAAGGGACCAGTACCGCTCCCTCAGCCACTCCTATCAGCACCGTCCTCGATTCCACCAGTGAAACCAGCACCCACGTATCCTGACGGACTGACGGCCCGTGAGGTAGAGGTGCTACGCCTACTCGCCCAGGGAATGACCAGCGCGCAGATTGCTGAGCGGCTCGTCATTGGTGTGGTCACCGTCAATTTCCATGTGCGCTCGATCTACAGCAAGCTAGGAGTGACCTCCAGAGCCTCGGCGACGCGGTACGCGCTGGAACACCACCTGCTGTGAGCCTTCCCCTTCCTTTCCAGGTGCATTCCCTGGCTCAGCTCGCTCACCGCACCCGCCCATTCATCTACGCACCCTTTGCCCGTTATAGCCTCCCCCTCAATTCTGACGGGCATCCTTTGTCCCGCTTGCTTCCTCCTCCTGGCCAAAAACCCTCAGTTCTGACGGCGTATTTTCAGGCGCCATCTGCTAGACTTGTGCAGAAAGGAAAAGAATCATGTCAACACAAAACATCGAACAACCAAAGAGCGCAAGCCAGATCGTCGCCGAAGCACGTCAAACCATTCCGGAAATCACGGTTGCGCAAGCAAAGGAGGAGCTGGATCAGGGACAAGTCGGCCTGGTGCTTGATGTCAGGGAACCCGCTGAGTGGGAGAAGGGCCATATTCCAGGAGTGGTGCTGGCCCCACGCGGCATGCTGGAGTGGTATGCCGATTCGACAACGCCCTACGCCAAACCAGAACTCACGACCAAGCGGGACGCTCGCATCATCGTCGCGTGCGCATCGGGTGGGCGCTCGATGCTGGCAGCCGAGACACTCAAGAAGATGGGCTACACCAATGTGGTGAACATGGCTGGCGGATTCAACGAATGGAGCAAGCAAGGGTTCCCCGTCGAGTAGGAGACGGGAGGGATGGAATGACCGTTCGGTCAACACATCTGCTCGTGACCGCGATGTGAATCAGCTTTGGTTCAATATGGCAAACCTTTCTGGCAAAGGACAGAAAGGCTGAAGGTGAGACTGACGAATCCCTGGAGCAAGCCATCATGGAAGAACGTATGGGCGACGCATTCGCAGGCACGGAGCAACTCACGGTTATCGGCAGACGCCTGCACCCAGGAGGAACCGCTCCCGACTTCTGCCTGCATTACCTGGACCTGGTAGATATGGCCGTCCACACGGTTCGTCTGTGCGATTTGGCAGGGATGGTGCGCCTGCTCAACGTGGTCAACAGCCTGGAGCGACCAATCTGCCAGGTGGTGACGCGACGGTGGGAAGCGCTCTGTGCAATGTTGCCACCGGATGCGTGCATCTACACCGTCAGCATGGACCTACCCGAGGTGCAAGCACGCTGGCAGGATCGGACGGGCGTGCTGCATCAGGCGCTGTCGGCCCATCACAGCGTGCAGTTCGGTCAGGACTACGGTGTGTGGCTCAGGGAGTGGCACCAATTGCAGAGGTCGGTCGTGGTGATTGATCGCAGCGACCGCATCGTCTACGTCGAGTATGTCGTCGATCAGATGAGCGAGCCGGACTATTCCGCAGCCATACAAGCGGTCCAGCGGGCTGCAGGGCAATGATTGTCAGGATGAAGTCCATCCCTCATGAAGCACAACTCTGAGGATGACCATGAATGTAAAAGGGAGATGAAGAGAGAAGGCACTGCGGTAAAATGGCATCCTGCTATCGTCTACTTAGTGAGTAGATAGAGCATTAGTGAAGAGATAGCTCATTGTATCCGGTGCCTGTCTAAGAGAAAGTAAGCCAGGACGAAACAGACGCAGGTGATATGCTTAACCATAGAGCTTTCTACAGGAGGATATACTTTGCCACCGCAGGATATAGTCATCAATTTTGACGATTTACCAGTGAACACAGTTGTGACAAATCAGTACCATGACCGGAGCCTGGACTTTTTCGGCTTGCTTCCTGTAATCACTCAGGTTCCAGCAGGGCAGGCGCATTCGGGGCACCAGGTGGCCAATATTTCCACCTGCTTTGGCTGTGAATTCTTTGTTCCCTCTGTGACCGGGCTCTTCGCCGATACTGTCTCGCGCATCTCGGTTTTCGTCGGGATGTTCGCAAGTCCCACCCCTGTGGACCCCGCTGAAATCACGCTGAGCGCTTTCGATGTAGGGGACAACCTGATCGTACAATCAGCACCTATCACAGTGACGGCGGGCGGCGGCTTCAATACGCCACTGGCGGTTCAGTCTGCTTCGGCGAATATTGCTTCGTTTGAAATCTCCGCACGTTTGAACCTGGATGATAACAAGCAGTTAGGTGTCGATAATCTTTCATTCAAGCATCCAGAACACGCGCAGCCCGATTTCAATCTATCGAGCACGCTCTCTATTGTGCAGGTTGCGCCGGGAACTTCGGTCAGCGATCTCATCACTGTGAACCACTTCAATGGCTCACATGGTCCGATCCAGTTCACGGTGAGCGGTCTGCCCCAGGGTGTCACCGCCTCCTTTGCGCCGAATCCTACCAGCGGCAATACCGCTCTGACCCTGACAGCAGCTGCCAGTGCGCCGCTTACCACTGGCACTATACGCTCCATAACGATTATCGCGACCCCGCATGCTTCCAGCGTCGGGTCAGCCACACGGACGATTCAGGTTGGCGTCCAGGTCCAGCACAACTTCACGCTGAGCATACAGTATGCGACGATTGATCTGGCTCCCTGCATGTCGAACGCCTCGTTCACGGTGGATGTCAGTCGCCGGACAAGCTTTCAGAGTCAGCAAATCGACCTGAATATCAGCGGCTTGCCACCTGGTGTTTCAGCTACGCTCAATCCCTCTTCAGTAGGCGCTCCGCCAGGGGGGGCATTCGTCAACGAGGTCATACTACAGTTGACTGTGACTGATGAGTCCTTTCCTGATGCAGATGTCACCATTAAGGGGCAAAGCGGAGGGGAGACGAACACACTGACCTTGCACCTGCATAGCATTCCAGGGCGTATTGACAACTTCACTCCGACTAGTGGGCAGACGCCACAGGAGCTTCATGCGGGCACAGAAGTGGTCATCCAAGGAGCAGGTTTCTGCCAGGGGTCGCAGGTGGCGTTTGGTAGTGATAGGATCTTTATCAACGGTCAGCAGCAGCCTCTTGCTATTGCGGTTCCCACATCGATCAGCGCGGACGGTCGCACCATCCATGTCAACGTGCCACGTCTGGCTACCGATGGCCCCTTGAGCGTCATCACTCCCAGCAGCCATACCTACGTCTCAAATGCCCAGTTCACAGTGGATAGCTACCGCAACACCGATGGATTTTCGTTCCACAACTTTGATATGAATGGAGTGAGTTTTGACGACGTTGTTGAGCTTTTTGGCTATGGTCAGACGCATATCAGCTTGTTCTGGATTCCAACACCTATACCGGATCCACTCGCTCTTCTCTTCAAGCTCATCGCCGACGCTGCCCTTGGGGGCGATGGCGCTTGCCACGGATTTGCTCTGAGCAGCCAGCGGCTCTTACATGGGGATGAGGCGTTAAGCAGCTTCCCGCGATCTGGAGACAGCGTGTGGCTGTTGAACGGACCTGGCGGCGCATCCTCCTCCCTGGAACATTCTATCCACGTCCAGCATATTACTCAGCTCAGCTCGGAATTTCTTCACTACTGGCTCGGTCAGGTAGCGAGCCATCTTGTGCTAGGCGTGCTAGGCGACGGTGGCATCATCAAGGCCCAGGTGATTCAGGCATTTACGAACAATGATCACGCGTTGGTTGCCATTCGGAATGGAACCAGCGGGCACGTCCTGGTGGCCTATGACATCGAAGACAGTGCGACCGGGCCCGGCGATTTCTACATTGATGTCTATGATCCCAACGATCAGTTTCTCATAGGTGAGAACGCGCAGGGGCAACTGCATGACGACAAGACGGAAAACAGCCGCATTCTGGTGCAGGGGAACGGGAACTGGTCGTTCCCGAACTTGGGCTGGTCGGCAGGGTTCGATAGTATCGTGGTGGTACCATATAATATCATACCCATTCAGCCGACCATTCCCACGTCGCTGTCAGGACTGATTACGGTGATTCTGGGCAGTGGAGGGAAGACAACCCAACTGGCCGATAACGCCGGCCATACGCTGCTGCTCCCGGATGGCAAGCTCAATAAAAATCCGGCAACCGTGTTACCGCAAGCCGCTCCTTTCGCGCCACTGAGCAGCGGAGCATCAGCTGATATCCACGTGCTGGAAGGCGCGGGCCCCTACATCCATACGGTACAGAGTACCGGGAACGCGCCATATACCCACACCCATCTTAGCCAGAACTTTGCCACTCGAATCGAGAATGTCAGGGGAAGTCAAGGGAGTGGAGATGAAGTCACGCTTGATCCGCAGGCATCAGGTCTCGGTTTCCGTACCTGGGAGACACACAGAAGCATTAGGGCGCATCTTCTGGCCCGTGCGCCCGATAAGGATGTGCGGACTGCCATCTTCAATACAACCAGTTTCAAAGGTCATAGCGACCACTTTGCCCTTGATCAGTCACGCGCGAATCTCACCTATACGCATGCTGGTCCCACGACTCAATACACGATCATCCTGGAGGGCACCGACCCGAAAGGGAAGCGCGTCTCCTTCGTCAGTTCACCACTGCGGATCGATGAAGATGATACGGCTACGTTCACGCCATCAGATTGGCATCACCTGGGGAGAGCCACCGTTACGCTGACAGTTATACGCAAGGATGGCTCTCATAGAGTAGAGACGCTGAAGAATAGTAAACCAGACCCGGATGATGACGATGATCACCGTGAGTAGTAACTCATTCCTAATGAATGTTGCCTAGCGTGTTAAGGTCGGGATTAAACAGGTTGTTTTTGGATAATTATCCTGGTCAAAGTAGGCCATTCTCTCCAGCAGAGAAGTAACTTTCACTGGCTTTTCGTGGGCTTCGAGAGCGAAGGAAAAAACACGGGCGGAAATCACCAGGATAATTGTGTGAAAATAACTCATTTAATATTTAATTTTCGCATTTACAGCCTGAGACCCTAGTAAAGAGAGGAGATATGAGCATGGCCACACCACATCTTATTCTGTTTGAAGACGCCGATTTTCATGGAGCACACAAGCATGTCTTTGGAACTGTCTCTTTTTTGGATGATTTCAACGACGTCACCTCATCCTTTATCATTTTTGAAGGAGCATGGGAACTCTATCTGGATGCAGACTTTAACAATCCAACAGGGGAGGTTTTTGGTCCCGGCGCATATAGCTGGGTTGGAGATTGGGGAGTTACTAATGATGCTATCTCATCAGTGAGAATTGTCGGTCCATGATGATTTTGCATGTGAAAAAGTTGTCGTTTGACACATAAATCGATTCTTACACAACCTCGATACGGACTGTAAGTGCCGATTTGGTTGCCGTAAGAGGAAGGAGTGATCCTCTCGCTTACGACAATCAGGGATACACCGATAGACCAGTAACGTTTTTTAAATTTTCCCTTACTCAACGGCCAAAGCGCGCCGGTGGTCCCAGGGCACGACCAACAGGTGAATTCTAACCCTAGGTAAGGAGGTCAGCGTGAGGAACATAGACGATATTTTCGTGAGGCCCTCCCAAAGTGTGATATCAGCATCCGCGCCTGTTCAACCCCAGAACTTCCAGCTGCTCCGCTCACACGCGGATTGGCGACGTACCTGGACTCATATCGTCGCTGGGAAGTTCTCTCGGTCTCCATATAGCGGCTTGCTCTTCTACGAACAAAGCAGTGGCTTCGCGGAGTTTTACGAGACGGACGGAGCGGGTGGTATAGCCCTCCTGCATCAGCACACGGATTGGCGAGGCTCCTGGACACAGGTGGTGGCAGGGAGTTTCGGCGGCACGGGGTTCTCTGGCTTGCTGCTCTACGATCAACAGGCTGGATTTGGAGCCTTCTACGATACCGATGGACAGGGCAACCTCATCAAGCTCGCTGAGTACGACGGCTGGCGTACCACCTGGACGCACATCATCGCTGGAAGATTCATCGAGTCCGAGAGTTCGAGTCTGCTCTTCTACGACCAGTCAGCAGGCTTTGGCGCGATCTACGCCACTAACTACGACGCCACTGACGGAGCTTTAAGCATGACGCTCCTCGCTGAGTACGACGACTGGCGTACCGGCTGGACTCATATCCTGCCAGGAGAGTTCTGGCCTCACGACCCGGTTATCACAGACTTATTCTTTTACGAAGGTTCGTCGAGATATGGCGAAACGTACGCGAGCGCTGGGGACGGGGGGATCACCTTGTTTGGTTCGCACCCGAACCTTCCAGCGGCGACAACCATCATACCAGGAGTCTTCGGCGGGTGGGGGTGGACAAATCTCCTTTTCTACGACGCCCAGTCGGGACATGGAACGTTTCAGGACTTGGACGGCAGCACGGCACGCTGGTCTTCCATCGAGGATCACAACGAGTGGCGGCGAACCTGGGACATCATCGTCCCGGGCAACTTTTGGATGGCGGATGAGGAGGACCGCCACTTCGCGGATGGAGGGTTCACGGACCTGCTGTTCTATGATCGCGGCAACGGCTACGGCGAATTCTATCTGCATGAGCCCCTGAATCCGACCTTCGTCGAGCCGTTCGCGGGGTATGTCTCCTCCGGCAGTGTATGTCCCGGAGACACCATTACGTTTCATGTCAGCAGCCAGGTCGGTCAGTACACCATAAATATATTCCGGCAAGGAGTCAGCGAGGTGCTGATGGCAAACATCTCGGAGCTTCAAGCGGCACCTTCCCCGCTGCCCATTAGCCGGACGGCATATCGGGACGGAGCGCAATGGCCCGCGGTCGCGAGCTTCACGATTCCAGAGAGCTGGCCCAGCGGCCTCTACCTGGCGCGCGTCGAGGCACCATCAATTGTTGCCGATCCGGGCGGCAACATATCGCTTGCCCGCATAGCGGCACCTGGATACAAGAGGCTCGTCGGCATTGGGCCCTCGGTACCCCCGCTCGACATTCCGTTTGTGGTGCGTGCCGCGGTGCCGGGGAACCAAGCCAGAATTCTGCTTGCAGTCTCCGACACTACCTACGAAGCGTACAACTACTGGGGCGGGCGAAGCCTCTACGGCTATGGACACGGAGGAATGCACACCTGGGCTTATCCAGCGTGGCAGACCGCGCCCAGGGTCCCTTATGCGTTTCGGGTCTCTTTCAAGAGGCCCCACACCGCCTTGGGAATTCAGAGCAAGAAATGGCAGTACTGTGAGGTGCCGTTCATCCGCTGGCTTGAGCGGCAGGCGATCCGAGTGGAGGTGTGCGCGGCCAGCGATCTCCACAAGCAGAGCGATCTTCTTAGTCACTACCGGCTGTTGGTTAACGTGGGGCATTCCGAGTACTGGTCAAAGGAGATGCGAGACAACGTGGAGGGCTTTGTGGCGAGTGGCGGGAACGTCGCCTTCTTTGCTGGCAACGTCTGCTGGTGGCAGGTCCGGTTCGAAGACGATGGCAACACGATGGTGTGCTACAAGAACAAGGACTTTGACCCGGACTATCCAGCCCGGCCAGACACTGTGACGGTGAACTGGTATGACGATCCGGTGAAACGGCCCGAGACCAGCCTGACTGGGGTTAGTTGGCTCGACCCCCGCGAGTTGCCCGACCGTGCAGAATACACCGTTCTGGACGCCGACCACTGGGTGTTCGCTAACACTGGGTTACACGACGGGAACGCCTTCGGTCTGTACGATCAATACTCGCAGACCGTCGTGGGCACCGAAACGGACAGGTATCAGGAAACCTCGCCCGCGAGCTTTCGGAAGCTAGCTAGTGTGCGTGCCCCGGATGGCAGCGAGGGTGCGACAATGGGAATTTTTGCGAATGGCGGCACCGTCTTTACGGCAGCCACCATCAACTGGGCACTGGGGCTGAGCCAGGATGACAGCTGGAACCCTATGGACCTGATCACCCGGAACGTCCTCGTCCGGCTTGGATAACAGCGTACAACGGGTGCCGTTGCGGCCTCATGTGGACTGAGGTGCTTCTGCTGCGTATGCGCCATCTCTGATACGTACCGGGCACCCGATAGTGGCTACTTCAAGGATTGGCTACTGCTTTGAGGGCCAAATAGGCCGATAACATTATCTTTTGCTTTCCTCATGGCCACTGTACACGACCATTTCTAACGTATGACAGGTTACTGGTCCACTGCCGCAATCAGCCCGGCGAGGAGCGCGGCACGTGGGGCAACGCTGCTTGCCAGCAAGTATTCCTGAGGGCTATGGTCGAGCCCACCAATAGGTCCCAGGCCATCGAGCACAGGAACGCCGTAAGTGGAGGCGTAGCTACCGTCCGAGGCGCCGCCGGTCAGTACGTGATTCACAGAAAATCCCAGCATACCAGCTATCTGCTGGGCCTGGACGGCCAGTTTCAAGCTCTCGGGAGTACGGGCCATGGGCGGCTTGAAATTGGGCTCGCTCTCAAGCGTCAACTCAACTCCTGGCACTTTTTGTCGCTGCATCAACTCCTGCCATTGTGCCTCGGTGGCAAGCTTGTCCTCGATACTCAAGAAGCGCAGGTCAAAACGCACCTGTGCCAGGTCGGGTACAACATTTGGCAGCGTGCCGCCGGAGATGACTCCCGCGTTTACAGTGACGCCTTCGCGCCACCCGTTCAGGCTTTGAAACTGCAAGGTCTGGTGAGCCAGTTCTACGATGGTATTGCGGCCCTTCTCCGGCTCGACACCCGCGTGAGCGGAGCGTCCATGAGCGGTGAGCGTATACCAGGCATTGCCCTTGCGCGC
>Ga0137381_10001301_pt1 | contig 16701 bp, 12 predicted proteins | sample SagtaG_16_FD_104808 | JGI IMG/M metagenome (GOLD analysis project Ga0137381, IMG submission 104808) | Vadose zone soil microbial communities from Sagehorn Ranch, Mendocino, California, USA - Sage2_L_115_16 metaG | ecosystem: Environmental > Terrestrial > Soil > Vadose zone | place: USA... | reverse complement strand
CGGCATTCGTTCCGGTAGTTCAGCGCCGTCTCGTAGCGGTGATGCCCGTCGGCAATCACCAGCTTCTGGTCTTCCATCGCTTTCTGGATCGCCGCCACGCGCTGCGGCTCCGCAATCACCCACAGCCGGTGCACCACGCCGTACTCATCGCGCATTTCCGTGGCGGGCGCCGCAGCCGCTTCGGCTTCCGCGAGAATCGCGTCAACGCGCTTCTCTGCGTCCGAATACAACATAAAAAGTTGTCCCGTGTGCATATTCGTGTGCCGCAGCAATTCCAGCCGGTCCGCCTTCGGCCCGGAAAGCGTATGCTCGTGCCGGAACACGACGCCCGCCGAATATTCCTCAAGCTTCCCCGCCCCGATAAATCCGCGCCGCGTGCGCCGTTCCTCGTTTTGGGCGACCGCAAAGCGGTCGACCGTCCCGGGCACACCGTATTCCTGCGTGTACGCGTAAAAAGATGGCGCCGCATCCTGCACCACGATGTTGTTGCGGATCCAATCTTCCATCGCCGCTTCCGCGCGCGTGTAAACATTGTTCTGCGCCGTGTCACCAGGTTGCGCCCGGCCCTTCTCCACCGCGATGAGGTTATGCGCGTCCGCCGCGTAATATTTTTCCTGCATCTCCGCGGAAATCTTGTCGTACGGCTGCGTGAGGACGCGGTCAAACGGCGCGTGCTCCGGGTTGTAGCGAAAAGCACGGAAGGGATAGACCAGGGCCATGCAATCTCCGGACTCGTTTTGTGCTGCCCGTTGAATCTTTTATTTTACGCGAACAAGGCCGAATTCCGAAAAAGCGGCAAGGTTAAAATTCAGTTGGAATTTGTCGCCAGCTGCATGACGGCCGAAACAGCGCGTCCATATTACAATTGCATGCTCATGACCGCCCCGAATTTTTCCTCCGTGCGCGCCCTGATTTTCGATCTGGATGGCACGCTCATCGATTCCAAGCGCGATTTGATCCGCTCCGTAAACGCCATGCTGCACGAAACGGGCCGCGAGCAACTGCACGAAGACACCATCTCCGGCTACATCGGCCACGGCGCGCCACAACTTGTCGGCCGCGCCCTGGGCAATGGCGCGACGGAAGCGGAGCGCGAGCGCGCGCTGAAATTCTTCCTGGCCTACTACGAAGACCACAAAATGGATTCGACCTGCGCGTATCCCGGTGTTGCGCCGGCGCTCGATCTTCTCGCCGCGTTCCCCATGGCCATTCTCACCAACAAGCCGGTACGCATCAGCGTGCGCATCCTCGAAGGACTCGGCCTTGCAAAATATTTTCGCGCCGTTTACGGCGGCAACAGTTTTGAAACGAAAAAGCCCGATCCGCTCGGCGCGCAAACGATTCTTCGCGAACTCGGCGCCGCCCCCACCGAAGCCATGCTGATCGGCGATTCCGAAGTAGATGTGCAGACCGCGCGCAACGCAGGCACTCTCGCCGCCGCTGTGAATTACGGTTTCGGTGTCCACGACCGCGCCGCCCACCCCGCCGACATTTACCTCGACCGCCTCACCGACCTCGTCCCGCTTCTTGGGAATTGCCACTGAGCGCGGATCGCGCGATGGTGCTGACCCCGATTCTGAATTTTCGCGCGAAGACCATCCAGCCGACACCGGGAGCGCGTTCCGCCCAGCGCTGAAATGTTTTTTGCAAGAACCAGACCACGCCTCCAAGGAGCAAGAACAGCATCAGCCAGCGCACCGCACTCGCCAACAAAGCGGCGGTGAGCGCCGGCCATTCGAATCGGAACTGACCGAGGACGCGTCCGCGGTCCAGCATCCAATGCCAGCCGGTGTGAGCGACCAGCGCCGACAGGATGATCGCGCCCATGCGTTCCGCGACAACGGAGCGGAAGAGGAGCTGCAGCGCTGGGATAAGTAGGATGAGCACGAGGAGCTGGCCCAGCTCGACGCCGACATTGAAAGACAGAAGCGAGGTCAGCAAATGCGACCCTGCGAACTGCAGCGATTCCCGCAGGGCAAACGAGAAACCAAATCCGTGAACCAGGCCGAAGCCGAAGGCCATCGTCCACCGGCGCTGAAGACTGGCGCCGCCCACTATGTTTTCGAGCGCCATGTAAACGATGGAAATCGCGATGAGCGTTTCGATCAGCGGCGGAAACCAGAGAAAGTTCGGGGCGAGGTTGTAAGCGGAGGCGATCAGCGTAATGGAATGCGCGATCGTAAAGGCAGTAACTACGGGAATGAGCGCGCCGAGGCGGCGAAAAGGGATTACCAGGCAAAGCAAAAACAGCAGATGGTCGGTGCCGTCAAGAATGTGGAAAAAACCCAAGTCGACAAATCGCAAGGCGGCCTGGTGCCACCGCGGGTCGAGTCTGACGAGGCTCGGATCGCCGTTGAATTCGAACGCGCGAACCCCGCCGCCGGCCGGCAGAAAGCGAAGAACAGTGACCACGCGCAAGCCCAGCCGCGCCATCGCCGGATGGATGGAAAAACGGGATTGCTCCGATTGGATCGGGTATTCGAAAAGCACGTCGAGCATGGTCTGGTCCCAATAGACGTTCGCGTCATCAGGTAGCGTTGGACCGGTCACGTGGGCCAGTGCTTCCTCGAAAGAAGAGAAGGAGCGGTCCGACGGGAGCGAGATGCGAGTCGCGACGATTTGCGGTTTCGAAAGGCGAGTGTCGTTTTCGTAGACTTCGATGAAGTCGGAGATCCACAGGGTGGCGGCGGCGGGGAGCATGGCTCCGACTTGAGCGAGATCGAGATAGCCCAGGCCGCGTTCCGGAAAGTTGATGTCGCGCATGGCTTTGAGCGGCACGCGAACGAGGAGATGGAGCCGACTGCCTTGCGGTTTGACAAATGCCTGGACGGTGACATCGTTTGGGATATCGTGCGCAGCCGCGGCACACGGCCAGAACAAAAACAGGGCGGCGAAAATCGCGACAAGGAGGCGGGTCATGGGAGTTGCGCCTACTTGGCGGTGTAGCCCGCGGGCAATATTTTGTGGGGATCGATCCGCACAACAAGGTAGACGATCTGGTTGGTGGTGATTTCACTGAACCAATGCGGAGTGTTCGGTGGAATGATAACGACGTCACCGGGAGCGAGCTTGCGGCTCACACCACCTTGAATCGCGGTGCCGCCCGTGCTGGGACCGTTGAGCACCGTCACGACTGGGTTCTCGGCGGGAACCTCTTTCGGATTGTCCAGCGTCCCACCGGTAACAAGCGTTCCGTTCCCTTCGATAACGTGGTAGACCTCGGTGATCTGGGCGTGCTCGATGCCGCCGGGGGCGTCTTTGCCAGAGGTCTTGGCACGGTGCACGACACCGATGCTGACATTGTATTCGCCGTTGACACTGACGACGCGAATTGCTTGATCGCTGACACGGTCGGCAGCCGTCTTTTGCACCAGGGCTTGCATTTCCGCGCTGCTGACATCCGTGGCGGATCCGCGCGGCAGGTGCGGGGTCGGACTTTGCATTTGCGCCCGGAAACTATTGGGAATCGCAAGCGCCAGCACAAAAGCGAACGCAAGAGAGCTCAACAGTATTTTTTGCATAGCTCTTTCCCTCACTAGATAAACCAGATTTGCGTGCTCACTTCGCTGATTTCGGCCACACGACGCCCTGGTCTTTCTTGGTGACCGGGGCCAGGCCTTTGTAAACGAATTTCTGGACGCGTTGTCCGCGATAGGTCTCGGTGGTGAAGAGGTTGCCTTTCGAATCGGAAGCGATACTGTGCACGGCGTAGAATTGGCCGGGCTGGCGGCCGCCGTCGCCAAAGCTAGTCAGGACTTCAAGCGTATCGCGGAGCAGGACGTGGATTTTTTCATTCGAACCATCGGCCAGGAAAATATATTTTTGCTGAGGATCCTTGGAAAAGGCGATGTCCCAGGCGGAGCCGTCGCCCAGAGTTCTTGTGGCGATGAAAGCTTCTTTGATGAAAGCACCGTCCTTCTTGAATACCTGGATGCGGTCGTTCGGGCGGTCGCAGACATAGAGCAGGCCCTCGTTCGAAAGCTCGGCGCAATGCACCGGATTGCGGAACTGCTGGGCGGGTGGGGCGTCGGGATTGTAGGGGCCGAAGTTGGTGTCATCAGGTTTTTTACCGTAGGCGCCCCAATGGCGCTTGTATTTTCCGGTCTCCGCGTCATAAACGATTACGCGGTGATTGCCGTAACCATCGGCGACATACAGTTCGTCGGTATCTTTGTCGACAAATAATTTCGCGGGGCCCTTCAAGTTCTCGGTATCGTTGCTGCCCTGGCTCTTGCCCGGGTGACCGATTTGCATGAGGAATTTGCCGCTCTGCGTAAATTTCAGGACCATGTTGTCGTGGTAGCCCTTGGGATCCGGGCCGCGGCTATTGCCGCCAATCCAGACGTTGCCTTTGTAATCGACGGTGATACCGTGATTCGAATCGGGCCAATCGTAACCGTCCCCCGGGCCGCCCCAGTGCCCGATGAGATTGCCCTCTTCATCGAACTCAAGAACGGGCGGGGCCACAAGACAACACTCGGAAGCCGGCGGCTTTGCGGCGGCGTAGAGTTCCATGGGTTCGAGAGAGTTTGTGCGATGAACGATCCAAATGTGATCCTGCGAGTCCACGGAGACGCCCACGGCAGAACCGATGACCCAATGGTTGGGAAGCGGCTTCGGCCACAAAGGGTCCACTTCAAACTGAGGCGCCTCGATGCCAGCGGCGGCGCCTCGTTTCTCAAGGACGGCGGAAACGAACCCGAGTCCGGCGAGAAGCGCGAGAAAGGGCGCGACCAGATGAAATTTGTGCTTCATAAGTTTTCCCCACTTTCCGCCGGCGTTCGTTGCGGCACTTGCTTATTGGGTACCCATCCAGATTCTCAGAACCCGACCTTGCTCGCTGAGATGATTGCCTCATTTGAATTCGAAAGCGGCGTGAATTCTACACCACTTGCCTTTCCGTAAGTGGATGAAAACGATTTCAGCAGCTCCATCTGTGGAGTGGGACTGGCAGCTGGAATCGCGTGCGGTATATGATTCTGGTCATGTTCTGCGAATGCCGAGCCGAATACCGTCCTGGATTTACCCGCTGCTCTGACTGCGACGTAGATTTGGTTCACGAGATTCCTGACCAGGATACGCGTGTGCGGAAGCGGAAGCGTGACTCGGCGACGATCTTTCCAACATTCAAAAACATGTACAGAGAAGGGGGCAAAACGGTTCAGTGGTGGACCTCGTACAGATACCAGACTGGCGGTTGGCCGTGGTTTTCAATCGTCATCCATTTCATGAATTGGGTTGTAATTCTGATTGGTGGAGGATTTCTCATCTGGTGGACCGTCGAACACCATTTGTCGCGTTGGCAATTCTTTGGGATTTTTCTGCTCGCGTCGCTTCCGTACACCAGTCTCGAGAACTGGGCAAAGAGGAAAGTGAAACTGGCTTATCTGCGCAACAACAAAAAGCGTCTGGCAGAATTACGATGAACAGGGTGCTATCCCTGCTTGCTGATACTGTACCCACTTTTCCAATGAGCCCGCACGAGTAATCGGAAACTGACCACCACCCGAAAAGCAACGATGCCTCCCGTGATTCGGGCCGTTTTCACACCGTATCTCTTTATGCAAGTACGGCAGTGCCATTTCTTGTCAGCGGGAGCCGTATTGCGCTGAGATAGTGGGGTGGCATCGAAGTGTGGGATCTTTCAGCTTTCGAACCAGCAGGTACACTATGAAATCCAGCGTCAAGTACATCGCCGCAATCATTTTCCTGACGTTTCCCGCAATTACCCGGGCACAGAGTGTCGGTCAAGTGGAATGCCCGCGCGGAGGCGGCTACGTGTATCTATATAGTTCGATGATCACTCTGGACGTGCGCACGACGTTGCAGTGCGGAGAACAAGTACAGATCACCGGGCGGTACGACACGTACTTCGGGGTGCGCACCGCCAAGGGCGAACTGGGTTACCTGCCCGTGGACAGCCTCCTTTTGCTGAAGGACAAGCCGGGCGCCAGGGCGTTGCAATCGGCGCCTGCGCAGCCGCCCAGAGAGCATACTCAGTACGATGCACCTGCAGTGAAAGTGGAAGCTCCCAAGCCGCCGTCGCCTTCGGATCTTACGTTGCTCAATGGCACGCCGATTCGCGTGATGCTCGGCAAGACTCTTTCTTCCGCAAGCTCGCATGTCGGCGACGTCGAGGAACTGAAAGTCCTGGAAGAAGTCGACGTCGACGGGCTGTGCGTGATTCCCGCGGGCGCAATGGCCACCGGCATAGTGAGGGAGGCCGAGCCCAAGAAGCGCATGGGCCACGGCGGCAAGCTGGGCTTGAGTATTAACTTTGTCCGTATGAGCAACGACGAAAAGGCCGCGGTACGGTCTTACCAGGAAAGCTCCGGTACAAACAGTTCGACTGGAGCGGTACTCGGGCTGGCCAGCGGCAAAGACGTGGTGATTGCGCAAGGAACGGAGTTTACTGCGTACGTCGATGGAGACCAGCACCTGAAGAAAGAGGCATTTCATCCCGCAAAAGAGGGCGGCACTCCGACGTCCGCGCCCCAAGCGCAAAATCCACCTCATCCACGGGGAATTTGAAACTCTAGTCCGGGGACACCTCGACCATTCGGCAACAGTCGCCCGTCGAAAGCCGGGCATTGTCGTAAAACACTTCAGCAACTGCGACGCATCCCGTGCTTGCCATTAGGCGTGGCAGTTGGCAGACTTTGCGCGTGCTCATTGGCCTCTTCCCGGAACTGGACGCCCCCGGCGGGGTGCAGCGTGCCGGGCGCCACTTGGCAGCCGTGCTGACGGAATTTGCCGCCAGCCGCGGCATGGACTGCCGCCTGCTCACCCTAAATGATTCGCCGGAGCTGCACCGGATGACGCTGGGAGGACGCGAATTCGTATTCGCGGGAAGCGCGCGCGCGAAGGGGCAGTTCACGTCGGCGGCGATGCAAGCAGCGCGCCGAAAAGGAAAGCTGGTGCTGGCCGCGCACCCCAATCTAGGCCCGGTGGTGCAGGCGATGAAACTGGTGGCGCCGCGGATGAAGAGTATCCTCTGCACGCACGGAATCGACGTCTGGGAGCCGCTGAAGGGATTGCGACGGCGCGCACTGCGCCACGCAAATCTGGTGCTGGCGCCCAGCCGGGATACGGCCGATCACGTCGCGTCGGAGCAAGGGGTGGCGCGCGAAAAAATTCGCGTGCTGCCCTGGGCGCTCGATCCGCAATTCGAAGCGCTGATTACGCCGGGCGCGCGAAGCGCTCCGCCGAAGGAGTTTCCGGAGGGACGCGTGATTCTGGCGGTGGGCCGCTGGCTGGTGACGGAACGATACAAGGGCATGGATACTTTGATTAGCGCGCTGCCCAGGCTGCTGCCAAGCTGGCCGGAACTGCAATTGGTTTTGGCCGGAGCAGGCGATGACCGCGCCTGGCTCGAGGACCTGGCGGAACAAAATGGTGTCAACATTCACGTGCATTTTTTGAGCGGATTGAGCTACGCGGAGCTTGCCGCGTGCTACTCTGCGTGCGAAATTTTTGCCTTGCCCAGCCGTGGCGAAGGATTCGGCCTGGTGTACCTGGAGGCGATGGCCTGCGGCAAACCGGTGATCGGAGGCGCCCATGGCGGCGCACCCGAAATCATCGAGGACGGCGTGACCGGCTACCTGGTGCCGCACGGCGATCCGATGCAGCTCGCCACTTCCATCGAGGCCCTGCTCGCGGACCCGGCGCTTTCGAAAGAGATGGGCGCGCGCGGAAAGCAGCGCGCCGAGCACGAGTTTCGATTCAATAGTTTCGCGAAATCACTGAAAAAAATTCTGCGCGAACAATGCGAATCCTGAACGTCACGGAAACGTACGCTCCTTTTCTCGAATTCGGCGGCCCACCGGTGAAAGTGCGCGCGCTCTCCGAAGGGCTGGCGCGGCGAGGGCATCAAGTGACGGTGCTCACGGCCGATTGGGGGCTGGAAAAACGGCTGCAAACCCCGGAAGAAAAAAGCGCGGCGGAACGGTCGCCGTTTGGTTGGCGGCGGAATGAGAATGGCGTGCAGGCCATTTATCTGCCGACGTGGATGCGTTACCGCACAGTGAGTTGGAACCCGGCGGTGAAGCGTTATCTGCGAGTACGGCTGCAGAATTTCGACGTCGCGCACATTTTCGGCCTTTACGACTTGCTGGGTTCAGCTGTTGCCGCTGCCTGCAGCAAACGAAGCGTGCCCTACGTCGTCGAGCCCATCGGGATGTTCGTGCCAATCGTGCGGAGTCTCTGGCTGAAGCGGATGTACCATGCACTCTGGGGACGGCAAATGCTCGCGGGAGCGAGCGCCGTGGTTGCCACATCGGACCAGGAAATGGAAGAACTTGCCGTAGGCGGCGTTTCCCGACAGAAGTTGCGGCTTCGGCGGAATGGCGTGGAAGTGCCTGGTTCCTGGCCTGCTCGCGGATCCTTTCGAAAAGTCCACGATATCCCGCCGGAAACCAAACTGGTTCTTTACCTAGGTCGCTTATCGAAGAAGAAAAGCCCGGATCTGCTGCTGCGGGCCTTTGGGGAAGTCTTGCAGAAATCTTCAGAAATACCGGCGATACTCGTCTTTGCAGGGCCTGATGAAGGCGGGATGCGGACGCAACTGGATCAAATGGCTTCGCAACTGGGAGCGCCATCGAGCGTTCGATTCACCGGGCCTGTGTTTGGAGAATCCAAGTGGGCTGCGTACCGGGACGCGGATGTTTTTGTCCTTCCTTCGCAGAACGAGAACTTCGGGAATACGGCAGCCGAAGCGGTAGCCGCAGGAACCCCCGCAATCGTAACGGAGCATTGCGGAGTGGCTCCGCTGCTGGCGAATGAAGCGGGGCTTGTCGTGCCTCACGAGACCGCGGCGCTGGCAAATGCCCTCGGGCGCATCTTGGGAGAGCCGGAACTTCGCGAACGGCTGGCGGCGGGGTGTCCGAAGGTGACGGCGAGGCTCGGTTGGGAAGAGCCTGTCGCGGAGATGGAGTCACTCTACGAATCTCTTTACGGGGGCTTGCCTCCGACAGCCACACGAGGGAGAATCTCAGCGGGCTGAATAAGTCGTGACGACGCGTCCACATCGAATCTTTCGAACGATCTGGTGGGGCAGCAATCTGCTCCTTGCCGTGGCATTGGTTTCTTTGGCCTATACGGGCTTCCGGGAGTACTCCGTGCGGCGGTATCTGGACGGGTTTTCCGACGCGATTGTGCCCAACTTCCTGCCAGCGCAACAAAAGGTCGAAGCCATATTGAACTGGATGCGCATCGAACCGTCTCGCGGCACCACCTCAAATCCTGACAGTCTCGCGCACCGCGATCCCCAAATGACGCTCAACTACCAGCAACTGTTGAATGTCTGCGGGACAGCCACGAACGCATTTCTAAACCTGGCGCGAAGCTCCGATCTGCGGGTGCGGCGCCTGCTACTGCTGACACCAAATCGAAATACAAAGCACGTGGTGGCGGAAGTCCTTGTCGATGACCGCTGGATCATTGTTGATCCAGCGTACCGCGTGATTTTGAAGGATGCCAAGGGCCACTCCCTGACGCGCAAGGACCTGCAGAACCCGGCCGTATTCGAAGAGGCTGCCGCGCAGATCCCGAACTATCCGCGCGAATACACATATAACAATTTCGCGCATGTACGTTTGGCACGGTTGCCCCTCGAGGGCCTGCACCTGCGGACGCTACTGGGAAAGATATTTCCGGGGTGGGATGAAGCCGTGGACTGGAGCCTGCTCCTGGAGCGGGAATCCTTTTTTTATCTGGTGCTCTGCGCTATGGCGACACTTTTCTTCCTCTTGCTGCGAGTCGTGCTCGCATGGTGTGCCGACCGCCGTCTGCGAATCCGCCGTTTTCATTTGCGCGAGCAAATGTGGCGCGCCGGCGCAACCCTCTTCTCGGCGCCGGAGATCAAGCAGTAGCGTGTGCGGAATATGCGGCGTCGCGTTCGCCTCGCGAAGCGCTGAGGCGGAGTCGCGCGTACGCCTAATGACGGCGGCGATGCGCCATCGTGGTCCCGACGAAGAAGGTTTTCTTACGGGCCATGCGCGCGCGCCGGGATTGGTGCTGGGGATGCGCCGCCTCAGCATCATCGATCTCGCCGGCGGCCAACAGCCGATCTGGAACGAAACCAAGGACGTCGCCGTCATCTTCAACGGCGAGCTCTACAACTATCGCGACCTGCGCGAACGCCTGATTCTTTGCGGCCACCACTTCGTCACACAATCGGACACGGAAATTCTGGTTCATGCGTGGGAAGAATGGGGCGAGGATTCGCTGAACGAACTGCGCGGGATGTTCGCTTTCGCTTTGCTTGATCTTCGCGAGCGCTACGCCACCGCGCCGATTCTTTTCCTGGCGCGCGATCCGCTGGGCATCAAGCCGCTCTATTACACGCAGACGCCCGAGGGTTTTGCTTTTGCTTCAGAGGTTCGCGCGCTGCTTGCCGCCGGCGTCGCGCCCAAACATCTTTCGCAGGATGCTCTCACTGCTTATTTACTTTTTGGCGGCGTTTCGGAGCCAGTCACGCTTCTCGAAGGAGTGTTCTCTCTTCCTCCGGGACATCGCATGCTTTTGCACGTTCCGGAGCGGCGGCGCACGCCGCGCGCGCGTCCCTGGTGGGACCCCGCGGTTTCGCCCGCGGCCCGCGATACCCGCAAGCCGCGTGATCTTTCGAACGCCGTGAAGAAATTGCGGCCGCTCCTGGAAGATGCCGTGAGCGCGCACCTCGTCGCCGACGTGCCGGTGGGCTTGTTTCTGTCGAGCGGGCTGGACTCTGGCGCGATCGCTGCGCTCGCAGCTAAAGCTCGAACGGGAATACAAAGCTTCACCCTGACGTTTCCGGGGACTGCTTTCAATGAAGCGGAGCTCGCGCGCGTGGTGGCGAACCGGTGCAAGACGAAGCACACCGAGGTGCCTTTGAGTGGAGAGTCGGTTCTCGCGCGCCTCGATGAGGCGCTTGCGGCTCTCGACCAGCCCACCATGGACGCCGTCAATACTTATTTTGTTTCGTGGGCGGCGCGAGAAACTGGGCTGAAAGTTGCGTTATCGGGGCTTGGGGGGGACGAACTTTTCGCTGGTTATCAGACTTTCGCGGATACGGCGCGCCTTTCGAAACTGATGCGATGCGCCTGGTTTGTCCCAGCGGCGATGCGGCGAATGACAGCTCCGCTCGTTGCGGTCATCGCGGCGAGGCAAGGTTCGCGGGATGCGGGACGTAAGGGCGCGGCCGCGTGGGCTCAGCCTGACGCTCTGCCTCATCCCTATTTTTTCGCGCGGACTTTATTCCCGCCGGGGCAGCTCGAACGCATGATTGAGCCGAGATTTCGCCCCAGCACGGTGGGCGCTGACGGCGTCACGCTCGAGCCCACCTGGCTGGGCTGGCTTCAACGAAGGGCCGACGAAGCGCGCAAATTGGAACCAGTTGCGGGAATTTCCTGGCTGGAGATGCGTACATACATGGCGAGCACCCTGCTGCGCGACACCGATTCCGTGAGCATGGCGCAGTCGCTGGAAATTCGCGTGCCGCTCCTCGATACGCCAGTGGTTGAATTCGTGGGGGCGCTGCCGGACGCGGCGCGCCGCAGCCCAGGCATGCAAAAAGCGCTGCTCGTGAAAGCTCTCGGCGATTTGCTGCCTCCGGAGATTCTCGCACAGCGAAAGCGCACGTTTACTTTGCCGTGGGAAGAATGGCTTCGCGGGCCACTGCGCGCGCGGATGGAAGCAAGCTTCGCCGATCCGGCGCCGTCGCTGGCGGCATATCTTCGCCCGGGAGGTGTTCGTTCGGTCTGGACGGACTTTCTTGCCGGGACAACTAGCTGGTCGCGCCCGTGGTCCCTGTACGTCTTGAACGAGTGGTGCCGCCGGCACCTCGCCGCATAAACTGACGGCTGGGGTACACTGACAAATCGCGCGATGAATATTCTTGGGATCAATGCCTACCATGGAAACGCTTCGGCAGCGATTGTCTGCGACGGCCGGCTCATCGCCGCAGTCGAGGAGGAACGCTTTAACCGCGTGAAGTACGCGGCGGGATTTCCCGCGCAGGCGATCCGCTATTGCCTGAAGGAAGCGGGCCTCACGCTTGCAGACATCGATCATGTTGCCGTGCCGCGAAACCCGTACGCGCGGCTGGGCACAAAACTTCTTTACGCATTGCGCATGCCGTCTTTCGCGCGCGAACGAGCCAAAGTTCTCGTAAAATTCACCGGGATACCCGAGGCGCTGGCTGCGGCGTTTGATGCCGACCCCAAAAAGATCGTCGCAAAATTCCACCGTATCGAGCACCATGAGGCGCACCTGGCGAGCAGCTTTTTTGTCTCGCCGTTCGAACGCGCCGCGTTGCTTTCCGCCGATGGCCTCGGCGATTTCGCCAGCACGATGTGGGGCGCAGGCGCGGGCAGCCGGATGAGCATTGATGGCGCGGTGGCTTTTCCGCATTCACTGGGGCTGTTTTACAGCGCGGTGACCCAATATCTCGGCTTCCTGAAATTTGGCGACGAATACAAAGTCATGGGGCTCGCCGCGTATGGCCACCCCGAACAACTTGAGGCCTTCCGCGACATCGTGCGTTTTGAGGGGCGCTCCAACGGCAACGGCTTCCGCCTGGGGCTCGACTATTTCTCGCATCACCGGACCGGCCCGGAGATGTCCTGGGCCGAAGCTGACAAGACTCCGGCGCTCGGCAAAATGTTTTCGGATGAAATGGCGAAACGCCTTGGGCCGGTTCGCGCGCCCGAAGAAGCACTGGAGGAACGGCACCGCAATCTCGCATGTTCGCTGCAAACGCGGCTCGAAGAAGTCTATCTCGGCATGTTGAAAAAACTCGGTGAGCGAACCGGGCTCAGAGCCGTGTGTCTCGCAGGCGGCGTGGCTTTCAATTGCGTCGCGAACGGAAAGATCTTTGACGCCACACCGTTCGAACAGGTTTACGTCCATCCTGCAGCGGGAGACGCCGGACTGGCGGTCGGTGCGGCATTTTACGTGTGGCACCAGAAATTGGGCAAGCCGCGGTCTTTCGTGATGGATCACGCTTACTGGGGACCCGGATATTCGCGCGAAGAAATACGAGGCGCGATCGATTCGAGTGGCCTGGCTCGGAGCGGCTATTCCATCGCTGAATTAGGCGAAGAGGAATTGTCCAGGCGCGCCGCTGCGATCATCGCGGATGGAAAAATTCTCGGATGGTTCCAGGGCCGCGCCGAATGGGGTCCGCGGGCGCTTGGCAATCGCAGCATCGTCGCCGATCCCCGGCGCCCGAAAATGAAGGAAATTCTCAACCGCAGGATCAAGCATCGAGAAATCTTTCGGCCATTTGCGCCTTCCATCCTCGCGGAATCCACCCGGGAATACTTTCAGAAGTCGCACCCTTCGCCATTCATGACCCTGGCCTACGCGGTGCGCCCGGAAAAACGCGACAAGATTCCCGCGCCAACGCACGTTGACGGCACAGGCCGGCTGCAAACGGTGACCCGCGAGGCCAATCCCCGGTATCACGCGCTCATTTCCGCTTTCCGCGATCTTACCAGCGTGCCTGTCGTTCTCAACACTTCCTTCAACGACAACGAGCCTATCGTCTGCCGCCCCGAGGAAGCCATCGATTGCTTCCTGCGCACGCAAATGGACGCCCTGGTCCTTGGCGATTTCCTGATCTGCCGCGCTTAACCTCGTCCAGTTTCAGTTTCGAATTCACAACCGCTAGCCAGGAATAGCGAAATGTGGCAAGCTATCGGGCATGGGAAACAAAGACAGAGGCAAACGCGAAGTCAAGAAACCACCGAAAAAGAAACCAACTGCGCACGAACTGCAGCGGGCGGCTGCGCCGATTTTTAAGAAACCTACCTAGAACCGCTAGGCGACCGCTCCCCGTGCAGAGACGGTTGTCTGTACAATCTTTCCGTGCGCATCCTGCTGCTGAATCTCTATTACCCGCCGGACACATCCGCGACGGCCAAGATGGCGCGCAGCGTCGTGGAAGTTCTTGCGAGCACTCATATTGTGACGGTGTTATGCGGGCGGCCTTCCTACGATCCTACCGAACGGCGCCCATGGCGGCCATATCAAACGGAAATTGCCGGGCAGGTGCGCATTATTCGTGCCGGTTCGACGGACTTTCCGCGCTTCAGCATGAAGAAACGAGTCGTGAATTACCTCGGCTACGTGGCGCTGGCGATTCCGCGCGCGCTCCTTGTGCCCTGCGAAGCAGTGGTGGCGATGACCGATCCGCCGTTTCAGGGCATCGTGGGCGCGATCGTCGCCATGCTAAAGCGCAAGCCGTACGTCTACAACATTCGCGACCTGTACCCGGACATGGCCGTGGGCGGGGCGATCGTCGAGCCCGGCAGGCTCGCGAAGATTTGGGAAAAGCTCCATCGCTGGGCACTACACCGCGCGGCGCGCGTGATCGTTCTTGGCGAAGACATGCGCGCGCGCATCATCGCCAAAGGTGTGGAACCATCGCGCGTGCTGGTCGTTCGCGATGGAACAGAAATTCTTCCAGCGAATGCACCTCCTCTTGTTCCCGATCTCGAAGTTGTCCAGGCCATCCGAGGGAGTTTTTCGTTCGTCCTGGTACATGCAGGCAACCTCGGCTTTTACGGCGCGTGGAACACACTAATCACCGCCGCGCGCAACCTGGCGAACGAAGGCGTGGGCCTGGTTTTTGTAGGTGATGGCGCGCAACGCGCGCAAATCGAGGCCTCAGCCACCGGTTCCAGCAATATCCGTTTTTTGGATTTTTTTCCGGCGAACAAGATTCCGTCCGTACTCGCTGCCGCCGATGCGCACGTTGTTACCATCAAGCGCGGCTTGGAAGGGGTGGTAGTGCCCAGCAAGATGTACGGGATTCTGGCCGCGGGCAAACCCATCATCGCGGTCGCTCCAAAGGAAACCGATGCCGTGTCGCTGGGGCTTCAGCGCGGATTCGCCCTAGCCTCCGACCCGGACAGGCCCGCGGAAGTTGTCAACGCCGTGCGCGCCCTCGCTTCCGATGCCAACAAGTTGAACAAAATGGGCGAAGCGGCGCGGGCCGCTGCAACTGATTATGATAAAGTCAAAGAATTACAAAAATTCATGGAAATCATCGACCACCTGACGATCTACCAGAAAATCAAGGAGACAATATCAGGATGACGACGGCGGATGGATTTTGGGCGGGCAAGACTGTCTTGGTGACAGGCGGAGCCTCCTTCATCGGCTCCACGCTCACCGATCAACTGCTGGTGCGAGGCGCGAAAAAAGTTCGCATCGTCGATGACCTGACCAGCGGCCATCTGGACAACCTCCGCCAGCATCTCGGCACCAGCAAGGCCGATTTTCTGCACGCCGATTTGCGGGAGCCCGGCGTGACGCGGGCGGCGATGCACGGCGTTGACACCGTTTTTCATCTCGCCGCCGATCACGGTGGGCGCGGCTACGTGGATCTCCACCAGGCCGGCCCGGCCTCGAATTTTTTCCTGGATGGGCTCGTTTTTGCCGAAGCGCTCAAAGCCAAGGTAAAAAAGGTGGTGTTCGCTTCTTCCGGCTGCGTCTATCCAAACTTCCTGCAATCGGACACCAAGAAAGAGTTCTATCTTACCGAAGACCTCACCAAAGGCCCGAACGATGCCGACAACACCTACGGCTGGGCCAAGCTGATGGGCGAATTCACACTGCAGGCCTACGCGAAAGAGCACGGCATGGGAGCAGCTTCCTGCCGATACTTTACCGTGTACGGCCCGCGCGGCGTGGAGAATCACGCGGTCATCGCCATGATTGCCCGCGCTTTCCTCGGCCAGAATCCTTTCGAAGTGTGGGGGGATGGCACGCAAATCCGCAACTGGACTTACATTGATGACATCGTCGAGGGCACCATCCTGGCCGGAGAAAAAATCGACGACGGCACGCCGGTAAACCTGGGAACGATGGAGCGTATCCGCGTGATCGATTGCGCGAAAATGGTTTGCGAATTCACCGGACACAAGGCCGAAATTAAGCTGCTGACCAATATGCCTACCGGCCCGCTCAACCGTGTCGCTGACAATTCTCGCGCCAAAAAACTTCTCGGCTGGGAACCAAAGGTGCTCTTCCGCGAAGGCCTCAAGCGCACTATCGACTGGTACTACGCTACCCGCGACAAGGAAGAAGTGAAGCGCATCTTCACCCGCATGCTCACCGAAAGATAGGGAATAGGGGGTAGTGAGAAGCGGATGGGAAAGGTGGATAGATTGCAGTCGAACCGTTTCAATCGTGATGCCGATTGCCGCGAGACTAAAACCGCAGTATGGTGTTTAGGCTGCGTGGGGCAGCATTCTTAGTTCACTCTTGGGAGCCGGATCCTCAATTCGGCGGGAATCATGTGAGTCACCAGCTTCACCGGCACGGCTGGATTCGGCTCACCTGAATAAGGGGCTTCATGGCCGCGGGACTGCTCGCTTTTTTCATCGCTCTATTTGCTTCGCTAATGCTCGTCGTTCCCGTGCGCGCCCTGGCACTTCGCGTGGGAATGGTTGATCTTCCCGGTCCGCGCAAAGTTCATTTGACGCCGATCCCTCTTCTTGGCGGTCTGGCGATGTACGCCGCCGTGGTAATCGCCGCGCTCTTTGCCTTCGACGGACCGGCGCGCGCGCAGATCGTAGGCATCCTCGTTGGAGCCACGCTGGTCGCCACCGTCGGCATCCTCGATGACCACGGCTTGCTCCATCACCAGATAAAATTGTTTGTGGGCATGCCGCTGGCAGCCGCCATATTGCTGGCCAGCGGAATTCGCGCGCAGGT
>Ga0137381_10001285_pt1 | contig 16768 bp, 14 predicted proteins | sample SagtaG_16_FD_104808 | JGI IMG/M metagenome (GOLD analysis project Ga0137381, IMG submission 104808) | Vadose zone soil microbial communities from Sagehorn Ranch, Mendocino, California, USA - Sage2_L_115_16 metaG | ecosystem: Environmental > Terrestrial > Soil > Vadose zone | place: USA... | reverse complement strand
CCCGTGCCCAGCTCAAGCCCATTGTGTTCGAGGGATCCGTCACCGCCGGCGGCGCGCTCATGAACACCACCGATGTGGAGAACTTCCCCGGCTTCCCGGGCGGGATCCAGGGCCCGGACCTGATGGACGCCATGCGCAAGCAGGCGGAGCGGTTCGGGGCCGAGCTCCGCACCGAGGACGTGACCGAGGCAGACCTGACGGCCGACCCCAAGCGGGTCATCGTCGAGGGCGAGACCTACCTGGCCCGGGCCGTGATCATCGCGACCGGGTCGCGGTACCGCGAGCTGGGCGTGCCCGGCGAGAAGCGGCTGTCCGGCCATGGCGTGTCCTGGTGCGCGACCTGCGACGGGTTCTTCTTCCGCGAGCAGGAGATCGCGGTGGTCGGCGGCGGTGACTCGGCCATGGAGGAAGCGCTGTTCCTGACCAGGTTCGCCAGCACCGTGACGGTGATCCACCGCCGGGACGCGCTGCGCGCCTCGAAGATCATGCAGGAGCGGGCCTTCGCCAACCCCAAGATCAAGTTCCGCTGGAACAGCGAGATCAGCGAGGTCCTCGGCGACAAGAAGATCACCGGCCTGCGGCTGCGGGACACGGTGACCGGCGAACAGAGCGACCTGGCCGTGGGCGGCGTGTTCGTGGCGATCGGCCACGACCCGCGCAGTGAGCTGTTCACCGGGCAGCTCGCCACCGACTCCGAGGGTTACCTGCTGGTCGAGCAGCCGTCCACCCGGACCGCCATCCCCGGCGTGTTCGCCTGCGGTGACGTGGTCGACCACACCTACCGCCAGGCGGTCACGGCGGCCGGCACCGGATGCGCGGCCGCGCTGGACGCCGAGCGCTACCTGGCGGGCGGGACGAACCCGCGGGACATGTACTGATCACAGCGGCGGAAAGCTGAAGGGAGACCAGGAAATGGGCACCAAGAAGGTGACCGATGAGACCTTCGAGGCAGACGTCTTGAAGAACGACAAGCCGGTGCTCGTGGACTACTGGGCCGAGTGGTGTGGCCCGTGCAAGATGGTCGCGCCCGTGCTGGAGGCGATCGCCGCGGAGCACGGGGACAAGCTGGACATCGTGAAGCTGAACGTAGACGAGAACCCCGTGGTCACCCAGAAGTACGGGATCCTGAACATCCCCACCCTGGGCGTATTCGCCGGCGGCGAGGTCGTCAAGGAACTCGTCGGGGCGCGGTCGAAGTCAGCCCTGCTCCGCGAACTCGCGGACTTCATCTGACGAACGCGAACGGCTCTGCGGTGATTCACCGCGGGGCCGTTTGCCTGCCCGGGAACCCGGCCGGCCGGGCGGCGGCGGTTCCCGGCTGCCCCCGCCAATACTGCCAGGGCTGTCAGGCCAGTCGTAGCGCCCGTTCCGGAGTCATCGAGCCGAGCAGGCGTTCCAGCGCGACTTCCACGTCTTCCCGCCACGACACGGTCGTTTTCAGCTCGAGCCGCAGCCGCGGGAAGTGGTGGTGCGGCCGTACCGTTTTGAAGCCGACCGCCAGTAGGTAGTCCGCGGGCAGCATGCAGGACAGCCCTTCCCCGCGCAGGTCACCGAACGCCTCGATCGCCTTGACGCCGCGGCGGGTCAGATCCTTGGCAACGCCCTGGACCAGCATCCGGCCGAGCCCGCCGCCCTGGAATTCGGCGAGAATATTGGCCGTCATCAGCAGCACCGCGTCACCGCTGACCGGGCTGGTCGGAAAGGCAACGGACCGCGGCACATACAGCGGTGGGGCATAAAGGACATATCCGGCAGGCACGCCGTCCACATAGGTTAGTTTTCCGCAGCTTCCCCATTCGAGAAGCATCGCGGAGACCCACGCCTCCTTTTCCAGCGCCGGATCACCGACCTCCTGCGCCCGGGCATGGCTTACCGGATCGAGCTCCCAGAAGACGCACTTGCGGCACTTATGCGGCAGGTCGTCCAAATTGTCGAGCGTGACGCTGGCGAGGCGGCGCGTCACCGGCACCCCTTCGTCTACAAAACGATTCTCCCGAGCGAGCCGGGCCTCCGCGCGCCAAGGGGCAGCAAATGCCCGATAGCACGAGCGGACCGCCACGAGCCCCGTACCCTGACATGGTACCCACCGACCGGGAGGAGGGATCGTGCCAACTGAGCCCGCGCGCAATGGCCGCGCCGATGAGAAGCCTCGCACAAGCCCGCCGGAGGGGCACGCCGCCTCCTCCCACGGGTCGCTGGTGGACGCGCATGTCGGCCGGTACGCCGCCCGGGCGAAGGACATGGCCGCCTCGGAGATCCGGGCCCTGTTCGCCGTGGCCGCCCGGCCGGAGATCGTGTCGCTGGCCGGCGGGATGCCCTACGTCACCGCCCTGCCCCTGGACGCGGTGGGCGACATGGCCGGCCAGCTGATCGCCCAGCGGGGCGCGGCCGCGCTGCAGTACGGATCCGCGCAGGGCGACCCCGCGCTGCGCGAGGGGATCTGCGAGGTGATGGCGCTGGAGGGAATCCGCGCCCATCCCGACGAGGTGGTCGTCACCGTCGGCTCCCAGCAGGCCCTTGACCTGGTCACCCGCATCTTCGTGGATCCGGGGGACGTGGTGCTCGCCGAGGCCCCGTCCTATGTGGGCGCGCTCGGCACGTTCGCGTCCTACCAGGCACGGGTGATCCATGTGCCGATGGACGATGACGGGCTGGTGCCCGAGGCGCTCGACGAGTGCCTGGCCCGGCTGCACTCCCGCGGCCAGCGGGTGAAGTTCCTCTACACGGTGCCGTCGTTCCACAACCCCGCCGGGGTGACGCTGAGCGCGGCCCGGCGGCCGGAGGTGCTGCGCATCTGCCAGCGGGCCGGCGTGCTGATCATCGAGGACAACCCGTACGGCCTGCTTGGCTTCGACGCCGAGCCGCTGCGGGCGCTCCGCGCCGACGACGACCAGGGCGTGGTCTACCTCGGTTCGTTCTCCAAGACCATCGCGGCCGGGCTGCGGGTCGGCTGGGCCCTGGCGCCGGCCGGGATCCGGGACAAGCTGGTCCTCGCCGCGGAGGCCGCGGTGCTCTGCAACTCCAGCCTGACCCAGCTCGTCGTCGCGGACTACCTGGCCAGCCAGCCATGGCGGGAGCAGATCAAGGTGTTCCGCGAGCTGTACCGGGAGCGCAGGGACGCCATGCTGGACAGCCTCGGCGCGGTGATGCCGGAGGGCTGCCAGTGGACCCGCCCGGGCGGCGGGTTCTACGTGTGGCTGCGGCTCCCGCGCGGCCTGAACTCCAAGTCGATGCTGCCCCGGGCGATCTCGTCGCGGGTGGCCTATGTTCCGGGCACCGGCTTCTATGCCGATGGCGGCGGCGCGGAGTACCTCAGGCTGTCCTACTGTTTCCCCGAGCCGGCCCGGATCCGGGAAGGGATCCGCCGCCTCGCCGAGGTGATCGACGCCGAGACCGAGATCCGGGCCACGTTCGGCCCGTCCCGGGCCGCGGCGGGCGGGGCCGGCCCCGCGGACCTCACCGGGCCGGCGGGCGGCCCGGCTTCGCAATGAGGGATCCCCTGTCCACCTCCCGTCCGTACGCGACCGCCGCAGCCGCCAGGCCGAACGCCGCATGGTGCCAGCCCGGCGTACCTCCGGCACGACGTTCTGCGAGGGAGGCCCTGAGGTGAGCGATCTGGGGCACGTGCTGATCCTGGCCGGTGGCCTGTCGCCCGAGCGGGAGGTCTCGCTCCGTTCCGGGGCGCGGCTCCGGGACGCGCTGCGCGAGGCAGGCGTCGACGCCGACACCGCCGATGCCGACGCGGGACTGATCCCTGCGGTCATCGCCGATCCGCCCAGTGCCGTGTTCCCGGCCATTCACGGCGCGTCCGGGGAGGACGGCTCCATCCAGGAGGTCCTCACCCTGCTCGGCGTGCCCTACGTGGGGGCACCTCCGGAGGCCTGCCGGTTCGCCTTCGACAAGCCCGCGGCCAAGGCCATCGCGCGCGCCGCCGGGCTCGCCACGCCCCGGTCGGTGACCCTGCCCAAGGAAACCTTCCACGACCTGGGCGCCGGGGCCGTCCTGGACCGGATCGTGGCCACGCTCGGCCTGCCACTGTTCGTCAAGCCCGCCCGGGGCGGCTCGGCCCTGGGTGCCACGCTGGTGAGCGCCGCCGAGGACCTGCCCGGCGCGATGATCAGTTGCTTCGCCTACGGCGACACCGCACTGATCGAGGAGTGCGTCCTCGGCACCGAGGTCGCGGTCGGCGTGATCGACCTGGGCGGCGGCCCCGAGCCACTGCCTGCTGTGGAGATCCGGCCGCTGACCGGCGGCTACGACTACGCCGCCAGGTACACGCCGGGACAGACCGAGTTCCACGTCCCGGCCCGGCTCACCCCGGCGGAGTCGAAGGCCGCCGCGGAGGCCGCCATCACCGCGCACCGCGCCCTCGGGCTGCGGGACGTGTCGCGGACCGATCTCATCGTCTCCGCTGGGGAGGCGTTCTTCCTCGAAGTCAACGTGGCCCCGGGAATGACCGAGACGAGCACGCTGCCCATGGCGCTGGACGCGGCCGGGCACAGCCTGGGCAGCGTCTGCCGTGACCTGCTGAGCCAGGCCGCGGCCAGGGGAACCTGAGGCGAATATCTGCCCCGTGCTACTCGGGGGTATGGTCACGCGGCGGTCAACGGGTTACCTTATGTCCGGAATCTGCGGCCACACCGCCGGCATGCGGCGATGAGTTGCGCGCGCAGCGTAGTCGGATTGGCACCCAGCAATTGCGCAAGACCGGACACGGAAAGGGAGTGAGGGCGATTCGCAATCGTTTGGGAAAGGCGTTGATCATGAGCGTCACAACGGCCGCCGTCATCGGCATGGTGGCCGCGCCGGCGTTCGCCACCGCAGCCACATGGACCGTCAAGCCAGGCGGGGCCACCACCGCAAAGGCCGGGACCACCACCGTCACGGACGTCACCGCTGGTCAGTCGGTGACCTGCACTTCCTCCACCGCGAAAGGGTCGTTCAAGACGGGTAGTGGACTGTCCGGCGCCGGGATCGGCACCATTACATCCCTGACCCTGAGTGGTTGCTCGGTTCTCGGCATGAGCATCTCGGTGACGATCACCGGGAAGATGCCGATCAACGCCGTGTTCTTCAACTCGACAAAGCGCATCGTGACGATGTTCCTCACGAAGATTCACGGATCCCTGTCCGCCAATGGCTGCAGCGCCACCATTGACGGCACCGGCGCGGCGGCGCACAACGGGAAGGTCAAGGCCACCTACGCCGATGGCACCGGCAAGCTGCATGTGCTGACCACCGGCGGCAACCTGCACCTGTACAACGTCAACTGCTTCGGCGTGATCAACAACGGTGACTCGGTGAACTTCACCACCACCTACACCCTGACTCCCAAGCAGGTCATCACCAGCCCCTGAGACCGGGCCAGCAACGCGAGCAGGCCGGCGGCTTCTACCGGGAGCCGCCGGCCTGGCGCGGCCGGCTAGGTTCCAGGGCATGCCCTGTAGGTCATTCAGCCTGCTGCGCGGCTGCCGGACGGCCGTTCGCGACGGCATAGACCCACGGGACACGCCCTAAGCTCTGCCCGTGGACCAACGCAAGAGTTTCGGCAGCGATAATCATGCGAGCGCACACGACGCGGTAGTGCGCGCCCTGACCCAGGCCAACACCGGGGACGTCACGTCCTACGGCGCCGACCCGTGGACCGGCCGCGCGGCCGCCGCCCTGGGCACCGCCTTCGGCGCACGGGGCGGCGTCTACTTCGTTGTCACCGGAACCGCGGCCAACGTGCTCGGGCTCAGCCTCGTGCTGCGTCCGTTCGAGGGCGTGATCTGCGCGGAGAGTGCGCACGTGAACGTGGACGAGTGCGGGGCACCGGAGCGCATCCTCGGCAGCAAGCTGCTCACCGTGCCGACCACGGACGGGAAGCTGACCCCGGAGCTCATCGGCACCAGGCTGGCCGACCGCGGTGACGAGCACCGGGTGCAGCCGCGGGTGGTGACGATCTCGCAGGTGACGGAGCTTGGCACCTGCTACTCGCTGGAGGAGCTGAAGTCGCTCGGGGAGTTCTGCCGGGCGGAGGGACTGCGCCTCTATCTGGACGGGGCCCGGCTGGCCAATGCCGCCGCCCATCTCGGCTGCTCCCTCGCCGACCTGGCCGCCTGCGCGGACGTGTTGAGCTTCGGCGGCACGAAGAACGGGGCGGTGGGCGCGGAGGCGGTCGTGGTCATGGCGGAGGAACTCACCGCGGACGTTCCGTTCCTGCGCAAGCAGCAGGGGCAGCTCGTCTCGAAGATGCGCTATCTGGCGGCCCAGTTCGAGGCGTTGCTGGAGGGGGACTTGTGGCTGCGCAATGCGAGTCGGGCGAACGCCATGGCACGGCGGCTAGCCGAAGGGATTGCCGGTGTGCCGGGCGTGACGCTGTGGCAGCCGGTGGAGTCCAACGCGGTCTTCGCGTCGCTGGATCCGGCGCACATCGCCCGGCTGCAGCGGGACTGGCACTTCTACGTGTGGGACCCAACCGCGCATGTGGTCCGCTGGATGACGGCATTCGACACCACCGAGGCCGACGTGGACGAGTTCGTCGCGGACATCCGTCGCGTGGCGTGAACCCGCCTGGATAAACAGCGCGGCGGTGGTGTGCACCGGACACCGGCCGCGCCCGCCGCCGTTTCACGTGAAACGCGGATCAGGGTTCAGGCGGTCAGGCTCTGCCCCCACTCGGGGGACATCGTAGTCACGATCCGCTGCAGATCCTCCAGCGAGGCGAACTCCACCACGATCTTGCCCTTCTGCTTCCCGACCTCCACCTTGACCCTGGTGTCGAGCGCGTCGGAAAGCCGGTCCGCGAGTTCGGTCAGCGCGGGCGCCACCGGCTGCCTCGCCTGCGTCCGCCGCGGCTTGGCCTGATGCTGGCCGAGCGCCACGATCTCCTCGACGGCCCGCACCGAGAGCCCCTCGGCAACGATGCGGTGCGCCAGGCGGTCCTGTTCCTCGGGATCGTCCAGGCTGAGCAGTGCCCGGGCGTGACCGGCGCTCAGCACGCCCGCCGCGACCCGGCGCTGCACCGGCCCGGGCAGTTGCAGCAGCCGGATCGTGTTCGAGATGTGCGGCCGCGACCGCCCCACCTTGCGGGCCAGCTCGTCATGTGTGGCGGCGAAGTCGTCGAGCAACTGCTGGTAGGCCGCCGCTTCCTCCAAAGGGTTGAGCTGTTCCCGGTGGAGGTTCTCCATGAGGGCCTCACGGAGCAGTTCGTCATCCGGTGTGCCGCGAACGATGGCCGGCACGTGCTCAAGTCCCGCGCGCTGGCAGGCCCGCCATCGGCGCTCGCCCATGACCAGCTCGAACCGGCCGGGCATGAGCTTGCGGACCACCACCGGCTGCAGCAAGCCCACTTCACGGATCGAGGACGCCAGTTCCTCCAGCGCATCCTCGTCAAAGTGCTGCCTCGGCTGCCGCGGGTTCGGCGTAATCGCCCCGATAGCAATCTCGTCGAAATAGGTCCCATCGACCTCACGCAGCTCCGGCGCCAGCCCCAAGGAGCCACCGGCCGGCGCGCCCGCGGCGTCGCCGACATGGCCCCCCAGCCCAGCCGCCCCCGGCGCGGTAGGTATCAGGGCTCCAAGTCCCCTGCCAAGCCCCCGCTTCTGCTGCGCCATCTCATCTCTCCTCGCGCCCGCCACGAACCCCATCCGCCTTGGCAGCACCAGCCGCCGCTACCACGCCCACGCCGCCCTCTCACCGTCCTGCGACGGCGTGCTGCCAGCTCAGCACCGAAGCCAGCACTTCCGGTCCCGCGCCAGGAGCCCTACGCGCCGGACTCCCACTTAGAGCATCCCATCTAGACGACCGCCGTCGGGCCCATTGTTCGATCCGCCTGCTGGGCCCGGAGACAGCGCCGCCACATGTGTCCCCCCGCCGAGCGCTCATCTCAGCGGTGTCAGGGTTGCTCTGAACAGCGTTATCCGCTGGTCAGAGCAACCCTGGCGCCGCCCTCGCCCTGCTCTCCGGCAGTAGCAAACGCAAGGCTGCGACGGCAACAGCTATCCAGCGTGTGAACCAGACCCGGCCCCGGATGCCATCTCCCGTGCCGCATCCAGGTAAGCCTGGGCTCCCGACGATCCAGGGTCGTACGTAATCACAGACTGCCCGTAGCTCGGCGCTTCAGAGACCCGGACGCTTCGCGGGATCACCGCACCCAGCACGACGTCGCCGAAATGCTCCCGCACCTCGTCCGCGACCTGCGCGGCCAGCCTGGTGCGCCCGTCGTACATGGTCAACAGGATCGTCGAGATCCAAAGCTCAGGGTTCAGATGCCCCTTGACCAGGTCCACCGTGCGCAGCAACTGCTCCAGGCCCTCCAGGGCGTAGTACTCGCACTGGATCGGGATGAGCACCTCGGTGGCCGCCACCAGGGCGTTGACCGTGAGCAGTCCCAGCGATGGCGGGCAGTCGATCAGGATGTAGTCCAGCCCCGACGCGTCATAGCCGGTCAGTGCCCGGTTCAGCCGGGCTTCCCTGGCAACCATCGGCACCAGTTCGATCTCCGCACCGGCGAGGTCGATGGTGGCGGGTGCGCAGAACAGGCCGGGTATCGCGGCCACATCGCGGACGATGCCGTTCAGCGGCTGGTCGTCCACCAGCACGTTGTAGACCGATGGCGTCCCGGCGCGGTGCTCGACGTCGAGGGCGGTGGACGCGTTCCCCTGCGGATCCAGGTCCACCACCAGCACCCGGTTGCCGTGCAGCGCCAGGCACGCGGCCAGGATGACCGCCGAGGTGGTCTTCCCCACGCCGCCCTTCTGATTGGCGATCGTGATCACCCGGCAGGACGGCGGGCGGGGCCATTCCCGTTCAGTCTGCCCCAGCGCGGCGAGTGCCGCCTGGGCCGGGCTCACCGTCGCAGCCGGTGCCGGTGCCGGTGCCCCGGCCGGGCTGGCCGCCGGAATCTGGGATGGGGCGGGCACCCCCGGCGGAGCGGCCAGCTTGTCGCCCACGGTGGCCTGTGCCTGTGCCGGGACGCGATCGGCCGCGATAGCGCTGGCGGCAGTGGCAGGAGCCGCCAGGCGCGACCCGCCCGCTCCCCCGTCACGCCCGCCCGGTGTTTCCTTTTCCCGCAGAGCGCTAGCACTGCCGGCAGGCTTTCCCCGTGTCCTCACTGTGCCACTTCCTTGTGCCTCATCCCACGCGCCGATGTCCCGCGCATCCGTTTCACGTGAAACCGCGGCCGACAGCGCTTGCCTTACCCGGGCGGGCGGTTCCCCCTCGCGGGAGACCTGTCCCTGCCCGCTGCTGACCGCCTCATTCGTGCCCTGGCCGCCACCTGCCCCGCCCGGAGTGGACCTCCCAGAGATGGCAGGATTCGTGCCCTTACTCGGGCCAATTGCGCCATGCTCGACTGCGGTGCCGGGCCATCCCAGGCCCGCAGCCATCAGCCTCGACTCGTCCCGTGCCGCCCCGAGAGCAAGCCCGGCAGGCTCGTCCGGCCATCCCAGGCCGTCTGGCGAAGCCATCAGCGCGCTCCTCCAGTCCTGCCGTCGCTCCCAGGCCAGCCCGCCGCGCAGTCCCACTCCCGGCCCTGCCGCCCAGGCCCGCCGACGTCATCGGCGCGCGGTCAGCCGGACCACTGTTGCAGCCGGATCGACCCTACCGCCCCCGGCGGTGAGAACCTCCACGTCTCGCACACCTAGCCGCTTGAGCGCCCCTTTCGCGTCGCGGACCTCGGCGGCGGCCTTCGCTCCCTTGACCGCGAGCAGGATTCCGCCCGGCTTGAGGAGCCCCAGCGCCAGCGATGCCAGCCGGTCGAGCGGCGCCACGGCCCGCGCGGTCACCACGTCCGCGGCCAGGGTGCCAGCCATCTGCTCGGCCCGGGCCCGCACCACCCTGGCGTTGCCCAGCTCAAGCTCGGTCACACACTCGTCGAGGAAGGTGGCCCGCCGCAGCGACGGCTCCAGCAAGATCACCTCGACATCGGCCAGTACCAAGGCCAGCACCACCCCCGGCAGGCCAGCCCCGGACCCCAGATCCACCAGCGAGCACGGCCGCGCCCCCGGCACCAGCTCAGCAACCACGGCACTGTTCAGCAGATGCCGCTCCCACAACCGCGGCACCTCGTTGGGCCCGAGCAGCCCTCGTTCCACCCCCGCCCCCGCCAGCAACCCCGCATACCGCTCCACCCCCGCCGCAGCATCCCCAAGGATGACCCGCGCGGCCGCGGGAATCGCCGGCACGCTCACGCCCACCTCACGCCCAGAAGCGGGTAGACGCCCAGCCGCCCCGTGAGCCACGACCCCCGGGCGCCGCCCGGAGCGGGTTAGGGAGCAGCCCGGGGCGCGCGGCGTCGTGTGTGCCGAGGTTCCCCAGATCACCGCTCCCCTCGCCCATCCCGAACCCAGGCCAGCCCTCCGGATCCACTTCTCGCTTTAACCCCACCAGGCCGCAGCCGACAGCTCATCCCAGCGGTGCCAGGGTTGCTCTGAACAGCGTTTCTCCGCTGGTCAGAGCAACCCTGGTGACGCCTAACCCTGCCCGCCAGCCGGTTCCATCACGGCATCCTCGGCATCCTCGGCATCCTCCGCAGCCTCCGCCGCCTCTTCCGCAGGAAGCACCACGACCCGCCGCGACGGCTCCTCACCCTCGGACTCACTCCGCAGCCCCGCGGCCGCGACCGCATCATGAACCACTTTGCGCTCGAACGGCGTCATCGCATCGAGCCGCTGCGGTATGCCGGTCCGGCTGACCTGCTCGGCCGCCTTGCGGCCAAGCTCGGCGAGTTCCTCCCGGCGGCGAGCACGGTAGCCGCCCACGTCCAGCATGATCCGGCTGCGGGTGCCGGTCTGGCGGTGCACCGCCAGGCGGGTGAGTTCCTGCAGCGCTTCAAGGACCTCGCCGCGCGGGCCGACCAGCTCGGTCAGCGTCGCGCCGACCACCGACACCACGGGCCGGTCGCCCTCGACGTCCATGTCGATGTCGCCGTCCAGGTCCGCGACGTCCAGCAGCCCCTCGATATAGTCGGCCGCGATCTCGCTTTCCTGTTCCAGGTCGGCGGCGGGCGCCTCCTCCTCGCCCTCGCCAGCAGCTTCCCCGTCATCGTCGCCCGCGGGCGCACCCGGCCCGGCATCGGCCGCTGCGTCGCTCTCCGCGAGTTCTTCCTCACGTTCCGCCGATACTGCTTCGAGGTCGGCCTGGTCACCTGCTGGAACGGCCCCGTTCACCTCGGTGCTGTCGGTCGGCGCCGGGTCCCCCGAGTTGTCATCGCCGGTCACGGCAACCACTTTCTCCTCCTGATTCTCGCAAGACGAGGCCGTTTTCGTGCCTGACCCAGCCACCAGGCCCCACGGACTGCACGTGCCTGCGCCTAGCGCTTACCGGAACGTTTGCTGCGCGACTGCCGGACGCGCTGCTGCCTGACGAGCTTAACCTCGGGCTGCTCTGCCTCAGGTTCGGGCTCGGGCTTGCCCCGGCCCAGGCGGCGCAACAGGCCGGAGCCCGTGCCCGAGCCGTTCGCCGACGACCGCTGACCCGCAGCGGCGGGCGGCCTGCCGGATCCGGCCGGCTTCGCCCCGGCAGACCCGGTCCCGGCCTGCGGCTTCTTCCGTGATGTCTGGCCCGCGGCCGACTTCGGCGCGCTCTTGCCCGAGGGCGCCGACGCCGTGGCTGGCTTCGCCCCGGCAGCCGGCTTCGCGGTGCCGGACGGCCTGGCCGTGCTGGACGGCTTGGCGGTAGCCGACGGCTTCGCCGGGGCGACCGACTTGGCCGAGGTCAGCCTGCTGACGGCGGACGGCTTGGCCGGTGCGGCGGCGGGCGCGCCGCCGGCCGTGCCTCCAGCCGTGGCGGTGGCGAGCGCCGGCGTCGGGTACCGCTTGAACAGCACGTACTGCTGGCCGAGGGTCCATACGTTCGTGGTCACCCAGTACAGGACCAGCCCGAACTGCCAGTACAGGCCGGAAAGGGCGAAGAACGGCACGATGTAGGCCATGTACTTCTGCGAGGCCGCCATCGGGTTGTCCGGCGTCATCTGCGGCGTCATGCCGCGCTTGGTGCTCTGCCGCACCGTCATGAAGGTGGTCACGACGCTGACGGCGACCGCGCAGAGGATCACGATCTTCGCTTCGACCGGCACGTGCATGGTGCCGGTGAACAGCACCTTGTCGGAGATCTTGGCGCCGAGGATGTTGGCGTTCTTCGCGCTTTGCACAACCTCGGGGGGGAGGCCGTATACCGCTTTCCCTGGCGGCGCGTCAGAAATCGCCCGGAGCACGCTGAACAGGGCGAAGAACATCGGCATCTGAGCAAGCAGCGGCAGGCACCCGCCGAGCGGGTTGACCCCGTTCTCGCGGTAGAGCCGCATGGTCTCTTCGTTCAGGGTCTGCTTGTCGCCCTTGTACTTCTTCCGCAGCTCCATCAGCTGCGGGTTGAGCGCGGACATCTTCCGCATCGAGTGCATCTGCTTGATGAACAGCGGCACGAGGAGCAGCCGCATCAAGACGACGAGCATGATGATCGTCAGGAACCACGCCTGGCCGCTGCTCGGCGGCATGATCACGCTCAGTCCGGCATGGATGCGCCCCATCACCCAGGCGACCGCTTCGTACAGGGGGTTCAGCGGATTCACGAGCTAACTCCCTCGGGACGGGACAGGCGCCCGCGGCGCGTGCCGGGCGGGACCGGGTCGAGTCCGCCGGGGTGGAAGGGATGGCAGCGCGCAATCCGGCGCACCGCGAGCCAAGAGCCGCGCAGCGCCCCGTGCTCGAGAACGGCGTCCAGCGCGTAGGCGCTACAGGACGGCACGAAACGGCAGTGCGGGCCGGTCATCGGGCTGATGAACCGGCGGTATCCGCCGATCAGGACCATGAGCAACCGGGCACCGGCGGAGGGCCGTCCCTCCGCTGGATGCCTGCCCGACTCCGTCCTCACCGCAGTGCCCCAACCTGCCGCCGCATGAGCGTGCTCATCACCAGGTCCAGTTCGGCGGCGAAATCCGCCTGGCGTGCGGACGCAGCCTGTGGATGAGCGCGTACCACAAGCAGGCTACCTCCCGGCAGACTAGGCAGATACCAGCGCAGTACCGAACGCAGGCGCCGCCGCACCTTGTTCCTGACGACGGCGTTCCCGACCGCCTTGCTCACCACGAAGCCGACCAGCGGGGCCCGTGCCTCCTCGCCGGCCCGGACCAGCAGATGACAGGTCAGCAGGGTGCGCCCGGCGCGGCTGCCACGGCGCACCGTGAGCTGGAACTCAGCGCTGCGGCGCATCCGGGATTCTGCGGGAAGCACGCACGACCTCCGCCGTCACGCGGGCGGCAGGGTCATACGCTGACCCTGGCCCGGCCCTTCCGGCGCCGGGCGGCGAGGACCGCGCGACCTGCCCTGGTGCGCATGCGCAGCCGGAACCCATGCGTCTTGGCGCGGCGTCGGTTGTTCGGCTGGAACGTGCGCTTACTCACAGGAGGCTCCACATACGGTGTCAGCACCCGGCAGTTGGGCCACGAGGCGCGCCAGCGCGCAGCAAACTGCCCGGGAAAGCATTTGAGTCGGTTCACGTTACGCGCATCACTGACCACCGGTCAAACCAACGGTGACCGCAGCGGCCAGCTGGCCCGATCCTAGCCGGGCGCAGGAACGGGCGTTTGCCGAACGCGGCACCCCGCGCGCGCCTAGGCTGTGGACAACCGGCCAGGCGCACGGAACGGGAGGCGCGGGCCGACCACAGCGGTCCAGCGGCGTTCGGGCACGGCGCGGAGTGCGGCGTGCACAGCCTGTGGATAAGACTGTTGATTCGCATGTGGGGGCGCAAGGTGAACACCCGATGAGCCAGGCGGACCTGGCGGCGGTATGGGCGAGATCCCTGGAGGAGCTCTCCGATCTCCAGATCGAGCCCCACCAGCGGGCCTGGCTGCGATTGACCAGGCCGCTCGGCCTGGTGGAGAACACCGCCCTCATCGCGACCCCTAACGAGTTCGTCAAGGAACAGCTCGAGACCCGCCTCCGTGCCCTGATCACCCACGCACTGTCCCGGGAGTTCGGCCGCAACATCCAGCTCGCGGTGACCGTGGACCCCGCCACCGCGACCGGCGGCATTCCGCCGCCGCGCGAGGCCGCCCCGCCGACGGCGGGCCCGGGCATGGCCGGCCCCGGGCACCCGGGCCGGGGGCTCGGCCAGGACGCCACCGACGGGCCGGGCCACCTCGGCCACGGTGAGCCCGAGATGACCAACGGCCTCGGCGGCGCGCCGCTTCGCGGTGGCCCCGGAGACCCCCGCGGCGATCATGGCGGGCAGCTACACGGCGGGCCCTACCCCCACCCCGGCGGCTATAGCTCCCGCGGCTACCCGCAGCAGCCGGGGCACGGCGGCTCCCCCGGGCACGCCCCCGGCAGCGGCCACGACGAGGACGCCGCGGCCGGGCCGGCGATGGCGGACCGGATGACCGGCGGGCCCGCGATCACCGGGCGCGATGCGCGCGGCCACGGCGAACCGTCCCTCGGTACCCTCCCGCTGCCCGACGACACCCGGCACGGCGGCGGGCCGACCGGGCTGCCGCACCGCCCGGCGGGCCTGCCCGGCCTGGCCCCGACCGGCCTGCCCCGGCCCGCGCAGGCCCGGCTCAACCCGAAGTACACCTTCGAGACCTTCGTCATCGGGTCGAGCAACCGGTTCGCGCACGCCGCGGCCGTCGCGGTGGCCGAGGCCCCGGCGAAGGCCTACAACCCGCTGTTCATCTACGGCGACTCCGGGCTCGGCAAGACCCACCTGCTGCACGCGATCGGGCACTACACGCAGAGCCTCTACCACGGCGTGCGGGTCCGTTACGTCAGCTCGGAAGAGTTCACCAACGACTTCATCAACATGATCAGGGACGGCAAGCAGGACGGGTTCCGCCGCCGCTACCGCGACGTGGACGTGCTGCTGGTGGACGACATCCAGTTCCTGGAGAACAAGGAAGGGACGCAGGAAGAGTTCTTCCACACCTTCAACACGCTGCACAACGCCAGCAAGCAGATCGTCATCTCCAGCGACCGGGCGCCCAAGCGGCTGGTGACACTGGAAGACCGGCTGCGCAGCCGGTTCGAATGGGGCCTGATCACCGATGTCCAGCCACCGGAGCTGGAAACGCGCATCGCCATCCTCCGCAAAAAGGCGGTGCAGGAGGGCCTGAACGCGCCGCCCGAGGCACTGGAGTACATCGCCAGCCGCATCTCGACCAATATCAGGGAACTGGAGGGTGCCCTCATCCGGGTGACCGCGTTCGCCAGCCTCAACCGGCAGTCGGTGGACCTCCAGTTGGCCGAGATCGTGCTCAAGGACCTCATTCCGGAGGCGCAGGGCCCGGAGATCACCGCCTCGACCATCATGGGCCAAACCGCGTCCTACTTCGGCATGTCGATTGACGACCTCTGCGGTACATCCCGGTCCCGCGTTCTGGTAACCGCACGGCAGATTGCCATGTACCTGTGCCGCGAACTCACCGATCTGTCACTGCCAAAGATCGGGCAGCAATTCGGCGGCCGCGACCACACCACCGTCATGCATGCGGAACGCAAGATCCGCTCGCTGATGGCCGAACGGCGCTCGATCTACAACCAGGTCACCGAACTAACCAACCGCATCAAGCAGCAGGCGCGGTCGGGATGAAGCAGCCCGCGGCCCGCATGAGCCGCCACGTATCAGCGCTGCCCGTAACAATCGGTACACACAGGCTGTGGATATCTCTGTGGACACGCTTGGGACAGCACGAGGACAACACCGGAAGTCCGGGGGGTAACCGGCAGGCGTCCGGTGGAGAAAGGACGGCCGTCCACATCTCTCCCCCGCCGGGCCATTGCCGGCACACAGGGCCTGTGGTCACGCAAAGCCGTGCTGGGCTGGGCGATACCCGCTTGTCCCCAGGTTCCACCGACCCTACGACGACTACTTATTTCCTTATCAGCAAGACTAGAAATCAAGAAGCAGGGGCTGGCCGCGGAGCCGGAGCTGCCATACGCGAGATACCCGCTCCGCCCGCCGGCAACCTACCCGTGTGACAGGAGGCAGCTTCCGGTGAAGATCCAAGTGGATCGTGATGCGCTCGCCGACGCGGTGGCCTGGACGGCGCGTGCGCTCCCGGCACGTCCCGCCATCCCGGTGCTGGCGTGCATGCGGCTGCACGCCGGCGAGGACCTGACCCTGTCGAGCTTCGACTACGACGTGTCCGCGCAGGCCAGCGTGCCGGTCGTGGCCGAAGAGGAGGGCACCGTGCTGGTCTCCGGCCGCCTTCTCGCCGAGATCACGCGCAGCCTCCCGGCCCGCCCGGTCGAGATCTCCGCCGATGCCTCGCGCGCCACCCTGACCTGCGGCAGCGCCACGTTCACGCTGCTCACGATGCCGGTCGAGGACTACCCCACGCTGCCCGGGATGCCGCCCGCGGCAGGCTCGGTGGGCAGCGACGCCTTCGCCTCGGCGGTCAGCCAGTCCGCCACCGCGGCCGCGCGCGACGACACCCTGCCCGGCCTGACCGGCGTCCGCATCGAGATCGAGAACGACACGCTCACGCTGGTGTCCACCGACCGGTACCGGCTGGCCGTCCGCGAGCTGCGCTGGAACCCGGTCCGGACCGGGCTGAGCGCCTCGGTTCTCGTCCCCGCCCGCGCGCTGCTCGACACCGCCAGGTCGCTGACCTCCGGGGCTGAGGTGCTCATCGCCCTCGCGCTGCCCGGCGAGGGCGGCCAGCCCGGTGACGGGATGATCGGCTTCGAGGGCGGCGGCCGCCGCACCACCACCCGGCTGCTCGGCGGCGAGTTCCCGCCGTACCGTGCGCTGCTGCCGGGCAACCCCACGGCGGTGGGCGAGCTGG
>Ga0137381_10001278_pt1 | contig 16823 bp, 11 predicted proteins | sample SagtaG_16_FD_104808 | JGI IMG/M metagenome (GOLD analysis project Ga0137381, IMG submission 104808) | Vadose zone soil microbial communities from Sagehorn Ranch, Mendocino, California, USA - Sage2_L_115_16 metaG | ecosystem: Environmental > Terrestrial > Soil > Vadose zone | place: USA... | reverse complement strand
TTTGGTGGCGGGGGAATGGAGCATGAGAACTCGACAGCCATCGGCGCATATTCCGACGAATACCTTCCGGGAGTCGCGGCCCATGAGTTTTTTCACTTGTGGAATGTGAAACGCATCCGGCCTGCGTCGTTGTATCCGGTTGACTACACGAAAGAACAATTCACACGCGCTCTGTGGTTCGCGGAGGGAGTAACAAACACGTACGGTTCCTACACCCTGGTGCGAAGCGGTATCTGGAACAAGGAGCAGTTTTACGCAGACCTTGGCGAACAGATCAGCGAGCTGGAAGAACGCCCAGCGAATCGTTGGCAGAGCGCGGAGCAGTCCAGCCTGGATGCCTGGCTGGAAAAATATTCGCTCTACAATCAGCCGGAATATAGTGTGTCGTATTACACCAAAGGGCAGGTGCTTGGCGACTTGCTGGATATTCTCATTCGTGACCGTACTGGGAACGGAAAGAGTCTGGACGATGTATTGCGTTTAATGAATACGAATTTTGCAAAACAAGGGAAACCATACCGAGACAGTCTTGATGTACGCCTGACCGCCGAGAGCGTTGCCGGCGGCTCATTCGAGGATTTTTTCCAGAAATACGTGGCAGGCATTGAGCCGTTTCCGTATCAACAGATCCTGGCGTTGGCCGGTTTGGAGCTGCGAACCGTGGAGGAGCGGAGACCGGCGCTCGGTTTCTTCATGGAGCGCGATTCGAACGGAACGATCATCGTGAGTGCTGTCGATGCAGGAAGTTCTGCGGCGCAGGCAGGCTTGCGGCCGGAGGACGCGATTATTACTTGGAATGGTGGGGAAGTGCCCCGGCGGGTGGAGCGCTGGCTCCAAGAACAGAAGGCGGGGGATGCCCTGAAACTGCGGGTTCGGCGAGAAGAAAAGGAGCTATCGGTGGAATTCCGACTCGGCGAGATCAAGGAGATACGCTACCAGGTGCTTGAAGATGCACATGCCGGGGAAAAGGCGCGGCTCATTCGCGAGGGAATTCTTCACGGCGAAACGAGCGCGAGCCCGGTTCATTGACGACGACTCCGATTCCACGTTCCGCTTGACCGGCGGCACGGGATTCGAGAAAGTTCTGCCTACCCATGCTGCGGACGCTTTTCATAGTTATGTTCCTGTCACTGTACATCCTGATTATCGGACCGCCCCTTATCCTTTACACGTTCATCACACGCAACCCTGACCCGATCTACTGGGCGGGTGTCAAAGGCGTGATGTTTTTTGTGCGGGCGGTTGGAGTGCGGGTACGCGTGCTGGGCCTTGAGCGCATCCCTCCGGGCGTGTGCCTGTTTGTAGCGAATCATACCAGCTCCGCGGATGCTCCAGCAGTTGTCGGCGCGATTCCTCGCAGGATTGCCGTTATTCTGAAAGAATCGCTTTTCAAGTGGCCGATCGTGGGACAAGCGTTTTCGGCGGCACAGTTCATACCCGTAAATCGCACCAAGCATGACTCCGCCATCGCCAGCGTCGAGAGGGCAACCGAGACTCTTCGCGCTGGACAATCCTTTTTGATTTATCCGGAAGGTACGCGCAGCCCGGATGGGCGCCTCCAACGTTTTAAGAAGGGGGCGGTGATGATGGCCATCAGTGCGGGAGTGCCGATCGTTCCGATGGTGTGCTCGGGCGCCCAGCGCGTGATGGAAAAACACTCGCTGACCATTCATCCCGGAGAAATAGTGGTCGAATTCCTGGAGCCGATTGATAGTTCAAAATATTCCTTGGAAGAGCGGGATATTCTGAATGAGCAGATAAGGGAAGCGATGGCCGCAGCCCTGCCCCCGGAACAGCGGCCTGCTGGCGTTCCGGTGGCCGTCGCCGAAGGCGAGGACGAAGCCCAAGAATCCTGATTTGCGAGCCGTGCGGGGGCCGCTTCACTGCGATTTGAGATTTTCGATTTCTGCTTCCAGTTCCCGAACACGCCTTTGCAAGTCAGGCAGCCGGTTCAGCGCCGCCATCGTCTTTAGCCATTCGCGATTCTCCACCGCCGGATAACCCGAATAGAGCGAACGCGGTGGAACATCGGTTGGAACGCCGCTCTGAGCCGTGATGACGGCGCCATCACCGACAGTCAGGTGGCCGGCGGTACCCACCTGGCCAGCCAGAATGCAGTTGTGGCCAACTTTGGTGGAACCAGCCAAGCCCACCTGCCCACAAAGCATGCTATTTGACCCAACTTGCGAGGCGTGGCCAATCAGTACCAGATCATCAAGCTTGGTGCCGCGACCGATTCTGGTTTCGCCGACCGTGGCGCGGTCCACACATGCGTTGGCCTGCACCTCCACGTCGTCTTCGAGGACGGCAGGCCCCGATTGAGCCATCTTGTACCAGGCGCCGTCTTTCTGCTTCGCGAAACCTAACCCATCGCCGCCGATGACCACGCCGTTTTGCAGAATCACGCGATTGCCGAGGCGGCAATACTCACGCACGATGGCGTGCGCGTGGGAGAAGAAATCATCTCCAATGTTTGCGCCACGATAGATGGTCACAAAACTGTGCAGCACGGCGTTGCGGCCAATTTCGACGTCTTCGTCCACATAGCAGTAGGGCCCAACATGCGCCCCCTCGCCAATCCTGGCGCTCTCGGCGATGATGGCGGTTGGATGAATCCCTGGTGCATAGCGTGGGGGCTGATAGAAAAACTCGATGGCTTGTGCAAAGGCAAAATATGGATTACCGGAACGCAAGGCCGCGAGCTCCGGCAGGGAGGCATCTCGATTCAGCGGAATCCCTTCCTCGATGAGAATCGCCGACGCGCGCGTGGTCTTCAGCAACGGAAAGTAACGCCGATTGGCAAGGAAGGTGATCTGCCCGGGTTCGGCATACTCGATTCCGGCGACCCCGCGAATCTCGACTTGCGGAGAACCTTCCAACCGGCATCCCAACTTTTGCGCAACTTCAGAGAGTTTCATGGAGATGGCTCCTTGATTCGTTATGGGCTGGTTGCGAGTCTCGCACAGGCCAAACAGGGAAGTACAGGTAGCCCGTGGGCCTACTCGTTGAAAAGGCGGGGCTGGGAAGGGCTAGCGGCAGACGCGGCAGGCTTCCGGCGCGCAATGCCGACGACTCCCAGCACGGTCACTTCAGAGAGCGCGGCGCGTGGCACAAAGATGCGGTCCGTGGAAGAGTTGAGGTCCGGCGAAGTGATTTGCAGGCCGTTATCGAGAAGCGACAGCAAATCGTTCGGAACAACGCCTTCCAGCGTTTCTCCGTCGCTAAAACGCAGTTTTACCCACAAGCCGTCCAGCTTTGGGCGACTCAGAAACGCCTTGCGTTCTGGTTCGAAGTCGTCGGAAAACTCGCGGACGAAATAGATGGATCGGATTCGCGCTAGCCCAACTTCCAGGTGCTCCCCGTCGAGTGTTAGGAGATCAATGGGATCGGCCTGCCCCAACTGCGCGGGGTTTAGATAGCCGCGGAGGGGCTTCTTGTCGGCGAGCACAAGAATAACCTTCTTGTGCGTTGAGGCTGGGGTTCTATTTTTCAAATTTGCGCGTTTCCCGGTCCGGATTGGCCGGATTTGCCAATCGGCAAAATGTATGTTATGTTAAGCGCGTTTTTCCTGTCAAGTTATTGTTTTCATTAGGGTTAGGGCCCGGAGCACCGCCCTTTGACCGATAAAAAGCATATCCTCAAATCGGCGTCTATCATCTCTCTAGTCACTGTCGCCAGCCGCGTACTAGGCTACGTCAGGGACCAGCGCATTACCCTCCTGCTAGGTACTTCCTTCGCGGCCGACGCCTACGTTCTTGCCTATCGTATACCCAATCTCTTCCGCCGCCTCGTCGCGGAAGGCTCGATGACCGCGTCGTTCATCCCCGTTTTCACGTCTTACATGCGGGAAAAGTCCAAGGAAGAGGTTTGGGATTTTGCCAACCGCCTATTTTGGACCCTTTCCCTGGTTGTCGCTGTCATTACCATCCTCGGAATGGTGTTCTCGCCCGCAGTAGTTCAATTATTCTCCGGGGAAAATGTCGCGCGCGCCGAAGCCGTCGATCTCAATCGGATTATCTTTCCATATCTGTTTTTTATTGCTCTGGCGGCGCTGGCCATGGGCATCCTGAACTGCTTCCACATTTTCGGTTTGCCAGCTGCAACCCCGGTTCTCCTGAATGTCGCGACGATTCTCTTTTCGGTTGGCGTGGTTTGGCATTATGTAGGGGACCCAGCGAAGTCCCTGGCGATCGGGGTTCTCGTCGGTGGTGTCCTGCAATTCCTGGTACAGGTGCCTCTGCTGGTGCGCAAGGGCATGAAGTTCACGTTCGGCATCTCTTTCTCGCATCCCGCGATTCGAGATGTGGCGCGCTTAATGATTCCGCGGCTTTTCGGCATCGGGATCGGCCAGATCAATCTTTTGATCGACACGCGGTTTGCCACCGCCCGTAGCATGCCTCCGGGAAGCCTTGCAGCACTTTACGTTGCCGACCGCGTAATGGAACTGGTTCTGGGCGGATACGCGATAGCCGTGGCCACGGCCATTCTGCCGATGATGTCTCACCAAGCGGCGGCCAAAGATTTTGAGGCGCTTAAGAAAACGCTGTCGTTTTCGGTGCGCATCGTGGCTTTCATCACCATTCCGGCGGCGCTTGGGCTGATGATCCTGCGCGAACCGATCATCCGTGTGCTATTCCAGCACGGCCAGTTCGTCGCGGAATCGACCCGGCTGACCGCCCGCGCGCTTCTTTATTACGCGGTGGGCTTGCCCGCACTGGCCACCGTCAAGCTGATTGTTCCGGCTTTTTATTCCACACGAGACACCAAGACGCCGGTGATTATTGCTTCCATCTCACTGGTGCTGAATATCGTTCTGAACATTGTTTTTCTGGAATTCTTCTTCAAGCGCGTCCAGAACGGCGGCCCAGCGCTTGCCACGGCCCTGGCTACGTTTTTCGATTTCTTCGCGCTCTTTATCATCTTCCGCTTGCGCTATGGGCCGCTCGGAACAATGGATATACTCCGTTCGTTTTCAAAGGTTTTTTTATGCTCGGGCATCATGGGCGTGGCCTGCTGGTTCGGGAATCACTACACCGCGTTCACGATACATTCGCGGTTCCTCGTGCAGCTTCTCATTTTTGCAGCCCTGATTATTGGAGCGACGGCTCTCTATCTGGCCCTCGCTTGGATATTCCGCTGCCATGAAATCGAGGAAGTGTACGGAATTGCGATGCGGCGCCGTGTTGGCAGCGGCGACGAATACCTGGAGACCTGATGGAAATCACCGCAACCATATCGTCTTTCTTGACGCACGTGCGCGTGGAGAAGGGACTGTCATCCAATACGGTGTCCGCGTACCGTCGCGATCTCGTGAAGTTCGCTGAATTTGTCCGGAAACGCAAGCTCAGCCTGAAGGCCGTTAGCCGGGACGACCTGGTCGATTTCCTTGCAGCGCTTTATCGGCAGAACCTTGATAGCAAGTCCGTGGCCAGGCACCTGGTCACTCTGCGCAACTTTTTCCGTTTTGCCCAGATCCACGAGCACATTGCCGAAGACCCTTCGGTCAATCTGGAATCACCAAAAATCCGCCGCTCTTTGCCGGGGTATCTCCGCCTCGAGGAGGTGGAGCGGCTGCTGAACCAACCCGATGTGAAAACTCCTCTGGGATTGCGCGACCGCGCCATGGTCGAGGTTTTGTATTCCACAGGATTGCGGGTATCAGAACTCATCGGTCTGCGGGTGACCGATCTTGATAGCAAAGTCGGCTGTGTGCATTGCATCGGCAAAGGCGACAAGGAGCGGATTGTTCCCGTCGGCAAGAAAGCCCTCGCCATCGTCGAAAAGTATTTGCGGGATGCCCGGCCCAGAATAATGGGAAAGGCGCCAGGCAGTCCCGCATTGTTCGTAAATCGCCGGGGCGCACAGCTGAGCCGCGTGGGAGTGTGGAAGATACTTTCAGCGTATGGACGGCGGGCCGGCATGCGCGTGGCGCTTACGCCACACATGCTGCGCCACAGCTTTGCGACCCATTTGCTGGAACGTGGCGCGGACCTCAGGTCGGTCCAACTCATGCTCGGGCACGCGGACATTTCCACCACGCAGATTTATACCCACGTTGTCGAGGAGCGGTTGAAACAGGTTTATAAGGCGCATCACCCGCGTGCATAACGCGGCCGGCCAGGGGACTCATTGCGGGTGCCTTCGCGGCGGTCAGCGCGGACACCCTAAGCAGAGGGAGTGCAATGCCAGACTATATGTTTTTGCTGGAAAGCCGGCTCTCGCCGGAACAGCGCGCCGTAATGTTGAGGGTGCAGGAACTCTCCGCCGCGCTTGGATTCAATGTATATCTAACGGGCGGAACAGTCCGCGACCTCGTTACCGGCGCTTCGCTGCGCGACTTGGATTTCACGGTGGAAGGGAATCCGTCGAGGATCGCTCACGAGCTCGAGAAGGGCGGCGCCAAGATCCTCTCCGAGGATGAAAAATATCGCCAAGTCGAAGTGCTCTTCGCCGGAGATTGCGAGGGCAGCATCTCCGGCGCGAGGGATGACCACTATGTCCGTCCCGGAACACGTCCAGAAATTCGCTGGTCCACGATCATGGAAGACCTTCGGCGCCGCGACTTCTCCCTCAACGCCATTGCGATTTCGCTGAATCCAGCCTCGCGAGGACTGCTCCTGGATCCGACGAACGGTTTGTCCGACATTGAGCGCGCTGAAGTTCGGGCGCTCACCATTCACAGCTTTACAAACCAGCCGGTCCGCTTGTTGCGGCTATTGCGCTTCGCTGCTCGCATGGGATTCAAGATCGAGCAGCGCACGCAGGAATGGTTTGACTTGGCCATCGAGCGCAACTTGCAGGACACCATTGCACCGGAAGACGCCGGGGGCGAGCTTCGAGCCGTGGCCCGCGAGGAACGGCCTTCCGTGGTGCTGAAAGCCTGGGAAGAGCATGACCTTCTTCAGGCCGTGAATCCGGTGGTGGCGAAAAAACATCCGGCTTACGACGCCATCGGCAGGCTGATGAAGGTGCGCGAGGATATGTTCACGGCAGGGTTTCGTCCGCGCCTTGCAGTTCCGATGCTCCTCGCTGTCCTGGGGCGCTTGAAGGAACGCGAACAGGCCAGCGTTCTCTCCAAGGCCGGGTTCCGTTCCGCCGAAGCGGAAGTGACGCTCGGTTTTGAGGAAGAAACGCTCAAGGCGCAGAAGGAGCTTACGGGACGGAAGATGCGTGCGCCGATCGATGCGTACCGCTTTCTCGAGAAGATTCCGCTAGAGCAGATGGCCTATTTGCTGGCCGAGTCTAATAATTCAGCGGCCCTTTCGAAAATCCGGGCCTATCTGAACAAGTGGCGGCCGATTCGCAACGGAGTTCCGGTTGTGGGCACCGAGCTCGAAGCGCTGGGCATGGCCCGTGGCGCTAAGTTCGATCAGCTCGTTGAGCAGGTGTTTGCAATGCAGTTGACGGGACGCGGCAAGACCAAGGAAGAGCGCGAAAAAATCCTGCGAAAGCTCTCCGGCATCAAGGAACCGCCAAAGAAAAAAGAGAAGGAGAAGAAACCCGCAAGGGGTCACGACAAAGCACATGCGGCTGCCGCCATGGGCGACGCCGCGAATAAGAAGCACGCGGCCGCGAAAGTCGAGGCCAAAGGCACGGCCAAGATGAAGCCGGCGTCCGCAAATCCCCATGCGAAGCACGCCGTCCAGGCATCTCACGGCAAGAGCGCGGTCTCTGGAAAGAAGAGTCACCGGCGCAAGTAGTAATGTGCTGGTTAGGCGGCGGAAAGCCGCCTGTGGGAAATGTCACAATGCGTGATGCAAAAAGGACTACCGCGTTCTAAAATGGAGTTCCATGGGCCAGCCGCAGTTCGTTCATCTTCACGTTCACACCGACTACAGCCTGCTCGACGGGGCCTGCGAAACGTCCGAGCTCTTGGATGAAGCGTCCCGCCAGAAGATGCCGGCAGTGGCCATCACGGACCACGGGAATCTCTTTGCTGCTGCTAATTTCTTCTATGAGGCCAGCAAGCGCGACGTCAAGCCCATCATCGGCTGCGAAGTATACGTCGCCAAGGGCAGCCGCCATGACCGCGGAGAAAAAACAAATGGGGGCAATGGCCAGGAGCGCGGCGACGCTGAACCAGGCATGCGCGGTTCAAATCACCTAGTGCTTCTCTGCGAGTCGCTCGAGGGCTATCACAATCTTATCAAACTAGTTTCCGCTGGTTTCCTCGAAGGTTTCTATTATCGCCCTCGCATTGACTACGATTTGCTTGCGAAACACAGCAAAGGACTGATTGCGCTTTCCGCCTGTCTTCGCGGCCCGGTGACCGAAGCGGTCGTCGATCAGAAGTACGATCAGGCGCGCGAGAATGCTTATCGGTTGCGCGATGTCTTCGGCAAAAGCAATTTCTTTCTCGAAATTCAGGATCAAGGATTGCCGATCGAAAAGGAAGTCAACCGCGAACTGGTTCGGCTTTCGAAAGAGACTGGTATCCCGCTGGTTGCCACCAACGATTGTCATTACCTTCACCACGACGACGCTCATTCCCAGGAAGTGCTCCTCTGCATCCAGACCGGCAAGACCATGAGCGACACCAACCGCATGAAGTTCCAGACAGACCAGTTCTACTTCAAGAGCGCTGTGGAGATGGCTCAGGTTTTTGGCGAGATTCCCGAAGCGCTGAGCCGCACCGTGGACATCGCTTCTCGCTGCAACGTCAAAATCGAGCGCATCCCCAATCCTTTCCCGGAGTTCAAAGTCCCCGAAGGGCATACCTCCGCGAGCTATTTCGAAACAGTTGTCCGTGAGGGATTTGCCGCACGAGTTCCACAACTTGAGCGGCAGGCGCAGCAGGGCTTCTTGCGGAATTCAATGGCCGAGTACGAACGCCGGCTCACGTCCGAAATCGAGATGATCAAGAAGATGCGTTACGAGGGCTACTTCTTGATTGTGTGGGATTTTATTCATTACGCGCGTGCGCAAAATGTTCCTGTCGGACCGGGGCGTGGTTCGGCGGCAGGCAGCCTGGTGAGCTACGCTCTGCGAATCACCGACGTCGATCCCTTGCAGTACAACCTGCTCTTCGAGCGCTTCCTCAACCCTGAGCGCGTGTCCATGCCTGATATCGACATTGACTTTTGCATGCGGCGGCGCGGGGAGCTGATCGAATACGTGACGCAAAAATACGGGCGGGAAAACGTGGCGCAGATCATTACCTTCGGAACGATGGCTGCCAAGGCCGCGGTGAAGGACGTTGGGCGCGCCATGGACATTCCTTACGGGGAAGTGGACCGGCTGGCCAAGCTCATTCCCACGACGCTTGGCATCGAGCTAAAAAACGCTTTGGAAGAGGCCCCGCAGCTCAGAGCGGCGATTAAGAACGATGAGCGGCTCAAGGATTTGATGGCCGTGGCGTTGCGTTTGGAAGGTTTGTCGCGGCACGCATCCACTCACGCGGCCGGTGTCGTGATTTCTCCGCGCCCGCTCACCGACCTTATTCCGCTCTACAAGTCAAACCGCGATGAAATCACCACGCAGTACGACATGAATGCGCTCGAGCGTATCGGCCTGCTAAAAATGGATTTTCTTGGACTGACGACGCTCACGGTGCTGCACGACACTGTGCGAATGATCGAGCAGAACCGCGGCGTGAAGATGGACATCGACAATCTGGCCTTGGACGACGGCGAAACCTACAAACTCTTTGCGCGCGGTGAAACGACCGCCATCTTCCAATTTGAATCGCATGGTATGCGGGATATCTTGCGCCGCTACCAGCCCACGCGGATCGAAGATCTCACTGCTCTCAACGCACTCTATCGGCCCGGACCGATTCAGGGCGGCATGATCGACGATTTCATCAACCGCAAACAGGGCAAGACCAAGGTCAGCTACGAACTTCCGCAATTGAAAGACATTCTTGAAGAAACCTACGGCGTCATTCTCTATCAGGAACAGGTGATGCAAATCGCCAACGTGCTGGCGAGTTTTTCGCTCGGCGAAGCGGACATTCTTCGCCGCGCCATGGGGAAGAAGAAGAAGGAAGAGATGGCCGCGCAGCGAACCAAATTCATGGCCGGATGTGCTACCAACAAGATCCCGGAGAAGAAAGGCGAACGCATCTTCAACCTGATGGAAGAGTTTGCCGGCTACGGATTCAACAAATCGCACTCCTGCGCCTACGCCTTGCTTGCCTATCAGACTGCGTATCTCAAAATGCACTTTCCCGTCGAATTTATGGCCGCTCTCCTGACCTCCGAAGCCGGCAATACCGAGAAAGTCGTGAAGTACATCAATGAAGCGAGGGGCATGAGCATCTCCATTCTCCCGCCCGATGTAAATGAGAGCGATCTCTATTTTACGCCTGTTGGTGAGTCGATTCGCTTCGGTCTTGCTGCCATCAAGAATGTTGGCGAAAACACGGCCAAGGCGATTCGCGATTCGCGGCTGGATCATGGAGAATTCGCGTCGCTCTATGATTTCTGCGAACGCATCGAATCGCGTTTCTTGAATAAGCGAGTGTTTGAAAGCCTTATTAAGTCGGGGGCCGTGGATTCGCTCGGTGCGCGAGAATCCATGTTGGCGTCGGTGGATGATGCCGTAGCGGCTCTGCAACGCGCCTCGCGGACGCGCGAATCCGGCCAGCACGGATTGTTTGGAACCGCCGCTGCTCCTGCACCAATGCCATTCGAATTGCGCGAAGCTTCGCCGTGGAGTGAAGAAGAACGCCTCGGCAGCGAATACGCCATGCTCGGCTTCTATGTTTCGGGCCATCCGCTCGCGAAATACACTTCCCGCCTGATGGACTTGAAAACAGTTTGTCTCGATCAGGTCGAGGGCCAGCGAAACGGAAAAGAGATTACCATTGCCGCCCTGATCGTTGGTACGCGTCCGATGCGTTCGAAAAAAGGGGCTCGTTGGGCCATTTTCACTATTCAGGATATGACCGGCGTCCAAGAACTCCTCGCTTTTCCTGAATGCTTTGGCCGCCTGGAGCCAGTCTTGAAGCCCGGCAATCCGCTGCTCATGAAGGTGCGTGTACAAGTGGAGGAAGCGGGAACGCGGCTTTCGCTGCAGGAAGCGCGGCGGCTTGAAGAATTAGCGGAGAACGCTTCGCCCTGCGAACTGCTGCGCGTTCGCATCGAACTGAAATCGCTGAGCGAGGATGCTCTCGACCGTTTGGAAGACTTGTTTGTGGCTTCGCCGGGAAAGTCTCAGGTTGTTTTCGAATTGTGTTCCTCGGACGGTTCCGTTGCGGTCTTGCAAACACAGCAACGCGTGAAAAACGCGCCAGAATTGGTGGAAGCAGTGCGGGAAATCTGCGGAAATGACGCTGTTCGAATGGTGCCGGAATGAGCGCAAAGGAAAAGACCAAAACTCGCGCGCCGTCCCCGGACCGTGCGAAAGCGAACGAGCGCGAAACGGAAATCGGACGTCAAAGAGAGATCGAGCGATTGGAAAAAGATGTCGAGGAGTTGCGCCACCTTGCGGGCGATACAGATTCCAACTCCGAACTGGAACGCATCCGCCAGCAAGTGGCGGAATTGCGGCGTGAATTTTACACCCACCTAGGGCCGTGGCAGCGCGCGCAAATCGCGCGTCATCAGCAGCGTCCGTATACGCTGGATTTTGTTGGATTTCTTTTCACGGATTTTGTCGAATTGCATGGTGATCGCGGTTACGCTGACGACAAGGCGATTGTTGCCGGGCTTGGCAAATTTCACGGTCGGCCAGTGGCGATTGTTGGCCATCAGAAAGGACGAGACACGAAGCAGAGGCTGGTTCGAAACTTCGGACAGCCGAAACCGGAAGGATACCGGAAGGCGCTGCGCGTAATGCAACTCGCCGCGAAGTTTGGGCGGCCGATTTTTACGTTTATCGATACGCCCGGGGCGTACCCGGGGATCGGCGCGGAAGAGCGCGGCCAGGGCGAAGCGATTGCGCGAAATCTGCGAGAGATGGCGCGACTACCGGTGCCGATAGTGGTCACGGTGACGGGCGAAGGAGGCTCGGGCGGGGCGTTGGCCATTGCCGTGGGCGATCGCGTCAACATTCTTGAAAACAGCTTCTATTCAGTCATATCACCGGAAGGGTGCGCTTCGATCATCTGGCGCGATTCCACGAAAGCCGAGACCGCAGCCAGGGCCATGAAGATCACCGCGAAGGACTTGAAAGAGCTGGGCATCATCGACGAGATTGTGGCTGAGCCGGAAGGAGGAGCGCACACCGACTTTGAAGGTACGACGCGGTTTCTGGACGAAGTGCTCGATCGGCAACTTGTGGAGCTGACGAATCAGCCCATACAGGAATTGCTCCAGGCACGCTACGAAAAGTTCCGAAGCATGGGACAGTTTTTCGATTTGGGCAATTGAATGGGATTGTGAGCAACGCGTGCAAGGAGAGAGGGCTAAGCGAGCCAGAGAAAGAATTGGGGTAATGCGCCAGACTGGCAGAATGGAGTTAGCGGGTGGCGGCGATGGCCGCGCCTAGTTCCTTGAGTTTGGCGCGCGCCCGGCGGTCTTCTTCCGTGCCGGGGTAGCGCTTGACGATTTCGCGAAGTTCACGAATACCGGAAGCCTTCTGGCCAAGTTCGATGAAAGCCATGGCTCTATGGAGTTGCGCGGGCGCCAGCTTAAAGCTGTTAGGGTAATTGCTCAAAACTTTGTCGTATTCGGACACGGCCTGGTCGTATTTCTTTTGCTGATAGGCGATCTCTCCGAGATAGAACTGCGCGTTTGAGGCGAGGTCCGTCTTGCCGTAATACTTCAAGTAGTCGAGAAATTCGGAGCGGGCCAGGTCATATTTTCCGCCCTGGATGTCGCGAAGGCCGTTCTGATAAAGCATGTCGGCGGAGGGCGCGGAGCCGACGGGCGGAACAGAGGAGCTTGGGGGAACGGCGGACGAAGCTGTGGGGTTCGCGCCCCCGGAGACCGAGGCAGGCGCGCTGCCGGAGAGTTTGGCGTCAAGGCTTTGCACGGAATTCTGAAGCTCGACAAGTTGCTGGTTGAGCTTGCCAAGGCGTGACTTGATTTCCTCGAGGTTATCCGAGAGACCCTGGACTTGCGTGGACATGGTGTCAAGGCGGGCGCCGGAATTGGCCTGAACGTCCTGGACAGATTTCTGGAGGGAGCTCATGGTGGAGCCGAGCCTACCGACAGTGTCGCCGGACTGGCTAATGAGCGTCTTCATGACAGTGTTGTCCTGGGTGACTTGAGTGGAAAGATCTTTTTGCCCCTGGAGCAAGGAGGTGACGTCGCGCTGAAGCTCGATGAGTTCGCGGGCGACGGCTTCGACGGGGCGTGGACCAACGAGACTTCCAGCAAGCGCGCCGGCCATAATGGCGGCGCTGAAGATAACGATTTGACGAGTGCGCATGAACAATCCTCCTAAAAGCTCCGGTGCTGCAAACAAATATTGGCCGCGGAGCAGCCAACGAGAATCATACGGGCCAGGGAAACAGCTCTCACTCTAATAAGAGTGCCGCGAGGGGGCAAGGGTTTGCCGGGCCTCGCGGCTCAGTTGGTCAACAAACGGTAACGGCGCGAACGGCGTGAGCTGATTAGTTCGCCTTCACAAAATGGCCGCGGCGGTTTTGCTGCCAGCAAGCCTCGGCGCTCTCCATGCAGAAGGGCTTCTCCTTGCCGAAGCTGACCGTGCTGAGGCGGTCGGCGGAAACGCCAAGAGAGACGAGATATTGCTTGACGGCGCTCGCGCGGCGGTCGCCCAAGCCCAGGTTGTATTCCGTGGAGCCGCGCTCGTCGCAATGACCTTCGATGGTCACCTTGAACCGCGTATTGGCTTTGAGGAAGTCCGCGGTCTTGGAGAGTGCTGTGCGAGCGTCCGGGCGAATATCGGCCTTGTCGTAGTCGAAATAGGCGTCCCGCACTTCTTTCAAGAAGAGCTCTTCGTCCGTCGGCCCTTTGGGCTGCTCCACCGGTGGCGGCGGAGCGTTGACCGCGACGGTGGCGGTGGCACTGGCGGAGCCGCCGGGGCCGCTGGCAGTAATCGTGTAGGTCGTGGAGTCGGATGGTGTGACCTTAGCCGATCCTTGAGCAGTGACATCGCCGACTTCGGGAGCGATGCTGAGCTTTGTGGCGTCGGTGGAATTCCAACTCAAGGTCGAAGACTCACCTTTGTTGACGGAGGCCGGGCTGGCCTGCAACGTCACTGTGGGGCTAGCAGCCGCGGGCGGGGGCGCTGCCTGTGGGGGAGGCGCGGCAACTTTTTTCTTACCACAACCAAATGTGAAGACAGCGGCGGCCAGGGTCAGGAGCAAGCCAGCGCGATAAAGCGAGCGTGAAGCCAAGTTCATGCGAATCCTCCTCAGTGAAGTTCCCGTATTGTTCTCACCAGAGCCAATATCCTAACACCAGCGGGCTGGGTCCGGGTAATACCTCGTATCACGATATATTATACATCGCGCACAAAGAAAAGAGCTCCCCAAGAATCAGCGCGGCGACCAATTGGGCGATTCGTTGTGCCCGCCGGTAGTGAGCTGGCGGGGCTGCGAGCCATCGGCGAGCATGGTCCAAATCTGCCGGGTACCACCACGGGTCGATTCAAAGACGAGATGGCGGCCGTCGGGAGCCCAACTGGGGCGCTCATTGCGGCCCTGATCGCGAGTTAACTGTACAAGCTGGCGACTGGAAGCGTCCATAACGTAGATGTCGTAATTGCCACTGGGAAGTCGCCAACTGAAGGCGAGCAGTTGGCCATTGGGGGCCCAAGCTGGATCGATAACATAACCCTTGTCAGGGAGGTCCAGCTTCGTCGCGCTGGTGCCGTCAGAATTCATCAAGTAGAGCTGGGGAGTGCCGCCGCGATCGCTGACGAAAGCGACGGTCTGGCCGGTTTTGGGATTCCAACTGGGAGACACGCTTGCGCCATTGGCGGTAGTCAGACGCTTGGGACGGCCACCGTTGAGGTCGGAGACGTACAATTCGGGATTGCCTTGCATGGAAGATGAAAAAATGATCTGCGCGCCGTCGGGAGACCATGAGGGAGTGATGTTGGTGCCGTGGAATCTGGGGAAGGACACAAGTTTGCCGGTGTCCAGAGAAAACATGCAGATCTGCGCGGTAGTAAGGCCGGCCGAAGGTGCGAAGCAAGTGAACGCGATGCGCGAAGCGTCAGGAGACCAGCGCGGCGTGAGAGAAATCGATTTCAAGGAAGTGAGCTGGCGCTGGTTGGAACCGTCGTAGTCCATCACCCAGATTTCCTTGGAGCCGTTGCGCGAGCTGACGAAAACGATCTGCGTTCCGGCCACGCCGGGCAGGCCCCCGGATAGCTTGGCGATGATCTCGTCGGCGAATTGATGGGCAAACTTGCGGACTTGAAGATCCGTAGGAGCACCGCGATAAACCTTTCCGACGACAGCTTGAGAAGATGGATTGCGGACGTCCTGGAGCCAGGCTTCGACGGCGACTTCGGAAGCGGATTCGGTGAGATTGCCGAAACCAAGGAAGTTTGCGTTCGTGGGGGGATCGATCCAGACCGCGGGTTTCAGTTCGGCGGGAACGCTGGGAGCTTGAGGAGGGTAAAAGCTAGGGCTGGGGACTTCGAGAATACCGGAGAACTGAAGATCATCGCGCACAACTTTAGTGAAAAGGGAAGCGTGTGACTTGGCGGAGTCTGCGCGGGCAGCGAAATCGGCGATGGCCACGCGGGGTTTGTTGACATCTCCCAGTCCAGTCCCGGCCCGGAACCATCCCTGAGATTGCGCGAATGCTGCTTGCGCGGCCAGTATGTGAATGGCGCACAGTGAGAGTAGATGAGTTCGATTGAAGAAGCGGTGCACTCTATATTTTCGGTAAGCAGACGGAATTGAGACTCGCAATCGGTTCTTCTCCTTCATGGGCCCTCTCGGTCAGGAAAATCCCAAAGTACGGACACGTCAGGGGAGGCCCAATCATTGGGAAGCGGGGGAAAAGGGGTAGAACTTTGAATTGCCCGCAGGCCAGAATTGTCCCAAGATGAATTTCCACTCGATTGGGCGATCCGGAGGTTTTTGACGGACCCGTCGCGCATGATGGTAAAGGAAATGACGCAGTGAAGCGTTTGAGAGTTACGTACGGATGGATCAAGGAAAAGGACGTTCCAGTTAGGAGCAACGCGCCGCTTTGCCCCTGCAATGTACCAACCATAGCGCGTGGTGAAGTCCGTATTTCCTTGGCCTTGGACGGTACCCCCGGGCGAACCGCTTCCGGGAGTTTGAGAATACCCTGATGGCAGATCAGGATTGCCGCCTTTGCCGTAACGAACTGCATTGTCCGGAATTGGGGTCTTATTCTCGGGAGTTCTTGAGGGGCGCGAAGGGGGCAGCGGTTTTTCTTTCTCGAACTTTGGGATCTTGGTGGCGTCGGTCTTGGGCTCGGGTGGTTTAGGAGGCTCTTCTTTGTAAAGACCCTTTGTTGGATCGACGGCCTTGCTATCCTTGACCACCGATTCCTTGGGCATGGGGATTCCGGCGGCAGGGACCAAAGTCACCTTCGTGCCCCCCAGTTCGCCGCCTACCCCGCCCCATCGATTGTCTCGAAATTGGATGTATGCAGAGACAACCATGACGACCGCGAGGCTGGCGTGCATGATGATGGAGTAGACGAGGAATTGCCGGAGGCTTTGGTCTTGCGGGTTGGCGACGGCGGTGGTCATGTTTTTTATTGGGTACGCGCCCGGGTGGTGATGGGCTCGGTGACGATGCTGATGTTGTTGATGCCGGATTGGCGAAGCGCGTCGACGACGGCAGCAAAGCTGCCAAACGGGACAGTTTCGTCGCAGCGGAGGAAAACGCCCTGCTGAGTGTTTTTCAACTGGGAGCGGATTCTGGAGCCGAGCTGATGAATGTTGATAGGCTCGTTGCCCAGGTAGATGCGTTGCGCCTT
>Ga0137381_10001273_pt1 | contig 16877 bp, 15 predicted proteins | sample SagtaG_16_FD_104808 | JGI IMG/M metagenome (GOLD analysis project Ga0137381, IMG submission 104808) | Vadose zone soil microbial communities from Sagehorn Ranch, Mendocino, California, USA - Sage2_L_115_16 metaG | ecosystem: Environmental > Terrestrial > Soil > Vadose zone | place: USA... | reverse complement strand
GCGTTCAGGCGTGCGTCCAGACGTTGTCGCGCAAAATCATCCTCAGCGAACTCATGCAGGATCGCTTCGTTTTTCAAACCGGAAGCGAATTCAATCTCGCGAAACTGCATCGATTGAAAACCGCTGGCCGGATTCAGCTCGTCTCTAAATCCCAGAAAGGTGATCGGCCTCATGGTTTCCAGAATATGAATCTGCGCAATCAGAAGCTTTTCGATCTCGACGATGCGCCGCAACGCATTTGCAGCTTCGATCGCCCGATCTGCTTTCATCAAAGCAATCGCGGCATCAATCTCATGCAGGATTTGCTTGAACCAGAGTTCGTAAGCCTGGTGCACAGTGATGAAAAGCAATTCATCGTGTTGTGCCGGCGACGATAGACAACTCTGCAAATCGATCAACTCAGGCACCCGCAAATACTTGTTGTATGAGAGTGTCGCTTTCTTGCCGTAGTCATCGGTCATGGGCAAATCAATCTTAACCGCAAAGCGGTTCCGTCCTCCAGCCCAAAGGTTGCCGCCGCGGCTATCCTGGGATCAGAAACGAAAATGATTATCCAACCGCAAGGCGGTTGCGTCATTTCTTCGTCCTGTCAAAAAGAGCGCAACCGCGTTGCGGTTGGGCTGCAAACCATTCCCGGCCCAGGGTAGCCGAAGCGGTAACCCTGCGCTGGAAGACGTTAACCGCTTTGCGGTTTGCATTGTCAAGCTCGCGGTTGGACGTTTCTTCACAAATCGGCAATAATAATTAGCTTTTTCAGCGCGGCATTATCTCGCCATTAGCATACACCTTAGGGAAAGGATTCTTTACTGGTGAATTCAACGTCGAACTTTGTCATTCGCGTGCGTCGCCGATTGTTTACTATCTTATTTGCAGTTATCGGATTTGTTGTCGGAACGCCCGCCGTCATGGCCCAACGCAGCGAAGGCGGTGAGGCCGCCTTGAAACTGCCCGATCTATCCGGAGTGAATTTTCTCGGCATCGATGGTCATCGCTTGCTGCTCGTCGGACTGCTGTTTTGTTTCTTTGGCTTACTCTTCGGGTTGGCAATTTACATTCAGTTGAAGAACCTGCCCGTGCATCGTGCGATGCGCGAAATCTCAGAACTGATCTATGAAACCTGCAAGACGTACCTCATCACGCAAGGCAAATTCATTCTGCTTCTCTGGGTATTTATCGCGGTAATCGTCGTTGCCTACTTTGGAATTTTGCGACCCGTCCCCGGTCATTCGGTGGCCCTTACGGTGCCGATGATTCTGTTCTTCAGTCTGATCGGAATCGGCGGCAGCTACGGCGTGGCGTGGTTCGGCATTCGCGTAAATACGTTCGCAAATTCGCGGACTGCGTTCGCGAGTTTGGAAGGCAAGCCTTATCCGATTTATGCGATTCCGTTGAAAGCCGGCATGAGCATCGGCATGCTTTTGATCAGCGTCGAACTGCTCATCATGCTCTCCATTTTGCTTTTCGTGCCGGGAGAATACGCGGGGCCATGCTTTATCGGTTTTGCGATCGGCGAGAGTCTGGGCGCCGCGGCATTGCGTATCGCGGGCGGCATTTTCACCAAGATCGCCGACATCGGTTCCGACCTGATGAAGATCGTTTTCAAGATCAAGGAAGACGACGCGCGCAATCCGGGCGTGATTGCCGATTGCACCGGCGACAATGCCGGCGACTCAGTCGGGCCGAGCGCCGACGGCTTCGAAACCTACGGAGTAACCGGCGTCGCTTTGATTACCTTTATTCTGCTGGCCGTTCCCAATCCTACGATTCAAATCCAGTTGCTGGTTTGGATCTTTGTGATGCGTGTCATGATGTTGGTCTCCAGCGCGGTGTCGTATTTCGTCAACGCCGCGATTGCCAAAGCGCGTTATAGCGCGGCCGGCGAAATGAATTTTGAAGCGCCGTTGACTACTTTGGTATGGCTTACTTCGATCGTCTCGATCGCTCTTACCTACATTGTTTCTTATCTGGTGATTCCCGTTTTGGCAGGCGACAGGACATTGTGGTGGAAGCTGGCGACGATCATTTCCTGCGGCACGCTGGCGGGCGCGGTCATTCCCGAACTGGTCAAGGTCTTTACCTCGACAGGATCGCGCCACGTTCAGGAAATCGTGAAATCGGCAAACGAAGGCGGCGCGTCGCTCAACATCCTCGCGGGTTTGGTAGCCGGCAACTATTCGGCGTACTGGCTGGGCATCAGCATGGTGGGTCTGATGGGAATCGCTTTCATCGTCAGCACGACCGGACTCGCGATACTGATGGCCTTTCCGGCGGTGTTTGCTTTCGGTCTGGTGGCCTTCGGTTTTCTCGGCATGGGGCCGGTTACGATCGCCGTGGATTCATATGGTCCTGTCACTGACAACGCGCAGTCGGTTTACGAGCTTTCATTGATCGAGCACCTCCCGAACATCGTTGAAGAGCTCAAGAAGGAACACAACATGACGGTCGTGTTCGAGCGCGCCAAACATTTGCTGGAAGAGAACGACGGCGCAGGCAATACTTTCAAAGCGACGGCGAAACCTGTGCTCATCGGAACTGCCGTGGTAGGCGCAACGACGATGATCTTCTCCATTATTCAACTACTTCGTACTGAAACAGTGACCTCAGCGATCCAAGCCGGTAAGACAGAGGCACAGGGCTTGGCGACCTTCTTCGAAAGCCTGTCGTTGCTCAACCCCCTGTTTCTCCTGGGTTTGATCACGGGCGGCGCGATCATCTACTGGTTCACTGGCGCTTCGACGCAGGCAGTCACGACGGGCGCGTATCGTGCGGTTGAATTCATTAAAGCCAACATTAAACTTGAAGGCGTCGAGAAAGCTTCCGTGGCGGATAGCAAAAAGGTCGTGGAAATCTGCACGAAGTACGCGCAAAAGGGGATGTTCAATATCTTTCTGACAGTGTTCTTTGCTACGCTGGCTTTTGCGTTTGTCGAGCCGTTCTTCTTTATCGGCTATTTGATCTCGATTGCCATATTTGGATTGTACCAGGCGATTTTCATGGCCAATGCCGGCGGCGCGTGGGACAATGCGAAGAAGGTCGTCGAAGTTGAGATGAAACAGAAGGGCACGCCCCTGCACGATGCCACGGTCGTCGGCGATACGGTGGGCGATCCTTTCAAGGACACTTCGTCGGTGGCAATGAATCCGGTGATCAAGTTTACGACGCTGTTCGGTTTGCTGGCCGTTGAGTTGGCCGTTAGCTTGACGAAGCAACGAGGCACGACGCTAACACTCGTCTTGGCGGCGGTCTTCTTTTTGATCTCGGTCGTCTTCGTTTGGCGATCGTTTCATAATATGCGCATTGGGATGGAATAGGTACGCACGCCTCTGGCGTGCTGCACGCCGGAGGCGTGCGTACCAACCTGTATTGATCATGATTCGCTCGATACTGTTCCCAACTGATTTCTCCGCCGTGGCCAACAGCGCGTTTCCGCTGGCGGTGGCGCTGGCGGCGCAGTTCGAGGCAACGGTGCAGTCGGTCCATATCGCGCACGGCGGCGATCCTCATATCACCGAAACATCGCGTTATGAATTCCCGGCCGCGCCGACCGGCGCCTCTTCGGTGCGCGTGATCGAGACTATCATTCCTAAGAACGAAGAAGACCCGGCCCAGATAATTATGGGTCAAGCCCAGGAACGCGGCTGTGACTTGATCGTCATGGCCTCGCACGGACGTTCGGACGTGGCGCAGTTCTTCCTTGGTCGCAGCGTCGCCGAGCAAGTTGCGCGCGATTCCAGGATTCCGACCATCATCGCGCGGCTCTATGGTCCACGCCGCACGACCCGACCTATCGATCGGTTCAAGACCATTCTATTCGTCACTGATTTGGCGGGAGATTCGAAACAAATTCTCCCCGTAGCCGTTTCTATCGCCCGCAAGACAAAAGCGAAGTTGGAAGCCCTTTGCGTCTTCAACGAGGGCGACGAAGAGCCCGCCGATGGTGGCCGCGCAACTTTGGATAAATTTTTCGCCGAAGTAAACGCCACCGATTCGCTCGGAGAGTTTCGCAGACTGCACGGTGGGGTCGGAGAAGAAGTCGTCGAATACGCCGGCCGGCACAAGGCTGATCTCGTCGCCATCACCACCTCGCTCGGCTCCAGCGGTGATTCAAACCTGACGGACACGGCCGAGTTCATTATTCGCAATGCGCCGTGTCCAGTGTTGTGCGTGCGACCATGAGGATGTACGACAAACTTCAGTTTGTCGCGACGAGAGCTGCCGGGAGATCTCGATGAGAATGAATCGACAAACTGAAGTTTGTCGTACACCGTAAGAGGTCAAAAAGAGAATGAACACGACATTTGCTAAAAGCGAGACGTTACTGGGCGTGGCGTTTGCCCCGCTTGATTTGGTGCGTCAGGTTGGGCTGGTAATCGGGTTTAGTCTATTGACTGCTCTCTCCGCGCAAGTGGTGATTCCGATCGGGCCAGTTCCGATTACCGGACAAACTTTCGCAGTTCTGCTCACCGGCGTGCTGCTGGGATCGCGTCTCGGCGCCATGGCGATGATCGCTTATTTGATCGAAGGCGCGAGCGGTCTGCCGTTTTTTGCCCTCGGCCATTTCGGACTCGCGACGCTATTGGGACCAAGAGGTGGCTACCTAATTGCGTTTCCTGCGGCCGCGTTTATTACCGGCGCGTTTGCTGAGCATGGATGGGATCGTCGCTTCTTTACTGCCGCCGCCGCGATGGCGATAGGCTCCGTTGTCATCATGCTTAGCGGTTGGGCCTGGTTCTCGATCGTTATGCGAACATCTCCAACGCTCGTGCTTTTCGATACGATAATAAAGTTCATTCCCGGCGACATCATCAAGATCGCGCTGGCCGCCGCCGTCCTACCGTCGGGATGGAAGCTGATCAAAAGGTAACGTGTCAGAAGCCCGACCGTCAGGGAGGGCTAGTCCCAAATCCACTCACGATGAAGAAAACCGACTACGTTGATTTTCAAAAGAGAACTGAGCCTCTCGCATATTTAATCACTTTCCGATGTTATGGAAGCTGGCTGCATGGCGACCAGCGTGGTTCAATCGATCGTAAGCACTATCATCGTTACGGGACACCCGCCATGTCAGCAAATGAGAAGCTGCTCGAAGATGAAAGGAGTGAACTCAAACACACTCCCGTCAAACTGAAGAACGCTCAACGAATCGCGGTTGAAGAGGCAATCCGAGAAGTTTGTGAACATCGGTCCTACGTACTTCGTGCCGTCAATGTACGAACGAATCATGTGCACTCAGTCGTCACCGCACCGTGCAAACCCGAGCATGTTATGGATAGCTTTAAAGCATATGCAACGAGACGTCTCCGTGAATCCGGTTTGTTCAGCCGAGATATAAAACCTTGGGCCAGGCATGGCAGCACGCCCTACCTCTGGACTGAGGAAGAAGTGGAAAGGGCTATCGATTACGTAATCAACGGGCAAGGAGAGGAGCCCTTCAGGTGATGGGCGCGGAATGTCAAGAGTAACCCTCGCTCACCCGCAACAATAAACGATTTCCGCTAGAATTGCCCTTGCTTACGCGCGGGCTTCTGACACCAAATCCAACTCCATAAAAATCGCCCCGGAAACGGGATTTTCATAGTACGGCTCTATCTCTTTGAATCCCAGCGATTGATAGAGCCCGATCGCATCATTCATTTTCGGGGGCAGCGTATCGAGCCGCATGCGTTTATAACCGATTTGTTTCGCACTTCTAATTATCGCCTCGGCCAAACCACGCCCAAGACTCTTGCCGCGAAACTCGGGCCGCACGAACAGCCGCTTCATTTCGCAGACGCCTTCGCCGATCTTTCTGAGTGCGATGCAGCCCGCCAGGGCTTTGTCAACGAAGGCCAGCAGCAACCGGCCATCGGGCGGTGCATAATCGCCTGGGAGTTCGCTCAGTTCCCTTTCAAAGTTCTGAAAGCACAGATCGATCTCCAGCCAAGCTGCATATTCCTTGAACAACGAGCGGGCGTTCTCAGTGTCATCAATGGAGCGAGCACAAACAATTTCAGTCAGCGAGAATTCGTTTCCTGCTTCCATTTCGTTAGCACCGCACGCCGCGTGAATAAATATTATCGATGCTACCAGGGCTCGGCAAACGAAAGAAAAGCCGCTCACGGATTTCCCGCAAGCGGCTTTCCGGTGAACTGTTTGGATTGACCCGTGGCTGTGACCGCTTCCGGAAAGAAGGCGTCACAGTGACTTTCCCAGGAAAAATCCGAAACAATCGCAGATTTAATTCCTGAGGCTAGGTCTCAGCCACCTCACTGTGATTTGAACTCATATATTTTCCGATCACCTCCTTTCCAGTGTTGAGGTGATAATAAAAGAGAAGCGCGAACTCGTCAACCAGATTTTTAGTGTCAGAAGCCCGACCGTTAGCGAGGGCTACTCAATCCACAAGTGCCCTCCCTTACGGTCGGGCTTCCGACACGCTTCGCGAAAATGCCGATCTACCCGATGAGAAAACTCGCCATGGGTGCTCAATTCCAAAAAAGTACGCCAACTCGCGATAGTCCGACGCATTATGAATAACGAAATCGGCGCGCTTGCCTTTTTCGAGCGAACCAATTTCATCGCCGCGTCCAAGTGAATAAGCGGCGTTGACGGTCGCGGCGGTGATTGCTTCGGCGGGCGTCAGCTTCATCTGCGTGCAGGCCAGCGAAAGAATCATCGGCATCGAAGGCGTCGGCGAAGAGCCCGGATTGAAATCGGTGGCAAGGACCACGGCCAGCCCCGCGTCGATCATTTCACGCGCGGCCGGATAATGGCTCGAACCCAGCGCGTATACCGAGCCCGGTAACAAGACCGGCTGCACGCCCGCGACTTTTAAGGCTGCGATTCCCGTAGGATCTGTATGTTCAAGATGGTCGGCGGTCGCAGTATTCAATTTCGCCGCCAATCTCGCGCCGCCGGAAAGCGTTAGCTGATCGGCATGCACGCGCAAGCCGAGTCCCTGACATCGCGCGGCCGAAAGGATTTGCCAGGCTTCATCAGTCGTGAAGACGTCCTGTTCACAAAATACGTCGCAGTACTCCGCGAGTCGTTCTTCCGCGACGCGAGGTAGCATCTCGTTGATGATCAAATTAACGTAAGTCGCCCGTCGTGATTTGTATTCAGAAGGAATGTCGTGGGCGCCGAGAAAGGTCGGAACATAGCGGAGCCGCGTTTCATCGTTCAGTTGCTTGATCGCACGGAGAATCTTAAGTTCGTCTTCGATTGTCAGGCCGTATCCGGACTTCGCTTCGATCGTCGTCGTGCCACCGCGGAGAAACCATTCAGCATAACGCTTTCCGATCTTTACCAGATCGCTCAGCGATGCATTACGCGTCGCTCGAACGGTCGCTCGAATGCCGCCGCCCCGCGCGGCAATCTCCCGATAAGTCGCGCCCGTGGTCCGTTGTTCGAATTCGTTGGCGCGAATGCCGGCGAAAACCGGATGCGTATGCGCATCCACGAAACCCGGCATGACGACGCGCCGTCCGGCGTCGATCACTTCGCAATCTTCGGGGATCAGGTTTTCGATTTCGCGGCGTCTGCCGACGGTCTCTATTCGATCGCCGCGGATGAGCAGCGCGCCGTCCTCGATGATTGAGAGTTGCCGCAGGTCGCCGCCCGTGCGCGGACGCCTCGCCCCGGCGAGCGTCACTAGCTGGGAACAGTTGATGACGGCGAGAGTCTTCGCCATCGGCTTTACTGACGCGCCCGTCATGAGAGCGAGTATAGCTGGTTAATTAGGGTTCGATTCTGCTAATTTACATTCTTCTCGTGAGGTATTGATCTAATCTCCGGGAGAAAAGTCTTCCAACATGCGAAAATTCTTGGTTACAGGCGGTGCGGGTTTTATTGGCTCGGCGTTCGTTCGGCTTTTGCTTGACGAGTCTCCTTTGTGCGAGGTTACTAACTTTGACGCGCTTACCTATGCGGGAAATCCCGACAACCTGGAAGGTCTCGATGGCAACCGGCATTATTTCATCAAAGGCGATATCTGCGATCGCGAGGCAGTTTTCGCCGCGCTCGCGGCAAACACCGATGCGATAATCAATTTCGCCGCCGAATCGCACGTTGATAGAAGTATCGCGTCGGCGGATGAATTTCTCCGTACCAATATTCTGGGAACGCAGATCCTGCTCGATGCGGCGCGCGCGCGGGGCGTGAAACGCTTTTTGCAAGTTTCCACCGACGAGGTGATGGGAAGTCTGCCCGATGACGAGCGCGCTTTCTTCACTGAAGACTCGCCATTTTGTCCCAACAGCCCTTACGCCGCATCAAAAGCCGCGGCCGAACATCTGGTGCGTGCTGCCCATCACACATTTGGGCTTGATACCGTGATTACGCGTTGTGGAAACAACTACGGCCCACGACAATTTCCCGAAAAATTTCTTCCGCTGCTGCTCGCCAATGCCTTGGACGGCGAACCAATTCCGGTTTACGGGGATGGACTTAACGTCCGCGATTGGATTTATGTCGACGATCACTGTAGGGCGATCCTGCTGGCGCTCGAAAAAGGACGATCCGGCGCTACTTATAACATCGGCGCGCGAAATGAACGCCGCAACCTCGAGATTGCGAAGTCTATTCTCGATCAACTTGGCAAGTCACACTCTTTAATTAAGTTCGTGAAAGATCGTCCCGGTCATGATCGCCGTTATGCAATCGATCCGACGCTGGTTGAGACGGAACTTGGATGGCGTCCGCGCGAAACATGGGAGAGCGGTCTACGCAAAATGATCGAGTGGTATCGAAGCAATACCGATTGGCTCGAGCGCGTGCGTAGCGGCGCTTACCGCGAATACTATGCACGGCAATATGGAGCAGAGGTGGGCGCGCCATGAAGATTTTAGTTGCCGGCGCGAGCGGATTGGTGGGTCGGGCAATGGTCAAGGTTTGCGCGGACGCCGGCGACGAGGTCGTGGGGCTGAATCATACGGGTTTGGACGTTGCCGACGAGCAAAAGGTTAACGCAGTTATTGAGCGCGAACGGCCACAGCTCGTCATCAATTGCGCTGCCTGGACCGATGTCGATGGTTGTGAGCTGGATCCTCAACACGCGCAAGAGGCGAATGCCCGCGGTCCCGAGTTGCTGGCATCCGCTTGTAGAAGCATTAACGCGCAGTTCATCACAATCTCGACTGACTACGTATTCGATGGCGAGAAGGACGGTTTCTACACCCAGCGCGATCAGCCGAATCCGCAAGGGGTCTATGCGCGTTCGAAGCTTGAAGGTGAGCGTCGCGCACGAACTGCGTGGGCCCGAACCAGTGTGGTGCGCAGTGGATACATATTCGGCCCCGCAGGAACGAACTTTCTGAGCACGATCCTGGCCCGCGCGCGTAGAGGTGAACGCCTGCGAGTAATCAGCGATTCGTTTGGCACGCCAACCTATGCACGCGATCTCGCGCGACAACTTTATCGACTGGGTCAGTTAGATCTGCCCGGGATTTATCACGTTGTGAATGCAGGCGACGGCGCCAGCTTCGAAGATTTCGCCCGCGCCGCGATCGAGATTGCCGGATTAGATGATCAGCTTTTGGAAAGTGTAAGCCTCGAAACACTCAACCGGCCGGCGCCTCGTCCGCGAAACTCACGCCTGCGCTGTCTGCTCTCTGAGGCATTAGGGCTTGAACCTTTGGCTTTCTGGAAGGACGCGCTCTGCGATTTCGTGAGCACGCAGACCCAAGAAGAAAGCACTGGTCGCCTTGTTTTAACTCGCTCTCCCGTTGGGAGAGGGCTGGGGTGAGGGCCTGGCTGAGAACAAGGGCGAAAAGACTCTCTCATTTGTTTCTCCCGTTGGCTGCGGTAAGAAGGAGACTAAGGGTGGGTTGCGTTCGGTCGCTAAGCCCTTATCCCGACCCTCACCCAACGAGAGAGGGAGTTAAATACAAATCCTCGCCACCCTAGATTTTGACTTGCCTCGCAGCGTGTGTCTGGTATCATGGTCAGCTTGCGCGGTGCCTCAGAGATAAACAAGGCTCGAAAACTATGACTCAAGATGAACGTTTGATTCCGGCGGCGCGCGCCGGACGAGAGTTGGATCGCTCCCTGGCTGACTTTGCCACCGCAAAGCCTTACGACCGTTATGGCGCAGCCGCAATTGAGACAAGTCTGCGCGATTACCTGTTCGTAATTCTAAAGCGCAAATGGCTGATTCTGGGCGTAGTGTTGGTCATCACCTCGATGGCCGCAATCCAGCAGTACCGCCAGCCTTCGATCTACGATGGCGTGGCCCAACTTAAGATTGAGGAAAAACCGCCAAACATCCTGTCGTCCAGCCAGATTATAATAACCCAGAGAGATCCGAACTTCTGGGGCACACAAATAAAAATGCTGCAGAATCCTACGCTGGCGCGCCAGGTTATTTTGACGCTCGATTTGCCGCACAATCCAAACTTTCTCGGCGGCCGGGCAAATAGTGGCCTTTTCAATTCCCTAAAATATTTGTTTTCCCGAACCAAGATTGCGCCCTCTCCCGCTCCGGCTGCCAGTTCCGGAGAACAACCTATCAGCGAAGAGGACTTGAGCGAACACGTAAATAATCTTACTCCCGAGGAGGTCGTCCGACTTGAGCCCTACGAGGATGCAATTACCGCAAACGAAGAGGTTGACACCATAGAAAAGACCAATTTAGTGACGATTAAGTATCATCACAGCGATCCGGCGCTCGCACAAAAGGTGGCCAATACTCTGGTGGATGTTTTCGCTAACAACAATTTGGAGCGTTTGGAATCGGGTACCAAGAAGTCAAAGGAGCAATTGGAAAGTCAGATTGCGACCTACGACACGCTAGTCAAAAAAGAGCGCGACGATCGCATAGGCTACGCCAAGCAATACGGACTCCCCCTGACGCCCACTGAAAACAATGTTCCCATTCAACGTGAGCAGACCTATAACAAACAATTACTCGATGCTGAAAACGAGTATCGGAAGCTGAAGTCGGAGTATGAGGCAGCGAAGGCCAGCACCGATCTGTCGAATCCGGAAGTACAGAAGAACGAGTCAGTCTTGAAGCTCCGCGACAAGCTCACCGAGCTAGAGGCGCAACGGGCCGCCCTGCTTCAGACTTACACCACGGAGTGGCCCGACGTGAAAAAGCTAGACGCTCAAATCAAACCGCTTGAGCAGGCACTAGAGGCGGCCAAGCGTCAAATCCTGGTATCGATGGAATCCCGTTATAAGGCCGCGGAAGCCACCGAAAAAAGTCTTGCGCAAGCGTACTCTCAAGCACACGGCGTAACCGCAGCGCAGCTTGACCACGAGCTGGAATTGGCGGCCATGACGCAGAAACTTACCAGCGACGAGCAGTACCTAAACACGTTGAACCAAAAGGAACGCGAGCTGAAAGCAACCGGGTCGGACAAAGGGACCAATGTTTCGGTGGTAAGCTACAGCCGGCTTCCGCATGAACCGACGGGGCCTCAGCGGACACGCAACATTCTCGTCGCCTTAGTTCTTGCATTGCTCGCGGGCATCGGCCTGGCGTTCCTGCTCGATTTCCTTGATGACACGGTCAAGTCGCTCGACGATGTCGATCGCTACATTCACTTGCCAACGCTCGCTTTGATTCCAGCAGCGCGGTCAGACAAGCGCTTGCGCGACGGAGAAGCTCCGGCCGCTGGCGCGAGCACGGCCCTGGCAATGGTGGAGGATGTACGATCTCATGTGGCCGAGTCGTATCGCCATTTGCGTACCTCGCTGCTGCTCTCTTCAGCGGGCCAGGCCCCCAAAACCATTCTGGTAACTTCCAGCCAGCCGTCTGAGGGCAAGACGACTACGGCAATTAACACGGCCTTCATGTTGGCCCAAACCGGCGCTGAAGTGCTGATCATAGATTGCGACTTGCGTCGCCCGCGACTCCACTCGAATTTTAATATCTCGAATGTGCGCGGCTTGACCAACCATCTTTCCGGCGAATTGCCGCTCGATGAAGTGATTCAGCCTTTCGAGAAGCAGCCTAACTTAAAGTTGCTTCCTTCAGGACCGATACCACCGAACCCCGCCGAATTGCTGGGCTCGGAACAGATGCGCCAGCTATTGACTACGCTGGGAGAGAGATTTGCGCACATCATCGTGGACTCGCCGCCGGCCGTTTCCTTCACCGATGCGTCCATCCTTTCGACCTTTGTCGATGGGGTTATTTTAGTGATTCACAGTGGCCGCAGCTCGCGTGCGGTTGTGCGCCGCGCCAAGCAGCAGTTGCTTGATGTGGGGGCCCACATCTTCGGCATCGTTCTGAACAACGTGAAGCTCGACACGCACGGATATTATTACGGTGGATACTACGGCCGGTACTACTACAAGTACGGCTATTACTACAGCGATTACAGTGACGACGACAGTAAGAAAACTCAAGCCGCATCGGGCTGATCGATGCCGGAGTTCCCTCTCCCAGTGCTAAAACAAAGGAGAGGGGCTTTTCTCCGATCACTTCCTATCCATGCCAGGACAATTCTGCGTAATCGCAGCGGACGTTAAGCTCGGCCGCGACGTTAGTATTTACAACTTCGTAAATCTCTACGGCTGCGAGATTGGTGACGGCTCAAGGATTGGATCGTTCGTCGAGATTCAGAAGGACGCCCGCGTGGGACGAAACTGCAAAATTTCGAGCCACACATTTATTTGTGAGGGGGTAACTATCGAAGACGAAGTCTTCGTCGGCCATAACGTAACCTTCATCAACGACAAGTATCCGCGGGCGACCAGCGTCGATGGCTCGCTTCAGACAGCCGCCGACTGGAAAATTGTGCCAACCGTTGTAAAGAGAGGCGCGAGCATTGGCAGCGGAGCGACACTGCTTTGTGGCGTGACGATTGGTGAGGGGGCGATTGTCGGCGCGGGCGCGGTCGTGACGGCAAATGTCTCCCCAGGGACAACTGTGGCCGGTAATCCGGCGCGGGCAATTGCGGATTGAGCCGGACTCTTAAGTTATCAGTTTCGCAGCTAGAAGAGTCTTTTCTCTAGCCCAGGCGTTCACGCCTGGGGAACCGAAAGCGATTAATTCGCGAGCCTCCTTCAGGAGGCTTTGACAAAACTGCTTTGGCCAGTCTCTCGCCTTAGGTATTAGCGAAAGCCCCATAAATGGGGCTCAAGAATTCAAGGCACTTTTCCAACCCAGGCGTGAACGCCTGGGCTACTGGAAAAACCAGCACGATCAGTCAGAAGCCCGGCCGTGAGGGAGTTCAGCGGTAACGTCGAATACCTTTTTTCACTTTTTCTTAATTGGCCGCTATTCTTTGGGGAAGTTTTATGGACGCGACTACGATTGGAGTTATTGGCTGCGGCTATTGGGGGCCGAACCTGCTGCGGAACTTCGTGGAGAACGAAGCGGCGGAACTGCGCTGGATCTGTGACCTGGACGAAACGCGTCTGACGGCGATGGCGCGGCGTTATCCCTCGGTGCAGAGCACGGGAGATTATCGAAGGCTTCTTGCTGATCCGGCTCTCGAAGCTCTCGCGGTCGTCACTCCGGTAGCCACGCATTTTCAAATCGCGAAGGAGGCGCTGCGCGCCGGCAAACACGTGTTGGTGGAAAAGCCGCTCACCACCACTGCGGGCGAAGCCGAAGAGTTAATCGATCTGGCGGAACGCAATGGGCGGACGTTGATGGTCGATCACACCTTCGTTTACACCGGCGCCGTGCGTAAGATGAAGGAGATCGTCAGCAGCGGCGACCTGGGTGAGTTGCTTTACTTCGATTCCGTGCGCATCAACCTGGGCCTCTTTCAGCGCGATATCAACGTGCTTTGGGATCTGGCGCCGCACGATCTTTCAATCATGGATCATTTGATCGAGCGGCAACCGGACGCTGTCAGTGCGCTTGGCAGTTGCCACATCGAGCGGGGAATTGAAAATATCGCCTATCTGATGCTGCACTTTTCGGATGATTTCATCGCTCACTTTCACTTTAACTGGCTGGCGCCGGCAAAGATCCGCCGCACACTAATCGCCGGCACGCGCAAGATGATCCTTTACGATGATATCGAACCGACGGAGAAGGTGCGCGTCTATGACAAGGGCGTCACGACAAACCGCGTGGGCGACCGCGAAGCCGATTATCAAACACTGGTAAGTTATCGCACCGGCGACGTGTGGGCGCCTAAACTCGACGCAACCGAAGCGCTGCATTATGTCGTGGCAGAGTTTCTGGATTCGGTTCGCACGGCGCGCCGACCGCTAACAGACGGCGCTGCAGGCCTGCGCGTGGTCCGTTTGCTGGAAGCCGCGCAGCGCTCGATCAAGAATGGCGGTCAGAGAATCCCGCTGACTTCCCTCTCCCTTTGGGAGAGGGCTAGGGTGATGGCGTAGTTGCGAGACGAAGAGAAAATCCTCGCTTTTTTTCAAAGGTTCTGTTTGCCCCGAGCGCGGGGAAACGAAAGAAGGATTGGAGCATCGCTAAGCCCTCAGCCCGACCCTCTCCCAACGGGAGAGGGAGTGAAGCATGATGGAAACATTCCCTTACAAACTAATAACTGTGACCGGAGGCGCGGGCTTTCTCGGCCGCTTTGTCACCGAGAGGCTAAAGCTTTATGACGGCGTCGAGGTCTTCGTGCCGCGCAGGCGCGACTATAACTTGATCGAAAAGGACGATATTCTGCAGATGCTCGACGACTCGCAGCCTGAATTAATCATTCATCTGGCGGCGATTGTGGGCGGCATCGGTCACAATCAGAAGAATCCGGGACAGTTTTTCTACGACAACCTAATGCTGGGAACTCAGCTTATGGAGCACGCTCGGCTGCGTGGGGTGAAGAAATTCGTCGCGGTCGGCACGGTCTGCGCTTACCCTAAATTCACGCCGGTGCCTTTCAAAGAAGACGATCTTTGGAACGGTTATCCCGAAGAGACGAATGCTCCTTACGGACTGGCAAAGAAGATGATGCTGGTACAGTCTCAAGCTTATCGGCAACAGTACGGCTTCAATTCAATCTTTCTTTTGCCGGCGAACCTTTATGGTCCCGGCGATGGGTTTGATGCGGAAACTTCGCACGTCATTCCGGCGTTGATTCGTAAGTGTCTTGAGGCGCGCCGTAATGGTTCCGACTTTATCGAAGTGTGGGGTTCCGGCAAGGCTTCGCGCGAATTTCTCTATGTCGAGGATTGTGCGGAAGGAATTGTGAAAGCGGCCGCTCTTTATAACGAAAGCGACCCAGTCAACCTTGGCAACGGCCGTGAAGTTACTATCAAGGATCTGGTTGAAACAATCGCGCGACTGACAAATTTTCACGGCGAAATAAGATGGGATAGGAGTAAGCCGGACGGGCAGCCGCGTCGTCAGCTCGACACTGCGCGCGCGTTTGAAAGGTTCGGCTTTCGAGCGCAGACCCCTCTGGAGGACGGGCTGCAGCGAACAATTAGTTGGTATGAGGAGAAGCTTGAATTCAACTAGGAAGTCTCTGCGAACCGAGCGAGAATTCGGCTTCGTGGTGGGCGGCGTCCTGATTTTGCTGAGCGCATGGTGGCTCTACCGCGGAAAGTTCACGAGCTTGGCGCACGTTGCTCTGCCTCTTGGCGTCGCGCTTGTCATTCTGGCCGCGCTGCTTCCGCGGGCTCTCGTTCTGCCAAGCAAAGCATGGATGGCTTTGGCGGAAGCCCTCTCGTTCGTTACGACCCGAATCGTTCTGGCTTTCGTCTTCTTCTTTGTAGTTACGCCGATCGGCTTTATCAAACGCTTGTTCGGCTGGGATCCGCTGCATCGTCGCGCTGAGCCAGGCTATTCTTATTGGCAGCCTTACTCAGAGCGGCAGAGAAATCCACGCCATTATGAGAAAATGTTTTAGGAGTTAAGAATGTCGAAAGCACAAGTAGTAAGCGAACTCTGGGAGTTCATGAAAGAGAACAAGAAGTATTGGTTGGCCCCGATCATTATCACGCTCGTGCTTTTTGGTGTCTTGCTGGTACTGGCAAAGAGTTCGGCACTTGCGCCTTTCATCTACACAATCTTCTAGCGCTCTCCATCAGTGTCAACAATTCTCGGCATTTCTGCGTTTTATCATGACTCGGCCGCGTGTCTCGTGGTCGACGGCGAGATTGTCGCCGCCGCTCAGGAAGAGCGCTTCACTCGCGTCAAACACGATCATAATTTCCCGCTGCATGCCGCTCGTTATTGTCTCAAAGAGGCCGGCATCACCGCGGATCAACTGGACTATGTCGGCTTTTACGATAAGCCGCTGCTGAAATTCGACCGGCTGCTGGAAACTTATCTCGACTACGCGCCTTCGGGATTCAGGTCTTTCCTGAAAGCGATGCCGTTGTGGATGAAAGAAAAGCTTTGGATGCCGGATCTCATCCGCACCGAACTCGCAAAAGCAAACGGCATCGATGACGAAAGACGCGCAAAGAAAGAAGGAAAGAAGTTCGCGTGGAAACTACTCTTCGGAGATCATCACGAGAGCCACGCGGCCAGCGCATTTTATCCTTCGCCTTTCGAAGAAGCGGCAATTCTGACGATCGACGGTGTCGGCGAATGGGCGACGAGTTCAATTGGAATAGGCCGCGGCAACGAAATAACTTTGTTGAAGGAATTGCGTTTTCCCGACAGCTTGGGATTGCTCTACAGCGCGTTCACTTACTACACCGGATTCAAAGTCAACAGTGGCGAATACAAAGTGATGGGTCTGGCGCCGTACGGCGAACCGAAATACGTCTCGCTGATCAAAGACAATCTCGCAGAGGTGCGCGAAGACGGCAGCATTCGCATGAACCATGAGTACTTCAGCTACTCGCAAGGCCTGCGGATGACTAACGGCGCGTTCGACCGTCTCTTCAAGGGTCGCCCACGCAAGCCGGAATCAAAAGTAACGCAGCGTGAGATGGATCTGGCGCGCAGCATCCAGGCGATCACAGAGGAAGTCATGCTCAAGATGGTCCGGCATGTTCACAAGGAAACGAACATGAAGCGG
>Ga0137381_10001272_pt1 | contig 16880 bp, 20 predicted proteins | sample SagtaG_16_FD_104808 | JGI IMG/M metagenome (GOLD analysis project Ga0137381, IMG submission 104808) | Vadose zone soil microbial communities from Sagehorn Ranch, Mendocino, California, USA - Sage2_L_115_16 metaG | ecosystem: Environmental > Terrestrial > Soil > Vadose zone | place: USA... | reverse complement strand
TCGACCCTCCTCACCTACAAGACCCAGATCCAGTTCGCATTGGCGATCCTGGCGTACCTGATGGTCCTTGTCGGCTCGGTTTCGGTCGTCAGGGCGAACGCCGACGAGCCGTGGAGGTTCGAGGTCGCGGTTCTGCCGGTGATCCCTGCTGGGATCGTGGTCTGGCTGACCGTCCGGGCGCTGGCGCGCCTCGATGAGGTGCAGAAGCGGACGCAGATGCAAGCGCTTGGCTTTGCGACGGCCGCCACCGCATTGGTGACGTTCGGCTATGGGTTCCTGGAGGGCGGTGGGCTGCCGCACCTTAACTGGACGTTCGTGCTCCCGCTGATGGCACTGATGTGGGGCCTTGGCTTGGCGACTCTTAACCTCAAGGCTCGGTTCCGCCGCTAGACTCACGCCTGCCTTGAGGCGGGGAAGGCTGGCGGTCCAGGTCGCTCTTGTCTTGGTTGTGGTCGTGCTTGCGGGCCTGATCCTGATTGGCCGCGTGCCCACCCCCCGGCTCGCCGGCGAAGTGGCGTCGCCGTCGGAAAGTCCTGCCGCCGCACCTTGGGACCTCGACGCGGACATAGGGTCGGTGATCGTCCTGTCGTGGAACGGGCGCGTTGGTTGGCCGACCATCGAGCCACTCCTGGTGAAGTACAAGATCGGCGGGGTGCTTCTGTTCACCCCCAACTTCGGCGGCACGCCCGCCGGCGTGAGGGTTTGGAGCGACCGCCTGCAGGCGCTGGCGTCGAGCGAGTGTCTTGATCACCCGATCCTGACCATGCTCGATGAGGAGGGTGGGGAGGTCGCGAACATCAAGGCGACCTTCGCCCCGCCGTGGCCACGCGCGATGGCCTCCTCGGGTCCTGATGTTGTCCGCGAGCTGGAGCGGATCAACGGCGCGGGGCTCCGCACGGCAGGCATCGATCTGAACCTGGCGCCTGTCGCCGACGTCCGCACCAATCCATTGGATGGCGTGATCGGCGACCGCTCGTTCGGCTCCGATCCAACTGTTGTGGCGCCGCTGGTCGGGGCCGCCGTTCAAGGGTTGCACGACGGAGGAGTGGGGGCGACGGTGAAGCATTTCCCAGGTTTAGGTGGCGCCGCCGGCAACCCGCACGTCGCAATCCCGACCGATCCGGAGTCTGAGGCCACATGGACTCAAGTCCAGTTGCCCGGCTTTCAAGCGGGCATCGCCGCCGGAGCGGACGTGGTGATGACGACCTCGGTCTACGTGCCGGGCTTGGGGGCGGGCAACACGCCCGCGCTGTTCTCGCCGTCGGTTATCGGCCGCCTGCGGACCCAGCTGGGTTTCGGCGGCGTGATCATGAGCGATTCGCTGAGCATGTACGGCATCGGTGTGAAATGGTCCCTGCCCCAGGCGGCTGTGATGGCACTGACCGCCGGCAACGACATGCTGCTGCTGGGCAATGGAGATCCGAGCTACGAGGTGAGCGCGATCGCGGCCGTCAAGGCCGCGGTGCTGTCAGGGCGCCTGGACCGAACGAAGCTGCACGACTCGGCGATGAGGGTGAACGCCCTGCGAGACCGCTGGGGCCGCCGGGTCACGCAGTGCCCGGAGCCCCAGACGGCCTGATTTATGTGTAACTCCTCCCCCACTTGTGGGGAGGTGGCCCGAAGGGCCGGAGGGGCCGGCCGGGTAAAATCGATCCTCTGGCCTGGGCCGAGCGGGAGTAGCTCACTTGGTAGAGCGCGACCTTGCCAAGGTCGAGGTAGCGGGTTCGAAGCCCGTCTCCCGCTCCACCTTTTGAATTCGAAAGCGACCGTCGGATGACGTTCTGACCCCAACGCTGACCCCTACTGGAAATCACCGCATGAATCGAACTCCGCCGGACGATGTCCGTCGCTTACTCAGGCAGGAAGTCGGTTTCGGCTGTCCGGCCGATGACTGCGACAGCCCGTACCTCACGTGGCATCACTTCGATCCCCAATGGAGCAAGCGTCAACAGCACGACCCGGCTGGCATCGTCGCGCTCTGTGTACAGCATCACGGCGAGGCTGATCACGGTGTATGGACGCCAGACCAGCTTCGGGCTTTCAAAGATCCAAGCCGGAACAGAGCAGCCGAGCGAGTCCGTGGTCGATTTCGTTGGAAGCGAGACCGCCTAATCCTGCTTGCGGGCGGGAACTGGTGGACGGGATGTTCAATCCTGCTTCGGTGTGGTCCGATCCCGATCATTTGGTTGTCGCACGACTCGGACGGCTACGAGTTGCTCAATCTCGACCTGTTCGACGAGACAGGTTCGGCTCGCCTCAGCCTGCGCGACAACGACTGGGTAGTTGATCGAGACGTCGAGGACCTGGAGTGCGCACCTCGCAAGACGGCGCTCTCGGTGCGGACTGCGGCGCTCGGAGCTGAGCTCAGCATCTCATTTCAACGTGCAGAGCCTCAACTCGTCCTCGAGAACGCCACCCGAATCGCTCGCGCCGGACGGCGCGAGATGCAGCGGGGGATGGAGCGGCAATTGGCGTCAGCGCCGCCGGCATTTCGTGCCGCAGTGCTAGAGAGCCTTTCTGCGTATAGCGCCGAAGCGAGAGCCGAGGAAAGCGCGCGATTCCTCCTCGATGGAATCGCGGTGGAGGACTCTGCCCTTTGCGTGATCGAAGGACGCCTGCGATGGCCGGTGGACATCGCCTTGGAGCCAACGCGAATCGTATTACCTAGACAGAATGTGCTCTCCGGCGGGGTCGCGAAGAACGCTAAGGTCGGAATTCAGATCAACTGAGTCGCCAGGAGTTCGTCCATCACGCGCGCGGCCTCGCGCTGGATGGTCGGAATAAAGGGCTGTATCGGTCCAGCGTGAAGCTGACACTGCTGTGCCCCAGCATCTCCGAGACGATCTTCACGTGCACATTGGCGCACAGCAGGAGCGTCGCCGCCGTATGCCTTGCCGAGTGAAAGGACATCGCTGGGACTTCAGCTGCGCGCAAGAGTCGACGCCACTGTTTCCAGGTGCTTGTCACCGATAGAGGCCGACCATCCGGTCGTCTGAAGACGAAGCCGTTGCGATCGTAGGCACGACCAGCAGCGAGTGCAGATTCAATCGCATTGGTCCGGTGTCGGCGCAAAGCGTCGACAGCGCCCGATGAGAGATCCACTTGACGTCGCGAGCGCCGCGACTTTGGTTCGACCAACAGCGGCTCATTGCCGACGATGCGGATCAGGCTGGCCACGACACGTAGGGATCCGCGGTCGAGGTCGAGCTCAGGCCATCGAAGAGCAAGCAGTTCACCCTGACGCAGGCCGGCGGTTAGGGCAACCGTCCACAGAGCTTCTAGGTCATCACCACGCGAGACTTCTAGAACCTTGCGCGCCTGCTCCGGCGTCAGCACCTTGATTTCGGCTGGCGGCACACGCGGTGGGTCGATCAGGTCGGCAACATTAGTCGGAACGAGTCGCCACCGTTGCGCTTGGGCCAGAGCGCGATGGAGGGTCACATGCACATTCCGCACCGTCTTCTTTGCCCGACCGCCGCTCAGCAGCTGAGCGTAGAGCTGCTGAACCTGCTGTGGCTGAAGACGGGCGAGCGGGATGCGTCCCAGCGTTGGTTTCACGTGGTCGCGGACGATCTGCGAGTAGCTGACGAACGTGCGCGGGCGCAGCGATGACCGCGTGCCCTCGAGCCGGGAGTCGAGGAAGGTCGCGACAGTCTCCTTCGCCGGTGCGCGACGGGCGCCAGCGTCGCGTGCTGAGAGTGCGTCGCGCAACTTCCTCGCAGTCTCAGCTTTTCGTGCGCCCGAAGATCGAGTGTCGTTTCCAGACGCCATCGACCTCTGCTGTGTAGCGCGCTTCCCACCGACCATCGGCTCTCTTCTTGCCTTTGGCAACCAGATCTAGCGCGCGGCAACCCGATTTCGGCTAAACGGGCTCGTTAAGACGCCGCGCAGCACGCGTGGGATCGCCTTGAAGCGCTAGCGGAAGCCAGCCAAAGGTGGGCACGTGGGCCCGTTTGGTCGAAAGTGGTTTGACGCGCGTGAAAGCTAAAGCGGGCTCAGCCTCCAGCGTTCGCCAGTCGGTACGCGCAACGGCGACTGCTTCCAGTACGGCGCGCAACAGCGCGTAGAGCAGAGATCCGGCCACCCCGCCCTTGATCCTGTCCGGCCGAGCTCACGCCCTGCATGCGACCGTCCGAGGCAGCAGTGATCCGCGCGATGTACTTTTTGAACCTCACACGAGCTTTCGAACCGCACACGGGCAACAACTTCGCCGGCCCCAAGTCACCCACCGTCAAGAGCGATGAGTGGTGAACGTCACTTTAGCGACTCCGAATTCGATCCTTGTAATTTGCGGGAAGGAACTACGGATGAACCGATTCTCCAACGTGAAGTACTTGATGTCGCCAGCGACGTTTCCCAGATCTAGGGTGAAGTAGCCCGTCGGTCCGGTAAGAGGCTCCCCCTCGTCCTGGGTCGCTATCGTCGACTTCGCGGCCACGACCTCGCCAGAAACACCGATAGCGGTCAACGTGTATTCCGCGGTGCCTTGTTCCGCTGGTGCCAACTCTACTGACACCCGGCTCGACCAAGGCGTGAACCTGCCCGCTACGGGGCCGATCAGAGCCGGACGTCCCTGGATAAAGCCAACGAAATCGCCTTGGGTAAAGGAAAGGCCGTTCTGTTTGAAGAAATCAGTCGAAAAGAGGCCCTGAGGAGCGGTCGAGAAGTCCGCAGATACCTCATGAATCTCGGCGGCTGCAGCGGGGAGGGCAGAGCTTGCGAGAACCGCCAGGATAGTGGACGTAACTAGAACGATGCGTGCCATACAGACTTTCTCTCCCAATCCGTAACGGGCCGCGGTCCGATAGCCGACCTTCGGAGCCTCTGTCGTTCGCCTTCACTGAAGTCTAGCTCGAGACGGTTGGGGGGTCCTTTGGCTTCATGCCGCTGTCGTTGGCCGACGGTGAGCCTCGAACTCGGACGGCGTCAGCCATACCTAGCGACGTATGGCGGCGTTGCCGATCGTGGAAGATCTCGAGGTAGTCGAAGAAGCGTCTTCCGCCCAGGCCAGCCAAAGGTGTGCCACGTGAATCCGTTTGGCCGAAATCGGGATGAGCGGCTAAAGCTGCAGAGCGCCAGGAACTATTCATTCAGAGAAGTCAAGGCTCATGTTCAGCTTTCCGCCGGCGCCAGGACTATGCCGGGTTTCACGGAGGTAGGGAGTCGTGTGGTCGGAATAGTGCTCGCCGCATTGTACTGGCCATGGTGCTCAGTGCAATTGATGCCACGGCCGCGCATTCAATCACCCAACCAGTCCGTTAGAGTCTGTGAAGCTCGATGCCCGGGATGCGACGCTGGATCGCTGCGGTTGCGGCACTTGCCCTCGGCGTGGGCTCGGTCGTGGCGGCCGTGCTCGAGGTCCGTGATCACACGGTCTCTCATCGCGTGCTTCTGTCCCCGACGTTGCCCACGACTACCCTCGTTTCGCCCGCGCCCAGTGCGACACGTCAGACAAGCCAAAGCGTGACGACGCCGAAGAGGGCGACCGTCTATTCCTACTACTACCTCTGGTGGACAAATCAGCACTGGCATGACAAGTTAGGTACCGCTTATCCGTACGGCACGGTGCCCATACCCGGAACCACTGACGCGCAAGGCTGCAACCCCAAGGTGTTCTACTCCGCCGCCCAGATCGTCGATGTGCCTAGCGAAGGTCTGTATGACCAGGCGCAGAGCTCGACGTTCACGCGGCACATCGGTCTTGCAGCAGGTGCAGGTCTCAAAGGCTTTCTTGCCTCGTGGCAAGGGACCGGCTCAGCGTCTCAAGGGCCGCAATCGAGCGGCTACAACTCGAGACTTAACCTCCTGGTTTCGGCCGTCGACTCATACAACCGCTCCCACGGCACGACTTTTGGTCTTGGTCTTGCGTACGAGGCTTTCGGAGACTACAACCGGCCCGCGGCGGACGTCATCGCCGACCTCAGATACTTTTACAGAGAGTACGGCTCGGATCCAGCGTTCCGGAACAGCTATAGCTCGAAGCCCATCGTCATGTGGCTCGATTCGCGCAAGTTTTCCGGTCAGACGATCCAGGCAGTATCAGCCGCCCTTAAACGCTACGTCTACCTGCTCGGCGATGAGACGGCGAAGTCGTGGCTGATTGATGGTCGCAACTTCGACGGCACGGGTTACTACTGGTCGTCACAGGACCCGTGGAACAACCCGCGCTCGGGATCAGCCGTGGCGCAGCTCGCTGCGGAGGTACACGCAGCGGGCAAGAAATGGTTCGCTCCCTTCGTCGCTGGCTACAACAAGCAGCTGCTCGGTGATGTTTGCGTCCAACGGCGCGGATTGTTAACTCTGCAGCAGCTCTGGCGCATCAACGGTGCGAGCCATCCAGACGGCTGGTTTGCCATCAGTTGGAATGAGTTCGTCGAAAATACTTACCTCGAACCGAGCAAACGCTTTGGTGCCACCTACCTGAACGCGGTGAGCGCGCTGATCAAAGCCGGTTAATCGTTTGTTCCGGACCTGACGCAGAACGCAAAGCCGGGCGGTGCCGACGACGGCAGCGTCGACGACGAGCGCTCAGCGGGGCGCCCGCGATGACCGGATTGCCGTAAGCGCATCCCCCATTGGGGTGTGAGCGGCGGTGCCGCCAGCCCCAGGATCCAACCCACCTCCTGTCTCAGCGTCAGGCTCGGGTATCCGTTTCATCCGAGGTTCGTATCGAGAAAGCGGATACACCATGAAAGCGTCTCGGGGGATCCGGGCTGAAGGCGCCACGAATCCAAGATCGGCGGCGCGCTGGAAGCCAAAGCGCGGAGTAGTAGGTGGGGCGCCCTTCGAGGAAAACAAGTGGCTCGCCGCGCTAAAGCAGCCACAGCGTCGCTGTGATCATCTCGCCACCGATTCCAAGGCCTTGCAGTCCAGGGCGAACGCCGATGGGGCTGAGGACGAGCACGTCATCCAACCGATGTGGGGCGTCAAGCATTGCGTGCGTATAGAGCACATGCCCGACGATTTCACCACCACGGTCGGCGACAAATGACAGATCTGCATCCCAAGCCCATGATTTGTGCAGTGCATCGAGGAGGTGTCCGATGCGGCCGCTGCCGCCGAAGGCATCAACGGACAGCTCGCGCATGGCGTCGAATTCGTCGACCTCCATCGTTCGCACCCGCACAGGCAGATTCGTAGCCGAACCACGCTACCACGTCCGATTTGGGGGCAACCCCGGCGAGGCGAGGCGAGGCGCTTCCATTCTCCCCTGGGCTCGTTAGGTATCAAAAGCCAGAAACCCGGTCGACGCCAACTTGCGACTGTGCCTGCAACTGGTAGAGGGCCGGGCTTCGACCACGAGGGGTCACCGTAGAAACTTCAGGATTTCAAGTGCGATGGCGTGTGGCTGCTCAAAAACAAGTTCGTGGCTCGCTGCGAGATTGATCGCCCGAACGTTTCTTTGTCGCCCAGCCAATTGCGCAAGGTCGCGTTCGATTCCCGTGCGGCAGGCAGCCATCAGCTCCTTGCTCCATTCGGGTCCCGCCCCAAACTCGGCCGCCGTTCCGTTGATGATCAGGACCGGGCATCGGACCCGCGAATAGAGGTCGATCATGTCAAGGGCGTCGGCGTTCGCAAGGATTTCATTTCCGAGTCCGCCCACCTCCGGCCTGATGCGCATGTGGCGGGCTTCCCTGACGAGACCGCGCTGAGCCGCCTCGACGAGGACAGCATCGGCTATTCCAATGCGTGTCGCCAGCGCTCGCTGCTGGATAAGGAGTGCATCGACCTGCGCTGGCTTGAGCGGCCCCGCGAGAGCGTTCAGGGATTGCTGAATCACCGCATCAAGTTGCTCCTGGCGCTGTTTGGCGTCTGTCGGGTCGAGTCCAACGTACTGATCGAGACGCTTCCTCCCATGGCCGTCCAGGTTGACGACTCCGGGACATTCCGGATGGCTCTCGCCCCACATCACCGCAAGCATCCCGCCGAGCGAGTGACCGGCAATCGCAGGGTTAGTAAGTTGCAAGTGATCGGCGACAGCTGCGATGTCGGCCAAAGCGTTGTCCCATGACCACGCGCCATCGTCTGAATGGCCATGACATCGCAGGTCGAATGCGACTATATGGTGCTCAAGACTGAGCAGCGGAGCGATGAGCTGCCAGTCACTCAGGGAGCGGCCGAGGCCATACAAAGGATGATCGCGCGGCCCGAGGCGCCGAAGTCGCGGACGGCGAGCCGCACCCCGCTGGAGTCCACGACAAGGTCCATCGGGCCATCAGGCAAGGTGCCGGCGACGGTACCACCTCCCGGTTGCTGGACCGTTACGCGAGCCGATAACTGAATTCAACCAGGTGCTTGGTACTAGGGACGACAAACCCCGTCTCCCGCTCCACCTTCTCTTGTGCTACAAATAGCACATGGCAACGGTAGGTGTTCGTGAGCTCCGTCAGCGTGCCAGCGAATTGCTGCGCCGCGTCGAGGCCGGTGAAACCATCGAGGTCACAGATCGCGGGCGGCCGGTCGCCGTGCTTGCCCCGCTGCCCGAAGCTGGGCCGTTAGAGCAGCTCCGAGCTGCTGGCGAGGTGATGCCTGCCACCGGGAGCCTCACCGACCTCCCCGAGCCCTTGCCGGTGCCGGCCGGAAAGGAATCACCTTCGGTGATACTGGCACGGCTGCGTCGCAATGAACGCTGAGCGCGCGACCTATCTAGACTCGTCCGCGATCGTGAAGCTCGCGGTCGCGGAGAAAGAGTCACCCGCTCTCCGGCGTTACCTGCGACGCCGAAGGGCACCGGTCGTCGTGAGCGCACTCGCGAGGACGGAGGTCGCACGAGCGCTATTACCGCTGGGTCCAGCGACGGTGCAAAGGGGCCATGACGTGCTAAGCCGCGTCGAGCTGATCCGAGTCACCGACCGGATCCTCATGGATGCCGGGTCACTGCTGCCTGCCCGACTTCGCTCGCTGGATGCGATTCACATCGCGACGATGCGCCAGCTTGGTGGCAGTCTTCGCCGGGTGGTGACGTACGACAGCCGAATGGCGGAGGCAGCTTCGGCGATGGGGATGACCACAGACGCGCCCAACTGATTAGCCGCCGCGTGCCTCCGACTCCCTTGCGTCAGCGGTAAACGTCATCGACAGACTCCGAGAGCGTCGGCGGTGCACCTTTGATGACGCCGATGAAGGGTAGAATGTGGTCGGCGTGGTCTGAGCCGTCAAGTAACGCCTCCACCGCCTCAACGACTAGTGCGCTCTGGGAGATGCCCCTCTTTCGTGCCAGCCGCCGGATCTTCTTGTCGAGCGCAGCGGGAACGAGGATCTGTTTGCGCACCAACATCAGGTCGACTCTAGGTCAATCCCGAAGCCGACAAACGAATTCGACGCAGTGTTTGGTACCTGGGACGACAAACCCCGTCTCCCGCTCCAGGCTTGGATTCGCTACCGGACCAGACGAAGGCGGAGCCGAGCTGTGTTCGGCCGGCTGAGCCCTGCAGTTAGGTGGTGACGCGCCCGGCCTTCGGTCGCCGGTTACCGGTCAAGCGGATTCCCCAGCGGAGGCCTTCTGACGAAAGGCCACCAATGCCGCAATGACCCCAAGGGCGCCGAGGAAAACATCCGTGGTCCACGCCACGGTCTCACCGCGTTGCTGGAATGTCAACCACGCATAGATCACAAGCCACGCGACGCCGACAACGATGGACCAGGTCGCAATGCCGGCAATTGGACGCCAGATCAGGAGAACGCCGATGATTGCAGCCGCGACCCCGGCGATGATGGTGACGACCCACTGCACCTGGTCGGTCCGAAAGACGATAGTGAGGACCACGCTCATCAGTGCGGCGGCGAGCCAGAGCACCCCGGCCCATTTCGAGCGACTCATCATGCCTCCTTGCGCTTTAAGCCGCCCGCTACTACCGGAACCCTACCAGCCGCTGGCCGGTCCTCCTCGCCCGATCATAGAGTGCTCCCGCCAAAAGTCGCCTTCGATGAATTGTGAGCGGGTGACTTCTGTGAAAGAGTCTCACTACCTTGTCGGGAAGGCGGTCGCAAGAATGTGGCTGAGAGTCTCAACGTCTTCTGAGTTGAGAAGTCGAAATTGGGTCACCAACTCCTTGATCGACCGAAGTCCCGCCAACCGAACACCGCGATACGATCGAGAAGCCCGCAGCGACCATTCGGCGTCCACGAAACAAAGGACCGGCTGAACAGGTACCGCGACAAATCGCGCTCCCGTGGAGACGAGAACCCGTTGCACTGCTTCGACCTGCCACGTCATGTTGTCCGCAAGGTGAGAACGGTCGCGCCCCCCAACGTAGAGCCGCTCATCTCGTTGGAACCATCCACCGCGATCCTTTATCGAAATAAGCCCGCGATAGAGCTTTGCGTCGATCACGAACACGCCTGCCGGCGCAATTACGATCTGGTCGATATTGCCGGGCGTGTGTGGAACGCGACGATCACTGAGCACACGCACGCCCTCGACTCCCCGTAGTGCCTCTGCGACTTTGGCTTCGCCAATTGACCCACGCTTCCATGCGTTCGTAGACGGCGCGTCGCCGCCGATTGCGAGAGCAAGTCCACCCAGTGTGTTGCCAAGGCTCCTCCTTACTCGCTCTTCACGAATCGCCTTTCGACGCTCGTATTCGCGATTGGTTGACGCGCCGGCAATTCCTTCGTCAAGGGGTCGGGGTTTCCGGTTTACCGATTCGGTGGCGCATTCCACGCATCGGACGGTGACAGTCGGTTGGTGATACATGGCAAACGTGCCCTTTTTGAGTTCGGCGCCACACAGGATGCAGGTGCCGGTGTAACGGAGCCTGACGCGTCTGAGGAGGCCATCTGAATTGGACTGCGGGGCCGGTTTCGAGCCCTCCTTCGCCGGGAAAGTGCGCCATTGTGCGCCATCCCACCACCAGCGCTTGTCGGGAGAAACCTGGCGCCAGGCTGTCGAGTCCCACCACCAGTTTCCGTCCGGTGAAAGCTGTGGAGAGGAAGTCAATTGAGTAAGAACCCGGCCTGCAAAAACATCGGCAGCAACTGTAGCTGCGGCCCGGTGATATTCGACAAGAAATGGCCGCAAACAGTAACGACGAACGAAAGTTCAGGCCCTCGTTGGAAGAATTAGCCTCGCTGTAGTTCCTCGACCGTCAGAGGCGATCGACAACTCTCCCGAATGCGCAATGGCGATGTCGCGGGCGATTGCCAGACCCAGCCCGCTGCCAGTTGAGTTGCGGCCTTTCGCGAAGCGCTCGAAAACATGCGGTAGGAGGTCCGGCGGGATTCCTTCACCCGTGTCAGTTACCGAGAGCCCGGATGAGTCGACGGTGGCTTTGACGGAGCCGCCAGAGGGTGTGTGCCGGATCGCGTTCGAAAGCAGGTTTCCGATCACCTGGCGCATCCGGGATGGATCGACGTCCATGGGGGGCAGGTTCTGGGCGATCTGGGTCGTGAGAGAGATGCCAGCCGATTCCGCCTGTGGGCCGAACGATTCCACAGTGTCTCGGACAAGCGCGCCAAGATCGGTGGGTTCCTTGTGCAGGACCAGGTTGCCGGCGTCGGTGTCGACCAGCGTTTTCAGGTCTTCGACGAGGCGGTCGAGAGTTTGTGTGGCGTCCAGGATGGGGGCCAGATGTGCTTCGTCGGCCGGGTAGACGCCGTCCGCGATTGCTTCGGCCTGACCACGGATGACTGACAGAGGCGTGCGCAGCTCGTGGGTTACATCGGCCATGAAGTTCCGGCGCTGTTCGTCGATCGTCTTCAAGCGGGCGGACATCGAATTAAACGCTCGCGCGACCGAGCGGATGTCCGACGAGCCCCATTCAGGGACTTGCGCCGAGTAGTCGCCCGACTCAATCCGGCGAGCTGCCTCGATCAGATTGTTCATCGGGCGCGTCATGCGTCGGAGTCCGCCTGATACGCCGATGATGACCAGGACGATCACAAACACGATTGGGAGGGCGAAGAACGGATGAAATCCCCCGCCACCCCGCCCGAAAATCGCGCCGGCCAGTACGCCAGAGATCAGCGCGACGAGTAGCGCGGTCACGAAAAAGCAGCCGACCCACCTCACGAACTGCGGCGGGCCGTAACGCCGGCGTGGCGGGAAGGGTTCGCCTTCCGGCCACCACGGCGGGCGGCGACCAGGCGGTTGGCCCCACCTTTGATTCATCGCGTGGAGGGTTCGGCGAACCGATAGCCAACCCCAAATACGGTCTCGATGTGCTGCGCGCCGATCTTCTTACGGATGTTCTTGATGTGCGCGTCGATCGCGCGCTCATATGACTCGAAGGCGACGCCCCGTACGGCGTCTAGCAACTGTGCTCGCGTGAATACGCGGCCTGGCTGGCGGGCCATCGCGGCCACAATCTGGAATTCGCTCTTCGTCAGGTCGATGCGGCGGCCGCCGAAGCGGGCTTCGAAACGCGGCACGTCCAGCTCGACGTCGGAGCCGACGCGGATGAGATCACTGGGCGCTGAAGCGGCTTCGGCGCGGCGCAGCACGGCTCGCACTCGGGCCACCAGCTCCTTGGGGCTGAATGGCTTCGTGAGGTAGTCGTCGGCTCCGAGCTCTAAGCCGACGATCCGGTCCGACTCCTCGGTCCGCGCGGTCAGCATGATGATCGGCACCTCGCCCTCGCGCCGCAGCGAGCGCGCGACGTCGAGGCCGTCAAGACCGGGCAGGCCGAGGTCCAGGACGACGAGGTCGGGTCGGCCGGTGCGTGCAGTGCGCAGCGCGGCCGGTCCATCAGACGCGGTGAGCACGGTGAACCCACCGTGCTCGAGATAGTCGCGGACGAGCTGCACGATCCGCGGCTCGTCATCAACGACAAGGATGGTCGCCACGGCGACCATCCTAGGTTCGGACACCGCTCCTAGACGGAGCGCGTGTCAGGGGGAGGGGGTGTTGGTGTCGTGCCTGACGATGGTGGCTGCTCGCCGTGCTGGCGCTTGTGCCACTCCTGGGCTCGCTCCTCGAACGAGCCGTACCCGCCGCGGCCCATGCCCTTGCCGTAGCCCCATCCGCCGCCGCGCCACATCCGGCCGAAGAAGGCCAGGCGGAGGAGGAAGAAGATGCCGAACAGGATCAACAGGAACCAGAGGATTCCAAAGCCGGCGAAGAACGGGTGGAAGCCGTAGCCGTACCCGTAATACGGACCTGGGGCGGTCGCCGTGCCGGCGGGCAGGTGCGTGTTGACACCGTCCGACCAACCCACGTTGTAGGCGATCACGCCCACGATGACGAGCACGATCACCGTGACCAGTGCTCCGATCAAACCGAATCCGCGTCTCATTTGCGACTCATCTCCTTGCATGTGAATGAGGTTTGCGACGCCTCTCATCTTTCCCACGACTTGTGAGGGAGTTGTGAATGAGTTGCGTGGGTGACGTGGAAATTGGCCGTCCCTTCGGGCCACCTTTCCATGAATGACGAGGAGTTAGAGCTAGTTTTCTAAAACCCGCCTTCCAGCTCGACCAGGTCGGCGCTTCGCATCCATAGGGCCGCCTGCGCGGTTTCGTCCAGCGACGACTTCGGTGGGTCGATTCGTCGCGAGCCCTTGAAGAACCAGCCCGAGGTGCCGGCGTGGGCTGGGGAGAGGGCGAGGTCGGCCAGGTCATTGGCGGCGCGTTCGGGGCCGCGCGAGACGAGTCGCGTGGCGAAGCGGATCACGCCTGCGGCCTCGCGCATCAGGTCCGAGCGCACCAGGCCCGGATGAAACGCGTTCGCGCGCACGTCCCAGCGCTTGCTGCGGCGGGCCAGCTCGAACGTGAACATCAGGTTCGCGGCTTTGGTCGCGCCGAACGAGTGAAAGCCGTTGAACCGATCCCGATCGAGCAGCCGGTCGATGTTGACCTGCGTCGTCGACGGCGCGGTGACGGTGATCACGCGGCCGCCGCTGGCCAGACGGTCGCGCAGCAGGTTGGTCAAAAGAAACGGCCCTAGATGGTTCGTGGCGAGCATCAGCTCGAACCCGTCCACGGACTTCTGGTACCGCGACGTGAAGACAGACGCGATGTTCAGTAGCGCGTCGATGTGGCCGGCGGTCCGGTTCAGCTCCCGCGCAGCGGCACGTACCGAGGCAATCGAGGACAGATCAAGCACCGGCCGTGACAGCCCGATGACCTGTGCTCGGCGCTTCTGCAGCGCCGCAACGGTTGCGGCGCCGATTGCTCCCGTCGCTCCCGTGACGACAACCGTTGCCATGATCTAAGCGTGCTGATCGTAAGCGCGCACGACGGCTACCCACGCCATCTCAACTCGGGCGCCGACTTCATCGAGGTCGACGTCCGACGGACTGAAGAAGGCGTGGTGGTCATCGCGCACGACGTGCTCCGGCCGGACCGCAACTACGTGAGTTTGGACAAGGTGCTGGAGGCGGCTTGCGGAAAAATCGGCATCCAGATCGACCTGAAGGAGAGCGGCTACGAGGCAGAGCTGATCAATCACGCGCTCAAGAAATGCGCACCAAACAAGGTCGTCGTCACCACGCCGGACTACGAATCGATCCGCCGGATCAAAGCTCAGTTTCCGGAAATCCTCGCCGGCCTGACCCGCCGGCACGTCGAGCAGACCGACGCCGACTTCCTCTGCCTCGATCAGCAGTACGTGACCAACGAGGCGCTCAGCTTCTGCGAGCAGAACAACATCGATGTGTGGGTCTGGACCGTCGACGACAGGAGCCTCATGCGACGCCTGGTCGCCAGCGGCCGAATCCAGGGCCTCATCACCAACCGTCCCGACCGGGCCCTCAAGCTCAGGTCGGCCAGATCGTGAGGTCCTGCTGGCAGCAGAACGTGCCGAGGTCGGGCGTCCAGTGGAGGATGAACGGCGGCGTCGCGTTGCTGACCCGGAAGCAGATGTTGATCGGGCCGAAGACCTTGCCACCGCTGAACTCGTGACGCGCGAACGTGTTGCACCCGGTGACGCCGGTGATGGGGATCGACGTCCGGCGCCCGGCGTCGATCAGCTGCAGGTCGTCGGGCGACGCGTAGGTGGCGACGCTCGAGTTCTGGAACTTGACGGTCATCCGGACGATGTCGTTCTGGACGCGGACGTTGGAGATCCACAGCGTGTAGCCGCTGAGGTTGACGCATGGGCCGGGCGAGCAGTTGTCGGGGTTCAGGTTGCTGTTCGGCGTCGTCGCCAGCGGGGCTTTCAGTGCCGTATAGGCCGCGCCGGCCACCAGCGCGGCCAGCATCAGGCCGGCGGCGATTCCCAGGGCGGTGAGGACACGGCGGGCCATGTGGTTGGTTAACGCAGATTATTGACCGGAGGTATCGCGATTGGGCCCTGCGCGGGCCCCATACATGCCTTATGCCGGGACGAGCTCTCCGTCTCTGGCGCCCATCCGCTCGTCGGTCAGGACCTGGCCGTCCTTCAGCCGGATCTGCCTCCGCGCCGCGCCGGCGATGTCGGTGTCGTGGGTGACGAGCACGATCGTCACCTGGTCCTCGGTGTTGAGGCGCTTCAGGAGCTCGACCAGCTGCGCGGCAGTCTCAGTGTCGACCGCCCCCGTAGGCTCGTCAAGCAGGATCAAAGACGGCCGGTTGACCATCGAGCGCGCGATCGCGACCCGCTGCATCTGGCCGCCGGAGAGCTCGGTCGGCCGGTGCTTGATCCGGTCGGTCAGCCCGACCCGCTCGATCAGTTCGACCGCCCGCTGCTTCCCGTCCTTGCCATTTTTGACGTAGCGCAGCGGCAGCATGACGTTCTCGAGCACGTTCAGGCCGGAAAGCAGGTTGTACTCCTGGAACACGAATCCGACCTTCAGCGCCCGCATGTGGGCGCGGTCGCGGTCGCCGAGCTTCGCGGTGTCGACGTCGTCGATGAACAGGCTGCCCGCGGTCGGCTTGAGCAGCAGCCCGAGCAGGTCGAGCATCGTCGTCTTGCCGCTGCCCGAGCGCCCGACCACTGCGATGAACTCGCCCTTGTCGATGTCGAGCGTCACCCCGTCGACCGCCTTGATGACCTCCGATCCCCGCTTGTAATACTTGGTCAGCTCGACCAGCCGAACGTTCGCCATCTACTCCATCCTCAGCGCGATCACCGGGTCGAGCCGCGCGGCGCGCCACGCGGGCAGCACGCCTGCAACTGCGCCGAGCGCGGTCGCGAAGCCGATGGCGAAGATCGTGAGGGCGGGTGTGATGAGGAACAGGGACGAACCGTCAGCCGGCGCGAAGAACGTGTTGCGCAGCACAACGACACCCACCCCAAGCCCATAGCCCACAACGCCTCCGATGAGGCCGATGAGCGTCGCCTCGATGAGGAACTCGCCCATGATGTTGCGCGTCGTCGCGCCAACGGCCTTCTTGAGGCCGATCTCCCGCACGCGCTCGGCGACCGACATGAACATGGTGTTGACGACCGAGAGCCCGCCGATGATCAGCGCCAGCAGCGCGGCCGCGGTGGTGATGGCGGTGAAGATCGCCCCGCCGGACTTGAAGCCGTTCACCAGGTCGCTCGGTTTGGTCGCCTTCACGCCGGTGACCTGCGAGTTGATCTGGTCGGCGATTTTGTCCAGCGCGGACAGCGAGGTGCCCGGCTTGCCATAGACCGAGATGCCCTCGGTGATCTGGGTCACGTCGAACGAGCTCTGCAGCGCGACTGGCAGGCTATCCCTCAATAGCGTCTGGCCGTCGGCGAGGTTGATGTAGGCGAAGGTGTCGGGTGCGGTCTTCGTCTCGTTGAGGATGCCGACCACGGTGAACGTGTGGTTGACGAAGTCGGGCTTCGCGTCGGCCGGCTTCACCGGCAGATCGATCGCGTCGCCGACCTTCTTGTTGAACTCCTTGGCGATCGTGGAGCCGAGCGCCACTTCGCCGCGCGAGCTCGCGGTCGCACCGCGACCCTGCGCGTAAGTCAGCTTGAGGGCGCTGTAGTTGTTCTCCTCGGGGTCGCCCGCAACGATGGTGTCCGGGATTCCGAAGCTGACCACGAAGTT
>Ga0137381_10001271_pt1 | contig 16881 bp, 14 predicted proteins | sample SagtaG_16_FD_104808 | JGI IMG/M metagenome (GOLD analysis project Ga0137381, IMG submission 104808) | Vadose zone soil microbial communities from Sagehorn Ranch, Mendocino, California, USA - Sage2_L_115_16 metaG | ecosystem: Environmental > Terrestrial > Soil > Vadose zone | place: USA... | reverse complement strand
CTTCACGTTGTCGAGATGGCTGAGGGCGCTCCACGCACCGGCCAGTGACGCATCGAGCGCGACGGCGCTGCGGAGATCCTGCTCGGCGCTCTTGAGCAAATCGGCCGCCTCGCGCGGATCGGGAACCAGATGCAGCAACCACCGCCAATACCGCAGGCTGCCCCTGAGCTCCAGTGCCCGGGCGTTTTTCGGATTCACTCCCAAGGCCCGTTCCACGTGCCCCAGCCCGGTGTCGATCCGGCGATTCGCCTCAGGCGCATCGCCGGCGAGACGGGACTGCCGGTAGGCGATGAACCCTCGCAACACGGTGGGCTCACCCCAAGCGAGGTCGGCGGCCTCGGCGACGGCCGATAGCGAATCGGCGTGCCCAAACTCGCGCGTGGCGGCGACCATGTCGCTCTTCGCGAGCGAATCAGCAAGCTTGCGCGCGCGCTCGGCCTGTTGCAGCAGCACCCACGCGGTCACATTCTCGGTGCCGCCCTTCTGCTCACGCAGCCGGATTTCCTCGCCCAACCGGCCACGTAACGCGCTCGCGACCTGCTGGGTAAGCGTGTCACGAATCCGCAGCAGGTTTCCTTTTGGCTGCTCAAACGTCTGGCGGTCGATATCGGCACCACTCGAGCCGTCCACCAGCCGGACGGTAACCCGCACACGATCCCCGACCTCCTCAACACTCCCTTCCACCAGGCTGCCGACCTTCAAGGCACGCGCGATGCTGTCGCGCGAAACACTGGCGTGCCGATAGCGGGCCGCCCCGTTCCGAGAGATCACTTCCAGTGGCTTGACCGGTCCCAGCTCGTCGATCAGCGTTTCCGTCAGACCGTCGGCCAGGTACGCGAGCGAGCTGTCGCGGCTAAGGTCGTCGAAGTACAGCACCGCAATGCGCCGCGGATCCAGCCCGCCCGCAGACCCGGCAGCCGGGCGGGCGCTGCGCGACCAAACCGAGCGGCTGCCCCACGCCGCGGCCACCATCACGGCTCCGACAACGCCTAGTGTCACTCCCGACCGCATCCCGAGCCAGCGCCGCGGCGCGGGGACCGGCCGCGTCATCCGGCGCATCGGTCCGGTGGCGGCTGACGGTTTCTGCAACGCTTCGGCAAATAGCGCCGTTGTTGGGAACCGATCGGCCGGCGTCTTGGCCAGGGCACGCAGGATCGCGTCCTCGACCGCATCCGGGATCGTCGTCCGCACGATCGACGGGGGCGACACCATGTCGAGCGAGTGGCGTGCCATGATCGCCTGCGCCGTTGGCCCGGAGAAGGGGGGCGCCCCGACGAGCATCTCGTACGTCACGCACGCCAGGCTGTACTGGTCGCTGCGACCGTCGATCTCGCTGCTCCCCGTCGCTTGCTCCGGACTCATATAAATCGGGGTCCCGACGACCGTGCCGGTCTGCGTGAGGTGCCGTTCTTCTCCCGCCACGCTGATCGCACGCGCGATCCCAAAGTCCGCGACTATCGCGGTGCCGTCCTCCAGCAGGATGTTCTCGGGCTTGATGTCGCGGTGCACGACGCCGTGGCTGTGCGCATAGGCGAGCGCGCTCGCCACTTCGGTCGTGATCCGCACAGCCTCGTCAACCGAGAGCTGCTTTTCCCGCTCCAGCCGGTCGCGCAGCGACTCCCCCTCGACGTAAGGCATGACGTAATAGAGGAGGCGGTTGACGGTACCGGAGTCGTACAGCGGCAGGATATGAGGGTGCTGCAGCCGGGCGGCGATCGCAATCTCGCGGAGGAAGCGATCGCTTCCGAGCGCGGCCGCCAGCTCGGAGTGCAGGACTTTGATCGCTACTGGCCGATGGTGTTTCCGGTCCTCGGCGAGGAAGACCGTAGCCATGCCGCCCCGGCCAAGCTCCCGCTGGACGGCGTAGTGCTCGATGAGCGCGTCACGCAGAGTTTCGAGAAGATCAGCCACTAGGGCCGCCGCACGTTTGGCGAAGTCGCAGCCTAGCATAGCGTGCGGTACACCCCCTCGCTAGGTGGCCGCCCAGCGCCCTGCGCTCTTGTCCCGCGCGGCCAAACCCCTACTAATAGAAGCTTGTATGAGTCAGCCAGTCTCGGCTCCGCCCGAGCACCCGCGCCGCTCGCCCAGCATCACGCGGGTGTTCACGGTGGCGTTTCTCGCGATCGCCGTGGCCGTGCTCGCGGACCGCTACGTCACGTGGCAAAGCGCGCGCCGCACCCAGGCCGACATGGTCGACCTGACCCATCGCCTGGAACAGCTCGAGCGGCTGCATCCGTCGCTCGGTCTCGAGACGCAGCTCCAACAGCTGCGCGAGCTCGCCGCCGATGTGGGCGACGACGCCATCCAAACCGCGATCCAGACGACGGTCATCCTGACGATCGTGCTCGTCGCGCTCGCCGTCGGCTTGTGGTACAACCGGCGCCGGCTGGCGGGGCCGTTCGCGCGCATCGTGCTGGCGCTGGAGCGGGTCGCGACCGGAAGCCACGCCGCGCGGTTGGACGAGAGTCAACCCGAGGAGTTCGGGATGATCGCGCGCAGCGTGAATCAAATGGCGGCCTCGCTGGCGTGGCGCGAGCGGATGCAGGACCATATCGCGCGGCTCCTCACCGCACTCAATGCGCCGGCCGGCAGTGGGGGTGGCGGTGGCGGGGGTGGGGGCGCCGCGGCGGGGGGGTTCGGTCCGACCCTGGAGGTGCTCGCGGCGGCCACCGGTGCGGCGGGGCTCGCTTTGTACCAGCCGAACTACGATACCAATGAATGGGCGGCGACCGCCGTGCGGCGCGCGACGGCGCACACGCTGTCGCGCGACGTGGTGCGGCAGCTCGTGGGCGAGGCCGGGGCGTTGATTCATTATGCCAGCGCGGCCGCGGACCCGGTGCTCGCGCAGCTGCGCCTGGTCGCCGGCGACGCCGCGCGCGACGGCAGCGCCGTGGCCCTGGTGCCGCTGCGCTCCCGCGACCGCCTCGTGGGGCTGCTCGTCGTACTGCTCGCGGGCGATCTCGCAGCCGACGCCCGTACAGTGCTCGAGCACGCCGCGCCCAACCTGGCGATCGCGTGCGAGCGCGAATCGGCGCACCAGCACACGCGGCGGCTGGCGGTCGAGGTGCGCCACGCCGCGCAGCGCCTCGAGTCACAGAACGCGGTGCTCGAGGAGCAGCATCGCGAGCTCTCCCGGCTCAATGCGGAGCTGGATCAGGCGGGCAAGCTCAAGGACCAGTTCCTCGCCAACGTCTCGCACGAGCTCCGGACGCCGTTGAACAGCGTGATCGGATTCAGCGAGCTGCTCTTGACCGGTCAGGTCGAGGGCGCCCCGCTGAGCGACACGCAGCGCGATTACCTCGAGACCATCTCGCGCAACGGCCGGCACCTGCTGCAGCTCATCAACGAGCTGCTCGACCTGTCGAAGATCGCCGCCGGCCGCATGGATCTCCACCTCGAGCCGGTGCCGCTCGACGCGCTGTTCCGCGAGGCGGTGGACAGCGTGCGCGCGCAGCTCGAGGCGCGGCGCCACCGACTCGCCCTCGAGCCGGCGGCGCAGTCCGTGAGCGTCACGGCAGATCGGGGCCGCGTGCTCCAGATCCTGCTCAACCTGCTCTCGAACGCGATCAAGTTCACGTCCGACGGCGGCCTCGTGACACTGGCCGCCCGGGTCGAGGGCGGTGGACGCCACGTCCGGGTGACCGTGACCGACACCGGGATCGGCATCGCGCCGCAGGACCAGGCGAGGCTGTTTCAAGAATTCGTGCAGCTCGACGCGGCGCCGAGCCGTCGCTACGAAGGCACAGGGCTCGGGCTCGCGCTCTCCAAGCGGCTCGTCGAGCTGCACGGCGGCGCCATCGGTGTGGAGAGCGCGCTCGGCAAGGGTAGTACGTTCTGGTTCACGCTGCCCCGGGCCGATCCGGGAGGAGCCTGATGGCGACCATCGTGGTGGTGGAGGATCAGCCCGACAATCTGAAGCTGATCACGGCGCTGCTGACGCTGAAGGGGCACCGGGTGGTGGGGCTGCACACGGGAGAGCTGCTCGTCGCGACGCTGCTCGCGGAGCGGCCCGCTCCCGCTCTCGTGCTGCTCGATATCCAGCTGCCCGGCCGGGACGGGTTCGGGGTGCTCGCCGACGTGAAAAAGACCGAGGGCGACCACGCCTGGAAAGTGGTCGCCCTCACCGCGCATGCCATGCCGGGCGACCGCGAGCGGGCGCTCGGTGCCGGCTTCGACGGCTACATCACGAAACCGATCGACGTCCGCACGTTCAGCGCGGAAGTCGCACGCTACCTCAGCTCGGCCGGGTCGTCTTCCGCAGATTGATGGCACCGTTCACGGTCGTGATGCGCACCTTGCGCCCGCCGGCGCCGAGCGTGCCCTGGAGGTGCTTGCCGAGCTTCCCGGTCACGATCAGCGGATAATCGGTCTCGATCCCGCCGTTCACCGTGCTCGCTTCCACCTCTGCGTCGAGCCGCACTGGGAGCTCGGCCGTGGCCGCGCCGTTCACGGTGAACAGCGCTACCTCCCCCGTGTCGCCGAAGGCGCGCATCCGCGCGCGCACGCTGCCGTTCACCGACGTAGCGCGCACCGGCCCGGCCGACGTTTCCGCGTCGACCTCGCCGTTGACGGTGGCGACCACGAGCGGCGCCGTCGCGTTCGCGACGTGTACCGCACCATTCACCGTGCTCGCGCCCAGACGCACGCGTTTGGGCAGGCGAACGGTGAAGTCGACCGCGACGTCGTTGCGGTGGGGCGACGACGGCTTGTAGTCGTCCCCCGGCCCGCAGCGGCCGCCTCCGTGGGCCCACACGGCGCAGATCGCGATCCCGTCGGGGGCCTTTACCGTCTCGATGTGCACGCTGGCGGCGTCGGAGCGGCGGTGCGTCTTCACTGCCACGACTTCGAGCGAATCGCCATTCGCCGCCTCGACTTTCACCGAGCCGACCGTGTTACGGATCCACACCCACTGCTGCGGCGCGATTCTCGCGTGAAAGTTCCAGGTATCCGCGGTGTCGCGGGGTCCGTCGTAGGCGTCCGGGTTGAAGTCGAAGTTGTTCGGTAGATTCTTCAGATCCCTCAGACCTCTCAGGCCGCGCAGGGCGACGGGCAGGTTGTCGGCGAGGCCTTGGCGCGCCCGCCCGATCACGTACCGTATGCACAGGCCGATCGCGATCACGCCGCCAAACAGCACGGCGCCGCGGATGATCTCTCTGCGCCACGTCTGCCAGAACGAGTTCATGCGTGATACCCTCCCCGGACGGGGCCCGCCACCATACTGGCACGTCGTACGGGAATTCGCGAGGTGTGGTTTCGGGGACGGGGGGGAAACAACACGCCCGGGAGGCCTGGGCCCCCCGGGCGGGAATCACGCAACGGCGCGGTTATACGCGGCTGGCCCGGAAACAGCGCGCCGCGGGACGATCGAGCAACAGTCGACGCGCGGTCGTGGCGGTCGCCGGCGCGTCGCCGCGCGCTTCCACGGTGATCGGATCGAGCACGCCGCCGTACCATACGGTGTCGGGCGCGTGGCTGGAACGGTGCGCCGGTGTGGGCCGCACCGCGGCGTCGCGTGGCGCCCCAACCGAAGAGACCGCGACTTGGGCGGCGTACCCCGAGCCGAGGGTGAGCATCATGCCCAGCAACAGCGCGTATGCCTTCATGGTCGAACCTCCCGACGGCCGCTTGCACGGTGAGTGCGGAACGCCTGCCTCGCTCCGATGCGTCCCCGCTACGCCTTCTGCCTGTGTAAGACGTCACAAGCCCCCGAATGGTTGCACCGGCGCGGTCCGCGATGCGTCCGAGCGGTGTCAGGGTCTCGTTGCGACGACCAACCTCAGGCGGTGTGACCGATGACCAGCGGGCGGCGGGAACGTCTGACAGCGGTCGGCGCTGCGATCGCCGGGTGGCTACAGGCCCAAATCGTACGACTCGCGCCAGTCGATATCGAAGCTTGCGCGGCAGCGGTTGCAGCGCATCGCCCCGGGGTGTCCATCGATCGGCTGGCGTTCGCGGCAACTGGGGCACACGGCGTAGCGGTCGCCCCAGCTCGACGGCAGGCGGACGGCGTCCTCCGGGCGCGCCACGACGGTCCAGCGGACCGGTGGGGTCTCGATGATTTGAAGAAACGCGGCGGGGACCTGCAGGGTTTGTCCGCGCACCTCGAGCACGACCTGCAACGGGCCCACCTTCCTGATCCGATACCACGCGCCCCGGCGCAGCCGGACATTCAGGTTCGCCTGTAGTCGAGCCCACTGCATGCCGGGCATAACGGTGACCTCACTCGGTCGAACGACGGATCCCGGTCAACCCGGAACCGCGGGGGAGCGCACCCGAACGGTATGTCGCCTGACCGGATCCGCCGTGCGCTGCGTCACACCCCATCATTATTCCCTGCGACGGGGAGCGTAAGCAAGAGGGTGCGCATCGCGTCGGACGCGAACCGCAGCGACACCATCGCCGGCGCGGCTTCGCCCAGCCCGCTCACCGCCGTCATGGTGACTGCGCCACTGCGTTGCTCCGCCCCGAGCATCTCCACCGGGTTGATAGAACTGACCATGCGCTCGAAATCCCCGAGAGTCGCGCCGGGCCCCGGGTCGCTGATGGCGATCTGGATCAGCGGGTGCGCTCGGGAGCCATCCGCGCGGACCACCTCGCCCGCGACCCGCACCGTTCCTTTCACCGGCGTGTTCCGGATCGCGACGGTGAACAGCTTGTACAACAACCGTCCCAGCTTCTGCTCGTCCACCGCAGCGTGTGGCAAGGTGCCACAGCCGGTGAGCGCTAGGGTGACGTCGCGCCGCCGTGTCAGCGGCGCCAAAAGCACGCGAACGTCGTGGAGCGCTCTGAGGACATCGACGCCATCACTCATGTGCCTCGCGCTCCCCCTGAAAGGCTCACGCTGCAGGCCTGACTGAGCCATGGCTGGGAGGTCGGTACGTTGACGCAACCCACAAGCCCGCTCTCCGACGGCTCAGCGGTCCTGGGGTCCTTCCACGAGGGGCGAGAACATCAGAACGGCCCGAGAAGCCCAGGGCCGTCCGTGACCCCGCCTTCCCGCTGGTGCTGCACTCGAAGATCGGCCAATAATGCCAGGGAGGCAGAGGGGGTCAAGATGTTGCGGCCGCGCCAGCTACGAAAATTACGGCGAAACCGTCAGGTGGTCGTCGGCGTGCGCTTACGGCGCTGCGCCAGCTCCCGTGCGATCTCCGAGAGCCATGCGAGCGGACTGCCGGCTGCGGCATTGAACGCGCGGGCCGAGCGCCACGCGTGGTCGAATGTCTCCACCACGACCTGCTCGGCAGCCATAGGATCGATCAGAATTGCGTACACCTGTGCGTACACCGAGAGCTGGTGGCGAGCGGCGAGCTCCCGCTGAGCCACGGAGTCGCCTGCCGCCATGCGTTCCACGAGCCGTCCATCCGACGCAATGGGATCTCTCATGTGCAGCTCCGGAAAGAGATGCCGCACGGCAAGGGCAGCCCGGGCCGCTTGCAGCTGCACGAAGTGCGCACTTGAAGAGTAATGACTCCCGGAGCGCGTAACCAGTTCAGACCGAAACATCGCCGCCTCCTGGTAAATTGCGGCGCGCCCGCGACGTGTGGGCACGGCGTGCGTGCTCAGCATCACCGCCCAGTCCCGGCGCGCGAGGCCACTATGCGTGCGCAATCTCTGACAAGGGCAAACCGTCGGTGACGGCGGGGCGCAAAGCCAAGGGGTCTCGGGCGGGAGCAGCCGAGACAGCCCAGCTGCCGGAGTTGAGTCGGCCTCAGGCTCGCAGGCGTTTCCCAGAGCCGACCACCGGGGTTTGCCCGCTCAAGTGCATGGAGGAATGCGGGCATGGTGCGTCACGCCGCATCTCGCGGCTTCACGTTGCTCGAGATGCTCTTGGTCATCGTGATCTTCGGCTTCCTGGTCACTCTGGTGGCGCCGAGGATCGATCTCCAGAAGTTCACCGTGGACTCGGCGATGCAAAGTGCGGGCACGACGTTGCTCGTCGCGCAACGCCTCGCGGTGACCCGCCAGCACAACATCATCGTGGCGTTCGACACGGTGGCCGAAGCGCTCCGCATTCTCGACGACGCGAACAACAACGCGAAAGCGGACCCCGGCGAACATCTCCGCGTGGTTCCGCTGAGCGAGCACGTCGTCTTCGGACAGGGCGGCGCACCGCCGCTCGGCGCCTGGGCCGGACCCATCTCCTTCACAAAGACCTTCGGCACATTGCCGGCCGTGACGTTCCACCGCGACGGCAGCGCCAGCGAAGCGGGCGCCGTGTACCTCACCACCGCACGCGCCGCCGCGGGGCCGGGGCATGCCGGAGACTCCCGGGTGATCGAAACTGACCGGGCGACGGCCCGCGTCTCGTGGTATCGGTCCGCGCCGCCGACCTGGAAACGGGGGTTCTGATGCCGACCGCACGCGGCTTCACGCTCATCGAGGTCATGGTGGCGGTGGTGATTCTCTCCGTGGTGCTGCTCGGCACCGCGCAGTTGACCACCGGTATGGTGCATACGGCGGCGACGAGCGGTCGCCAGGACGGCGCCATCGAGCTCGCCCAGGGCCGCCTCGCGCGCATCCTGGCGGATCCCAACTATACCAATCTCGAGAAGGTCTACGTGGCGACCGAGATCGGCTTCCCGGCGCTGCCGGGGTTCAGCCGCCACACCGATATCGTGCACTTCGGCGGCGTGGGCCAGCCCAACGACTACAAGAAGATCACCGTGACGGTGAGCGGCCCCGGGCTGCTCGCGCCCGTCTCTCGCACGGTGACGGTGGCGGCCCCGTGATGCGCGCCGCTCCCCGCCCCGCGGCGGGCTTCACGCTCGTCGAGCTGCTCATCACCCTCGTCGTGTTCAGTGCGGTGATGGCCGGGACGCTCGGTTTCCTGCGCTCGCAGGGTCGTGCGATGTCGCTGGGAAGCGATCGGATGAACGCGGTGCAGAATCTGGAATTCGCGCTCACCACCATGCAGCAGCGGCTGCGCGCGGCGGGCGCCAACCTGCCGGACGCGCAACCGGCCCTCATCTACGCCGGGACGAACGTGGTCGCGTTCAACGCCGACTTCGCGACGAACCTGCCGAACGATCCCTTCGCCGTCTACTACGACCCGGATGTCCCTGCCGGCGCGGTGACCGCGTTGACGAAGGCACAGAGTATCACGCTGCCGCTCACCACCGTCGCCTATCCGGACACGAGCTACCTGATCGGCGGCATCAACAGCCCGGCCGAGACGATCATCTTCTTCGTCGCACCCGATTCGAGCACGGCCCGCGCGGACGATTACGCCCTGTTCGAGCAGGTCAATGGCGGACCGCCCTCACTGGTGTCACGCAACATCATCGGGTCACCCACGACCGTGTACTTCGAGTACTACCGTCTGACGAGGGTGGGCGGGGCGATCTCGCTCGACTCGCTCCCGGCCGCCAAGCTTCCGCTCAGGCACTCCGTCCCGATTCATTTCGCCCTCGCCGACACCGGCGCCGCAGCCGTCATCGACTCGGTTCGCGGCATCCGCGTCACCTTCACGGTGAGCAACGGGCAGTCCGGCAAGGCGGAGCGGCGCTACACCCTGGTGCGGTTCATGGAGCTGCCGAACGTCGGCATCGCGACCCGGCGGACGTGCGGCGATGCCCCGATCCTCGGCACCACGCTCACGGCTACCGGGATCACTCAGCTCGACGGCAAGCCGGCCGTTCGGCTCGCCTGGAATCCCGCCACAGACGAGTACGGCGGCGAGAAGGACGTGGTGCAGTACGTGATCTGGCGCAAGCGGATCACGGACGTGACGTGGGGCACGCCGTACTTGAGTCTCCCGGCCGGGAGCCCGACCTACCTCTACGACGACGCCGCAGTCACGTCCGGCGTGACGTATCAGTACCAGCTCGCGGCCGCTGATTGCACGCCGTCGTCGTCGCCGACGACGACGTCCGCACCTGTCACCATTCCCTGAACGGGGGAGCGCATGCACATCCACAATGAGCGCGGAATCGCCCTCGTGACCGTCCTCCTGGTGACCATGGTCGTGCTCACGCTGATGAGCACGGCGGCGGTTCTGGGCGGCAACACGTCGCTCGTGACCAGGTATCGCCAGCGCGAGACGCTGCTCACGACCGTCGCCGACGCCGGGATCGAAGAGGCACGCTCCGCGGTGAACGGCACCAGAACCTTGATGCCCGACACCGGCTACAAGACGTTCGAAACAAAGGCCGTGGTGTACGACGCGCTCGGCAACCCCATCCCCAACGTCACGCGAACCACCTACATCGGTCCGACGGGGATCACGTCGGGCCAGTACGGCGTGTTCGCGAGCGTCGTGACGGTCGCCAAGGACGTGTTCGGCAACACGGTCGTCCGGCGGGGTGAGATCGACCAGGAGAGCTTCGCCAAGTACGCCTACTTCACGAACACCGAAGGGCTCATCTATTTCGCGAACAACGACCAGATCTACGGACCGGTCCACAGCAACGACGTCATCAACATCGTCGCGTCGGGTGCCACCTTCTACGGGCCGGTGAGTACCGCGAAGACGATCTCGGGCAGGCAGTACGGCATCTACAAGCAGGGCTATACGGAGAATGGGGCGAACGTCCCGTTCCCCACCACGGCCGAACTGAACAAGCTCAAGACCCAGGCGACGCCGGGCAACATGTTGATCGCAAGCACCAGCACCGGGGTGCTCGGCCGGGCCACCGTCCGGATCGAATTCGTGGCGCTCGACTTGAACGGGGACGGCAACACGACCGGCGACAACGAGGGGTTCATCCGGGTGTACCAGTCCGACTCGGCCGGCTGGGTCGTCGCCGACGCGCCCAGCAACTACGGGCAATTCGGCCTGCGAAACTCGCAGAACTGCGGCGATTTCCACGGCGGCGTCTTCAAGAGCGCGCAATCCCATTTCGACGGCACGGGCGGCACGAACGACACCTGGAGTGGCGCGCTCAACAACGCCACCAAGCGGTGTTACCTGGGAGGCGCGGACTCGCTGTGGGGGAGCTTCAAGCCGACCGACGCCCACGGTCAGTGGCTCAAGTGGCCGGGGCCGGTGAGCCCGCTCGTCGGGTTCCGCCCCGACGGCCAGTACCTGTGGCCGATCAGCCGGGCGCTGAATCCGAGCTTCAAGGGCGTCATCTACGTGAACGGCGACGTGGCCGTCTCCGGCAAGCTCCGGGGCCACGTGACGCTCGCGGCGACCGGAAACATCGTCGTTGCGGACAACCTCACCTACGTCACCGACCCGTCCCTCGGCAGCTGCGCCGACATTCTCGGGCTGTTTGTCGGCAACGACGTCGTGATGGCTGACAACACGCTGAACTCGCCGCAACAGCCCCAGGGCCCGACTGGCGGCGCGACCAACAACAATTACAACACGTACAAGGCGACCAAGGACGAGTTCGTGCACGGGTTCCTGCTCGCCCTGAATCTGTTCACGGCGGAGAACTACACCGCCGGCCCGACCAATGCGGAGGGTTGCCAGACGCAGAAGGACGGCCGCGGGTGCCTCTATTTGACGGGCGGGGTCATCCAGCAGACCCGCGGCGTGACGGGGCTCAGCGACGGCCACGGCTACATCAAGCGCTACGCCTACGATGCCTGCGGCCAGACCGACCCGCCGCCGTACTTCCCGACGACGGGACACTTCGTCCGCGGCCACTATTTCGAGGTGGATCCGACCAACTTCGACGTAGCGGCGTACTTCAAGCTCCTGACACCGCCGTGACGGCATGCCGAGGGCAGGACTCGAACCTGCACGGGAGTCGCCTCCCAAGGGATTTTAAGTCCCTTGCGTCTACCGATTTCGCCACCCCGGCCAGCACCAACATAGCGTTCCAAGACGCACCCTGAGAGGCGCCTCAGCGGACCGATTCACGCCGCACGCCGCCCGCCGCCCGCACGACGGTGATGGGCGGCTCGCGCCCGTAGGCGCGCGCGAACGCGCCGCGAATTCCGGCGGTGATACGGGCCTCCCGCTTGCGTTCCACCAGCACCAGCACCGCACCACCCCATCCCGCGCCGGTGAGGCGCGCGCCCAGCGCGCCGGCCCGCTTCGCCGCGGCGACCACGAGGTCGAGCTCCGCCGCGCTGCACTCGTACAGGCGGCGACAGGACTCGTGCGACTCGTACAGCAGCCGGCCGAATTGCTTCAACCGGCCGCGCGCCAGGAGCTGGGCGCCGAACCGCGTGCGCGCGGTCTCGCCCACGACGTGGACGGCGCGTGCGCGCAACGGCTCGGGGAGCGCGCGCTTGAGCCGGGCGAGCCAGGCGACCGGCCAGGCCGCCAGCCACTTGAGCTCGGGGAGCTCGAGCCGCAACCGCGCAACGGCGGCCTCGCACTCGCTGCGACGCCGGTTCAGCGCCCCCGCCGCGAGCTCGTGGCGCACGCCCGTGTCGACCAGGAGCAGGCGCCCCCGGAACGGGATCTGACGCGCCTCCGCCGTGGCGCACTCGATGAGCAGGGCGTGGCTCGGTTTCGCCAGCGCAGCGATGGTCTGATCCATGATGCCGCAGCGCACGCCGACGTGATCGTGCTCGGCGCGGAACGCGACGCCGGCGATCTGGCGCGGGGTGAGTGGCGCGCGCGCCAGCAGCGCGAGGGCCTTGGCGGTCGCGACGGTGAGCGCGGCCGACGAGGCGAGGCCTGCGCCGACCGGGACGTCGCCTGCGACGGCGACGCGCGCGCCGGCGAGGCGTTCCCCCCTCCCACCCGCGGCAGCCAGCTCGTGCCACACCCCGGCCACGTACGCCGCCCACCCCGCGGCCCGGTGGTCCCGCGGGTCGAGTCGCGTCAGCTGGGCATCGCGCGTCGACACGACTTCCAGCACGCCGGCCTCGGCGGGACCGGCCACGACCGTGGTGCGCACGCCGAGCGCCACCGGGAGCACCGGTCCCCCGTTGTAATCGGTGTGCTCGCCGATCAGGTTCACCCGCCCCGGGGCGGACGCCGCGGCGCGGGGGGCGACCCCGAACGTCGCTCGGAACAATGCCGACGCTTTCATGCGCCTGGGTTTGACAAGGGTTGGGGCCAATGCTACCCTGTACGGGCCTCGTCCACCACGTCCTCATTCGGCTTCCGGAGACAACTGTATGCGGCGGTTTGCCTTGTCGGCACTATGCTTGTCGTTTGCCGGGGTCCCGGGCCTGCTTGCCGCGCAAGGGTTCGGGATCTACGAGCAGGGCACCTGCGCGATGGGACGGGCCGGCACAGGCATCGCCGCTCCCTGCGGTGACGGCTCGGCCATCTTCTTCAACCCGGCCGGGCTGGCCGGACTGAAGGGCGGGCACGCGACGATCGGCGTGACGCTGATCAACGTGGACGGTGGCTTCACCGACGACATCTTCCAGCGCACCAGCAACTTGCAAGACCCGCTAATTGCCCTGCCCCAGATCTACGTCAGCTATGCGGCCACGCCGAAGCTCGGGGTCGGGGTCGGGTTGTTCGCGCCGTACGGACTCCAGACGGAGTGGCCCCTGTCGTTCGACGGGCGCTTCGCCGGCTACAAGAACGTGATCCGGTCGGTGTACATCCAGCCCACCGTGGCTTATCAGGTCACTCCCTGGCTTTCACTGGGCGGCGGACTCGACATCGTGAGGGGCAGCGTCGAGTTGAACCAGCGCCTCGACCTCGCCGAAGCCCCCGTGCCGGCCACGATCCTACCGCCGCCGGCGGGGGCCCCGCCGTACGTCTTCGGGCAGTTCGGGATCGCCCCCGGTACCGACTTCGCGGACGTGCATCTCGAGGCCAGCAAGACCACTGTCACGGCGCACTGGGGCGGCATCATCAAGATCAACGACAAGCTATCGATCGGCGGTCGCTACCTGATGCACGCCAAGTTCGATTATTCGGGCACGGCGACGTTTTCGCCGGTTAAGACCAACCTGATCGTTCCGGCGACGATCGCGGTGGGGCCGTTAGTGATCCCGGCCGGCACGCCGATCGATGCCCTGCTGGCGTCGCCGCCGCTCGACCTCTTCAACACGGTGCTCACCGCCCAGACGGTGACCACCACGCTCACCAATCCGGAGCAGGTGGTGTTCGGATTGGCTTACAAGGTCAATCCGGCCTGGACGGTATTCGGCGACTACCAGTTCACGCGCTGGGGCAAGCGGTTCTCCGTGCTGAACCTCAATTTCGCGAATCCGCTGCTCAACCGCGTGCTCTACGAGGGTTACCGCAACACCAACGGCTTCCGCGTGGCCGCCGAATGGGTGAAGAACGCGAAGTGGACGTTGCGGGGTGGCTATCTGTACCACCAGGGGGCCGCGCCGCCCGAGACGGTGACGCCGCTTTTGCCCGAGGGCAACCGCAACGAGTTCACGGGCGGGGTCACGGTGAAGCTGGCGCCGCACTTCACGGCCGACCTCGCGGTCCAGTACGTTTGGCAGCAGGATCGGCGGGGCCGCACCCGCGAGCCGATCTTCAATCAGGTACCGACCACCGGGCTGAACACCGGCGTGTACAACTTTCACGCGGAGCTGTTCGGGCTCTCCCTCAGCTACGCGTTTTAGAGGAGCCGACGATGACGCACGCCCGACTCTTGCTCGCCGCCGGCCTGAGCCTCGCGCTCGTCGCCGCCTGCCATCAGGACGAGCTGTTCACGCCGGTGGTCCCGTCGTACGCGGGCGGCGCGATGTTCCAGCGCTACGTCTCGTTCGGGAACAGCATCACGGCGGGATTCCAGGGATTCGGCCTCAACGACTCTGTGCAGCGGCGGGCGTACCCGGCGCTGCTCGCGGCGGCCATGGGCGGATCGCGCTTCTACTATCCGAGCCTCGCCTATCCGGGTTGCCCCAGTCCCATCGACAGCATCTTCGTGGTCGACCGGACCCCGGGGTCGCCCACGCTGGGCAAGCCGCATCGGGTTGGGAATACGTTCCGAGACGACTTCTGTGCTCTTCGCAGCACCCCGACCCCGCCGTACCTCAGCAACGTGGCATTCCCCGGAGCGGACATCCTCGCGGTGCTGAACACCAACTACGCGCCACCGCAACCGCCCGCGTCACCGACGGACGCCTATAAGCTGTTCCTGCTCGGCGGGAAGACCGAGCTGCAATGGGGGCGGCAGGTCCAGCCGACGTTCGTCACGGTGTGGCTCGGCAACAACGATGCGCTCGCCGCAATCCTGGACACGAGCGCCAATGCGGGAAGCGCGGCAGATATCACGCCGCCCACCACGTTCGCGACGCGGTTCAACGCGTTCATGGACAGCCTGGACACTTTCGGCTCTATCCAGGGAGGCTTGCTGCTCGGGGCGGTCCAGGTGACTGGCGCGCCTTACCTGGCGGCTGGCAAATACTACGCCGCCGCCGCGGCGGGCATCCCGACCCTGACGGTGCTGCCGAACTGCCTCGCGTCCACACCGATTCCGGGTGGTGCGCCGGGAGACTCCGCGTACGTGTACATACCGTTCCATTACGGCGCACCGCGTGTCGCGGCAGCGGCGGCCGGCGCTCCCACGACGATCGATTGCTCGGACACGCACGTGATTTCCGTTGCCGAGACACTCAACATGCTCGGCACCGTGGCGCAGTACAACGCGACAATCGCCCAAGCCGCCGCGGCCCGGCAGTGGGCGTATGTCGACCCGAATCCGCTGCTAAAGGCGCTCGCCGCGGCGGGTGCTATTCGGCCATTCCCGGCGTTCCCGCCCGACCCCAACTCGGGGGCCGCCCCGTTCGGCACGGCGCTGAGCCGCGACGGTGTTCATCCCAGCACGGCGACGCACTTGCTCCTCGCCCAAGTGTTGCGGGACTCGATCAACGCGCACTACCAGGCCGCGATCCCTGCGATCACACCCGTCCCCTGAAGGCGAACCGCGCCGGCAGCGGGGGGTAACCAGAACGGCATCCGCCTAGCGGTGGATGCCGTTTCGCTATGAGGTCCACCCTCGTCGCCTTGTCGTTGTTCACGATCCCCGCGCTCGCGCGCGGGGTCAGTCTCGCCGCCCAGACGGTCGAGCGAGCGGATGTCGCAGGACACGGCCGGCTGCGGGTGACGTTCGACCCTCGGATCGTCGGGTGGGACGCGCAGTTCGTGAACGGCGCGCGGCTGCCGTTGGGGCTGCCGCTGACCGGCGACACGGTCGGGGCGACGGCCATCCCGGTCGTCGCCCGGCTCGAGCAGGACGTGCGGGTCGCGTCCGGCGTTCCCGGCTTCGTCGCGAACCTCGGCCAAAGCCTGTTGAGCGTGCGCCAGGAGCGGCGCACCACACCTATCACCGCCGAGCTGGGACTCAGCGACCGGCTGTCGGTGAGCGTGTCGGTGCCGATCGTGCGGGTGGCGACGCGCGCCCACCTGCAGATCTCCAGCAAGGGTGCGAACCTGGGACTCAACCCCTTGCTCCGGGGCGTCGCGAACTCGGGCGCTTCGTACGGCGCCTTCTTCACGCAGTTCGACACCTCCTTGGCGCGACTCGACGCCAACATCGCAGGCGGCGGTTACGGCTGTCCCGCGTCTCGCCAGTGCGCCGCGCAGGCATTCCTGGACTCAGCCCGGGGCGTGCGCACCGTGCTGTACGAGATGGTGCATGGCGCCGGACAGACGGGATCGCCGTTCATGCCGCTCGACAGCTCCGACGGCGGGCGCGGCATCGTCCAGGTGGTCTCCTATCTACAAACCCGGGACTCTGCGGCCTTCAACGTCACCGGGTTCCGAGACACGTTCCTGCTCGCGCACGACACCCTGAGCGCCGACCTGGTGGCGGGTGCGATCGTCGACAGCGCGTACGGATTCGGCTACCGGGGCCTGCCCTACCGCAACAGCTTCCGGCTCGGACTGGGGGATATCGAGGTCGCGGCGAAGTATCGGCTGGCGGGGGGAGGGAGCGCCCATTACACGGCCGCACTCGTCGCGCTGCTGCGACTGCCGACCGCGCAGCATGACTCGGACGACGACTGGCTGCGCCAGGGGCTGGGAGACCATCAGGTGGACGTCGAGGGGCGACT
>Ga0137381_10001270_pt1 | contig 16889 bp, 14 predicted proteins | sample SagtaG_16_FD_104808 | JGI IMG/M metagenome (GOLD analysis project Ga0137381, IMG submission 104808) | Vadose zone soil microbial communities from Sagehorn Ranch, Mendocino, California, USA - Sage2_L_115_16 metaG | ecosystem: Environmental > Terrestrial > Soil > Vadose zone | place: USA... | reverse complement strand
GGTAGCGGACGTCGAAGAGCGCGCGCGGGAAACCGTAGAAGTCGTGGATGGTCTCCGGGCTTCGGGAGGACGTGACGCGGACACCGGCCGTCTCCCAGTGGGCCGAGACGCACAGGACGGCGGCCGGCGCCGGCAGCCGGCGCGCCGCGTCGGCCCAGCCGCGGCTGAACACGTTGTCCTCGATGGCGTTCATCGGAGAGCCGTGCCCGATGAAGAGGGCCGGCATCCGCAGGCCGTGTGTCTCGACCATCGGTCGTCCTATCGCTGCGGGTGTTCGCGGGCGGGAACTATACTACGCGGCCGATTCGATCGCGAGCGACAGCGCCGCCCCCAGGTCGGAGGCCTTCTGGAACCGCCTCTCGCGGTCGGGGGTCAGGGCGCGCATGATGGCGTCGGAGAGAGGACGCGGCAGGGTGGGATCGATCGTCTGAGGGGCGCGCGGGGGGGCGCCCAGATGCTTCATCAGGATCTCCTGGATATCCTTTCCCTTGAACGGCTCGACGCCGGTGAACAGGTAATAGAGCACCGCTCCGAGCGAATAGATGTCGGTGCGCCGGTCCACCCCCATGGCCTGGATCTGCTCCGGGGACATGTACATGGGCGAACCGACCACGGCGCCGGTCGCGGTCAGCGTATGCCCCGGATTCTCGGGACGGGCGATGCCGAAATCGAGGATCTTGCCGTCGCCGGAGCCGGTCACCAGGATGTTCTCGGGCTTGATGTCGCGGTGCACGATGCCGATCGCGTGCGCCGCGTCGAGGGCGGAGGCGAGCTGCAGGGCGAGGCGCACCCGGTCGGCGCGCACAGGCAGAGGCGTGCGGGCCATCCAGCGCGGCAGCGCCATGCCGTCGATGTATTCCATCACGATGAAGCGGTGGTCCTGCCACTTCTCCAGCGTGAAGACGCGCACCACATTCGGGTGGTTGACCTTGCGGGCCGTCTTGATCTCCTGCACGAAGCGGGAGGCGAGATCCGCGCCGATCTCGCCGGCGAGGAACTTGAGGGCCACCGTCTCGTCGAGCTCGCTGTCGCGCGCGCGGAAGATCGTCCCCATCCCGCCCCGTCCGATCTCCGCCAGGACCTCGTAGCGCCCGCCCACGGTGATCCCGGGCACGACCTCCTTGAGCTGCAGCTCGCGCAGGACCGCGGCGGCGTCCGGATACCGCTTGCCCTTGTCCTTCTCGAGCAGCCGCAGAATGACCGCCTTGAGGAATTCGGGCAGAGCCCGCTCGCCCGGGCCGGGGAGGGGCACGGGCGCGTGCGCCTGCTGGTGGCCGACGTCGGCCCCCTCGAACGGCGGATGGCCGACGGCCATCTCGTACAGGATGATGCCGAAGGAATAGAGATCGGACCCCGCGTCGACGCGGTCCTTCAGGAGCATCTCGGGCGGCGTGTACTGGATCAGGCGGCCGGTCGAGAGCTCCTGCGTCGACAGGTCCGTCAGGCGGACCCCCAGGCCGAAGTCGGCGACGCTGACCTTGTCGTCGGCGGTCACGAAGATGTTCTCGGGGCGCAGATTCCTGTGCAGGACGCCGCGGCCGTGCGCGTGCTCGAGGGCCTGCAGGATCTGCCGCCCCATCTCGACCACACGGTTCACCTCGAAGCGGACCTTCTCGTTGAGGAGCGCCCGCAGCGTCTTCCCCTCGGCCAGGGCCGAGACGATGAACCGGCCGTTCTCGTCCGCCCCGGTGTCGTAGATCGACACGATGTTCGGGTGGCTGAGCTGCGCGGCCTGCGCCGCCTCCTTCAGGAAGCGGTCCGCCTTGCCCGCTTCGTTCGGTCCTTCGTTGATGCGGCGGACGGCGACCCTGCGCCCCAGCGCCGTGTCGACGCCCCTGAACACCTCGCCCAGCTTGCCGGATCCGAGCGACTGCTCGACGCGGTAGCGGTTCGGCTCGGCCCAGCCGCTCTCGGTCTCGGTCTTGCGGGGAGCGCCGCGGGCGCTCAGACGGACGAGCGGCGTCTCCTCCAGGGCCTTCATCCGCTGCAGGGCGTCCTTGTAGGAGTAATCGTACGAGAGGATCTTCTGGTAGACCCCCAGCGCCTCGCGTGGCCTCAGATTCGATTCGTGCGCCAGGGCGAGGGAATAATAGATGATGACGGTGTCGTCGTTGACGTCCTCCTCGCCGATGGCGGCGGCGAACTTGTCGGCCGCCAGCGTGTGCAGCCCCTGCTCGGCGAAGATGCGCCCCAGGAGGAACGACGCCTTGCGGAAATCGCGATCGTCCTGCGAGACCTTCTGCAGGGCCTTGATGCAGGCGTCGTAGTTCTTCTTGTCGTAGTACAGGCGGGCCGCGGCGACCGGGTCCCCGGCCTTCATGTAGACGCGCGCCGCCTCCTCCGTCAGGCCGGCCTTGCGGTACAGCTCGGCGGCGTTCTTGAAATCGCGGCCCGACTCGTAGATGCGCGCCGCCTCGTCGTGCTTGCCCGCGCGCACGTAGAGGTCGGCCGCCTGGTCGGACTCCCCTTCCTTTTCATACAGGACCGCGGCGCGAAGCGGCTCGCCCGCTTCCTTCCACATCTCGGCCGCCTTGAAGAGGCTGCCCGCCTTCTCGAGAATCTCCGCGGCTTCGCGGTGCTTCCCCTGGCGCGCGAGGATCCCCGCCTGTACCACCGGCCCCAGCGTCGAGATGTCCCGACCCGACTCCTGCAGGATCTTGAAGGCGTCCTCGGGCCTCTGCAGGCGCAGCAGGATGTCGGCCGCCTTCTCCGCGTGCCCGGCCCGCCGCCACGCTTCGGCCGCCTGGTCGTACATGAGGGCCAGCTCGAAATGAGACGCCGCCTTGTCCGGTCTCTCCAGCTTCGAGTGCAGCTCGCCGCAGTAGCGGTGGTATTTCAGGAGCATCGACCGCTCCGCCTCGGAGCGGAACCCGCCCGGTTCCTGCCGGCTCAGCTCCTCGATCAGCTCCTCGAAGATCGAGGCGGCCAGCGCCTCCTTGCCGGCCTTCACGTAGAGAATGGCCGCCTTGTCGCGGAACCCCCCCTTGCGATAGTTCTCGGCCGCCGCGGCGAACTGGTCGAGGCCTTCCAGCAGCTCCGCCGCGCGCGCGTACTGGCCGGCCTTGTTGAACAACCAGGCCGCCTTCTCGCGGTTGTCCTGCTTCAGCTCGACCTCGCCTGAGGCGGCCAAGTCGCCGGATTTCAGGTAGTAGAGGGCCGCGTTGGGAAGGTCCCCCATCTCCTCGGAGAGCCGGGCCGCCAGGTCGTAGTGCCCGCCCTCGAGGTACATGTCGTTGGCGCGCTTCCAGTCCCCCGCCAGACGGTAGAAGTCCCCCGCCTGGTCGTAGTTCTCGGCCCGCGCAGCCTGCTTGGCCCGTTTGGAGTATTCAGCGGGTGTCGAAATCGGCGACTCCCCCGTTCGCTGGCGCGCCCGCTCCGGGGACGACACAACTCCCCGTGGCGGACTGCCTCGACGGGTGAATTTAGGGCGCGGAGCGGCGGAGCGCCACCCTCCACCCGGCCCCTCCGGGCACGCCCGGGCGGAGTCTTGACAACACTCCCTCCGACCGGATATAGGAGAGCGCAATCGGGGAGATTTTCCCGAACATCGGCTGCCATGTCCCTTCTACGTCCCGCGATTCTTGCGATCCTGCTGGCGGTGTTCTTCGGAGTCTGTCTGGCGACGAGCCCAGTATCGGCCGGGGATGAGGGTCAGAAGCGTCTGGACGACGGTCTCCTCGATCCCTCCTGGTTCGGCCCGGGCATCGTGTTCCGGCAGGCCGAGGATATCGATTTCCTCTGGGTGAAGCCGGGATTCAGCATCAAGGGAAGGAAGATCCACATCGACAAGTGGGCCGACCCCGTGTTTCTTGGCAAGGAGCGCCGGCCCAAGGACTCGGCCAAGGCCGCCGAGCTCACGGAACTCATGCCGACACGGATGCGGGGAGCGCTGGGCGCCGCGCTGGCCGGTTATGCGGAGGTCTCCCGGGATGACGGAGACATCGTGATGACCGGCCGGTTCGTGGACTGCAATACGGGAAGCAAGGCCAAGAAGTTCCTCATCGGAATGGGCGCCGGCCACGCCGACGCGACATGGGACATCAAGATCGTGGACAAGACGAGCGGCGAGGTCCTGGTCGCCATCCATCATCGCTGCGTCAGCGGCACGTCGATGTCGGAAATCGACGACAAGATCGCCAAGTGGCTGGAGAAGTTCGGCAAGGCGCTGCACGACGATCTCGCGGGGTCGAACGCGCCCGCAAATTCCTAGTGCCCATCAAGATTCACGCCTGCGCGGCCGTCCTGGCGCTGGCCCTCGCGGCGTTCGCGGCGGCGGCCGTCGAGCCGCAGCGCCTGGACGACGGACGGCTCGATCCCGCCTGGTTCGGCTCCGGGGTGGAGTTCAGGACCACCTCCGTGATCGACTACGTGTGGGTCAAGCCGGGGTTCAGCCTCAAGGGGAAAAAGCTGCGCATCGAGGAGTGGCCCGATCCCGTCTTCGTGGCCAAGGAGCGCAGGGCACGCGACGCCGCGAGGGCCTACGAGCTGGCCGAGCAGATGCCGCTGCGCCTCCGCACCGTGCTGCGCCGCAGCCTCCAAGGGTTCGCCGAAGTGACGACGGAAGGAGGGGACCTGGTCCTGAGCGGCCGGCTCGTGGACTATGTCGCCAAGGGGACGATGGGGAAATCGTCTCCGCAGGCCACCTGGGACATCAAGATCACCGACGCGGTCAGCGGCGAGCTCCTCGCCGCTGTTCACCATCGGAAGCTCATCTCGCTCTCGACCGTCGAAGAGCGAATCGACATGTGGCTGGGGAAGTTCGGAGAGGCCCTGCGCGACGACCTGGCGATCGCCGCCTCCGGCGAGCCGGCCTCCTTCTGAACCACTTCCCCGCGGCCAGGGCGTCTTTGGCGCGAGGATGAGTCAGCGGGCCGGGGCCGCCTGCTTCGCCTTGAAGGCCTCTTCGACCAGCGGCTTGAGCTCCCCCTTCTGGTGCATCTCGAGGACGATGTCGCTGCCGCCGATGAACTTGCCGCCGACGAACACCTGCGGGACGGTCGGCCAGTGGCTGACGCTGCTCAGGACCTGACGGATGCGGGGGTCGGGGAGGATGTCGACGGTCTTGAACGGCCGGCCGAGCTCCTTGAAGACGGCGATCGCCCGCGCCGAGAAGCCGCACATCGGCATGTCGGTCGTCCCCTTGGTGAACAGGCAGATGGTGTTGGAGTCGATTTCCTTCTGGATCATGTCGAGAATGTCCTGGGACATTGCGATTCTCCTGGTATCAGACGTGTGAAACCGGCAGCGGCCCGCTGGCCTTCTCGCGCTCCCACTCGGCCGGCGTGCAGGTCTTGAGCGACAGGGCGTGAATGGCCTGGCTCGCCATCTCGTCGCGGAACAGGGCGTAGATCATCTGGTGCTGCTCGATCCGGCTCTTCCCCTCGAAGGCCTGCGCCACCACCAGCGCGCCGAAGTGGGCGTCCGCCCCCTCGACGCGCGCGGACGCTCCCGGAATCCCCTGCTCGATGCGCTTCTTCAGATCGTCCGGGCCCACGCGGCGCCTCCCGTCACTGGATCCCGGCGGCGAAGGTCACGTCCGAGCTGAGGCTGCAGGAGGTGTCGAGCTGGCCGTCGACGTCCGAGTCGATCTCCGCCGAATCGCACGTCCCCGAGAGCGTGAGGTTGTTGCGGCTGAACGTGCCGATGCACTGGAAGAACAGCTGGTCGGTCGCATCCCAGACGCGCACCATGGCGAGGCAGGAGTCGGCCTGCACGCTGCCGGTCAGCTCCGGATTCCTGGTGTCGTTGAGGCCATCGGTCCGGTCCGCCTGGAGCCTGAAGCTCGTGCTGCCGTCGCTGCCGAACACGTCCATCGGGGAGTAGGTCGCAGGGAAGTCGTTCGTCGCGACGCCGGAACCGTTCGAGCCGGGAGCGAGCCCCGTGCAGTTCTGCAGCGTCCGGGCGCCGGCCCCGAGATTGACGACCCAGGTGCCGACGAGGTCGTCGCGCACGAGCTGGCAGTCGAGTCCGTTGATGATCGTGGTGTTGCCGCTGCTGTTGCAGGAAACGGCCAGGGTCGCGAGCACCGTCACGAACGCGTAGACCAGGGGTTTCGTCAACACGCCTCGGGCCCTCCGGAAATCAGCCGGATTCTATCCCCGATCGGCCATCCCCTCCAAGCCCTCTGATCTAGGGACAGCTGAGCGCGTCGATCGCCTGAGGGATGGAGCCGAACGGACCGGCGGCGCAGGAGTTCCGTCCGCGGGTCAGGTAGAAGTAGCCGTCGCCGGCCGCCGGGTTGGCGCGCGTGTCGTCGTAGGACGGGGAGGCGAGACCGGACGACAGACACGAGGTGGAAGGACCCGGGCCCGAGACATGGAGCGCCGCGAGACCTCCCCCCGCGAGGTCATACACGAGACCGGGGCCGGTACCCGGAGGCTCGTCGCTCCAGGCCAGATGCGTCGGCGTCGCGCTGGTCACCGTCAACCCGTCCACTTCGACAGGCGCCAGGTACGGGGCCGCCGCATCCCCCGGAGAGCAATCCTCGCCGTTCAGATGGCCGTCGAAGTCGCGGTCGGCGCCCAGACGGACGCCCGACCCGATCGTGCCGCACAGGAAGGTGACCGGGCCCGTCGCGTTCTGCCGAAGCGCCACGGTCGTGACCTGCGCCTCGGTGGCGACGTCGGTCGTCCACAACCCGCCGCTGCCGATGCCGCCGTTCAGGTAGTAGCTCCGCAGCCGGCCCTGTGCTATCGCGAAAGCCACCAGGTCGCAGTGCCGGCCGGGATCGGCCAGGTTTCCGAGACCGACGAGGGCCGTGACGAGCTGCTCCTGCTGCGGCGTGCCGGTCGGTGGAAGACCGGCGGGGACGGTGAGATTCTTCCCGACCGAAGGCTTGATGCCGGTCGGGAAGTGCATCAGGAACAGGGTGAGGTCGCGCACCTGCGGCGCCGTCAGCGTGAAGACCTGGGCCGACAGGAACGTCCCAAGATCGGGGATCGAGCCGTCGTGGATGAAGCCGAAGCCGGTCTTCGAGTCCGGCGGAGTGGTGGTCCCGGGCGGGCCGAAACGCGGCCCGAACTTCTCGTAGAGGTTGCGGGTGTGGGGCACCTTCAGGTCGCTGTGCGGAACGCCGTCGGCGTTGCCGTTGAACAGCCCCGCGAACATCGTCACCGGGTCGCCGGGGTCGATCCCGCCGAGCTTGCCGCCCGCCGCGCCGAACGGCAGGGCGTGGCAGGACGAGCACGACTGCCCGGCATCGGTGCTCCCCGTCAGGAACAGCGCCTGTCCGGCGGTCGGGTTTCCTGTGAATGGGTTTCCCGGGATGGTCACGGGTGCGTCCGGGATGGTGTCGTCGACGTTGCGATAGGGGTTCGGCGGGAGGGTGACCCCGAGCGCGAACTGCCGGAACAGCTCCATCTGGGCCGCCGTGAGACCGGCCGGCTCGCCGTTGATCGGGCCGATGTCGTGCGCGCCCAGCAGCCCGACGAACGCCTTGTTGAAGGCGTTGAGCGTCGCGCGGTCGCCGCGCCAGTGCAGAGGCTCCAGCATGCCGCGCAGTGTCTGCGTCGTCATCGGTCCCTTCTGCGGATCGAAGCCGGTGTGCGCCGAGAACGGCGGCTGCGCCGGAACGGTCACCGGCTGGTTGTTCTGCGGCACGATGAACCGGACGTTGTCCCCGCTCGTCCCGTACGGCACGAAGGCACCTGGCGGGTTTCCGAGGTCCCATCCCAGCTCGTCCATGTTCCCCGAGATGTGGCAGGACGCGCAGGAGTTGTCGCCGTGCCCCGACGTGTCGATGCCGTCGTACAGGAAGCGGCGTCCGTTCTTGATCGTGTCGGACGACGAATCGTGCAGACGGATCTCGCCGACCTTGGCAAGGGACGCGGTGTCCACGAGAGCGACCGAGTTGCTGAAGCGGTTCAGGACGTAGGCGCGGCCCAGGTCCTCGCGCAGCGCGACGCCGGTCGGGCCCTCGCCGACCTCGACCGCGTCGGGCGCCGAGCGCGCCGCACCGAAGATGCACGCGCCGGAGGCGCAGCCGCCGTTCACCCGGAACAGCTTGCGCGAGCCGATCGCGGTGAGATAGCCGATCGTCCCGGCGCGGTTCCACACGAGCATGCCGGGCTGCGAGAGGCTCGCCCGGCGCTCCGGCAGGTTGGTCGCGGGATCGCTGCCGCGGTCGATGTGGGTGTTGAGGTCCACCGCGGTGACGGCATTGCCGGCGGCCGGGTCGACGATCGTCAGGCGATCGTCCACCACGTGCCCCCCCCACCCCGAGCGGGTGCTCGAAGCGCACGTTGTTCCTCGCCTCGGTGTTGGGGATGTAGATCTTTCCGTTGCCGGGGTTGACCGACACTTCGAACAGGGTCGTGCCGAGGTGATCGACGGTCGTGACGCTCAGGGAGGCGGTGTCGATGATGAACAGGTCATGGTCCGGGAGCCGGTACGGCAGGCACATGCTCCAGTCCTGGGAGGCCTCGTCGCGCCACGCCTGCGTGGCCGGGTCCCATTTGACGATGAGGCCGACGGGCGGCACGCCGCTGGTCGGGTCGATCAGCGCCGGATTGCGCACGATGCCGGCCGGCAGCGGCGGGTAGGGCGGATGCGCGCTGCTGCAGTTGATCGGGTTCAGCCCGAGCTGCGTCAGCCGGTTCACGTCGAGCCCCGCGCCGCCGTTGAAGATGACGTTGGCGTTGATGACGGTCGTCTGGTTCCCCGAGTTCAGGACGACCGCGTAGACCCTGGTGCCGTCCTTCGAGGCCGCCAGGGCGCGTGCGTCGCTTCCGAACAGCGGAAGGGCGATCGGCGGAGCGGCCAGATTCCCCAGGTCGAATACCTTGACGGCGTCCTCCTGCGACACGGCGACGAACGCCCGGCCGTTGGCGAAGACGACATCGGTCGGCTCGTCCCCCACCGGCAGGGTCCTGACCGTCGTGCCCAGAGAGAGGTCCACGATGCTGACCGTGTCCGAGAGGTGATTGACCACCCAGGCCTCGGAGTCGCTCCTGGGCACCACGCTGACCGGCTCGAGACCGACCGGGATCGAGGCGCCGGGCAGGAGCCCCCCGTCCGGCGTCACGGTGAACACCTCCAGCAGAGCGTCCGGGGTGTTCACGACCAGGAGGCTTTTTCCCGAAGGGGTCAGGGCGATCGGATGGACCTGGGAGGACTCGAAGTTCACGTACTGGGCCTGCGCGGGTCCCAGGAGCCCCCCGGCCAAAAGACACGTACCGATGACGATCCGACCTCGGTGCATGGCATCAGCCTCCGTGTATTACCATGAACCGTTGAAATGTACGACGATTCCGTCTCTCCGGCAATCAACAGTCCGCGGGATGCCTGCATGAGCGAGGCCTCCCCGTCGGTCGAATGAGGTCGAGCCAGCGGGTCGGTCCGCCGCCCCTCCCGCCGATTCTCGTGACCCTCCTCCTGGCTCTCGTGATCTCCGGCTCGCCGGCGCGCGGCCAGTCCTATCCCACCATCGCCACGATCCGCATCGACCGGGAGGACGTCTTCGACCTGGACAATCCGGACGAGCGCCACCTTCCATTCATCTGGGCCGACCGGCTGCACGTGGAGACGCGGGAGTACGTCATCCGGCGCGAGCTCCTCTTCCAGGAGGGGGACCCCGCCGATCCGGATGTCCTGTACGAGTCGGAACGAAACCTCCGACACCTCGTCTTCCTGCACGATAACACGCGCATCGAGACGGTGGCGCGGGACGACGGGCGCGTGGACGTGATCGTGCACACGCGCGACATCTGGACCACGCGGCCGAACGTCTCCATCAGCCGCCAGGGGAACCGGACCACCGGCCGGTTCTCGTTCAGCGAGCAGAACCTCGCCGGCCTGGGCAAGCAGATCGGCCTGTCCCTGAAGAAGGACCTCGACCGTGACTCCGGCGGGATCGAGTACGCCGACCCGCGCCTGCTCGGGACTCGCTGGACCCTCAACACCTCGTACTTCAGCCGATCGGACGGGATCCTCTACGCCGCCGACGTCGACCGCCCCTTCTTCTCGGCGCTCACGCTGAACTCGGGCGGGGGTGGCGGATCCCATTTCTCCCAGGTCACGCCCCTGCAGATCGGTCCCGACGCCTTTGGCTTCCGCCAGCACCACACCGACCTGAAGCTCCGGTACGGGCGGGCCCTGAGTACCGGCTACGAGACGACCCGCAGGCTGATATACCGCTTCATGCTCGAGGATGAGCGATTCGATCCCGAGCCGGGCGAGGCGCCTCTCTTGACCCTGGCGCCCGTGGGGGGCGCCGGGTACGCCGCCCTCCCCGTGGACCGCCGCTTCCGGATTCTCGAGGCGGTCTACCAGTCGAGCGACGTGAACTTCGAGCGGGTGTGTTATCTCGACCGGTTCGACCGGTTCGAGGACATCAATCTCGGAAACGATTGGTCCGCGGGGCTGGGTCTGTCCCCGCGGCTTCTCGGCGACGAGCACAACCGCGTCTTCTTCTCCGGCCATTACGGCCGCTGGTTCCACCTCTCGCCGTTCACCTACACCGTGACCGAGCTCTTCACGTCGGGCCGCTTCCTGGGGGGGGCGGGCGAAAACGTCATCACGGGCCTCGATTTCCGGCATTACTACCTCGGCTTCCCGCGCCAGACGCTGGTCGCCCATGTCGACCACTCCTGGGGTCACAATCTCGACGGCGACAAGCAGTTCCTTCTCGGGGGCGATACCGGCCTGCGCGGGTACGACAGCCGCCGGTTCGACGGCAACAAGAGGCTCCTGTTCAACGTCGAGGATCGCGCCTACATCGTGTTCGACTGGCTTCACCTCCTGTCGATCGCCTTCAGTCCGTTCGCCGACGCCGGGTACGTCTGGCGCGCGGGCGAGAACGAGGACCTGGGGGATGTCGTCGGCGACGTCGGAGCCGGGTTCCGCTTCGACGTGACCCGCGGCAGCAGCGGCACCGTCATCCGGCTCGACTACGCCTACCCGTTGAGCGGCCTGGGCCGGGAGGAGAACCCGCGCGGCGTCCTGTCGTTCACAGCGGGGCAGGCGTTCTAGGAACGCGTCGAGGTCATGGCAGGAGCCGCGTTCGCGGCGGCGCGGGCGGCGCGGCGGCGGTTCGCGGAGACCATGAGCTTCACGAGGCGGGCCTTCCAGCGCGGTTCGTGGAGATCGTAGTAGCGCTCCAGGCCATCCATCAGTTCGAGCGTCTTGCGGCCCGGGCGCATCTGCTTGATGCTCGCCCCGCGATGGTGGACGACCGAGACGTCATGGAGGACGTGCACCTCCAGGCCGGCGTCCCGGACGCGGCGCGAGAGATCGACGTCGTTGAAGAAGATCGGGAAACGCTCGTCGAACAGGCCACCGATCCTCTCGACAGTCGAACGCTCGATCATGAGACAGGCGGCCGCCGCCTGATCGATCACCGCGACGCCCGCGCGCCGCAGGTGCATCAGCTGGTACCGGCGCCCCACCAGGCCGCCCAGGAGCCATCGATCGATCCGTCGTCCGACGCGGGTCCAGCGACAGAACACGATCGGCAGCGTCGGGAACGTCCGGTGCATCGACTGCGGCAGGCCATCGGTGCCCACGAGATTACAGGTCGCGATACCGGCATTCGGGTGGGCACGCAGGTGCTCGAGCAGGCTTCCCAGGGCCGGCCCCGTGAACATGACGTCCGGGTTGACGATCGCCAGGAACTGCCCCCGGGCCACGGCGAGGGCCTGGTTGTTCCCATGCGCGAACCCCTCGTTGCGGGAGTTGGCGATGAGCCGGACCCTCGGATCGTCGCCGAAGACCCTCCGGACCATTCCGGCGCTGTCGTCCGCCGATGCGTTGTCGACGACGATGATCTCCGCGGACACCGTTCCGAAGTTCGCGAGCGCAGACTGCAGGCAGTCTCGCAGGAGATCGCGCGTGTTCCACGAGACCACGATGATGGACAGATCGAGTGGCTTCATGAGATGGGGGGGAGCGGACCGCCCTGGCGTCGCGCCGGCATCTCAGTGATCCAGCGGACGGCCGGCGGTTCGTGCCGCGGCCGGCCCAGCGTCGCTCTTTCTCAAAATGAAGATCACTTCATTGTCGCGCTTGAAGATGAGCTCGACCTCGAAGGTGTACAGGCGTCTCAGCGTGCCGATCAGTTCCAGGAGCTCGACCTGGGTCCAGACATGATAATGGATGGGGGCCTGCCGTCTCATCAGCTCCTCGGCGTGTTTCTCGGCCTCCGCCCCGCTCGTCACCTTGTCGACCAGCCTCGTCCACTCTTCGTAGTGCTGCCTGCGGGACCACGACGGCCCCTCGCGGTCGTCCCGCAGGAGATGCTCGATCGGCGTGACCGGACGGTCCACATCGAAGGTGTAGCGGCGGTCCGGTATCGCCAGGAACATGACCCCGTCCCTCCTCAGGACGCGCAACATATTCCTCAGGGCGCCGATCGGATTCTGGCAGTGTTCGACGAAGTGGTTCGCGATGACGAAATCCTGGGATGAGTCCGGGATCGTTGCGAGGGTCTCGCCGTCGTCGATGATGTCCACCCTGATGATCTTCGAGCGCAGTTCGGGATGATCCTTCGCGAGATCGACGTGGCTGACGCGATCGACGTACTTGACGCGGACGTGATTCGGGACCTTCAGCGGATTGTGCATCGCCCCGATCTCGATCCCCTCGCCGCGCAGGAAGGCACGGGCGATCGTCTTGCGACGCAGGAGCTCCTCGGGCTTCAAAGGCGCGCCCAGCAGCCGGCCGGTACGCTTGCGGATGCTCCGGGCGACCTTGACGATCATCACGCGAGTGTCTAACACGCGCGCTCCGGACCTGTCAAACCGTGGCGGAGGTCGGCCTCGGACCCATGGTCGTGACGGCTGTCCGCGGGCGAACGCCGCGCGCCGGCCCGCCGCGCGCTGCCCGGCCGGGCCCGCTCTCCCAACCCGCCTGTCTTCATCAGTTGCGCCGCGCGGGGCGGTCATCGACCCGCCCGCCCGGCGGTTGGTATCTCGATTGCTTTCCCGACTGCACGATGAGCGGCTTCAAGAGATGCGTGATCTGGGGAGAGGATCCTGCTCCACGGCGGCGTCTGGGGGCGGACGCACCGCGAAGTCCGGATCCGTCGCTCCAGGGGACGGCGGCTTCGGCCGCCGTCCCGTTTTCTCCCTGACCCGCCGACGATCCGAACGACATGGCGCTCACCCGAGGCGCCGCGGCCGTCCCGCAATACCTCCCGGGGACGGCCGCATTTCTCCGGGGCATTGTCCTGTCGCTACTCCGGATGCATCGACACCGAGGAGAGCGGTCCGGTGGAAGGCGCGGATCGGACGCTCCCGGCGGCCCGCTTCGGCGTCTCGATCGAGCGGGCCGGCGGAGCCGCCCGCTCCAGGTAGTCGCGCGCAGGCCCCCAGGGGACCGCCGACAGGAGACCCCGCAGCTTTTCGCGGTACCCGTCGAGACCGCCGTAATGCGCGAGCCGGTACCGGAACGGCAGCCGCACGCGCGGCGGATCGGGATCCATCTCCCAGGTGTGCAGATCGACGACCGCCGGTGCGCCGCGTCCGTTACGGCGGGCGATCTCGTTCAGCAGGAGACGATTCGGGACGCGCCGCAGGGCCCAGCCCCCCGCGAACAGCAGGCGCACGCCGAAGCGGCGCCCGACGAGAGGCGGCAGCTCGAGGATCGATCCCCCCGGCCGGTCGATGCGGTACGGATCGCGCGGCCACGCGGGGTCGCCGATGTAGACGATCGGCGCCAGGCTGGAATCGTAGCGGATGCCGGCCGCGATGAGCGCGTCCAGCGCCGCCGTCACGACCCCCGATGCGCGGCCGCGCCGCCCGGCTCCCGCCGCGCCTCCGAGACTCCAGCGCGGCGCGCGGTAGCCGAGGACCGGCTCCCCCGTGCCCCCTTCGACGGCCCGGCGCGCGGCGATCAGGTCGGCGCGGAACTCCGTGTCGGACATGGGGGCGACCGCCGTGTGCAGGTAGCCGTGCACCCCCACCTCGTGACCGCGCTCGTGGATCTCCCGGATCAAGTCCTGGTGGCGCGCCGCGACCCAGCCGACCGCGAAGAAGGTCGCCCGCACCCCGCAGACATCGAGAAGATCCAGGAGCGCGCGCGTGTTCTCGACCGCGCGTCCGGGCAGCCGGTCCCACTCGCCGGGCGGGATGATCCGCTCGTCGATGTGGAACCACTCCTCCAGGTCGACCGTCAGGACGTTCGCGATCGCCGCCATGGGACGCCTCGGCCGAATCATACTCGACAGGACGGGCCGTGGGGCCGGCGCGCGGCGGTACAATGCGCCGCATGCCGGCGGGGGTCGATCTCGGATCGTCCAGCGTCAAGGCCGTCCTGGTTTCGGACCGCGGCCGGCCGGGCCGGGCTGCGCGCCGCAGGATCGCGACCCGGCGCGGCCGGGCGGGCCGCGTCGAGCACGACGCCGAGGAGATCCTCGGCGCCTCGCTCCTGGCGTTGCGCGCCGCCATGCCGCGGCGTCTCGAGCCCCTCGACCTCGGGATCGCCACGCAGCGTTCGACGATCCTGTTCTGGGACAGCCGGACCGGCCGGCCTCTCACGCCCGCGTACTCCTGGCAGGACCTGCGCGGCGAAGCGCTGTGCGAATCGATGCGGCGAGCCGGACGGCTCGACGACGCTGTCGTGGCGCGCACGGGTCTGAGGCTCACGCCCTACTATTCCGCATCCAAGCTGGCCTGGGCCCTCTCGCATGTCAGGGGGCTTCGCCGTCTCGTGGCCGCGGGTCGGGCGCTGTGGGGCACGCTCGGCACCTTCCTCCTCTGGCGCCTCGGTGAGGGGGCCTCGTACGCGATCGATCACGCGAACGCGCAGCGCACTCTCCTGTTCGATCTCGAGACCCTGTCCTGGGATCCGGATCTGTTCGAGGCCTTCGGCCTTGCGGCCCTCCTGGACGCTCCGGCGCTGCCCGCGCTCGTCCCCACGACACTGGCGACGCCCCTGCATCTCGCGGTGGCCGGACGGGCCCTGCGCCTGGGCGCGATGACGGGAGACCAGCAGGCGGCCCAGATCGGCCTGGGCTGCAGGGCCGAAGGGGTCACGACGATCAACTACGGTTCGGGAGCATTCGTGCTGATCAGCACCGGCCGCAGGCTCGCGCGTGTCCCGGGTCTCCTCACGACTCTGCTGACGTCCTGGGGAGATTCGGGAACCGAGGGGAGGACGGCCAGGCGTCTCGCGGTCGAGGGGCCGGTGAACGCCGCCGCGACCGCGATCGATTGGGCGATCAAAAGGTTGAGACTCCGGCTGCGGACCCGCGACCTGGACCGCTTCCTGGGCGCCGACGACGGCCGGCCGCGCACGGTCCATTTCCTGCCCGCGGTCGCCGGTCTGGGGGCGCCCCGCTGGGATACGACCGCCAGGCCGCGCTTCGTCGGGGACACGCGCGGCGCCTCGCCGCGGTCCCTGCTGCGGGCCGTGGTCGAGTCGGTCGCCTGCCGCTGCGCGGAGATCATCAGGGTCGCCGAGCAGCACGCGGCACCGGGCCGGGTCCCGGGCGGAGCCGCTTCCGCCTCCGGACCGCTCCCCGTCCTGGTGGCTGGCGGCCTGACGCGGTGCCGGACGCTGCTCCAGGCGCAGGCCGATCTCCTGCAGCGTCCGATCGTCGTGCGCGAGTCTCCCGATGCCACCTGTCTCGGGGCCGCCCTGCTGGCGCGGAGCCCCGCGCTGTGGTGGGGGGACGGCATCGCCGTGGACGCCGGCGGTGGCGGCAGGAACGTCACGTGGCCGCGCCTTTCGCCCGACGAGGGGGAGAGGCGCTACCTGGACTGGGCGACCGCCGTTTATGGGACCGAGGGGGTGACGCGCCCCGGCGTGGCGGCGCGGGCTTCGAGATAGGGGCGGACGGAACTCTCGAAGACCGGTCCCCGGGTCGCGCCCCAGAAGACCCGGGCGATCGAGCCCTCCCTGTCGATGAGGAGCGTGATGGGGGCGATCGGCGCCCGGCCGTAGTCGTCGTACACCTTGCGATCGGCCACCAGGACAGGATAGGGAATCTTGTAGCTGTCGATGAATCGCCGCAGCATCTCCCCGCCGTCCTGCGGCATGATCAGAGGGTCGGTGTTGATTCCCAGGACGACCAGACCGCGTTCCTTGTACGCCTCGTACAACGCGATCAGATCGGGCGTCTCCATGCGGCAGGGAAAGCAGCTGGAGTACCAGAAGTTCAGGAGGACCACCCTGCCGCGATAGTCGGACAACTTGACCGGGACTCCCTTCGTGTCCTTCAGGACGAGGGGGGGCGCCGGTTTCCCGACGAAGCGCTTCAGATAGGTGTCCTTGAGGGGCGTCTGGGCGCCTGCGATCGAGAACGGGGCCAGGAGGCTCGCCGCGAGCAGAAGACCCGCCGCACGGCTCCTCATGCCGCGGCCGCCCGTCCCGCCTCGCGCAGGCGCGCCAGGACGAAGTCGCGCTCCAGGAAGGCGAGGAACCAGCCGGCGCGCGGCCCCTTGGGCTGTCCCAGGAACGCCAGGTAGATCGCTTCGAAGGCCGCCGTGGTCTTCTCCATTCCCACTTCCTTCGCGACCTCATAGATGAGCGCGTGGATCTCCTCGCCGCTCATCCCCTCGCGCAGGCCCTCGGCAAGGCGGGAGAGAAAGGCGCGCTGCGCCGGTTCGAGAGCGCGCGCCGCCTTCGGAAGGGTGCGCTCGACCGAGAACTTCACGTCCTCGGGCGCGAACTCGCGCAGCCAGCGGATGGCGTAGCCGGCCCGCTCCTTGAGCGCCTCCGGGTCCGGGACCGGGTAGCCGTTCCGCTTCAGGATCACGACCGCCTGGTCCAGGTCGAAATCGGCCATCTGCACCACGTTCACCAGGTGCCGGAACGGCACGCCGACCGCATGGAACCGGCCGGCCTCCGAGAGCTGCAGGGCGCGCGGGTCGCGGCTCTGCGAGGTGGCGTCGTCGAACTCGTCGATCAGCGACAGGAGCGGCAGGCCGGGGTCGAATCCGATCGAGCGCATC
>Ga0137381_10001266_pt1 | contig 16907 bp, 15 predicted proteins | sample SagtaG_16_FD_104808 | JGI IMG/M metagenome (GOLD analysis project Ga0137381, IMG submission 104808) | Vadose zone soil microbial communities from Sagehorn Ranch, Mendocino, California, USA - Sage2_L_115_16 metaG | ecosystem: Environmental > Terrestrial > Soil > Vadose zone | place: USA... | reverse complement strand
GGGATGATGACCCTGATCGGGTGGTTGGGATAGCTCTGCGCAAGGGCAGTACTCATGCAGGCGAACGCAAGCAAAGCGGCGAGGCGAACGGAATTATTTTTCATAAGAGTCCTGCTCGGGGTCCGGTGCAGGCTGGAATGGTAGCGTAACCGGACGGCTTGGTGCCCTGCAACCGGATATCATTCGGCCGGAGCGATGACCGAGCGCAAACACATTCTCATCGTAGGCGCAGGCGCGATGGGCGGCCTCTACGCCGCTTACTTGGGGAAAGTCGCCGACGTCGCGGTGCTCGACACGAACCGGGCGCACGTCGAGGCGATCCGCAAGGACGGCCTGAAACTTACCGGCCGTACCGAATCGTCGACTAAGCTCGCGGCCTTCGCAAGCGCTGCTGAAATGGGCAAGCGCCGCTTCGATGCCGCGATCATCCTGGTGAAATCGCAGGCGACCGAGGCCGCATTCGCTTCGATTCGTCCGGCACTCGAAGGCCGTCCCGTGCTCGTCACCTTCCAGAACGGCATGGGCAACGAGGAGCTGCTCGCGCGGATCAGCGATCTCGAGGTCGCGCACGGCGTCTCGTTCGAGGCGGCGCGGTACGACGGGCCGGGGCGCATCCGTCACCTCATTCACGGCGAGGATTCCTGGCTCGGGCCCGCGCGGGGAAAAGTGGAGTCCATCGCGTGGCTGGGAGAATTGATGACGCGTTCGGGGCTTCCCACGAAAGTGGTCGCCGACCCGCGCGGCGCGATCTGGGGCAAGTTCATCTTCAACAGCGTGATGAACCCGATCGGCGCGATCGTGCAGGGCGTGAACGCTGCGCGCTACGACGTGCCCGAGATGCGCGCGCTCATCGACGATATGGCGGCGGAGTGCATTCGCGTCGCGGAGGCGCAAGGGATCAAGCTCGAATTCGACCCGATGTACCTGGTGAAGAAAACCCGCGCGGGCGAGTTGCCGCTCACCCAGCACGCCGGCTCGATGGCGCAGGACCTCGAGGCCGGGCGCGAGACCGAGCTCGAGGCGATGACCGGCTACGTGGTGAGGAAAGCGATGGAGCTGGGCGTGCCGGTGCCGGTCACCGAGAGCGTATACAGGATGGCGAAGGGCGTGGAGTACGCCGCCCGCGCGAAGCGAGCGAACGGGTGAGAGTGACTATTCGAACGACGCCACGCAGTCGATCTCGACGTTCACGCCTTTCCTGTGGGGCGTCGCGCCGACGCAGGTCCGCGTGACCTTTTCGCCCCGAAGGAAATCGCGGAACGTTTCGTTGAACGCAGGGAAGTCTTCGGTGTTCCTCAGCACGACCCGCATGTTGACCACGTGAGAGAAATTCAACCCTGCCGCCGCAAGCACGCTGCGGAGATTGGCGAGCGTCTGCCTCGTCTGCTCGCCGATGTCGGCGCTCACCACCTCCCGTGTTTTCGGATCGAGCGGCCCCTGGCCCGATACGAAGAGCAAGTTGCCCGCGCGGATCGCCTGGGCGAGCGGCGAGGGCGCGCCCTTGTCGGTGAAGCCCGTGGTGGGGGCGCTCTGCGAGGCGATGATCCGCTTGGGCATGGGCGCTACTCGAACGCCGCCTTGATCTCGGCCGGTATCGGCATCGCCTTCAGGCGCTCCGGGTCTTCGGGATGACGGTGCGCCCAGACGCGGATCTCGTAGCCTTCGACTGCGCGTACGCCGCGGTTCAGCACGGCATGGCTGACCTCGAAGGTCTTGTCGTTCCACTTCCCGACACGGGATTCGATCACGATCTCGTCGCGGAACCTGCAGGGCGCGAGGAAGCGCGCCTTGGCTTCGACGATCGGCAGCCCCATGATGCCGTACTTCTTCCCGAGCGAATCCCAATCCAGGCCCACAGAGTCGAAAAAAAGGCGCGTGCTCTGGTCGAACCACTCGAAATAGTTCGGATAAAAGACGATGCGCGCGGGATCGGTATCGCCCCAATGAACGGCGACGTTGTGGCGATAGGTTTTCACTTCTTCGCTCGAGTCTCAGGCGCTGGATTATAGCGCCCCGTCTCGGGGGGACGCGCATGCACTACAATAATCGTTGAAGAGGGGCGGAGCAGATCGAGCGAGGAGCGAGGCCATGGCGGATCCGAACAAGACCAAAGTCACCATCCTGACCGGAACGTACCGCATCAAGGGTTACATCGAGCTGATGCCCGGCGCGCGGGTGACCGACTACATGGTCGAAGCGAAGGACTTCATCGCGGTGACCGAGGCCGAGGTCTGGGAGCTCGGGGACCGCAAGGTCATGAACGCGCCCTTTCTCAATGTGAGCCGCCACCATATCCAGATCATCACGCCGGGACATTGACCCGGGCGGCGGACCGATGGCAATGAAAACAGTCGCGCTGCTTCATCCCGGCGAAATGGGCGCCGCAATCGGCGCCTGCCTACGAGGACGCGGCCTGCGGGTGGTCTGGGCGTCGGCCGGGCGCAGCGCGGCGACTCGGTCGCGAGCGAACGCCGCAGGGATGGAAGATCTCGGAACGCTCGAGCGCGCGCTCGGCGTGGCCGACGTCGTGCTGTCCGTGTGTCCGCCGCACGGCGCGCTTGCGCTTGCCCGCGAGGTCGCCGGCCACGGCTTCAACGGAGTCTATATCGACGCGAACGCGATCTCTCCAGGGACGGTACGCAATATCGCCCGCGTGGTCGAAGCCGCCGAGGCGGCGTTCGTCGACGGTGGCATCATCGGCCCTCCGCCGATTCCGGGAGCGACTTCGCGCATCTATCTGTCGGGCGGGCGCGCCAGGGACATCGCGGCCGTGTTCGCAGGCAGCAACCTCGAAGCGATTCCACTCGAAGGCGCCGCCGGCGCGGCCTCCGCGCTCAAGGCCTGCTACGCGGCCTGGACCAAAGGCGCGACTGCGCTGCTCGCCGCGATCCGCGCGCTCGCGACGCACGAAGGGGTCGAAGCGGCGCTGCTCGAGGAATGGAAACGCTCGCAGCCCGAGCTGCCGAAGCGCTCCGAGGTCGTTACCGCGCAGGCACGCAAGGCCTGGCGCTGGATCGGCGAGATGGAGGAGATCGCGGCGAGCTTCGAGGCCGCGGGCCTGCCCGGAGGCTTTCATCTGGCCGCCGCCGATCTCTATCGCAGGCTCGAAGGCTTCAAGGACGGCACGGCTGCGCCCGCGCTCGCCGAGGTGACTGCGGCTTTCAGGCGAGGCGCGCCGCGGCGGAAAACCGCCTCGGGCGTACGCCGCAAGAGTAGTAAACAGCGCGAAGAGCAAGCGCATTCCACAACCCGCTTCAAATTCGGAACAGCCGCGCTCAAGCGGGATGCGGCGAAGCGGCTTCGCTCTCTGAAACGCGACTGAATACGCCGCCTCTTGACCCGCTTCGTGCGTCCATAGCATTATTCGCAGTAACACCCGTCAACAAACTTAGAAAAGACCCCTTTCAGCCTCGGAATTTCGCTGAAAAGGGCGCGCGGGGAGGGAGGACTCTTGTTCTGGAGGGTAATTTATTTTTCGGTAGCTGTGGCGACCGCCGCCGGTCTGGCGGCGTGTTCTCCCGAGTCCGGGAAGTCCACGACGCCGAAATCTTCCGGCAGCAACGCGACACAAATTTCGGGCAACGCCCAGGTCGCGTCAGGCCCCTCTTCTAGCGCGTTTATCACCCGCGAGCCGAACGGCTCCATAACGTATCGCTCTGCGCACCCCGACGCCGCGCGAGCACGGCTGCCCCGCGCCGTTCCTGGCGAGCTCCTGGTCAAATTCAAGCCGCAGGCTACCCGGGCGAGCAGCCTGAGCGCTCTTTCGCAGGTTTCACTGCAATCCGCGCGTTCTTATCGATCGGTCCCCGGCTTGCATCACGTGAAGCTTGCGCCCGGCGTGCAGGCAGATCAGGCGATGGCTACCTATCGAAAGCACCCGGATGTGGCCTACGTCGAGCCCAACTACATCGTCAGCATCGACGCCACTCCGACCGATCCGAGATTTCCCGAGCAGTGGGGACTGCAAAACACCGGCCAAACCGGCTTCACGGTCGATGCGGATATCGATGCCCCCGAGGCCTGGGATATCACGAAGGGGAGCAACGACGTCGTCGTTGCGGTGATAGACACGGGTGTCGATTACAACCACGAGGATCTTGCGGCCAATATCTTTCAGAACACAGCCGACTGCAACAACAACGGAATCGACGACGACGGCAACGGCCATGTCGACGACTGTCACGGCATCGACACCGTCAATGGAGACTCCGATCCCATGGACGACCACGGTCACGGGACGCACGTGGCCGGGATCATAGGCGCGGTGGGCAACAACGGGATCGGCGTCGCCGGCGTCGCCTGGAACGTCAAAATTCTGCCGTGCAAATTCCTCGACGCGACCGGATCTGGTTTCCTCTCCGACGCCATTGCCTGTCTCGACTACGTTGCCGCGATGAAGGATCGCGGCGTCAATATCGTTGCGACCAACAATTCCTGGGGCGGCGGCAGCTTTTCGCAGGCACTGTCCGACGCCATAGACGCGCAGATGCAGCGCGGCATACTGTTTGTTGCAGCGGCTGGAAACGACGGCGAAGAGATGCCCGATGTGCCGTTTTACCAAGACTCCGCTCTCTATCCCTGCGCGCACTACCTGCCCAACGTGATCTGCGTCGGGGCGACCGGAGATGACGACACCCGCGCTCGCTTCTCCAACTACGGAAGGCAGACCGTCCACCTCGGTGCGCCCGGAAATCAGATTTTGAGCACCTTGCCCGGAAATTCCTACGGCGTGCTCTCAGGCACCTCGATGGCCACGCCGCACGTCACGGGAGCGATCGCGCTATTGAAGTCGGCCAACAGCGGTCTCGATTGGCGGGCCACGAAGAATCTGATCCTGGCAGGCGGCGATGTAAAACCGTTTAGTGCCCCGCAATTAGGCTCGGATTTCACGACCATATCGGGCCGCCGGCTCAATGCCAATGGAGCTTTGACGTGCAACAACTCCTCCATTACGCGACGCGTTCAACCGCGAACGCGCGAGCGCATCGGCATTCCAGTCCCGGGCGCGGGGATGCCGACCATAAAGTACCACCATGTCGGGGAGCCATTGACGCTGGCTGTTCTGAATATCCAGTGCGCGAATCCGAACGGCGCTGTCTCGGTAACTATCTCTCCCGGCGACGTGACCGTCACTTTGTCGGATGATGGACTCGGCAGCGATCGCGTCGCGGGAGATGGCATCTACTCGAACACGTGGACCCCGACGGGCGGCGGTACGTACACCCTGACGTTCCTGGGGACCTCGCCTCTTCCCGGCAGCGGAACCGTCAGTGACACCGTCACGGTCAACGTCGACCCGCATTTGCGCGCGGGTTTTCCCGTGAAGTCCCTTCACTTCCCGGGATTTTTCGCCGGCTCTCCGAACCTCGTCGTGGGGAATATCGACGCCTCGCCCGATCTGGAGATCCTCGCTCCGGGTCTTGCAGGCGGACCCATTTACGCGTGGAAGGCGAATGGCGCGGTCGCAGCGGGGTGGCCGGTGGGCCTTATCGACGGAGGGGTGGGCTTGCTCGCACTGGGCAACCTCGTCGGGGCCGGCGACCGGCTCGAGGTAGTCGCAGGACGCGCGGATTCTCCGGGGACAATCGAAGCGTATAGCGGATCCGGGGTGTTGCTCAATGGCTGGCCGAAATTCGTCAACTACGTGGGGAGCATGCCGACGCTGGTAGACATAGACGGCGATGGAACGGATGAGGTCTTCGCCGACGGAGAGGATTTTCACTTGCATGGTTATCGGAGCGATGGGACGGATTTGCCAGGATTTCCCGTGCCTACGTTTACGGCAGCCTCGAGCCAGCTCCTCACGACCCCGCTGGCAGCTGACATCGACTCTGACGGTCGTCCGGAGTTGATTACCACATCATTTGGCAACGCGGGCACCAGCGTGTTTGCATTTCATTCCGACGGAAGTCCAGTCAGCGGATTCCCTGTTACGAGCCCAGGCGACATCTTTCTAATCGGGGTCGGAGACGTGGACGGCGATGGGCAAATGGAAATCGTGGGGCTGACGCAAGCAACGTTCGGGGCGCCATGGAATATCGTGCAATTCAGAGCCGACGGAACCGTCAAGCGCTCGATACCCATCGCCGGTCAGCCCCTAGGAGGGGCGCTCGCAGATCTCAACCAAGATGGAATACCCGAGATTATTTACATCGCCTCGGACAATTTCAGCATCTTTGACGGTAGTGTGCGCGTTGTGAACGGATTCGGTACGCCGCTCAGCGGGTGGCCCGTGGCACTGAGTAATCCTACAGGTTCGGGCGATCCCATTTCGAGCCCGGTTGTGGGCGACGTCGACGGGGACGGGGTGCCCGAGGTTGTGCTTGTGGCTTTCGGCGCGCTTCACGTGTTGAAGCAAGACGGAACATACGTCTCAGGTTTTCCGAAGAAAATCGACGAGCTTTCAGCAAATGGGATTGCGATGGTTCCGGTGATAGCTGACGTCGACAACGATGGACGAAATGAAATCGTCGTTACGTCGGACTTCTGGAACGGCATACCCGGCTACTACAACAAGGTCTGGGTCTATGGCCTGGGCGGGCCCACGCCTCATGGCCCGATCGAGTGGGGACAGTTCATGGAGGGGCCGCGGCACCACGGCTACTACGAGACCGGAAAGAACCTTCCCAACCAGGCGTATTTAACGGCTCAGGTTCGTGGAGCGGGGACGATCAGCTCCACCGTTGCGGGCATCAATTGCGGAAATGACTGCATTGAGTTGTACCCAAAGGGTACCGTAGTGAACCTGACGGCAACGCCGGCCAACGGACAAGTCTTTATACGTTGGTTCGGCGCGTGCGCGGGACAGGCAAATCCCTGCACCGTCTCTGTACAGAAATATACAGCGGTAGCTGCACAATTTGACAGCCCAACCCCAGTCTTGCTGTCGGTTTCCATGACGGGTACCGGAACTGGCACGGTTGTCTCAAATCCCGGAGGTATCCAATGCGGCGCTGACTGCTCCGAGCCATACAACCCCGGCACGGTTGTGACTCTTACCGCGACGCCCTCGGCGAACTCAGTCTTCTCCAGTTGGTCGGGCGCGTGCAGCGGCGCGTCGCCTAGTTGCGACGTGACGATGGACCTTGCGAAGTCGGTCACCGCGACTTTTACAACCACGGTCGTACCGACTCGATTGCTGACTGTCACGACGGCGGGTACTGGGGCCGGTACGGTGACTTCCAGCCCGGCCGGGATCACCTGCGGTTCCCACTGTTCCGAGCCGTACAATCTCAACACGGTGGTTACGCTGACCGCGACGCCGTCGGCCGATTCCGTTTTTTCCGGTTGGGCTGGGGCGTGCAGCGGCTCGGTGAATCCCTGCAGCGTGACGATGGATGCGGCCAAGTCGGTGACGGCGACGTTCTCGCTGAAGCCGGTATTGACGGTGGCGATCTCCGGAACGGGCGCCGGCACCGTGACTTCAAATCCAGCGGGCATAAGCTGCGGCGGCGATTGCTCAAAGGCCTACGACCCGAATACGGTGGTGACGCTCGCCGCCGTACCCTCGGTCGGCTCAGTCTTTTCCGGCTGGTCCGGTGCGTGTGGGGGGTCGGGCGGTTGCAGCGTCGCAATGGATGCGGCCAAGTCGGTGACGGCGAATTTCACGCTGAAGCCGGTGTTGACGGTAACGACTTCTGGGACGGGAACCGGCACCGTGACCTCGAGTCCCGCCGGAATCAACTGTGGCGCTGACTGTTCGGAACCCTATAACCCGAATGTGGTGGTGAGCCTCACTGCGATCCCATCTCAAGGCAGCGTTTTCGACGCTTGGTCCGGCGCTTGTACGGGACAGGGCAATCCGTGTGCCGTCACGATGGATTCCGCCAAAGCGGTTACCGCCGCGTTTGCGCCGGCGGGAAATCCCAATAGCGGCGGCGGCGGTGGGGGCGGTGGCGGCGGATGCACGCTTGGCGCCGACGGGAGGTTCGATCCTTCATTGCCAGCCTTGTTCATCCTCGCCACAATGGCGCTGTGGCGGCGCAGACGAACATAGTCATTTGGCGTGACGCACACCTCGGGGCGGCTTTCATGGCCGCCCCGGCTTTTTGGGCTGGTCTGTGGTGGTGGAATTCGCCGCCACTCGATTTATTGTGGATCCTGCGTGAGCCGCTGGGCTTCGCTATCCCGGCACTCATCTATCCAATACTCGAAGAGATCGCTTTTCGCGGCGGGCTCCAAACCTTTCTGCTCCGTTATCCCGGAGGCAGTACGCGCTGGGGCGGGCTCACCCTTGCAAACATCATGACGAGCGCCGTATTTGCCGCTCTGCATCTCTTTTCCCACGCGCTTCTCTGGAGTGCAGCTGCTTTCCTTCCGTCTGTCGTATTCGGTTATTTCCGCGACCGCCACTCTTCGCTCGTCAGCCCTATAGCGCTTCACGTCTTCTATAACAGCGGCTATTTCTGGCTGTTTGGTGTGCATTGACTGTCAAGCGGGCTCTGGGGTATTGGGCGCGCATCGCCGGGATTGACCCAGGTCGAACACGGGCTGTTCCGTCCGGGCAATGTTCGTCGGTAGAGATAAGATAGAGGCTGTCGGATCCCGAGGATCCTCAACTCCAGGAAATCATCGATGAAGATTCTGCTCGCGGTGGACGGCTCCAAGCATTCGGTCAAGGCCGTCAAATGCCTGATAGAGCACGCCGATTGGTATCGCGAGAGCCCGGTGGTAGAGCTGGTCAATGTGCGGCTGCCCGTACCCAGGCTCCGCGGAATGGGCGCCGTGATCGGCGCAAGCCAGGTGCGGCGCTACTACGACCGGGAGGGAAAGGCGGCCCTGTCGAAGGCGAGAAAGCTCCTCGACGCGGCGGAGATCAAGTATTCCGCGCACATCCTCGTGGGGCCCGTGGCCGAGACCATCGTCAGGCAGGCGCGGCTCACCCGCTGCGTTCTCATCGTCATCGGCACCCGCGGGATGAGCGCGGCGGCCAACCTGCTGCTCGGTTCCTGCGCAAACCGGGTGGTGAACATCTCGCCCATCCCGGTGCTGCTCGTGAAGTGACGAGCCGGCGGATTCGGCCCATAAACATCTGAGGTGCTGCCAATGGTCAGGAACGATGCAAAGGACGAAGGGCCGAAGAAAATCGATCTGGAAAAAGTGGCGCAGCTCATCGACGCCCTGGAACGGGATCTCGCGAAAGTCCAGAGCGGGTCCCGCGACGTCCAGCTGTTGAGGGACGAGGTGGAAACTCTCAAGAACGTTCTCAATTCGCCCATACGCCGCGCTCATTGGGTGAGAGAAGGATTGCACGGCATGCGCCAGGCCATCGAGAACGGGCTGGAGACGGTCGTCGCGGACGGCCTGAAGGCGGGCCCATACATCGCGGAGATCGGAAGAATTCTGGGGATGTGAGCCCCACTCTAACCGGGAAGCTGCTACTTGGACATGCCGCGCGGCGAACATTCGCATCACGAACACGGAGATCATGGACGGCCTGCGCATGGAAGGGGAGCCGCTCATGCCCCGACTGCCGTGAAGCCAGGCGCGATCTACACCTGCCCGATGCACCCCGAGATCCAGCAGGTGGGTCCGGGGACCTGTCCCAAGTGCGGAATGGCGCTCGTGCCGGTCGAGGGAGCAAAGGAGGACGATTCGGAACTGCGCGGCATGACGCGCCGCTTCTGGGTCGGCGCCGTCCTCACTGCGCCGCTCGCCGTGATCGCGATGGCGCCTTATCTCGGGCTCATGCAAGCGTTCGGAATTCCCATGCAGGTGCGGATGTACGTGGAGCTCGCGCTCGGCACTCCGGTCGTGCTGTGGGGAGGCTGGCCTTTCTTTCGCAAGTTCGCCCTTTCGATCAAGAACCGCAGGCCGAACATGTACACCTTGATCGGGCTGGGAGTGGCGCTCGCCTACCTCTTCAGCCTCGCGGCGGTGTTCGCGCCCGGCCTTTTCCCGCAGGAATTCCAGGAACAGAGCGGGCAGGTCGGCGCCTACTTCGAGGCGGCAGCGGTCATCGTCACGCTGGTACTGCTGGGCGAGGTGATGCAACTGCGCGCGATAGGCCAGACGAGCCGTGCGATCCGCGCGCTGCTGGCGCTCGCGCCGAACACGGCAAAGCGCATCGAGGCAGACGGGCGCGAGCGCGAGGTGCCGCTCGATCAGGTACAGGTCGGCGACCGGCTGCGCGTGCGCCCCGGAGAAAAGGTGCCCGTGGATGGGACTTGCGTGGAAGGTTCGTCGAATGTGGATGAATCCATGATCACGGGCGAACCGGTTCCGGTGGCGAAGAACGCGGGAGACAGGGTGACGGGAGCGACGATCAACGGCAAGGGCACACTCGTCATCCGGGCCGAGCGCGTAGGCTCCGACACCTTGCTCGCGCAGATCGTGCACATGGTCGCGCAGGCGCAGCGCACGCGCGCCCCCGTGCAGCGCCTCGCCGATCTCGTCGCCGCGTACTTCGTCGAAACCGTAATCGCGATCGCGGTTCTGACCGCGCTCGCGTGGTGGTTCTTCGGCCCCGAGCCGAGGTTCAGCTATGCGGTCGTCAATGCGGTAGCGGTGCTGATCATCGCCTGTCCTTGCGCGGTGGGCCTCGCGACGCCGATCTCGATCACGGTCGCGATGGGGCAGGGGGCGATCAACGGGATCCTGTTCCGGAATGCCGAAGCCGTGGAGAAGCTGCGCGACATCGATACGCTGGTCGTGGACAAGACCGGCACGCTCACGCTCGGCAGTCCGCGGCTCGTGGACCTCGTCGTCGAGGCGGGAATCACCGAGAGCGAGGCGCTTGCGCTGATCGCGAGCCTCGAGCGCGCGAGCGAGCACCCGCTCGCGCAGGCGATCGTCAAAGGTGCCGAGGAGCGCGGCATACGCCTGTTCCAGGTCGAGAAATTCGAATCTGTCACGGGCCAGGGCGTACGCGGGGAAATCGGCGGCCGCAAGGTCGCGGCCGGCAGCCGCCGATTCATGGAATCGCAGGGCGCCGTACCCGCTTCGCTCGCCGAGCGGGCCGATGCGCTCAGGGCGCAAGGCAAGACCGCAATGTACGCGGCGATAGACGGGCGCGCCGCCGCGGTGATCGCCGTTGCCGATCCGATCAAGGAAACGACCCCGGAAGCGATCAGGACGCTGCAATCCGAAGGCGTGCGCGTGGTGATGCTGTCGGGCGATTCGCGCAAGACCGCCGAAGCGGTCGGGCGGCAGCTCGGCATCGGCGAAGTCATCGCCGAAGTGCTGCCCGGGCAGAAGGTCGACGCCATCAAGGCGCTGCAGGCGCAAGGCCGCGCGGTGGCGATGGCGGGGGACGGTATCAACGACGCGCCGGCGCTCGCCCAGGCCAACGTCGGCATCGCCATGGGGACGGGGACGGACGTCGCGATCGAAAGCGGCAGCGTGACGCTCGTCAAAGGCGACCTGCGCGGAATCGTCAAGGCGATCCGCCTCTCGCGCGCGACCATGCGCAACGTCAAGCAGAATTTGTTCTTTGCTTTTATCTACAACGCGCTCGGCGTTCCGATCGCTGCGGGCGTGCTCTATCCCTTCTTCGGTTTGCTGCTGTCGCCGATCTTCGCCGGCGCCGCAATGGCGATGAGCTCGGTGTCGGTGGTCACCAACGCGCTGCGGCTGCGGCGGGCGAAGCTCTGATGTCGAGGATCTCATGAAAAACTTGTCGATCTCCACCGCAGTCCTGTTCGCAACTCTCGGAGTCTGCGCAGTCGATGCGCAGTCGCAGGCAGACAAGCCCGCGGTCGTGAGACTCGACCCGGCGCTCGATGCGCTGGTGTCTCCCGACGCCAGGCTCCAGCTGGTGAAGGGCGGCTTCGGGTTTACGGAAGGGCTCATCTGGGTCGAGCAAGGCCGCTACCTGCTCCTGAGCGACATCCCCGCGAACGTGATCTACAAGCTCACGCCCGGGGGTGAGGCATCCATCTACATGCATCGCAGCGGCTACACAGAGCCGGACATCTGGCGCGTGGGGTTCGAGCAGACCAACGGCAAGAATCCGAGCGATCCTCTGTTCGAGAAGTTCTACATGATCGGCTCGAACGGGCTCGCTCTCGACCGGCAGGGACGGCTCATCATCGCGACCTGGGCCGGAAGGTCGATCGACCGGATCGAGAAGAACGGCAAGCGCACGGTGCTGGCCGACCGCTTCGAAGGCAAGCAATTCAACGGCCCGAACGACGTCATCGTCAAGCGGAACGGCACGATCTACTTCACCGATACCTACGGCGGACTGCGCCTGCGCGAGAAAGATCCGCGCAAGGGCCTGGACTTCCAGGGCGTCTACATGATCAAGGGCGGCAGGGTGAGCCGGATCATCGACGACATCCCGAATCCGAACGGCCTCGCCTTGTCGCCGGACGAAAAAATTCTCTACGCGAACGGCAGCCGCGACAAGTACGTGCGGCGCTACCGCGTCCTGCCCGACGACACCGTCACCGACAGCCAGATGTTCATCGACATCAGCGGCGATCCGACTCCCGGAATCACCGACGGCCTGAAAGTGGACGTCAAGGGGAACGTCTGGGAATCGGCGGCGGGCGGGGTGTGGATCGTCTCACCTGAAGGCAAGCACCTCGGCACGATAATGACACCCGAGCTCGTGGCCAACGTCGAGTTCGGCGACCCCGACCACAAGACCCTGTACATCGCCGCGCGCACCAGCGTCTACAAGGTCCGCGTGAATATCGCGGGCGTTCCGTAGCGCTCTCCGAGGTGTGCCTTTCCGCGCCTTTCTTTCGATCAGGGCCGAATCGCCGAATTCGTGTGTGCGATACCCGTGAGCGTGGAGTTCGGCGCTTGCGCGCCGCAGCGACTTTTCGTCCGCAAACGCACGCAGCAGCTGGTAATGGCTCGTGCCCGGCTCGTGAATTCCCGTGAGCAGCGCATCGACCACTCGCAAGCGGCTCGCCGCGTCGATGCGCTGCGTGGCCAGGCCTTCCCCTCCGTGCACGAATCCATCCCGTGAAGCGGCATGCTCGAGCGCGCGCACGACCGTGGTGCCGATCGCGATGATCCGCCCGCCCTTTGCTTGCGTGCGCCGGATCGCCGCTGCGGTCGAGTCCGCGATGCGGTAGGGCTCGTCGAACGGCAGGCGTCGATCGAGCTCCCCGTCCCCGGTGGAGGAGAGTCCGGCCGCGTGCGTGATCGTGTCGAACGAAACGCCGCGAACGCGCATCGCCGCAATCATTCGCCAATCGAGCGCGAAGCCGGCGGACGGCGGCTCGAAGGCGACCGGTGGACCGGCAATCGGAGTCCATACGTCCCACAGCGCGAGCGGCACCGGCACGTGCGCGTACTGGATGGGCCTGCCGTGACGTGCCAAGCCCGCCCGGATCGCGTCGGGCGTGCCCTCGAAGCGCAGCGACACGAGACGCGGGTGACCGAGAATCCTCTCCACCGTGGCCGGCAGGGGTCCCAACGCAAGGCCATCGCCCGGCGCGAGCCGCGGCGGAGGCGGCCGTTCTTCGGTGCGAGTACGGAAGTCACCCGCCCCGAACACGACGACGGAGAAATGCCTGACATCGTTCACCGCGAGCGAGCGCCGGCCGGCGAGTCGCACTTCGATGCGGCCGCCCGTAGGTACATGCTTGCCGTGCAGGCTCGCGGGCAAGGTGGCGGCGTCGTTGGCGATCACGTGATCGCCGGGCTTGAGGAGATCGGCCAGGGCCGAACGGGGCAGATGGCCGATGCGTCCGCGCGCGTCAACCACTAGGAGCTTCGCCTGCGGCGTACGCCGTGTTGGCTGGTTGGCGGCGATCACGAGGTGTTTACTTCGGCGAGCGCGGCTCCACGGGGCGCTTTGCCCGGACTGCGCGCGGGCAGTGCCGCCGCGATGGCTTCGGCGAACTCACGCGCCGCGGTGCCCGGCCGCTTCAGCGTCGCCGGATCGGAGTCCGGCACGGCGAGGGCGTGCAGCGGCGTATCCATGTCGCCCGGGTCGAGCGAGAGGAAGCTCACGCCTTCGGCCAGAAGTTCTTCGTTCCAGACATGACTCAGGTGGCGCAGCGCGGCCTTGCTCGCGCCGTAGGCGCCCCAGCACGGGTAGGTGTTGATCGCCGCGTCACTCGAGACGTTCAACACGACCGCACCGCGGCCGTCGCGGGCCGATGCGGCCAGCGCGCCCAGGAGCGCCTTGGTCAGGCGAAAGGGTCCGAGCACATTTGTCGTGAGCGCGCGCTCGAAGTCCTCGCAATCGGTGTCGCCCAGGAGCGCGAGCGGCGTCGGCCCCAAGTCCGAGGCGTTGTTGACGAGGACGTCGAGCCCGCCGAGACTCCCGACGATCTGCATGGCGATGGGATGGATGTCTTCCTTCCTGGAAACATCGCCGACGATGCCGTGTGCACGGCCATGCTCGCGTGCCACCCGTTCGACGCCCTCGCGGTTGCGGGCGACGAAGGCGACGCGGGCTCCGCGGCCGAGCAATTCCCGGACGAGGGCAAGTCCAAGCCCCGACGTGCCGCCGGTGATGGCGACCCGCAGGCCCGCGAAGGGTCCGTGAGAATCATTTTGGAGAGTGCGTGTCATGTGCGGTCTCCTTTCGTTTAGCCAATAATAGAGATGGAGACCCGCTTTCCCAACGCAATGTCCAATCGATTGGCGGAAAGTCAAGACTATGGACAAGACCGAACACGTCGCCACTCACCTCGCGCGCAATCTCGCCGCGCTTCGCCACGTGCGCACGCTCACGCAAGGCGCGCTCGCCAAGTCTTCCGGCTTGCCGCGCTCGACCATCGCCAACCTCGAATCAGGCGTGGGCAACCCGTCTCTGGCGGTGCTTCTCAAGGTGGCGGGTGCGCTCGGAGTACCGATCGAGGAGCTGCTCGCTTCGCCGCGCGCAAAAGTGCGCAAATGGCCGGAATCCGACGTTTCCTCGCAGAGCCGCGGCAACGGCGTGACATTGCGAGAGCTCATCCCCGAGCCCATGCCCGAGGGAATACTGTCGGTAATGGACTTCGCACCCGGCGGCGCGATGCGCGGCACGCCGCATCTGCCCGGCACGCGCGAATACTTCACCTGCCTGGAAGGCCAGGTCACGATCTTCGTCGCCGGCGAGCGCAACGACCTCGTTCGGGGCGACGTGCTCGCCTTTCCCGGCAGCGTCCCGCATTCTTACCAAAACCCGGACGCGACGCGCGGCGCTCGCGGCGTGTCCGTGGTCATTCTCGCGAAGGCCGGAGTCTAGTGCGCCCTAAAAAAGGGATTACCTGACGCGTCGTGTAGGGTTTGACTGACATCCCCTAGGCCCGGTGTCCTCCCTCCCCACGGAGGAGTTATGCTTCGCGATATTGAGGGTTTAGCGCTTTAGGAGAGCTCGCTTATTAATCCAATAGGAATCGACGGCACTCTACGGGGGAAAAACCCGCTGCAAAGGACGTTCGCCCTCCTTCCCGGGAGCGGCCGCCTGTTGCAGATCATCTGGCCGTTCCTCGTTATCGTTTTGGTGATGTTGCTGTTGGCGAGTGAGAGCATGGACATCCTGTCCGCGGCGCGCGCGTACTCGGAAGGGGAGAGTCTCTGGTCCAAAGGGCAAAAGCGCGCCATGTTCCACCTTATGCGTTACTCCGAAACTCAGTCCGAAGACGATTACCAAAAATATCGGGAGGCCATATCGGTACCGCTCGGTGACGAGAAGGCGCGGGTGGAGATGGAAAAGCCCGATCCGAACTATGCGGTAGTGTGGCAAGGTTTCATCGAAGGGCGAAATCATCCTGACGATATTCCCGGTTTGATCATGCTGTTCCGGCGCTTTCGCTCCCTCGACTTCATGGCGGCGGTGATCGATCTTTGGGCAGAGGGGGACCGGCATATCGCCGAGCTGGGCCAGATCGCCGATCAGCTCCATGCGCGCATCGCCTCCGGCCAGACGTCCCCGGAACGCGTGCTCCCGTTCCGCGACAGGATCCTGGATATCGACACGCGCCTGACGCCTTTGACGGACAAGTTTTCAAGCACCCTGGGTGAAGCGACCCGCAAGACCAGGTTCATCCTTCTGCTGGCGAACCTGGCAGTCGCAGGTACTCTGGTCCCGGTGGGGATCTACCTCTCGTACCGGATGGTCCGGCGCAGAGAGGAGGCCGAGCGAGCGCTCAAGCTGAGCGAGGAGCGGTTCAATCTTGCCGTGACCGGCAGCAACGACGGGCTCTGGGATTGGAACATCGATACCGGCGAGGTCTACTACTCGCCGCGCTTCAAGCAGCTGCTGGGCTTCACAGACCGGGAAATGGACGACAACGTGGAGGCATTCAATTCGCGCCTGCATCCGGAGGACAAGCCGGCCCACGAGCAGGCCATCGACGGGCATCTGCAGCGCGGCGGGCCGTTCGACATCGAAATGCGGCTGCAAACCAAGGCCGGGGAATACCGCTGGTTCCATTTGCGCGGGCAGGCGCTGCGCACGCCCACAGGACGGGCGATGCGCATGGCCGGCGCAATGACCGACACGACCGACCGCCGGCTGACTGCGGCAGAGCTGTTTGCCGAGAAGGAGCGCGCTCAGGTCACCCTTGCGTCCATCGCCGACGGCGTGATCACGACCGACACCGACGGTTGGGTCGAATACTTGAATCCGGTGGCGGAGGCATTGACCGGCTGGACCACGGCCTCGGCGCGGGGATTGCCGCTGCGGGGCATCGTCAACACCGTCGACGAAACCACGCGCAAGATCACGCCCAACCCGATCGAAATGGTCCTGCGCGAGGAGCGCACCATCGAGGTCTCCGCCACCATGCTGCTGGTGCGCAACGACGGTTCGGAAATTCCGATCGTACAGTCCGCCGCCCCGATCCGGGCGCGGACGGGCAAGATCATCGGCGTGGTCCTGGTCATGCACGATGTCAGCCGCGAGCGCCAGTATGTCGCCAAGCTTTCCTACCAGGCGAGTCACGACGCCTTGACCGGCTTGATAAATCGCACCGAATTCGAGCGTCGCCTGGGGCTCGCGCTCAAGAGCTCCG
>Ga0137381_10001245_pt1 | contig 17017 bp, 13 predicted proteins | sample SagtaG_16_FD_104808 | JGI IMG/M metagenome (GOLD analysis project Ga0137381, IMG submission 104808) | Vadose zone soil microbial communities from Sagehorn Ranch, Mendocino, California, USA - Sage2_L_115_16 metaG | ecosystem: Environmental > Terrestrial > Soil > Vadose zone | place: USA... | reverse complement strand
CCCGGCGAGATTGTCTTTGCGGTTTATGATCGGGAAAGTAACAACGAGCCAAATCGTCTGGTTGCAGCGTCCGTCGGGTTGGCGATCCCTTCTGATTCTTCCATGCATGGTTATCTTTCCGAGCATCATTCATTTGGTGAAACCGATGAAAGAGCAGGGGAATATGCCGAAGACCTTGCCGCCAGCATGCTCGCGACCACCTTGGGGATTGAATTCAATCCAGAATTGGACTGGGACGAGCGGGAGGATCTTTTTAAGATGTCAGGGAAGATCGTCCGTACGAGCAACATCACTCAGTCCGCTGTCGGCAACAAAGATGGACTCTGGACGACTGTCTTCGCGGCAGCAGTTTTTATCAACGAAGATAACTTGTCTGTTGAGAGCGGAAAGTCTCAAGGGGACGCGGCTTCCGGCAATGAAGATGCGAACCGGGACGAAACATCAAGACCAGTTCCAGAAGCTCGCGAGCCCGCACCTCGCCAGCCTGAGGAGCCAACCAAACACCACCCCGCCGGCAGCGACGAGAAAGCCGCGCACCCTGCTCCCGCCGGACAGGGACATCACCTCAATGCAACTCACGATCAGCAGGAAGTAACCAAAGCCGTACTTCGAGCATCGCAACCAAGAGGTGAGCCTTCACCACGAGGAAAGGACGCCTCCACGACCGCCGAAGACGTTGTCCTCAAAGCCGGACGCCTTAGATTTCCAAAGCCTCTTTAACGTTTTTCTTTCCCGACTTTTTATCGCCATCGCGAAAAAGCGACCCCTATTTCTTGCTCGATCCTGCTGGGCGGATCAACGGAATAGGATTACTGCCACTCGTGGATGAGTGCCGACCGGCGCATGTGAATGATGCAGCGAACGCTAGAAATTGCTAGGATAAAAACAAAACTACACCCAAGGTTGAGAGACTAAATGTTTGATCCCGATCTCACTCACTTGCGTTCGCTCCTCGCCGAGTTGGCGCCCCAAGGCCGCCCTGCGCTCCTCCCCGCCCTGCACGCCGCACAGCGATTGTATGGCTGGCTCCCCGAACCGGTTGCAGCAGAAGTGGGCCGCGCCTTGGGTGTGCCGCTCGCCGACGTGCACGGTGTCATCGATTTCTATGCGATGTTTTCTCGGCAGCCGATGGGCCGAAGCGTCGTGCGCGTGTGCAGCGCGCCCATCTGCGCCCTTGCCGGGGGCGACGCGGTGGCGGATGCTCTATGCCGCTATTTAAAGGTCGAGCCGGATGAAGTCAGCGCGGATGGTGAATTCACGATAGAGCATGCCCCGTGCCTGGGCTTGTGCGATCATGCGCCGGCGCTCCTTGTGGGCGAAGTCACTCTTGGACATGCCGAGCCCGACCAAACGGCCGGGATCTGTGCTCGAAGCGGGCAGAGAGCAGCGAGCTTTGTCGGCGGCGATATCCGCAGCCTCACGGCCAATTGCGGTCGAGGTCGTCCCACGTCTCTTGCCGACTACGGGGCTCGGGGCGGTTATTTTGGACTAAAGAAGACTTTGACGATGACGCCGGAAGATGTGATCGCTGAAGTAAATGCTTCGGGATTAGTCGGGCGCGGCGGCGCGGCATTTCCAACCGGCGTCAAGTGGGAAGGAGCAGCAAAAGCGCCAGGTCAACCCAAGTACATCGTCTGCAACGCCGACGAATCCGAGCCCGGGACGTTCAAAGACCGCATTCTCATGGAAGAAGACCCGCACTGCACCATCGAAGGGATGATCATTGCGGCCTATGCTGTCGGCGCGCGCCAGGGTTACATCTACGTTCGCGGCGAGTTTCCTTACGCCTTCAAGGTCATGGGCGAGGCGGTGGAGGAAGCGCGGCAGGCCGGCACCATTGGCAAAAATATCCTCGGCTCCGGATTGGATTTCGATATTGAAATGCGGCTCGGCGCCGGCGCCTATATCTGCGGCGAAGAAACCGCGCTGCTTGAATCCATCGAGGGCAAGCGCGGCTTCCCGCGGATCAAGCCGCCGTTCCCGACTACGAACGGGCTATTCGGCAAACCCACGGTGATCAACAACGTGGAGACATTCTGTAACGTTCCCTTGATCCTCGAACGCGGCGCGGCGGAGTATCGGAAAATCGGGACGGATAAGTCGCCTGGTCCCAAGCTGTTTTGCGTGTCGGGCCAGATCGAGAGACCCGGCCTCTACGAGGTGCCATTTGGCGTCACCTTACGCCACCTGTTGTTCGATCTCGCCGGCGGACTGAAGCACGGGCGCAAGCTTCAAGCGGTGCTGTTGGGCGGCGCGGCTGGCGCATTCGCTACTGAGAAAGACCTGGACGTCATCTTGTCGTTCGAGCAGTTAAGCGCCGCAGGTCTGCCGCTCGGCTCCGGTGCAGTCATGGTCTTTGACGATACCGCAGACCTGCGCGATGTGCTGAAGCGGATGGCGCGCTTCTTTGCCGACGAAAGCTGCGGCAAATGCTATCCCTGCCAGCTCGGGACCCGCCGGCAGTATGAAATTCTCGACCGAGTCGTGTCCGGAGATCCCGCTCCCGGCGACCGCGAGCGCTTAACAGATGTCGGTTCGACGATGATCGACGCTTCTCTCTGCGGCCTGGGCCAGACGGCTGCCACGGCGGTCCTAAGCGCAATGAAGATATGGCCGGAGATCTTTGATAGAAGAAAATAGCCGGCGCGTAGAGCGAAATGGAGCGTTGGAGTATGGGAGTACTGGAGTGTTGGATTTAAAAGCATCACTCCATTACTCCACCACTCCAGTACTCAGAGGATTCAATCGTTATGGCTAATATCACACTCACTATCGACGGCGATTCTGTCGCCGTGTCTACAGGAACGACGATCCTCAAGGCCGCACAGCAGCTCGGCCGGCATATTCCGACCATTTGCTATCACGACCACTGTACGGCTAATGGCCTCTGCCGCATCTGCGTGGTTGAAGTTAATGGGGTAAAGCCGCTGGTTCCTGCGTGCCTGACTCCGGTGCGTGAAGGAATCAAAGTCTCTACCTCGAGCGTTAGAGCTGAGCGCAGCCGCCGGACCATCCTCGAGATGCTCGCCTCTGCTGTGGATCTCTCTCAGGCGCCGGAGATCGAGAGACTTATGGGCGAATATCATGCCGATCACAGGCGCTTTCCCGAGGCGGAGCGGCGCGAGTATCCGGTCCTCGACGATAACCCGATGTATATCCGCGATTACTCCAAGTGCATCCTGTGCTGGCGCTGTGTTCAGGTGTGCGCTGACGACGCGCAGTTTACCTACGCGATCAACTTCAAAGGCCGCGGTTTTGAAACCAGCATCGGCACATTCTTCGACAAGCCCATACCTGAAACCAGCTGCGTATTTTGCGGCCAGTGCGTGGGGGTCTGCCCCACCGGCGCGCTCAAGCCCAAGCGCGAGTCGCTCCTTGAGCAGGGACTGAGCTTAGATGAAATTATGCAGGCGACGAAGAGCGAAAAAAAGAAACGCAGGAAATCGCCATGATCAATCCCGATCGCATCGTTCCTACCACCTGCCCGTACTGTGGCGTGGGATGTAACCTCGAGCTGCACATCAAAAACGACACCATCTATAAAGTGACCTCGCCGTTCGACGGGGTGGTCAACCAGGGCAACTTGTGCGTCAAAGGACGGTTTGGATACGACTTTATTTATAGCAAGGATCGGGTGACGGTGCCGCTCATCCGCAAAACAGCGCAAGCGCCCGGCGCGCGCACCCAGGCGTTCGACCGCTCTGAGTGGCGTCAAATCTCGTGGGATGAGGCCCTCGATTACACCGCTGACCGGCTGGTCGAGATTTACAACCGCGACGGCGCGGATGCCATGGCGGTCTACTGCTGCGCGAAGGCAACCAACGAGGACAACTACCTCCTGCAGAAGCTGTTCCGTGCTTTATTCCGCACCAATAACGTGGATCACTGCACCCGCTTGTGCCATGCAGGATCGGTGGTCGCGCTGCAAATGGCGATCGGCTCCTCGGCGATGAGCAACACGGCCGCGGAGGTCATTCACAGCGACGTTTTCCTTGTGACCGGCTCGAACACGGCCGAGACCCATCCGATTATCGCGCTGCAGATGAAGGCGGCGGTCGCCAACCACAGGGCCAAGCTCATTGTGGTGGATCCCCGGCGGGTCGAGATGGTCAACTGGGCTGCGCTCTGGCTACCCGAGAAGCCGGGCACCGACGTGCCGCTCTTTTCCGCGATGGCGCATGTGATTATCAAAGAGCGACTGTATAATGAAGAGTTTATCCGGCAGCGCACGGAAGGTTTTGAAGAATTCTCCAGATCTATGGAGAAATTCACCCCCGAATACGCCGAGGCTATTTCCGGCGTAGACCGCTATCTGATCGTCCAGGCCGCCCGGATGTACGCGACCGCAAAGAACGCAGCGATTTATTGGGCGCTGGGTATTCCCGAGCACTCGCACGGCACCGATAACGCGATGGCGCTTATCCACCTCGCGCTGCTCACCGGCCACATCGGCCGCAGAGGCACCGGTCTGAATCCGCTCCGGGGGCAAAACAACGTCCAGGGCGCTTCGGATTGCGGCGCCATGCCATGGCACTATCCGGGTTATCAGCGGGTCGATGATGAAGCGGCGGCGCGCAAATTCGAGAAGGCCTGGAATATGGAGGCGGGCGCGCTGAGCCGCAAACCGGGGCTAACCACGACCGAGATCATGAGCGCGGTTGGACCGGGCGGCGTGCGCGCCCTTTACATCATGGGCGAAAACCCCATGATGTCCGAGCCGAATCTGAATCACACGCGCCATATGATGGAGCAGTTGGAATTTCTGGTGGCGCAGGACTTGTTCATCAACGAGTCCGGCGCCTACGCCGACGTCTTTTTGCCGGCAGCTTCTTGGGCGGAAAAGGAGGGCACGTTTACCAATACCGACCGCCGCGTGCAGCGGGTTCGCAAGGCGCTGGAGCCGCGCGGCGAGTCTCGGCCCGATTGGAAGATCGTTTGTCGTCTGGCCGAGCGCATTGAAAAGCGACTGGGCCGTCCACAGTCGGCCTTCTGGGCATACCAAGGATCAGCCGAAGTGCTCGAAGAGATGGGGCGTGTTGTCCCTGAATATGCCGGAGTGAAATATCGGCGCATCGAAAACCAGGGCCTACAGACGCCGGTGTGGGATGACAGCCATCCCGGCACGCCGTATCTCTTCACTGAGAGCTTTCCTAGCGGCAAGGGCAAGTTCCATCCGCTCGAGTACGTGCCGGCGGTCGAGATGCCGGACGAGGAGTACCCGTTCATCCTCACTACCGGACGTCTGCTCGAACACTGGCACGGTGGCACTCTCACGCGCCATTCGAAACTCGATGACCTCTATCCCGAGGCGCGCATAGAGATGAATCCCGCGGATGCCTCCCGCCTCAAGATCGAAGATGGGCAAGCCGTGCGCGTTTCGTCGCGGCGCGGCTCGATCGTCCTGCGCGCCTGGGTGACACAGCGCACGACAGTGGGCGTGGTCTTCATCCCCATGCATTTTGCCGAAGCTGCTGCGAACCTGCTCACCATCGACGCGTTGGATCCGAGGGCCAAGATTCCCGAGTACAAAGCCTGCGCGGTCAGCATCGTGCCGGCGAACAAGGAAGAACTAGCGAGGCCCGAGGCGAAGGTGGAACGAGGCAGGTACTGACGGCAATTAATCAGTACTATCGGAAAAAAATACTTCATTGAGGACGGCTACGCTATCTTAAACCGTCCGTCGTCTGGCACGATTTACCTTGGATCGACCGGGTTCCGTTGCGCGGCTGAGTTTTAGCTCCGCTCGAAAAATCGGAAGTAATTCTATTTCTGTTTAGCCTGCGCCAAAACCTCGTCGACTAGCTTCCGTAAAGGTTTTACGTCCTCGTATTGGGGCAGGCTGGACAGGAGATATTTGCCCCCTTCTTTAGGAACCTGTTCCTCCTTGAACGCAACCATGTCCTTTGGAATATCGGTGCGAAAGGAGTTTCTGCCGGTTAATCTCTGCCACACCAACTGGCCGTCACGAGACAAAAACCAGTTGAGGTAAACCTTCGTTGCGTTCGGATGCGGAGCATTCTTGAAAACAACGATATGACCCGAGCCCGTACTGATCGTGTCGCCCTCTTTTTCACTGAAAATCTGCATCACTGGCAGCCCCTGCTTGCGCGCGTTCTCCGTGTTCTCGAATTTCGCCATAACGTGCATGTGACATTTCCCCGCGCCCACCCAGTCCATCATTTGGTGCTCGTTGTTGCCAAAAGTGAGTTGCGCCTCGGTGAGCAGCCGTCTGATGAACTTCGGGCCAAGGTCAGGGCTGTAATAGAGGAATCTCCAGCTCCCGATGTTGCCGGCGGAATCCGCGTCCGTCATGACCATCTTGCCTCTATACTTGGGTGCAAGCAGGTCCCACCAGGACTGGATCTCCCCAGGCTTGATGAAATTCGTGTTGATCGCTGCGATACCCGATCCGGCGTCCCCTTGAGCCATGAAAACGTGCTGCCCTTCGGGATCGGCGTACAGGTGTTTCTTGGACCACCACTTCGTCTGATCAACCACTTCGGGAAGAACCAACAGCGGTGGAATCGGCTGCAAATGGCCGGCCTTATGGTAGACGAGCACCATGGTCCCGCCGCCACCGACGCTGAGGTCCACGAGATGCTTGCTCGCCCTTTTCTCCGCCATGATCTTCTTGGCCAGGTCGCTTCCCGATCCGCCGACAAAATTGATCTTGATCTTGGGATAGGCGTCTTTGAAAGCAAGAAGAGCTTTGCCCACTCCCGCGCGCGACTGCCCGTAGATCGTGACCTCGCCTTCCTTTTCAGCGGCGGCTACGCTCTTTTCCCAATCCTGCTTCCAGTCGCCGTAGACGGAAGCGGCAAGAGAGATGTTGAGAAACAGTGTCCCTAACAGACTTGCTTTCAGTGAAGTTCTCACATGACACCTCCTTGAAAGTTTTCTGGCGCCGTGAAACCTACAACTTACGCTAGCGGAGATGCGCCTAATGTTTTTACAAAAAAATAGAGGGAAGCGACTCTCGGTCAGCGTCGTCGTCAAAGCGTCCTTCCGCTGGACCGCCCCTGTTCTTTCCCTTTTCTTTGCCAGTGTCCTGGCTTGTGTCACCTGGTTTTAAGGGATGACGCTGCGTCGTTTATAAAGGACCAGTTGGCGAGCTTGTCGAGCGGAAAAGTACTGGGTACTTCCGCCAAATTTGCCGCGGCTCTCAGGCCCTTCTCGGAGGGGATTCCACTGTCGGACCAAATATCTCTCAATCTCTCGTAAGCTTTTTTGGCCATTTCCAAACTCTCTAGACCGAGGAATTCCTTCAACAGAGGAAGCGCCTCTTCCCTGTGCGTTTTTGTATAACCGATTCCCTTTAGGGCTCCGACCAAAACGTTTTTCACTTCGTTAGGCCGGTCTCGGAGGCGATCGTTGTGTGCGACGATACCGGCGAGAGGAAATTCTGCAACATCCTTAAGATAAACAAGCGGTCTAAAGCCATCCTTCTCTAGATACAGGTCATGAGGGATCAGCAACATCGCCGCGTCAACATTGCCGCCCTTGAGGGCCGTCACACCGTTTGGCGTGCTCGCTAGGCTGACAATTTTTACTTCGTTGGGATCGATCCTGAACTTCTCGAGGATCATGAGCAATTCACGATGAACCGTGCCGCCGGGCTGGCTGATGGCCACCACACGGCCGCGCAACTGAGCCGGCGAAGTAATCTCGTGCTTTGCCACCAGAACGTGGTGCGATCTTTCACAAAACACCAAGATAAGACTGGCAGGCAAGCCGCGTGCGATAGCCGTCATCGGAGAGCCGATTTGCGTTATGAATCCAATCTGCTTTGACGCTAGGGCAGCCAAAGCTGTGCGCGCCTGCATGGTGACCGGCAACAATTCGAGCCCTAGGTCGCGGAATATCCCCTTTTTCCACGTCACATAGAGAGGGAACCAAGTCGCGCTATTGGTTGGAACACCGATATGGATGGTGGCCAGCGTCTCTGCATAGGCGACATGCAAAGAGCCAAATAGGAGGGTCATCGCGACGGATAGACTGATCGTGTGTCTGGTGGGATTCACGTCCTGCCTTTTTCGGCGCGGCGGACGGACTCGTCAACAGCCGCTCTAGGCATGTAATCCCTCAGACGAATAGGCTGCGCGTGATGCTTCTCGCTCGGAGAGATCCAAGACTATACCGTCGGGATCAGACAGCGAATACTGGCCAATTCGACAGCCGTCCATATCTTCCTTTGTGATATGTCCGAAAACTCCACCGGCGATATCTTTCGGAGCAGCGGCCGGGAAAGAAGTCGCAAGCTCGGCAAGGTCCTTCTTCGCATTCTCCAAGCTCTCAACCGCGAAGCCAAAGTGATCGAGGCCCTGCCTCATGCTCATGTAGGAATGGTTGCTTGTCCGCCTTATAACCAGATCTACCGTACCGTCGGTTACGCAGAGGGTATCTTCATCACGAAAATTTTTGCCTTCCTTGAGTTCAAAAACCTCATGATAAAATTCGGCGACCTGCTCGGGCTCCAGAGCTCTGATGGCGATGTGGTTGATTTGCCTTGGTTGCTCCCAGCCGTGTTCCTTGTAACCTTCCTGAACTTTTGGATGTTCTTTCCACGAGATGTCGAACTGCGCTCCAGCCGGGTCATGACTCCTGAATACGGCGAATGCCACTTGCTCCAATCCTTTGGTGACCAAGGTCTTCGGGTATTTCTGCTGCATTTTTTCTAGAATGCTGCCGACGTCGTCCACCTCGAAGCCGAAATGATCGAGCGCCGCCGCAAAGCCCGGACGCCGGTTCAGAACCGCGAGGCCTATGACCCCATCGCTGATATGTCCCCTGTTGGGATCGTTAAAACTGCGTGTGATGCGCTTCATTCCGAATACCTTCTGGTAAAAAGTTGCCATCCGATCGTGGTTCTCAGTATAGAGAGCGAGATGTCTAATTTTAGTGGACATGGCTTCTCCCTTCTTTAAGAGCGAATGCGTCTTCGCAGTTAACGGTTGCCTGGAGTTTCAGCGGTTACGGCCTACTTCAAAGAAACTGGCTGCCTCTTACCAAAGTAGAGATACCACGTCAACTGAGCTCTCTCACACTCGGCATAGATCCTCCTTTCGGACCCGGAAAAGAATCCTCGACCCTTCGATGAAAATTGTTCTCCGAACCTAGAGCGCTATCTCCCCACCAATATTAGGATTCCTGCCAGCAGCGCGAGCGCGCTCATCAACTTACTGGGGATTACGAAACGCACGAACGACGGCAGACCACTCAGAATAAGCCAGACGGCCAATAGTATCATTCCGACAGACATTTCGACTCCTCCCCTTTTATATGAGTTCTTGAGTTCTTTTCCGCCCAATCCTTGTAGGTCGAAGGACCGTCGCGAAACGCCAAACTAACAGAGTTGATCCTGTGCGACTCGCTTAACAAAAGATTACGCCAGGATCCTGTCTTAGGGTCGCGATGATTCTTTCCAAGCCTGAAATCAAAAAAGAGAGCGCCGATAAAAGCTGGGGCGAGAAGAGCGTGGCCATCATGACTGGCGCAGGTCTTGGGCGAGTTCGACGAGATGGCCATCGGGGTCGCGTACGTAAGCCGTCCGTTGTCCCCAGAACCGATCCGTCGGCGGCACCGCGGGTAGAGCGCCGCGCGCAACCAATTCGCTAAATGCCGCATCGACGTCAGCCACTTTAAAGCCGATCTCAAACCCCGGCGCGTTCGAAGCCGGCGCGTCTAAAGATATGCCCAAGGTTTTTGCCATGGCACTTCGAGTATAAAGGGCAAGACGCGTGGCGCCTGTGTCAAGCTGCGCGTAATCTCCGGAGCGATGTCCGAGCCGTAGCCCCAAAACTCCCGTATAGAAGGGCACCGCTCGATCCAGGTCTTCCACGATCAAAATCATATAATCAGGCGCGGTTAATTCCACAACTCGCTCGCAGTTTCGCTCGTTCGCAGTCTAAAGATCAACGTCCTTGCAAGCCATCAATCACTTGAGACACTCCAAAATTTCTTCCCGGAGTTTCAACAGTAGCCCTTCAACTTCCTTTGGCTTCCAATCTTTCCCCCGCCTTTCAACCTGTGCGACATACCTGTCCAGAATGGGCTCGATCAACAAGACATTCATGACTTAGGCCACCTCCTTAAGGTTATTGTCCCTTCTTTAAGGTGTCCGTCAAACCCGGGTCAGCTCAGACCGTTATTTCTTAACAACTTGACTCAGCCTGTCTATCGCTTTACGGGAATCGCTAGGGTGCCCAGCCGATGAAACTGATCTGGCGACCTGTTTTTTTCCGTTCGCGTCGATACGAAAAAAAGTCGTTCGCCGCGCAGCAGGTACAGGGGCCGACCGAAAGAATCTGTTGGCTCGGGATGCCGGCTCTTTCGAGAATGGCGCGATTCAAGCTTCTCAAATCCAAAAATGTTTTTGCTTCCCTAAATTCCAAGACAATCTCGGCGAGCTCACCCCATTTTTCGACCAGAGGACGCGAAACATCTTCTTTGACCTCGTAGCAGCACGCGCCGATGGCGGGACCTAAGGCGGCTTCGATTCCATCAGTCGCCACACCGTACTGTTCTCTCAAAATGCCGACTGTTTTTGCTGCAATTCCAGCAAGCGTGCCGCGCCAGCCGGCGTGAACCGCCGCCGCAATTCTCTGTTCCGGCGCGACAAACAGGATCGGCACACAATCCGCCGTTAGAACCCCCAGATAGGCATCCTTCTCTCGCGTTACCATGCCATCGGCTTCGCCGGCTTCCTTGATCTTGGTCTCCTTGACCTCGACGATATGATCGCCGTGGACCTGATTCATCGTGATGATGCGGCCGTCGTGGATTCCTACAGCCAGCTTCATATCGCAGACATTCTGGCTGACGATCTTGGCGTCGTCTCCGACGCGATAAGAGACGTTCAGCCCTGCATAAGGTCCGACACTTTTGCCGCCCTGGCGTCCCAAAAATCCGTGAAGTAGATCAGGGTAGCGATTCCACTGCTCGACTCGTAACCAGTTTAGCTTCATAGGAAACTATTATGCGTCGATTGACCCGAAGGTTGCAAGAAATTTAGTTCATTTGACAAATAACTCTCGATCCGGGAACAATCGGCGCCAATCCTTTCGCATCAGGCCTCCATCGATCATGGAAGAAAACCTTGCCTGCCTCCGAGCATGGAACCAAGTTTGCTCACCCCGTCCCCGCCGGCTCCGGACTTGAGAACGCGAATTTTTGCTTGTTTCCGGCAGAGGATTTTCGTATGACGAGAGGTAAGTGCATCGATTGGCCAACATCGAAACAGGCGCTTGGTATTTTCAGAATGAATTGATCGCCGTTCCAAAGAGAGGCCTTTTGGTGCGGACTTGTGACCGAGTCCCGGGACTATAGAAAGATTCTGCGTAGTGTGTAAGATCCCGATGATCAATCACGGCTTCACTACCCATCCTTAATGTGGTTAGGCTCGCCAGAGATCATCAAGCAAGCGATTTTGTCGAGGACGCAACATGCTCGATCCGCGAAGACGAGCCGGTGCTCGAAAATCGCTCTTGAATTGTTCTCGTTTTTCGCTGAAAAATAGGGAAACTCACTAGGCTTAAACGCTTCATGGCTGAAAACCGATACATCGATCTGCTGAAGAACCGAGGCTTCTTCTGCTTCTTCTGTACGCAGTTCCTCGGCGCTTTTAACGACAATTTTTACAAGATCATCGTCACGTTGGTCGCACTCGATCTACCCGCCACGGCCAGCGGTGCAAACCCATACATCCCTCTGATCGGTGGTCTCTTCATTCTGCCGTTCCTGCTCTTTTCCGGCTACGCCGGCTATCTGGCAGACATTCACGGCAAGCGAACGATCCTGGTGGGAGTGAAGATTTTTGAAATCTTTGCCATGAGTTTCGGTCTCGTGGCGTTTTTCCTCGATCGGATGGAGCCAATGCTGGCGGTGGTTTTTCTCATGGGCCTTCACTCGACATTTTTCAGTCCGGCCAAATATGGAATTCTTCCGGAAATGCTGCCTGATAAAGATCTCGCCCGCGGCAACGGATTACTGGAGATGAGCACTTTCCTGGCCATCATCCTGGGCACCTCGTTGGGTGGCGCGATCTACGAAGCGTGGAAAGACCGATTAGGTTGGATCGGTGTTATTTTGATCGCCATCGCGGCGCTCGGAACTCTGACCAGCTTGGGAATCACCAAGGTGCCGCCCTCGGGCGCGTCGAAGAATTTCATCCTCAATCCGTTCAAGGAGTTTTGGAAGGGCGCCAAGATGCTTTACGCCGATCAACCGCTCTGGCTCACCGTGATGGGGATTTCTTATTTTTGGTTTTTGGGCGCGTTCCTCCAAATGGTCTTACCTCTATTTGGGAAAGAAATCCTGCAGCTCGGCGAAACGCGCATCGGACTGCTATGGACTTTTGCCGCCCTCGGCATCGGCGCCGGCAGCCTTGCGGCGGGACGTTTGTCCAGCGACAAGATCGAACTGGGGCTGGTTCCTCTCGGCGCCGTGGGCATGGGAATATTCTCAGTGGGACTCTTTGCCGCGCAGCCTTCGTTCAATTTGGCGGCATGGGCACTGGTCTTCTTGGGATTCTCTGGCGGTTTCTTCGCCGTCCCTCTGAATGCATTGTTATAACAACGCAGTGGCCGCGAAGAGAAAGGCCGGTTGATCGCGACGAACAATGTTTTCAACACCTTTGGGGTCCTTGCGGCCTCGGCACTGCTTTGGGGACTTTCATCGCTGCTTTATTTTTCAGCGGATCACATCATCTTGATTCTCGGATTGCTCACGTTTGCCTTGACCGCCTATGCTCTCTATCTTCTGCCTGACTTTTTTGTTCGCTTCATCTTATGGCTGCTTACCCATACGCTCTATCGTATCCGCATCATCGGCCAGGAAAACATTCCCACTCGCGGACCGGCGCTGTTGATTTCCAATCACGTCTCTTTCATCGATGCGCTGCTCGTCGGCGCGACGATGCCGCGCTTCATTCGCTTCATGCTTCATCGCGACTATTACGACATCCGATGGCTGAACTGGTTTTTCAGTCTAATGAAGTCTATTCCTGTCTCAGCCACGAATCGTCGCGACATCGTTCAATCGTTGAGGCGCGCGCGGGAGGAGCTGGAGAAAGGCCAGGTCGTCTGCATCTTCGCGGAAGGAGCTATCAGCCGCACGGGACACCTTCTGCCGTTCAAGCGCGGCTTCGAGAGAATCGTCGATGGGCTCGATGCGCCGATCGTGCCGGTTCACCTGGACCAGCTCTGGGGCAGCATTTTCAGTTTTAAACATGGCCGCTTTTTCTGGAAATGGCCAAAGCTATTTCCTTACCCGGTAACGGTATCATTCGGCGCGCCGCTGCCGTCAAACAGCGAAACGCAACAGGTTCGCCAGGCGGTATTGGAATTGGAAACCAACGCGGTCTACTACCGCCGCAGCGCCCAGGAGCTGCTGCACGGCAAATTTATCCGCTCCGCGAAGCAACATTGGTCTTCCTTCTGCATGGCCGACACGACGGGCGTCGAATTGTCTTTCGGTAAGGCTCTGATCGGAAGCCTGCTTTTTTCGCGCTGGCTGCGAAAACACCGCGCCAACCAATCAATGGTCGGGGTTGTGCTTCCGGCTTCGGTCGGCGGGGCGCTCGTCAACGTGGGCATCCTTCTGGCCGGCAAAGTGCCGGTCAACCTGAACTTCACCGCCGGGCCCGAGGCGATGACTGCGGCGATCCAGCAGTGCGGCATCGACACGATTCTGACTTCCCGCGCTTTTTTGTCTAAAGCGCAGATCGAAGAGACGTCGCGTATGGTCTTTGTCGAGGAGATTAGGAAATCGTTTTCGTCAGGCGAAAAAGTTTTGGCCACGCTCACGGCGTTTCTGATTCCGGGCCGGTACTTGGAGCGTCACTACATCAAGAATCAGAAACCCGATAGCCTTGCGACGGTCATCTTTTCCAGTGGCAGCACGGGAACGCCCAAGGGTGTCATGCTTTCCCACCACAATATCATCTCCAACATCGAAAGCGTTTGCCAAGTTATTCCGGTCACTCCCAGCGACCGAATTATGGGCGTCTTGCCTTTTTTTCACTCCTTCGGTTTTAGCATTTCCCTCTGGCTCCCTCTGGTCGCCGGGTTTGGCGCCGTCTACCACCCGAACCCCATGGACGCCAAGACCATTGGCGATACCGTGCAAAAGTATAGAGCCACGCTGTTGATCAGCACGCCGACGTTTTACGCCGGCTACATGAGACGCTGCTCGCGTGAACAGTTTTCCTCGTTGCGCTACGCGATTGCCGGCGCGGAAAAGCTGCGCGAACAAATTGCCAAAGACTTCAAAGATAACTACGGTTTCGATCTTCTCGAGGGTTACGGCTGCACGGAACTCGCCCCCGTGGTTTCCGTGAATCTTCCGGACGTAATCGACGGCGCCGAAAGGCAGGTCGGCAACAAACCCGGGACGGTCGGCCATCCGATTCCCGGCGTCGCAGTAAAGATCATTGATCCCAGCACAGAACGACCGCTGCCCATCGGTCAAGAAGGTTTGCTGCTCGTCAAGGGACCGAATCGCATGCTCGGCTACCTTGGTCAACCGGAACTCACACAGCAGGCGATGCGCGACGGCTGGTACATCACCGGAGATATCGCCTCGATCGATGAAGACGGCTTTGTCCGAATTACGGACCGTCTCTCAAGATTCAGCAAAATCGGCGGTGAAATGGTCCCGCACGTGAAGGTCGAAGAAGCCATCAATGGTATCCTGGGCAACATCGCCTCCGTGGTGACTTCGATTCCCGACCCACAAAGAGGAGAAAAGCTGGTCGCATTTTACACCCAGAACGGCATGCCGACCGACGAACTTTGGGAAAAGCTCAATCAGTCGGACCTCCCGAAGCTTTGGATTCCAAAGCGCGAAAACTTTTACTGGATAGAATCGATTCCCCTTCTCGGATCGGGGAAGGTGGATTTGAAGCGGGTAAAAACAATGGCCGCAGAGAAGGCGAGCCTCTGAGAATTGACTCTCGTCCAGAGAAAAAAGTGTGTGACCTGCCGCCGATTCCTTCCATTCACATCACCGAAGCATCGGCCAAGGAGAGCTAAATGATCACAGCGCAGCAAATCAGAGACGTTTACGAAAAAGCCTCTTCCGAATTTGCCGCCTCCGCGAGCTATCGGCATTTGCTCGGCGGTCAAGCGGATGCCGACGAAGTGCGGGATTTTATTCGGAACGTGTTTCTCACCCATTACCTGTCATCACACATCGTCGCGCTTTGTTTCGCCTCGCTTCCTTCCGACGCGGCGTCACTATTGAAAGAAAACCTTCTGGAGGAAATGGGTCGTTCCGAAGCGGAAAAGCCGCATTCCGCGCTGCTGCTCGAACTGGCGCGCGGCGCCGGCTTTTCCGAGCAAGAGATTCAAGGTTTGATCGCCGACGCCCGGCAACAGGTCGCCATCTTCTGCGCCGTGAGAGTTCCTCTCCCTACTCTGCGGGAGCTTTGTTTGGCCGTGTTGCTTGAAACCGTGTCCTTTGAATTCATGCTCTCTCGATGCTCGGGACCAATCGCCGCCGCTTTGCTTAGCCACTACGCCCTACCGAAGCGGGCGTTGCAATGGTTCGAGCTCCATTCCGAAGTGGACATCCGCCATGCCGAGGAAGGACTGCAAGTAGTTTTGGATTATCTCAATTTTCATCAAATCACCGACTCCTCTTTCGAACACATTTTGCACGCAACATTTCGCGGCAACGTCTTCAGCCGAAGGTACTTTCCGCCGACGTCAAGAGTCGTCGCACGACGCAGCGCGACGGCCACCGCGCCAAGACACATCGAGTCGATCGCGATCTATCAGCTTCGAATTCCCTTCCGTCAAACGTTTAGCCATGCCCAGCAAAGTCGCGAGGAAAGCGACGCGGTGATAGTGCGCGTCAATGACCCTGAAGGGATCGTCGGTTACGGCGAAGCGCTGCCCAGATCCTACGTCACAGGCGAGACAACAGCGTCGATGGTAGCTCATGTAAGTGAACAGTTGGCGCCGCGGATATTCAGCCAAGCATTCACCTCCGGATGGCAAACGTTCGAATATATGCAATCGAGTTTGAGCGATTGGACCCGTAGTCAAGATCAAACCGCCGGCGTTATCGCTTGGAATGCCGCGTTTTGCTCCGTCGAGCTCGCGCTGCTCGATTGGGCTTTAAGACGACAGGACGCCGCCCTGTCGGATTTTCTTCAACCCATTCGTCGTGAGGTGGTGTACAGCGGAGTTGTTTCGGCGGAGAGCCCCCGGGAGGCAGCCGCGATCGCCAAGCGTTTCAAGGATTTCGGTATGCGGCAAATCAAAGTGAAAGTGGGAACAGGTGAAGACGTTACTCGCCTACAGGCGGTGCGCAAGGCCGTCGGCGAAGACGTCGAATTGCGAGCCGACGCCAACGGCGCATGGAGCGCGGCGGAAGCGGTGGAGCAATTGAAACTGCTCCGACCTTTTAACCTCAAAGCCATTGAACAACCGGTAGGCGCGAATGATTTCGAAGGGCTGCGACGCGTTCGGAACGAAACAGGCATACCGGTCATGGCTGATGAATCGTTGGTCACCATCGAGCAAGCTCGACGGCTCATCGAGCTTCGCGCCTGTGATTTCTTCAACATCCGTATTTCCAAGTGCGGCGGCGTTACCGGCAGTCTTGCCATGGCTAAACTCGCCAGGGAGGCCGGCATCAAGATCCAAGTCGGCGCCCAAGTCGGCGAGACCGGCATTCTCTCCGCGACCGGCAGAACTCTCGCGGCTCACCTGTCCGATCTTGCGTTTGCCGAAGGTTCGTTTGGCACATGGCTGCTCTCCGAAGACATCGTCTTTGATAACGTTGCCTTTGGTTATGGAGGAGCCGCACCCTTATTGAGCACTCGGGGTCTGAGTGTCGCCGTTAATGAAGAATCCCTGGAGCGGCTTGCGACGAAGAAGATCGAACTCCATCGATAGCGAATCATGCGCCTGGATAGACGATCCGTCAGCACCCTTAGCCGAAGGATTTGGCAAACATAGGAGCATATCACATCGAATCCTACGAAAGAGCAGCAGAATTTTCTCTCCCAGCT
>Ga0137381_10001228_pt1 | contig 17110 bp, 15 predicted proteins | sample SagtaG_16_FD_104808 | JGI IMG/M metagenome (GOLD analysis project Ga0137381, IMG submission 104808) | Vadose zone soil microbial communities from Sagehorn Ranch, Mendocino, California, USA - Sage2_L_115_16 metaG | ecosystem: Environmental > Terrestrial > Soil > Vadose zone | place: USA... | reverse complement strand
CTGGACCGGATGCGGTCAGAAGATGACTAGCGCGACCTACGACACACGCTTCTTTGTCGAACATTACTACTCCGACAATCCTGAAGTCACTGATTCAACCGCAAGAGAGATTCGAAGAGAGAAAGACAAAGCAATCTCCTCGATAGTCGTGCATGAATTCTACAGGTTAACCCTTCAGAAGGACGGGCGACAAACCGCTCGCCTACGTGCCGGGCTTATGAGCAAGGATTTCAAAGTCATTCAGGTCGACGAACACCTAGCCGTCGCCTCTGCAGAGATGAGACAAGAATACCGGATTCCAATGGCGGACAGCATTATCGCAGCCACCGCCTCAGCCCTGAGGGCTGTCTGTGTTACCGACGACCCCCACATACAGAAGATTCGAGAGGTCAAGACGCGCTGGATAGTGTAACCTAATGACCGTGCCAGACTACTTTCCGAGGCCGTCCAAGATCTCCCGGTAAAACTCGTCTCTTTTCTTATCCGTGTAGCTACTGTAGCCTAGTTCTAGGATCCTGTATCCTCTTTTTCGCAATAAAGTTCGCAGTTCTTCGTCTTTCATCATCTGGGCCGTCTTTAGATGGACCTGGCCGTCGACGAACACGATCAACGGTCGCGGTTCGAGCGGGAAGTAGAAGTCGGCCGTGGTTACGGGAATCTCGACTTGAGTTAGATAGTTCACTTGGTCGTCTTGTAGCTTGAGAGCTAATTCATGCTCCATCCGAGAGGGGTTAGCGTGCAAGCGCTCGCGCCAGTCGCTCCGCTGACTCGACATCTGGAAGATTGAGCTACCGCCAGGCTATTGCTCAGACACGAGAGCGAAACTGCCTGGTCGCTGGACGACGGGTACATTAGATCGGGTCCACCTTCACCACACACGGACCATGCCATATGGGACCGTTCTTGAGCTACACGTCGAGAACCCTAAAATTGTCCTCTGACCTCCATTCTAGTGAATTGTCTGAACTCGTTGAGCGGCCTGAAGGCTATTGGCCCCTAAGAGAATGGGGAGTCTTGGAGCAAGAAGCCAAGGAAGCGATAGCGTCCAATGACGAAGTGAAAATCCTTTCAGTTAGGAGAAGAATGAACCTTCTGAATCCTACGTTCCTAGTGCCACCAGGTGAGATTTCTGACGTTTGGAAATGGTGCTTAGGAAATCTGGGTGAACCATTCAAGAGGTGGAAACCAGAGGACATAGGTTTCTATGAGAAGCTGTCCCGCGAGAGTCTGAACCTTCTCGAGAGAGCTAGATCAGGATACGCTGTTTGGACTCTGACGAGGAAATTTGAGTATGCTGAGATTGCCGTTCGAAGTTTCCTGGAGAGTGTTAGGTCGTATCTGGCAAAGAAATGGTACCAGGAATATGACATGATCGCATTCTCCTTCGAGATTGCTGGCGCACTTTCTCTGAGACTCCGCATGAAACCCCCTCTCGACTTTCCCGGGATTGTTGATGAACTAGCGCGAGTTGTCTCTAGCCTCGACTCGGCGAATGTTCGAGGTCCCGCTATCAACTCGTTGACGGACGCGGCTGCCCGACTCGCTAACAGGGTGAGCAGACAGAAGGATAGACAATTGGTGAGGGAAGCGCTCGCTCGCATTCTTGGTGTTGCGCTCAAGCTCGCTGATGAGAACCCCCTCAATGAGGGCTTTCTAGAGCCTTGCGTGGCACTGTCGCTGATTGTTGCCGGACCCGAGTCGGCAAACAAAGTCAAACAGAAGATGGCCGACTCGCTTGTTGCACAAGCCAATGCACAAGGGACCAATCTCGGACGAGCTTTTCAATATCAACAGGCAATGAAACTCTACAGCGAGGTAGGGAACACTCGGAAGTTAGAGGAATGCAAACTTGCTATCAGACAAGCCATGGAGGAAGCTGAAAAGCGAGAGATCAAAACAATAACAGTCAAGGTCGGCCCAATATCCAAGGAGAAGATTGTTCGACCCTACATGGAGAAACTTTCGTCGAAGACTCCTATCGAGGTGCTGGATTGGCTGGGTCATGACTTCTTAGCAATTCCATCGAGGAAGAAAATAGACGAGGCCACTCGCAGATCTCTGTCTGATAAAGCTGGACTCTTTGTTTCCAGCGTGATTCCGTACGAGGGGAGCCTTCCAAAAGGACAGCTTACCTCCGATGAGTCGAAGATCGCGTTGAAGGTGGACCAGAACTTGGCGTTGGCTGCTCAAGGCTATGAGTTCGAACGAGCTGAGGTCCTCAAAGCAACATTCGAAACGTTGGTCAAACCAGAGGACCTAGCGGTATTCATGGAAAAATCAGAGAATATTAATCCCAACTCGAAGAAACTAATCACAACAGGAATCGTACATCACTTCGACAAGCAATATCACGCTTCGATCAGCATCTTGATTCCACAGGTCGAAGAGGTTCTCCGAACGTTTCTAAAACGCAAAGGAGTGCTATCATCAAGATACTCTACAAGAGACCAGGGGTTGCAAGAAAGGATGATCGACGATCTTCTCAAAGACACTACAGGTCACCTTAACCAGGAATTTATCGACTACCTCACCGTGCGAATGACTCCTGGACATAACGGTGGCGGTTCCAACGTACGGAATCGGGTCTGTCACGGATGGATGGAGGCTGATCGGTTTACTCCTGAACTGTCGTGGGCCGTCATAGACACGTTACTCAAACTATGCGTGGCTTGACAGGCAGGTCGAAAGCAGGCACTTTCATACATGAACGCTTTTCCTGAGGAACAGATTATGTTCCCAACATCTTGCCGGCGGGGTTCTCCTTCCTGGACACCCATAGAAACCTAACCTCGATTTCTTTCTCTTTCCTAGCCTGAAGGGCAAGATCCCAGACCTTGTCGGCAATCTTCAAAACACTCTTCTCCTTGATACCCGCCTTGTGATTGAGCTGATCTACCACGGCCTTGCGGTCGCAATATAGTTCCACGGTCTCCTTCTCTTGGAGTCCTTTGAGAATATCATCAAGTGTTACCATTACGGCTTGGAACTCCGCTTCATGAACTGCTTTTCCCTTTCCTATTCGATGTTTGCCAATATCGTCGGTGGCTGTGTCGATCCATCTCAGCTCGCCTTTCGGTGAACTATCAACATAGACCTTGTGAAGCACACTCGCCAGCATGGTGGCTGGCTACAAAGGATTTTGGATGGCTAGCGCAATTGCAGCGAGGGGAGGGAGGGTTGTTGATGGATGAGAGAACCGCATACTGGGACCGGATCGTTGAGATCCACAAGACAACAGGCATAAATCGGCCAAGTGGGCCAGCTGGTTTAGCTGCAATACAGACTATCCGTCGAATCCTAGGCTCGACATGGCGGCCTGCAGTTTCCGGTACTCCGTATTCGTGGCCGCAACAGCTCGAATCGCGGCTTTCGGTAATCTACGAGCCCAACTACAAATGGCTGATTCACTTCGCCAAGAAACTAGAAGCTCTGGAAGAGATGCCAGGCCATCAACAAGTGCTAGAACAATTCAATGACCCTGACAAATATGCATCTGTATTGATGGAGTTGGACTTTGGTCTCAAACTAAAGCTGGCAGGTATTCCCTTCAAGTATGACTTTCAACGGGGCACTCCGACTCCTGATATTGTCGCCGAGATCGATGGCAAAGAAGTTGACATTGAGGTCACTTCGCTGGCCCGTCCGAGGGATGATACCGCTGGAATGGAAGCAATGTCCGGTCTGATTACAATAGCAATCCAAGGGAAATGTGTAGCAGGTGGAATCTGGGCAAAGGTTCCCAGCCCCATGGAGCTAGAGAGGATCAAGAAGAAAGTGCAGGCATCGGTCGATCAGGCAAATACCGACCGCAAGCTGGTTGAATTCAATGAGCCGGGAGTGCTATCTTGTGTAGTGTGCCCAGATGATATGGTTGCTCAGGTCGATCAGTCTCCTTGGAAGCTGGGAAGCTTTGTGATGAGGACTCCATCGCGATTGCCCAAGAAGGACCGTCTTGCCCGCACGATCGAAAAGAAAGCCAAGGAACAGCTCTCCCGTGGCAGACCATCCGTACTCGTGGTATACGACAGATTCTCCTCTCCCGACGAAGCGAGAGATTTCCTGAATGAGAAAGAGATCGAACTGAGCATTGGAGCATTTTCCAACCTAGCTGGCGTGATACTTGTCTGTCCGTTCATGGTGACTGGCCTGATTAATGGGCAGGAAGCGCCTTCCAAGTCAAGAAAGGAGACGAAGGAAGCCAGGACACTCGTCGAGTATACTCTTCCGGACAATGAAGCGGAGATTTCAACAGTATGGCGGCATCCCATGGGAAAACATCGTTCTATGATTGAATATGTTCTTCAATGCCTGGAGGAATATCCTAGAAATCTGGACTCATTGTACGGAGGCTAGTAGTGCTGCCGTTGAACTCGCCGAGGTACCGAGTCTTTGTCTGGCGTTAGCGCTTTGGTATGGCCAAGGCGTTCATATGAACCCTGATCGCCGCTTGATGCGAACTAGACGCCCGAAGCGCGATAAGACCCCAGCAAAACTTTGAAAAAGAGATTCAAGCAAGCTGGTTTCGTAAGATATCAGACATCACCTAAATATCTCCCGAAAGAATCTTGCCACTTGCATTATTATCGAGGATGAAGGTTCCAAATCCAATTGTGATTGCAAGCATCAATAGAGCATCATCCTTCTTCAGATTTCGCAAACTATTCGAGGGCTGACCTGGGTGTCTAATGTTCGGATAGTCGGAACAGAATTTATAGACATTCTCGACGCATCTTATTAGTGAAGCATGGGGAAACGCGGTTGCGCACCCAGGTAGTGCTCTTGTCAACGTGTCAGCCCGAATAGTCGATTTGTCGATTATGATTCCTTCTAAGAGATTGCTAGCGGTCCGTATGCAATTTCGCACTTCGTCAACATCGCCGAGCTTGCGCAGGTTGTTTTCGAGATCATGTAGCGCCTCAGTTCTATGAACGTTGTTCTCGAGAGACTTTTTCAGAAATTCGAACTGAGTCGCGAGCGATCCCTGTATCGTTAGCTCGAGATTACAGTCGTTCGAAACTCTGTAGCGTAGATTATGTTCGGTAATCCAACCCTCAAGCTTTTCGCGATATTTTTCAGCTATTCGGGCTCCGAACTGTTGACCAAGTATTCTGTAGTATTCCCTGAGGGCACCTATGCAACCCGTCTCGTTGCTGGGAATGGGCAAGTTCCTAAAGCTATCTTTTGCCCTTGCGGGATCGTTTAACGCTACCACATTTTCTGGCTTCTCAATCTCCTCCCTACTGATTTGTAATAAACGATATCTTAACAATTCGACGTAGATGTCCTCTGGAGTAGAGACTAGATTCTCAAGATAACTCCACACTTCTCTGTTGAGTTTTTCCCAATTTTGCACGATTAGGAAGGGCATGATTGGATCAAGCGTTAGGCTGTTTGACCAATTTTCCTTTGAAGGCTTTGTCCATCAAAGAACGGAAGAGTTCGTTGATTTCTTGTAGCGACTCGATCTGCGTCTGTTTCAACCGAGCAAATCTGAATGCTGTCTCCACAAATTTCCTCTGAAGGTCAATTGGAGGAACGGGCACCTTCAGCGACTTTAACTCCTCCACATTCACGTTAGGTTGAGCGACAAATCTCGCCATATTCTGAATTGTTGTTTGGATGCTTCGAGAAAGTGCGAAGTGCTTGATATAGTGGGCAAGAACATTCTCGCCGAATCGAAAGTGCAGTAGAAACGCACCAGGAATGCATTTCACGCCCTCCAAATCGTACACTGCACACCTGCCGAGGCTCCCGCTTCTTGATATTACCACGTCTCCAACTCTGAGCCTGTATTTCTCAATAACCTTAGGAGTGACCTCAAGTTTCGGTGCATTCTCTAAGGACAATTCCCCTTCTTCGGTAATGTCCGTAGTTCTAAGTATGGGAACGCCAATCGCGGAATAGGGCTGATTATAGAACCGCGGTCCATATCGGCTCATAATTGCAAGACTTCCCAGACTTGTCACCGGAAACTTGAACGGGTTCTCTAAAGGGTCACCAAACATCCTCAGAAAAACTGACTGAACGATCCTGTTGGTCAGTCGGTTTGCTTGCTTGCGCGATTCTCCTAGACCATGAGTTCTTTTCAGAATCGAGGCGATTCTCCTTTGCACCTCTAACGGTGGAAGACTAATACTGAGACTGCTGACCGTGCGATGACTTAGGGCTATTCGCGTGGTTCCGTGCTGCTTGCTCATTATTTCTCGGTGTGTTTCTTCAGAGTTCAAGTGGAAAGAGATGTAGTATGGGTCAGCAACATTATGACGCAGTCGAACGAGGCAGATGTGTTGGTTGATGTTCCCAGAAGAAATTCCCGGAGGAACTACCGCGGAAGTTCCTAATCTCCCGGTTATCGTAATTAGAACGTCGTTTGGATGCAGTTGAGACCGCTTCAGGTCCCCTTCATGGACTTCTCTTGTCACGTATTTGAGATCTGATAGGATGAGGTGGTTTACGCCAACGTTCTGTATTCGAAAAAACGGGATGCCACTAGTTTCGTCAGAGTACAGTTCGGTATTGCCAACTTTCGGGGTAGCCCCACTGGTCACCAGTTCTGCTATGTCGCCGAGGCTTACTTGCTCCCATCCATCCGGCAATTCGAGCGGGTTCATTCATATCAACGCGTTGAATTCGAGCAATTCTCTTGCAATCTCTACTTCAAGTCGCAACACGTTTTCAATTGGAACCTCATGGGCTTTGTTCTCGACCCTTCATGGTCGCCTCTTTGAATCGGGAGACTGCAAAGTTGACTCACGATATTAGTTCTCCGCTGAAAGCTTTGTTCATAAGAGAATAGAAGAGTTCGCTTATTTCCCGAGTCGATTGTATTTGGTTCTGCCTCATGGATTCAATTCTTGCCGAGACCCGGGCAAATTTCTCCTGAAGCTCTAAGGGGGGAATTGGGATTCTCACCTCTCTCAGTCTCGCCTGCCTAATTCCCTTGACAGTAGACCCAGTTGCTCGGCTTTGTATTTCCCGCTTTACAATGGGGTGAAGTAGAGCGTAAACTAAGAACGCGTTATCGACTACTTTCTCCTTCCCTCTCAGCAGAATTATTCGCTGTGCCAATGCAATTTTCTTCTTCAACTTCAGCTGTGCCACGTTTCCAAGAGGCGCCTCGCTTGTGAACAGAACGTCCCCGTATCTTGGTAGTCCTCTGACCATCCATTTATCGTAGAAATCAGCGGCGATGAATTCGTTAGGTTCCAGTATTTCGTCATTCTTTACGATCTTGGCTGTGATCAGAGGAACACCAGAGGACGTCTTTGGCGGGGTCTTTCCCCGATAATCTATAATCCTGTCCGTACACTCCTCAATTGTACGCCATTCCCACGACTTGAGGATTGTCGCCTCATTTCCAAACATCTTGAAAAAGACTGACTGAATGATTTTGTTTGTGAGCTGATTTGCTTGCCCTCTTTTGTTGACAAGTTCTTCGGCCCGAACCAGGATGTTCGAAATGAGTTTTTGAGTTTGGACAGGCGGAAGTGGGACCCGATGCTTCAGGATCGTGGATTGCGTGATTAGCGGCTGACTTGTCCTTGACGCGAATCTCGAAAGCTGGGTCCATCTTAAACAATAGTAGAGGAATCTCAAATCAATGTCTTCTAGGAAATCCGAAATATAGATCGAATTATCAGAAAACCAAGCTGGGCCGTTGGTTAGTTTGATTTCACCGCTTGCGCCGACGCGACCGATCACAATGGTTGGCTTGTCGAAGAGGAAATTAGATGTCCTTCCGATGATGCCGTTAGAGCCGTAAATAGGATACTTCGCGGTTTCCGACACTGCTTCTTTGGACAATGCCCTCCCGTGCTTTAGATGGACAACTTCACTTAGAGTCTTGAATTGCCATCCGTGCGAGGCCTTTGCCGACATTCATATCAACGCTTTCAATTCCTGAAGTTCCTTGGTAATCTCTTCCTCTAGCCGTGCAACGTTCTCAATCAAGACTTGAGGGTCTTCATGCTCAAGCTTTTCCTGCTCGACCTGTTTGTATCGAGAAATCGAAAGGTTGTAGCCGTTCTTCTTAATGTCGGAAAAGGGAACGAGAACACCCTGGTCTGACTTCAATCTCCCACCCCTGAATTTCTTAATAATGTCGGGAATGTCTCCCTTGCCATCAATGAGATCACGTTTCTGGTCAAGACTATAACCATCGGCTATCATATCATAGAACCAAACACTCTCAGTCTTTCCACCCTTCACGAAAACCAGCACAGCCGTGCCCACGCCAGAATATGGCTGAAAGACCCCACCGGGCATTGAGATAACTGCCTGAAGGTCACACTTTTCGAGAAGCATCTTTCTAGCCTTCACATGAGCGTTTGAAGAGCCAAAGAGGACGCCATTTGGGACAATGAAGGCGGCCTTTCCTCCCATGTTCAGCAAATTGTAAAATAGTTCAACGAAAAGAAGCTCAGTCTTCGTTGTGTCGAGCTTGAAGCTGTCATTGATGTCCGTCTTGTCAACGTAGCCAGCAAACGGCGGATTCGCGAACACAATGTCGTAAATCGGTTTCTGCGGGAACCTCTTTGAAAGTGTGTCCATCTGTTCGATGTTAGGCTCCATTATGCCGTGAAGAATCATGTTCATCAGGGCAATTCGAATCATTGTGATTTCGAAATCGAAACCGTAGAATGTCTCTTTCCAGAGGAGATTCCAATGCTCTTTCTTGAATATCTTGTCGCCTATCAGGTTGTGAGGAGTTCCATCTTCGTCAATTTTCACCATGTCTGTGGTTGTATATTTTTTGAGAATGTGCTGGTATGCTGCGACCAGGAATCCCGCTGTCCCACAAGCCGGGTCGCAAATCTTCTGACCAATATCGGGGTCGACCAGTTCAACCATCATTCGAATGATGTGTCTCGGTGTTCTGAACTGGCCATTCTTTCCAGCGGTCTTAAGCTCACCGAGAAGATGCTCGTAGATGTCGCCTTGAATGTCAGGTTTTTCGCCAATCTCGATTTCGTCGATGATTGAGACAGCTTCCTGAAGCATTGATGGCTTTGGAATCATGAAAGTAGCGTCTTTCATGTACTTGGAATAGAGAACGTCCGAGCCGTCATGCAGGTTCTTAAGGAACGGAAATACCACTTCGGTAACATGCTGGAACATTTGGTCAGCGCTGAAGTGTTTCCAATTGGACCAACGACAATTCTCGCGACCATCAAAAAGTGACCTGTTCGTATGTCCTCGTGCCATAGCTGCATTCTTGTGATGTGTATCAAGGTCATCAAGTCTCTTCATGAAGATGAGATAAGAAATCTGTTCGATCGCACTTAGAGGATTGCTTAACCCGCCTGCCCAAAACGCGTCCCATAGTTTCTGTATCTTTGACTTTAGTTCGTGGTCAAGCATGGACAAATACCTCCGTCTCTAGGTTCCTACAAATATTCAGCACTTCATCAACGTCGTCCTTCGTCAAGAGAGGCAAAGGAGCATTAGGTCCGAAGTTTGTGAACGGTGGTTCGAATAAGTCGCTATATTCTATGTGGTGCTTCCTCTTGAAGACGGTCTCGACAGTCCTGAGGAAATTGACCTGATCTGCACTCAGATAGTTCTTTTCGATCATGAAAGTCTTGAAAGCTTCATCAATCTTTTTCTCAGGGTCTGGAAATTCGTAAAGGCCAAGTAACTTCTTGATGAATTGGACTAGTGTCCCCTTCTGCTCCTTGTAGAGCTTCTGAAGCGTCTCCTCAGTTACGTATAGCTCTGGGCTGTTGAGTGTCTTTTCAAGCTCCTCAAGGTCTTTTTCGTCTAGAACCTCGTCTTTCATGATCTTCTGGATAGTGGGATGTTTTTCGGCCAAATCCTTGATCCTCTTTTCAACTTTCTTCATGTAGGTTTTCGCGAGGATCGACTTTGGATCGGCGACGGGGCCAAACTCAATGTAGCCCCCTTCTTGTATGATGTCGTCGATGTTGAGAACAATTGTCGGGCGAGGTTCACTTCTTTTATATTTCATCAGAGGAGCAAGCTCCCTGAGCAAGGCCTGGGCGTCATCGTAGCTGACTCCTTTCCAGAAGGAAGGTTTCTGAACCAGATTGATTAGTCCCTCTTTCTCCTTCACCTCCTTTATTGTAAAGGGTAGATAGTCCATTACTTCACCAATGTCATTCCTCAGACGCTCAAGTTCAGCTTGATTCTTCTCGAGTATAGCTACGCTAAGCTGCTCCGTCTTTAGCGCGAATGAGGCTTGATTTGGATCCACGCCCTCTTTGTATCTCATCAATGGAGTTATGCGAGTGCGCAAGAACTGGATTGGTTTCACACCAATTCTCGTCCAGAATCCTGGTGAGTGGATTTGTTCGAGGTCTCTGGCAGCATCTCTAATCGCAATCGAATCTTTCGGTAACTCATCAATGTCCTGTATGATCTTCTGCCTGACAGCTTCAGCCCGTCCCTCATCCTGAGATTGTTGGAAGTGTTCAAGCTCTCTGATTCTAAGTAAGAAAATCTTCGCTGGAACGGCCTGCCCTGGTTTTACCTCTCTGCCTTCGGGGTGCATGTCAAACCAATCGAAGACCTTCCAGAAATCGAAAATCAGGAATTCGTCTTTCTTCCCGTTGGGTAACCAATCTTTGTGAGTGCACGTTGCATCTGCCCTCGTACCTCGTCCGATCATCTGCCAGAACTTGATCTTTGAGAAGACTGGTTTTACGAAGGCGAGGTTGCAGACTTCAGGGATATCTACCCCAGTATCGAGCATATCGACCGATATTGCTATTCGTGGCATGCTCTCCTGTTTGAACTTCTTCAGAAGCTCCTGGGCTCTCTGGTCTTCAGATATTATGAATCGAGCAAGCTCTCCCTTGTACTCTGGATACAACTTGTTGAATGCTTCCCAAAGACGCTTTGCGTGCTTTTTCGAGACTGCGAAGAAAATCGTCTTGGCTGGAAGAGTGCCAGTGACATCAGTCTGACAATTCTCCATGAACTCTTTGACGATTGCCTCGTTAGTGCCGATAACCACAACTTTCTTCTCTATGTCGGTGCCTTCGAAATCGATATCATCTACTTCAATCCCCCTGTCGACCAGTTCTTTAGCTACTTCGTTGGGAACGTCTTGAGGCTTGACTCCTGCTATCTGAAAGTGTGTACTGGCTTCATACACCTTGTACGGAGCTAGCCAACGGTCCGCTACCGCCCGCTCGTAAGTGTAGAGGGTTGTAGGGTGTCCGTCATCACAGTCAAAGAATCTGTAGGTGTTTCTATCAATTAGGTCTGTGGGAGTGGCAGTCAAACCTATCTCAATCGCATCGAAGTAGGTGAACACATCCTTCCATTTGTTGTAGATCGACCTGTGAGACTCATCGGATATTACTACATCAAAGTCGCCGGGTGAGAAGTCTTGATAGCAATCTTGGAGTGTCTGGATAGTTGAGGCGAAGAGCCTCTTGTTCTTGTCGATCTTGCCCGAATAGACTTTGATCTTGGACTCGTTCGGGAAGAAAACCTTGAAACCGTCGTTAAAGGCTTGATCTCTCAGCGCTTTGCGATCCGCAAGAAACAGAATCTTCTGCGCTCTGTTCGCCCTGAGTAGCACGTCAATAATTGCCATGGAAACCCGGGTCTTCCCTGTCCCAGTCGCCTGGACGATGAGGAACTTTCTGCGACCTTTTTCTGTTCCTTCCAGGACTCGCTTGACTGCCTCTAGCTGATAGGACCTATCTACAATCTTGGGATTGATATGAACATCATGAAAATCCTTCTTCGAGAAGTTCTGGAATCTAATGCGTTCGATAGTTTCACGATTGTGAAACCCCTTCACCATTCTGGGAGATTCATTGGGTCTATTCCAGAACCAAATCTCGTAGCCATTCGTGAGAAAAATGAAGATGTCTTTTCCCGTCTGCTTCTTGATGTCGTCCGAGTACATCTCAGCCTGTTGCTGGCCGACAATCGGATCCTTCGAAGTTCTCTTTGCCTCAACTACTACAATCGGTGAGCCTGCACTGTCCAACAGAAGGTAGTCAATGTATGCGCTTTCTTCTTGGTTCCTTAGAGTATCATCAATCGTCCTGTAGTCTCTCTTCCTGAAATCAGATTGCTTAGTGTCGACTTCCTCGATGACTCTCGCGCGGTCGTTGACATCCCACCCTGCCTTTGCGAGGAGCGGATTGATCAGATCGCGTCGAGTCTGGAATTCGGTCCTGAAGCCCATCAGAGATCACCTCTACCTCAGTCGTGCCTGTTTTCCGTTTGCATCGATAGAGAATTTGGAAGTTTGCGGTTGATGCCTCTCAATATTAGTTCGTTCTGTCGGATTAGGATCTTGTTTTGATCGATCAAGATCATCAATAATTGCGCTTCAGGAGAATCATCCGTATCGCTGAGGAGATCTTCCCAAGACTGCTTGGGATGTCGCGAAGAGAGAACAAGCAGGTCCTTACGAATGGAGTCTTCGATTTCCGTCTCTGTCATATCAGAAGAGACGATGATATTGGAAGCACTCCCTCCGGCAGACTTGCTTCCTCCAACCCTCAAAGCATGATCCTTGGCTGACAAATGGGAGAACTCCTTCATCAATCCGAATTCGCGTGCAGGAGAGCTACAGGTTCGGCAGTAAGAACCCTGGGACAATTTCGACTTGTCCGGGCATTTCTCATTAGAGCAAAGCCATGTCAAGCAGATCTGCCCATGGGCAACTGACTTGTCGACTTCTTGAAAGTATCGATGAGCCTATGAAAATCCGCGTCGAATGATGCAGAAAACCTGATCCGTCCAGTACTTGTCATCGCGTTGCGAGGCTTCCCAAATAGAGCGATTGCCGCCAGAGTCCTGATAGATGTAAATTTGCAGTCGAAGAATCCCAAATAGGGGGGCATTCTCCCGGTTTCTTATTAGGAATATGCAATATTCTATCCTCGGATAATGACTGACCAGTAAATTAATTAGAGCATGTTCCTGAACATAAGCTCAGTCTTGGTCGTGGTCAAATTGTCTGAACCAATCCCTGTTGAAGTGGACAAGCACAAACTAATCGTTGAAGCTGTTGGAGTGATCTCTGAGGTCATAAGCAACATTGACGATGACCGAGATGTCCTGCGAGAACTTCTCTCGAACGCAGCGGCCAGAGAAGTGAAAGCGCAGGTGATCAATATCAGAGTATACGAGTCTGAAAAGGGTCTTTCGTTTACAGTAGAAGACGATGGTGTAGGAATGAATTATACGAAAGACGGCGCTCCTGGACGGCTCAATAAGTTCCTAAACGTTGCACAGGGTAAACAAGCTGGTTATGAATCGGATGAGTTTGGCGCAAAAGGATTCGGCACGAAATTGCTCTACAACTCAAGAGAGGTCATCATTGAGACTTGGGATGGAGGACCCTTCGCATATGCGGCCATTTTGAATGATCCTAGACGAACGGTGCTTGAAGACAAGAAACTCGTAGATCCCATTGTCAAGGTGTCCCCTCAATACCCGGGTCTGAAGAGAGGTACGAAGATAACGGTCAAAGGATGGAACGACAGAGATGCAGTTTCCAAGGAATGGAAACTGGATGAACTTCGGGATTACTTCACGTACTACACCGTTGCAGGGTACACGCGCTCAAGAGAAACTCCATTGCCTCGCATTATTCTTGGGGTCGGAGGAAGTAAGGCCGAGATCAAAACAGGCTTTCCGTATCTAACGCGATCTGAAAAGGCCGACGATATCAGGACCCTCACATTCGGACCGCTTGAGAAAGTAAAAAAAACTGAGAGCGGCAAGAGCATCAAAGTTATCCTCAAGGGAGGCGTAACAGTAGACACGGGAAAATTTGGCCTCACAGATTGGAACGGAGGAGTGTTCATTTCTGTCAATGGGATTCCGTATTTTCAATGGGGAAATACGAATAAGTATGCGAGAAGACTGGGACTAACTGACGACTTCGTACGCTTCGTTGCTGAGTGCGATCAGTTGAGGCTCGATCTATCGAGGAGCAGCATAAGCGAAGATGAAACCTTGGATGCATTCGAAGCTGCTCTCGATGAGTTCTTCGAAGACATAAGGGGAAACAAAGGATTCGAGGCTTTCTATAGCAATAAACGGAAAGAGTTCAAGGTAAAGCTCCAACAGTTCATGACTGAGAAAAAGGACGAATTTCTTTCAGGGAAGAAACACTTTGTCTGGTGGAATGGCCGAAAACTTATTGCTGAACCGGAAAATGAGTATGATACCGCGGCATTGCTCTGGATGCTGGAAGGCGCGGGAGGCCTACCGTTTGCCCACTTCCAGACTCTTCAATACGCTGGCTCGCCGAAGGGTATAGACCTTCTCATAGATCTTCAGGAGGACAAAGAGTCACAAAAGCAGGTCTTCGCGTATGCAGAGATCGAACGAAGGTTCAGTAATCTCATCAGACATGGTCACGACCTTAGCCAAATGTCATACGTCTTCTGCTGGGAGATCGACAAGAGCCATATTCAATTCGGCAAGATCACTCCCACAAAGAAATCCTACAAGTACTCTTACACGTTATCTGATGACCACGTTATGGTTTTTGAGTTGAAGTCCTTCCCTGGAATTACCGTTGGAGCTTCGCCTTCTAGCGATCCGGAAGAGTAGTTTCTCTACCTCCAGCCCAGTCATCATAGGAACGCGCAATTGGGCAAATCTAGCTGCCAATGAAGTGACCGGCTTGAGCAAGGTCCTGGCTGACGATCTCGATAATGGTCAGGTTTCTTCTCTGGTCGAGTTCTTGAGGGCCATGTCGGTTGGCCAGTTTGTTTTGCATGGTAAGATTATCGAGGTTACCGGTCTCTCAAGTCGGAGAGTCAAGTTCTTACTCCGTAAGTTCCTCTATGTCAATCATCTGTCCGGGTTATGGTGTTCTCGGATACTGCAGGTAGTTTCGAGATTGTTCACATCAAGCCTGAGACAAGAGAGGAGGCAGAGGAGCAGGAGACCCTGAAGCCCGCCAGGGGTCCCCATGCCCCTATAGCATCCCCGTCAATCCTTTTCTGACAAGATATCGAAAGGGAACACAATCGGCTGCCAAAAGACCTCGGATAACGAGTCATAGTGCGTGTAACCAGTAACCCCCGCACGGGACGGAGGAGCAGAGATTATTTCTTCCTCACAAGCAAGACGTGTTAGAGAGTGAGTGTGTAGTGCTATCGCTCGTTCTTGGTCAGGGTCTTATCCGAGTCTTTCATTGGCCCCTAGCGCGAAGAAGGCGATTCGTTTACGTCTCGGTGCCAGATCGAGGGTAGGTTTGTTAGTTTTTCCCATCCTCGACCCGGGTCTCCGATATCTTCGACGGTGAGATTGTCAAAGTAGTAGTCGAGGACAGCACTCCTCTCCTGCGCGAGAGGTGGGACACAATAGTCCTCCTCTTCCCATAGAGCAGACCCGTCCTCCCTGAGCCGTGCGTTGACAAGTCCGTTTTCAAGCGATCGTCCGAACGGACGCATCCTCGAAATCTCCCGGGAGTCAAGCCTCCTCCTCAATTCGCCGAGCCTTTCGACCCGAGGCTTGGCTGTCACCAACCAGAAGACCATACGCTCGCAGACCTCAAATGTCAATACCAGAGATGGGGGAATAAAGGGATGTTCATTTACAAATTGTACAAAGCCCGAAGGCTTCACACCTAACATCAGCATTCTTCATCCTGGATACCGAACATTGGCCTCCGCGAGAGTCTACGGCTAGCCTTTTCAGCCCCCAACTCGAACTCGTCAAGGGCCTATGTTTCCAGACAAGGCCAAGATGGTCAGAAACGCGAATGTGCTATTGCTCCTACTTGCTGTCGCACCCGTCGTGTATATGGTGACAACAGTTCCAGTGACCTCTGGCAAGGGGGGCCTAGCGAGAGATCCAAGCATCGTCCCTGTGCTGTTCTTCGCTTTCGTGGTCGTCTCTCTAGTGAACATCGGCACGATGGTCTTCTTCCAGACGAGCAAGCGCGTCATGTCAGAGAGAGGCCGTTATGACCCGGTCGGCCGGACTCATTTGGTAATGTCGACAGGCGCAGTTCTAGCGGAAGCACACGCAATATACGGGCTCGTCCTAACCCTCCTGTCAGGCTCGATATTCTACGCGATCGGATTCTCCCTCGTCACGTGGGCATGTCTCTGGTGGGTCAGAAACAGATTCAAGAAGAATCTCGGAAAACTGCCGAACGTATAGGCTCTAGGTCCCGGACCCTGTGTCTGGCGGCAGTCTTACAAATCCTCCAAGAGATGCGCGTTTGTTAACCATCATCGCGACAAACGAAACCCCGTCAATCAGGAGAATCCATCCTATGCTTGTCATGATGGTGAACCAGAAACTTCCCCGGAAAGAATTGCCTAGGGAGAGAAGAACATACCCGACCGCTGCCGTTGGCACTCCTGCATAGACCCATTTCTTGGGGTAGTCATATCCGATTCTGACGAATCTAGAAGTCTTCTTGTTCACCAGGCTCTCGGATCCGTAAGCAACGATCTCTCCACCGTCCCGCGGCGATCTCGCAACCCCGCTCTTCTGGTACTGGCGCAGCCAATATCCGACACTCAGAAACTCCCAGGCACCCCAGGAAAAGAGAAGCCCTCCCATAGCAAGACCGAGAAACCCTGCAACGTAGAAGTGGACACCTCGCGAAGCATCTTGTCTGTAGCGAGCCCAGAGAAATGTTGCGAGGGCGTAGATGGCAATCGCGATCGCGATACTGTCAGTAATCAATTCATACCCGCTGAGCCTGAAGAAGAAAGGGAAAGGCGTCCCGACCAGGAAAATCGCGAAATCAAACACGATGACGATAACTGTGTTGACTATGTAGAGGATTGCACCCCCCCGCGCCGCTTTGGCTACATCTCGACGGATGATCTGACCAAGAACATCCTCGCCCGAGCTCGACATCGCCATAGTCCTTCTTTCCTTCAGCGTTGAATAATCGATTAACCTTCTTTATTATACAACATCTAGCCCTGATGCAATGCTGTGTTCTCCCGGCGAGCCGTTCCTGTTCATCCCGAAGATGAGAAGATACTATCCATATTCAGAGAACTCTGTGCACAGTTGAACTATTACAAGTTCAATATTCAGGCCATCAGTTGGAAGGGCAGAATTGGAGCCCGCCGTTTTCCTCCAGACGCTCTAATCATAATCCCACGCTTCCACATCCTCCAACTATCTGACCGAG
>Ga0137381_10001191_pt1 | contig 17274 bp, 6 predicted proteins | sample SagtaG_16_FD_104808 | JGI IMG/M metagenome (GOLD analysis project Ga0137381, IMG submission 104808) | Vadose zone soil microbial communities from Sagehorn Ranch, Mendocino, California, USA - Sage2_L_115_16 metaG | ecosystem: Environmental > Terrestrial > Soil > Vadose zone | place: USA... | reverse complement strand
ATTTACAGTCGGGCAGCCGGATCGCTTCCCTCAGAGCCTGTTTGAATTGGTAGCGGGAGTGGGAGTCGCACCCACCTAAAGAAACTTATGAGGTTTCTCTCTGTGCTTTGGTCGAGTTTCCCGCAATGCAAATTGTGTGTTTCGGGATTTGCTACTTATTTCGAGATTTGCTTGCACCCCTCGCGCTGCTCGGGTTCCAATCGAAGGATGGTGGAGGACGGCGGGTAACGCTCCCGCTTGGAGCCTGCTTGCAGGGCAGGTGCATCACTTTTCTGCCACGCCCCCACGATAAAATGGCAAGTCGCCCTGGTGCTGCCCCAGGCAGGCTGAGTTTTGGAGATTCGGCCGCACAGGCTGGTGCGCGACTTTTTCAAATGGAGAATTGGGAATGCAAAATGCAGAATGGCCTCCCTATGAAACAGACTTAAGAGTTGAAGGATAATCGCCATTCCTCGGGAAAATCGGGCCGAGAGGCGATTCTGCATTCTGCAATCTTCAATCTGCATTTGAATCGCTCCCGGCCCGTGCCATTTCAACAAAGAACAAACACCTCTTGGTGATCTACTCGATCCCAACCCGCGGTTTCACGGCGGCTGTTTCGGTGTTTAGGGGCACACCTCCTCCGAAGCCCTCAAATTGTAAAATTCGTTTTGCTCTTCCCGGCTTTGTGATTGGCCGCTCACGGGCACACCACACCGGTGAGTGCTTGCGCACGGCCACGGCGCTCGTCCTCGCCAAATTCGATTTGTCGCCAGAAGACATCACCTGGATGTCGCGTTATTCATGTTCACAGATCGTTCATCTTTCGTTGACCGCCATTCGTCTTTCAGTTCCGCAGGGAAAACAAAAAACCCTGCCTACACGGGGTAAGCAGGGTTGAAGAAAGTCTATTTCGATTCGTTACCTGCTTACCATAAGTCTATCCAAATTGGCTTCGGGCTCTTGCCCAATATATGCCCTGGATAGGCTAAGGCTGAACGTAGCACCCGGGCTTAACCGGCTATGACGTGTCGCGTGCGCGACCGACATTGCCGGCCAACTCGTGGCTGATGTGTCCATGCAAGTTTCCATCGAACTTGAAAGACGTGTATCACAGGAGAATGGTTACGTCAAATGTTTTCGCAATAATTTCGCCTGCGATGGAGGGTCGGGGAGCCACGATGTCTATGAGAAGGCGCCATCCTGCGCCCTGAACCCGGCGCCGGGTTCAGAACGCAAGATGGTGGAGGCGGCGGGAATCGAATTCACTCGGGGAATTGCGTGATTTTGCGCGATGACGACCGAACCTGTATGAACATTGCCGATGGTGCGTGTGTTGCTTTTTCCATTCGCCTGACTGGTTGGCATATTCTTGCACGAAAACGAACGTGTTCTTTCCCGTTTTTTCCCGTTAGCACGCAAGGGGGCGGGGGGGGTGCGGTCAGCCGGGCGCGCGAGTCGAAGCGATAGGTTTGGCCTCGCGGAATTTTTGCCTAAAAGGCTTCTGGAGTTGACGGCGAATGCCGTCGAGAACAGCGTTGGAAACGCCATGAAATTCACCGTCGAGCGCGTCGCATTGGAGAGAATGATTGACCAGTTGAAGGCTGATCGCTGTGTGAGGGGTTAGCAGCAGCGGATGATGCAACTCTCCGCGCGCGCAGCGCGCGCTCTTCCAGTCGCGCACACCAACGGTGGAGTGCCACCCAAAAAAGTCGATCCCAGTTGGAGAGTCACAACTTTCGGACTTGCCTTCGGAGCGCTGTGAGCTGATGTCGCAGGGCCAGAATCTCCAACATGAGCGAGGATGGGTGGAGCAACGGCAGAACAGGCACCTCAAGAGTGACAAAAGAATTCCAAACATCGCCCAGCAGCTTGGCCAGACATTCTGGAAAATCATCGACTTCGCGTCGCGTCAGGTTTTCGCCAGCCACAGGGTGACACCTGAGCGGAGCCGAATCCAATGAGCTGCTTCAACTCGTCCTGAACGGATGCCCGTCATGGTTTTCGTAGGCGATAAAACCGGCCGGCATTGTTCACGGGCACGGTCACCCGATATCGAGTTCCAGTCAACTGACGCACCGCGGAGCTTGGCGACCAGATGGTGGTGGCACGGATGTCGCTGGCTTCTTCCAGGATGCAGTCCGCACACTCTGAGGACCACTCGATAAGCACGCTGTTCCCGCTGCGCTGGACGAACAGAGGCATGACTCCGACCTCCCGAGCTCGATAAAATATCATTGTCACGGCATCAGCCAAATTGGTAATCAGAGTTGACGGGGTCTCCAAATCCACTTCCTGAAAAGCCTTCCAGGCCACGGTGCTAGTGAGACTTGTCGCAAATTCAATGGAGTAGCGACGGTTGGGGTGGCCATAAAGCATGATTGAGCGCATCGCGTTGCTTGAAATCTCCGCGTCCAAGATGGGCTCCGCCCCGATGACGAAGATTCGGCTGCCAACGCCGCGACCGTTTCCCAGCACTGCACCATTTCCACGGGTTCCAATCAGATCCGAAATTTGAATCGGGACTATGGCAGAATGCGCATTTGAAATTGCGAAGAAATTCAGTTGCGCTAGCTCTATGCTTCCTTGAAGTGCTTCGCTCGGTTTGGCTCTGAAAAACATGCTCGCTCTGCCCGGACCAACCGGCGTGAGCTCGGCGGACGCAACTTCAGACGCCAGTTCCCTGAGCGCCAGCCCGGTCAATCGACTCTCTGCAGCCTCCAGAGTAAAACTGATGCTGGCCAAATCCGCTCCTGAGGCGAGCAAAACAGGCACGGAGTTGCTATCTCCTACAAAAATATTAGTCGTGCCGACACTCAAGACGAAGTCGCTCCTGGTATTTCTGACGATTACCGCAAAAGTTTGGGTTGCGCTCAAACTTCCCGGACCATCATCGGTAACAATAATGGAAATGCGATTCGTCATGCCGCCTTGGAAGTCCGCGGGACGCCACGTGAACAGGCCGCTCGTTGGATCAATTGTTGCACCCTCAGGCGCGCCCGGTCCCAAGCTGAACGTCAGATGCTGGGCTGGAAGGTCCGAATCTGTCGCAAAGTTCGTGACCGCGAGCAATTGTCCTTCATTAATCTTATAGTTGCCCAGCGCAGCAATGGAAGGAGGACTGTTGACCTCGTTTACGATGACGGTGACGGTGCCCGTCGCACTCAAGCTCGGTACGCCATTATCTTTCACTCGCACTGTGATGACATTTGTGCTTGGCCCGTTGGCCTCGCCTGTCGGCCAGGTGATAACACCGGTGTTCGGATTGATTACGGCGCCCGCTGGGGCTCCAGGCTCAAGACTGAATGTGAGAATATTGGCCGGTAAGTCTGGATCACTCGTGCTATTGGTAATCGTCACCGTCTCGCCTTCGTTTACCGTAATGGTTTCAGGCAGAACGATCACAGGTGCCCGATTCGTGAGGTTCACCGTTGTGTCTGCATCAGGCACTGGTGGGGGCTGTTCTCGGTTTCCCGAATTGTCGGTCGCAACGCTATAAAAGGCATAGTGGCTACCAAGAGTGCCCGCATAAATGGCGCCGTGCAAGGTCGTGTGCGACAGCCATAGTTGAAATGGCCCTCCGTCAATCGAGACGTAAATATCGAAAAACGCCAAACCACTGCCGGTTGCCTCGTCCACGCCCGACCAACTCAGTGGAATCTGCTGATAGCTGTTTGCAGGCAGGAGCCCAACAGCGCTGGCCGGAGCATTTGTATCCTGAGCAGGGGGAGCGGCGTAGTAGAGAGTGTAGCTGCCGGTGCTGTTGTAATCGAGCAGGTGCAGAATATTTTCACGAACAGGGGGTCGTCCCATACCGATGAACGTGCGGTCAGTCGTCCAAACGTTCGTGCCAAAGGCCATATCGAGGCCATCCGAGCGCCGTACTCCCGTAAGGCGGAGATGTCCATCCGATGGTTCAGGCACCCGCAAATAGGCCCAGCCCCCGGGCATCGGCGCCGTGAGTGCTGCCTGCGGATTCGCCGCGGATGGCGGACTGCCCACCGATGACTGTTCAACAACTTGCACCGGGTTGGTGCTGCCATCGCTCAGGTATAGAGTGTCGGGGAGAGCGCGCGAGTCCGAATTGTCATTCACCAGAAAGTCCGGCTTGCCATCCTCGAAGCGCCCCCCTGCCTGCACCAGATGGATCATCTCATGGATGCTCAGGTCTTCTATCAACGAGAGCTTTTGATTCCCTAGCGCGTCGAGGTGCTGGAACGTCGCCGTATAATCGGTGAACAATCCTTGAAGACTCGAAGTCAGGAGCCAGCGCCCGATTGCGATCTGCCCAGGCTCAATATTGCCGAAGTTCACGGTTAGCGAAGGCGTCAGATTTTGTCCGGCCACCTCCGTCGCGACGATCTGGAAATCCACGAGAAGCCCTTTCTCATTGTCCACGATCTGCGGCTGCGCCGAAGTAATGTGGAAATTTCTGGCTTCGCCCTGACCTTTGTTTTCGACCATCACGGCGAGACTGAACGGGATGCTTGGCTCAACAATGTCGGTGAACGGATCGTCACTAAAGACATCGCGCTGGTGGAAATACTTCACAAAGAGCCGCGGGTTGGGATAGACGGTGATGGGAACCGAAGCTAATGGAACTGTAATATCCAAACCATCGTGCAGGTAGTGGAGTGTGCCACTCACGAAATATTGAGTTGGCGAAGCAGGTGCCGCCTCAGAAGTTGGGATGATGGTCCAACTGGCTTGCGAAGCCACCCCGCCGTTTACCGTTCCTGTGCCATCCACGGCCACCAGGTTGACCAACGCTGGCGCCCGGATTCCGAACAAGGCGCTCGCGTCCTGACTCAAAGAGTCTCTTACTAAAACTTCCACATCCACATTTTGCAACGGCGTGTCCGTGTTATTGAGGATTTCCAACGTCGCCTTGAAAGCGTCTCTGCTCACCACGGCCTGTTGGTCCAATTGCATCCGGACGCGGGCGCAGATCCCGGCAGGTGCGCGGTTTGTGGTGCCGAACAGGGACACGACCTCGGACTCGGACATGAGCAGTTCGTCGGTCGGGAACGAGTCAAGAATGATTTCAGTGTTCAAATCGCCGTTGCTCGCCGCCTTAAGCCTCGTGGCTCCCGGCGCGGGCGGTGGAGGCTGCCCAGCCTGGGCAATAACGACGTTTTGACTCCATGAAAACCCCGCCACAGTCCCGTCGGCGGCTTTCAGGGTCCCCGTCAACTGAGCTACAGAGGTCAACTGACCGGCAGCGCTGATGGTGAACTGACCACCACTACAACCCCTGGCCGTGGTGGTCATGGAACCCTGAATGCCCAGCGTTCCATTCACCTGTCCAGAAAACGGGATGCCGCCGCGCGTCGCGCTAATCGAGGCGTTGATTTTTGTGCCCGCAAACGGCTCGACGTTCAAGGTACCTTGAGCACAGAATTGCCAGTCCCCCAGACACTCTTTCTTCAACTGCAGTTGAGTCGATCCCGACATTTTGATTTCCACACCAAGCAGTCCCGATGCGGACGCGTGAACATCGCTCCAACCTCCCACGTTATCGATTGAAAATGATCCAGCAAAGTTCGGTCCTCCAATGAGCGTCATCGAGACGTTGGCTCCGCCCATGGTATCGATCTGAAAACCCGTTTTGCCGTCTTTGCAGCAAGTGCAAAATCGGCCAGCACCGCTAATAGTAATACTTGGATCACTGACAGTGAATGCGGGAAGTAGTTTCGCGTCCGCTGCCGCGAGTTTCTTAGCCAACGCATCCAGTTTTACGGATTCGCTCCAAGATAGGCAAAGTGGTACAAAGCAATCGCATGTTGACGGTGGAGCGAAATTAGGTTCTGTGACATAGGTGTTCCCAGTCCCTGAGCCGCTCCCGCTGACCGGACCCCCTCTCGTACCTCTTCCTCCTCCGTCTGTCGGCGGGGGTGGTGGCGGATTGCCCGACGAAGGCTTGGGCTGACAGGCAGGATCGGCATTGGACATGGGCACTTCCAAGCAATATTGATTGGTACGAGGGCCGCAGACCAGCGTCCAGCAAGCCTCGCCGAGAACGATACAGGGGTCTCCGGTGGCAGCCGAGGCCGCAGCAAGTTCGCGGTTGGCCTTTGGGGCAGCAGCGCTCCCCGCTTCCGTCTGAAGTCTGCGGGCCGTCACAGGGATACTTAAGCTGCTCTGAGCAGGCAACACACCGAGGTCCGTGAGCAACGGCTTGACCTCCCAAAGTGGGTTGCCGGCAAAATCGAATCTTAAATCATTGGCGGCAATAAGTCCATGGTTCGAAATTGTGAAGTCAATCTGCGTAGCATCCCCGGAGACGGTTGATAGGTCAAAAAACGCCGGCTCAATCGTCACGACGGGCAATGGCACGTACGTTTCAAACACTGTCTGAACTGTGATGTCGTATCGGTCCTCGATTTCCACCGGCTGCACGGTCCAAATGTATTGTACCGTCTGGCGTGAGAGGAACGCCTGCACTTCATTCGTTTGACCGGCTGAAAGCAGAATCGTGCTTCGAAACGAACTATGCTTATCTGCGGTGATTTCCAAATCGTAATACCCTTCCATCAATTGGCCGACAAAGAATTGGCCGTTTGTGTCGGTAACACCGGTGGCAACATTGGTGTGCGTGACCGAGTCTTGGACAAGCACGTTGGCGTTCGCCAACGGGGGCGAGCCTTCTGCGTAGTAGGTGTATTCATCGACAGTCGTGATCATCAAATCCCCTTTTGCCTCGGACAAGGCTCGGAAGTTAAATGGCACACTGAGCCCGGCTTGCGCGGCGTTCAACGCCAGGTTGCCGGTGTAGGGTCCCAGCGGTAGGTCGGGTGCGGGCGTCAACTGCAGGGTCACATGATTCGTCTCTCCCGGCGCCAATGAGGTGATTGGGTTCGTGCTGGCCAGTTGCATCCAAGGGATGCCGGGCAGAGAAATGGTGATGGGGCCGCTCGGAATACCGCCCACGTTGGCCACGTCGAAAGCCACCATCGCTTGCCCGCCGCGCACCATGCCGGCGAAAAGTTCGCCCGGAGTAGCCAAAAGCTGGGGGCGCAACGGTTGGACGCTCACACCGAAATATATGTCCACCGTCGCCCCTTCAGTGCTGGTGACGCGAATTTGCACCGTGCCATACGCGTTGGCACTGTTGGCTGCGAACGCGTAACCCAGGGTCACTGTGCTCAATGCTGGCAACGCGTTGCTGCCCAGGTTCACGGCCACTCCCAGATCGGCCGGTTTGCTCACGATTTGGGCCGAGAGTCCTGTCAATGGCTGGTCGCTGAGGTTTTCCAACCTCACCGCGCCTGCAACGCTCGAAGCTTCAACCATCGTGAGGGAAGTGCTGGCAGGATTGGCCCTCACTCCCAACAGGCTGAACGTATCCTGCACGGGCGCTTGCGATACACCCGGATGGGTGGCAAAGATTTGATACACGCCGGCCTCGCCCGCCAAAGGCTGCCAGGCGACCGAGAAATTCCCGCTGTCATCGGTGAGGGCCGAAATCACCCGCTCGGTTCCACGCACCAGGATATGGATGTTCACCAGCTTGGAGCCAACTGGCGCGCCCAAACTGTTTGTGGCCTGTCCATGCATCGGAACAGGCGTGCCTGCCAGCGCCGAATGCAGGCCGGCGCTCACCACCGCGCTATAAGAGGCGCCCACGGCTATGGGAACCCGACTGATGGCTGTGTTGTTGTCCTCCAGCACTTCCGGCACGATTTGTTCCGTGTCGGTGGTAACGATTACCCAATAATTGCCCACAGACTGGGGCATCCGCACTTGGAGGGATTGTTCAAAGTATTGGCCGACAGCTAATTGGCCAGGGAAGCGGTATTCGCCGATCAAAGTGTCGTTGCCCACCACCGGATCTTGCGACAGGAAGACGCGTGTGAGAAAGCTGCTGGAGGCGGTCGTAAAACCCTGGTTGGAAACGCGGTAGGTGACGTTCGTGTAACCGTCTGTCTCCGCTGAAGCTGGCACGGTCAGGCTGCTCACCACCAGGTCCGGCAAGTCTGTATCAGTCACCAATAACGTATCCGCTGCGGCCGTGAAGCCAGGCGCCGAAGCGTTAAGCACCACCAGCCGGTTGCCGGCGTTGGTATTATCCGCTACACTCGCGATGTTGAAGGTTACGGAGGGGGAACCCGTGGGAATTGTCACGCTCGGCGGCAGCGTGGCAGCATTTGTGTTACTGGAGAGCAAAATAACAATCAAGTCATTCGTCGCCGGCGTGTTGCGTGAGAGGGCGCCGGTCGTCGCGGGATTCAAGCCCTCCTTCACCACCTTTTGGGCCACCACCAGGAACAAGGCCGGGCCGTCGTCGTCAGTCACAGTCAGGGTGTCAGGGGTGGCCTCGGCTATGCGAGTATCCGAACCCGTGGCCAGCACAAAGGCGCCAATCACGGTGGTTTGCGGCCCATCCACGACCTGGTCATCCACGGCTGCCACCGGGAAACTGACGGAGGCTTGGTAGGCCGGGATCGTCACGTGCGTGGGCACCAGGGCGGCCGTGGGATCGCTGCTGAATACCTCCAGTGTGACCGCCCTCGATGTGACCACGTCTCGCGTGATCGTAGCGGAGGTGGCTTGCGGTCCGGCCCCTTCGCTTACCGTGTGGCTGGCCAGTGAGACGGTTACCTGCGGGACGTCATTGTCGAGGACTGTCACGCTGACCGCGTCGCCCTGAAACCCTGCGGCCGAGGCGGTGAGGTTGTAAGTTGTTGGCGGTTCCAGCAGCGCATCGTCCACGGCCAAAACGACGAAGGCCGCAGCGTTGGAGCTGGCCGGGATTACCACGGTTGGCGGAAGACTGACCTGCCCCGGGCTTGAACTTTGCAAGGTCACAGTCAACGCATTGCTCGTCACAAGATCCCGAGTCACCATCGCGGCCACGCTGAGTCCCTCAATTACCACATTGGTTGCAAGTGTGAGACTCAGTCGGGGCAAATCCGCGTCCAAGACCGTGATTTGGACCAAGTCTCCCAAATAACCATCGGCTGAAGCCGCGATCCCCACCTTCTGCGGCCCGTCCACGATGCCATCGCGTAATACTCTGATGTCGAACAGCGCCGCCGGCGAACCCGCGGCGATAGCCACATTTGTTGGGACAGTCAGCCTCAGCGGATCGCCGTTTGTGAGTGTAACCATCAATGGTTCGGTGAGGTCGCCGTTGCGCGCGACTGTCACATGTATCACTGGGTCCAGCGCGTCCTCCCTGATCTGCGTCACCGGCACCTGCAGTCTTAACTGCAAAGGGACGGTTGTCACATTGGTGGCGACCGCGACATTATTTGATTCATTGGCCTCAAACACCTCGTGCTGGCTGTCCACTTCAACCACAAACCACACTTCCCCTGCTTGCCCCGTTGCTGGGAGCACGACCGATTGCGTGCGAACAATGAAATCGCCGCCGTTGAGCGCGTTGGTGAAGGTGAACAGCGCCACTGCCTCCACACCCCTGAGCGCATTCGATGTGGAAACAGTCTCGCTCCACACCCCGGTGGCCGAGGCCGAACCCAGATTCGTGACCGTCCAAACCAGCTCCAGTGGTTGCCCCGCTTGTGAGGAAAACGGTGCGACAAGTGAAGCCACTTCCAGATCCGGCAGCGGCGGCAGCGTGAGCGAGATCGGGCCGCTCGATTGTAGGTTGTTTGTCTCGTTGGACTCGAACAAGGCATTGTTAACGTCAGCCTGCACGAGGACGAAGTAAGTACCCGGCGCCGCCGACGTGCTCAAGGAAAGCATCACGTTTTGGGTGCGACTGTAGGTCGCGCCCGGTGCGAGCGGGATAATATCCGCTGCAGACAGCATCCCAAAGTTGGCGACGTTGCTTAGCGAATTTGAGGATTGTGAGAGTGAGGCCCTGTCATTCCAATTCACATTCGCGGCAGCATTTCCTGCGTTGCGCACGGTCCAGGCGACGGGAACAGGTTGGCCGAATTGGCCGTTCGGCGGGGCTGACACCGACTGAACAATCAGGTCTGGGGCCAGGATTTCGATCGGTTCGGCGTCGGTGAAATCGTTGTTGGTTTCATTCGTCTCAGGCACCTGATCGCCACTGTCGGCAAACAAGCGCAGAAATCGTGAGCCGGAAATGCCGGATGGGACGATGACCGTAGCGGTTTGAGTTAACGAGCCACCCGGCGCGATCTCGTTGGTCGTGGCCAGCACTGCAACCTGCTGGCTGCCGGCGCCGGAGCTGTCGGCAGCGAGGTACAGTGTATTGCCCCACGGGCCGAGCGCAATCGCGGTACCTTGGTTGGCGAGAGTCCATGAAACCTGGATGGGCTGACCTGGAAGGGCGTTGGACGGCCCGCTGAGCTGAGCTACGAGCAAATCAGACAGAGAAATGTTGAATTGTGCGGTGAACACGTCCTCTGGCGATTCTCCGTTCGTTCCATTTGCATTTTGATCCATCGGGTTTCCCGCAATGTCCGCGACGTTTGGGCCGAGCCTGAAAAGGTATTCACCATTCGCACGCTGGACAGGAAAGCTTATGCGAAAGACGTTGCTTGAAACGGCGGAGAGGCCTGTCACACCCACCGGGCCGCCTGGTCCGGATAGCGTTAGATCGGCGGCGGTGAGAGTTGCCGAGTCAATCGCGGAGTCAAAGGTCACGTCCAGATGTTCCAGTGGCAGGTTGACACAAGAGCCGAAGTCGGCGCACGACCTAACTCCGACCACCCGCGGGCCTCGGGTGTCGATCGTGATCGAAGTTGATGCCTGAACGGCGCTCCCAAACAGCGGGACAAATCGCGCCGTGGCGGTGTGGATTGCATCGCCGAGGATCGGGCTCGTGAACACATGAGTACCCGCCACGAGGTTCGTGCGGACTTCATCGGGGACACCATCCCCTGTAAAGTCGAACTCGATGCGACCCCGCTTGTTTATCGTCACGTCAAATCTAGGCGTTGTGTTGGACGTTATGTTGTCCGAATTGGAAAAGCCAGAGTCACTGGCGGTCTGAAGGGCAAGCGTCACTGCGGGCGCGATGGCCAAGATCGTGACTTGGATGGAAGCAGTATCTGCACCGCCGGCATTGTCCGTGCCGAGAACGGTGATTCGGTGAATTCCCGGCGACAGAGTCGAGATCTGAAGCAAGCCTCCGGCCCCGAGAGAGCCTTCGCGGTCTGAACTCCAAGTGTAGGTGAACGGCGGCGTGCCACCAGTTTGCTGGACTTGCAAAGACACCACTGCCTCCTCGTTGAATTGGCTGCCGTTGGCTGGAGAAACTATCTGCAGACGGAATCCCACACCGCCTCGAATGGTTGATGAGATTCCCGGCGTGTTCGTGTTTCCGCTGTGCCAGGCCACGCTGTACAGAATGCGCCCGTTGGGCTGCAGCCCGAACGGCGTTTGGCTCGGTGAGGAGTCATCGTAAAGTTGGTTGCCCAAATTGTTGGGAAAGCTCATCAATGGGCTCGTTACGTCAATAGGAATGAAGCTCAGGCTGAAGTTTCCGTGGAACCGCGTAATCCCAATCCGATCGTTCACGCTGTTTATCCCAGTGACGTAATTGTCATCGTCGGTGCCGAGCATCAGTCCACCACCCGCGCCTTTCAGATTTTCGTAGTAGTTTTGGGTAAGTCGCGCACCTTCGCTCTGCCAGCGTCCACTCCAATATGAAGAAATTGTCCGCCCATCACAAACGATTGCCAGGTTCGTGCGGGCATTGAACCAATCGCCGATGGCTTGCCAATCCGCGGGATAATCGTCCGCTCCCGCGGAGAGATCGAAGATCCAAATCTGATCATAATGGTTCGTTTGGATGAGCGTCGCCGCTTTTCCGTTTGCGTCGAGATTAACAAAAGTCGCCCTCGCGCCAGTCATTGTCAGTGTTTGATAAAAGTTCGCCCCATCGCCATCATAATTGCCGCCGTGAACGTTGATGAACAGAACGTTTTGATCGGATGGCGTCACCGTCACTTGAACCGAAGTCGCGTTGTTCGTCAGGTTCAGATCCGGTTCATTGGCCGTCACGCTGGCGCTGTTTGTCACGGTTCCGGTCGCGGTGGCAGTGACGACGATGGTAATCGTGGCCGCAGCACCATTCGTTAGAGTCCCAAGCCTGCAAGTAACTGTGCCGCCGACGGTAGTGCAGCCGCCTTGGCTTGGCGTTACCGAGATGAGGCCGAGCGAAGTGGGCAGCGAGTCGATCGCGACTGCGCTGGACGTGTTGAGCGGCCCTCGATTGCTAACGATGATGCTGAAGGTCAGATTGCTTCCTATGGGAACGAGGGTCGCCGCAGCGACCAGCGAAATAGACAAATCGCTGGGCTTGCACATTCCGGCGCTGCCGGCGGCGTAGATAGTAGCGATTTCCTCAGAGGTGAGAGCACGGTTGAAAATGGCGACTTCGTCAATTGTTCCATTCACAGTCGTTCCCGGCCAAGAAGATCGGCCCATCAAGTTGTAGGAAAAGCTGGGCGCTGCCCCAGAGTAAGGATTGGTTCCTTTGAGAACTCCATTCACGTAGATTTGGATACCGTTTGGCCCCCATGTCCCGGCGACGTGATACCACGTGTTGGTCAGAGGAATCACGCCACTGTAAGCCCACGCCCAAGCCGATGAGAACAGCCCAAACATCAACTCCCCTGTGCCCCCGTAAGTGCCCAGGTCCATGAAGTCAAAACTGCCGGAGTCGGGCAGGTAGGCGGTACCTGACCAGAAGAACAGGCCGACGCCTGCGGTGCTCCAATTCCAGGTGTTCAAGTAGAACCAAAACTCGACCGTCCCCTGGGCGAGGCCTTGACTTACCGGCGGGAATTGAACGTAAGCATTAGTGCCATCAAAGCCAAAGCCTTGTCCAACAAATCCCGGTGCGAATGACGCCCCGTCTTGCAGCGTGCCAATGTTCGTTCCGATGATGTCATTAGCATTCCCATCCCCTGGCCACCAACTCACCAGGCCGCCAGGTGGTGGCGCGCATTGCGGCTTGCACATCCCGGCGCTGCCGGCGGTGTAGATGGCGGCGATTTCGTTCGAACCCAGAGCACGATTGAAAAGCGCCACCTCGTCAATCGACCCGTTGAAATAGGCGGGAAATGGATGGATGCCGTTGACGTAGGCTCCGATGAAGACTGGGTGAGAGTTTTGGTGAATGTTCGCCGGGATGAAGCCGGAGATCGGCAACAATGTGCCGTTATGCGGTTGTCCATCGATGTAAACGTCGAGCGAGGGGCCTGCACCATTGTAAACGCCGGCAACATGATGCCATTCACCAAGCGGCAGACTGATATCTGACTTTCTGCCGGCGAACGAGGAGTCAGTACCCGCCGTTCCGAAGACGTCGAGCTCGATTCCCCCATCCGGGTCCATGTGAAAACCATAGGATCGGTCACCGCTTACCTGTGGATCCTTGTGCAGAATTGGCTTGTCCCCGGGGCTGGGCGGTTGGTTGATTTGGACCCAGGCGGAAACGGCAAACGCGTTTGAGAAGCGCAGGGCCGGCGCGTCAATCACTTGGATGTAGTCATCTACCCCGTCGAAACTGAAGGCTTGCCCCACAATGCCCGGTGCGAATGCCGCACCGTTTAGCGTGCCATTATTCGTACCGAAGATGTCATTCGCATTTCCTTCGCCGGGCCACCAACTCACCAGCCCGGGCGGCGGCTGAACACAGACGGGCTTGCACATTCCCGCGCTACCTGCCGCAAAGAGCGCGGCGATTTCGTCACTGGAAAGGGCGCGGTTGAAAAAGTTCAATTCATCGATCAAACCTTTAAACGGGATGTCCAACCCATACCGATTACCGGCATAGAGGGAGTTTGCGTTTTGCAAAGAACCAATGCCGGTAGTGGTGCCCGAGGCCGCCGATGTTCCGTCAAAATAAAGCAGAGCGATGTCGGAAGATCGATCCAGCACACCCGCCACAAGATGCCATTGTCCATCACTGATGCGGCTATCGGTGACGCTCACAAAGACGGCCGGAACCCCGCCATCCAGAACGAACCGTAATTGGTTCGTGACGGAGTCTGCATTCAAGTCGATGTAGAAGCCTTGGTAGGGCGCGTCCACGGCGACTTTTTCCAAAAGTGCCATGCGCCGTGAAGAAATAGAATTGTTGACCCAAAAGGCAACGGTGAACGAATTCGTTGCCCCTAAATTAAAAGAGGGGGAATCTGGTGCAACAATATAGTCATCCACTCCGTCGAAACTGAACGCCTGCTGCACTATGCCCGGTGCGAATGCCGCACCGTTCTGTAGCGTCCCGTTGTTCCCACCGACAATATCATTTGCATTACCATCTCCCGGCCACCAGCTCACCAGACCGGAAGGTGGTGGCGCGCATTGCGGCTTGCACATTCCGGCGCTGCCGGCGGCGTAGATGGCAGCGATTTCGTCAGGGGAAATGGCACTTTGGAACAACGCGGGTTCGTCAATCAAACCGTTGAAGAACTGTCCGACGTACACAGGTGGATCATTGATCCCTCCGATGAAAAAATCCCTCGATGTATTTGTTGGTGCATCGTTTGAGACCACCTCGTTGTCCAGCAGACCGTTGAGGAAGACGCGTAAGGTAAGGCCGTCCCATGTGCCCGCGACGTGGCTGAAGCTCCCAATGGGAATTTCATTGCTGCTGACGCAATCTGGATAGATTGTGCTCGCGCGGAATTGGATGGCGACCTTCATTCCAGACGCTCCAGTTCGCACGACCAGTTGCGGACGTCCGTCATCTTGAGCGAAGAGAACCTCTTCGCCGGAGGGGTCATCCACGGGCGCATTGGGTTTGACCCAGGCCGCGATGCTGAAATGATCGAGCAGTAGTTCAGGTTGAACAGGAATCCTCACGTAGCCAGCAACGCCGTCGAAACTGAACGCTTGCCCCACAATGCCCGGTGCGAACGCCGCACCGTTTAGCGTGCCATTGTTCGTTCCGAAGATGTCGTTCGCATTTCCATCCCCCGGCCACCAGGAAACGAGGCTAAAGGACGGCGGGATGCAGGTCAGGACAGTGAGTGCGGCCGCCGCGCTTATGACCGAACCGTAGGCATTGCTCACAATGACTGTGTAACTGCCTGTGTTGAGAGCGGAGACGTTGATGACGATTAAACTATTGCTGGTTGAACCAGTGATGTTCCCTTCGTCCAACAGATTGGTTCCATCAAATTGCCATTGATAGCTTAAGGGCGCCACGCCGGTGGCCGAAATGGAAAAGGTGATTGTGGCGCCCGCCGTGTTGGTAACGTTCGTGGGCTGGGACACGATTGAGGGCGCCGGGAAGGAGGCATTGGGGTAGTCTGCTACAACAATATTGTCAAAGAACTGCTGCCCCGGGGTTCCAAGGCCGTCTTCCGCCATTATTCGACCACCACTCCGGACTTGGACTTCATAGTGCCGCCAAGTGCCATCATACGTGAGCGCCTGTTCGAGGCCGGGATACCCTTGGCTGCCCGCCAGCCAATCTCCAGCCGTCCCGATGTAGGCTCCAACACCCATATAATCAAAGCTCAAATAGGCGCCGGCCGGGACCGTAATTTGGCTCCAAATATCTCCACCAGACATAAGTCTGTTAAACGTTAGGACGTGTCCGTGCATGGGATCGGGATCGGTGGTTATCACACCCCCGGAGCCAGGTTGCCATTGCCCTAACCCCGATTCAAAGTTGTCAGCAAAGTAGATAGTTCCCCATGCGCTTCCGGCGCTAAGGATCAGCGCCAGCGCCACAACCTCCAGCGTCAGGTGTTTTGTCGCGGACCTGGTTTTCATTCTCCAGTGGCTCCGTCGCAGCCCAAGACACTCCCGTCGGAATACGACGTGACGAGCATGTCCGCCCGGGCCGAGACCGAAACGAGGGTGCTCGCCATGGTGAGGACCGCGGCGAGAATCTTCCCAGCGATTGTAGTGGCGGTCGCGTTCATTCTATTCGTCCTTTTCCTGTCACGTCTTGTCCCGTCCTTTCAGGCCTGGATGATATCCTTTGAACCCAATCCTGGGCATTGCCCCAGGCTATCGAATTGAGCGCTTTCAGCACTGCTGGTGAGGACGGCGCCGTTGTTGAGGTCGTCGATTTGTTGCGGCAGCGCACGGGCGGTGTGAACGCAAGGGAAGCCTGCGAGGAAAATTAACGAAAACAACGTGTCAATGATCCCCCGACGCATCGATGCGCGGGCCGGATGCATTTAGGAAAAATTGATGCTGGTCTGTGGCTACAGGACTCCTTGCGGAATGTCAATGAAAATCTGTCCTGAATCTGTCGGCGGCTTGGCCCATGCATGAAGAACGCCATCTGCGCATTCTGCGGAGACGCTCGCTCTGGTTTCCGCCGGAAAAGTCCAGCGAAATTGGGTGAAACCCGCTGTCGGTGTCGGAAAAAGGTTCCAGGAATGCAGCCCGCACAAACGTTGTGTTCTTCAGAACGCCGAGCGCCCGCATTGCAGCAAGAATCCGCCCTGGGGCCGCGAAGCTTGAAGCAGCGCGCGCGGCAAATGATACCCAATTCAGGCAGCCGGCCGGACTCGCGCAGGTTGCGGACAAAGGGCGACCGGGGGCCTGAATCTATCAGCCCGGCGTCAGGACGAAGCGGGAACACGGCGACTGAGGGAATCGAAGTCGAACATGGCGGGAGACGCGACTGGGGGGGGCAGGGGTGCACCGTCGAAGGAGGGGCAAGCGAGAAAGATAGCTTAGTGCGCGCGGAAATTGATTGCAAAAGGATTCTTGGCTTCGGCGCGCTGAGATGCGGGCGGTCAAATCGCTGAGAACTGGATCGTCAAACGCTGTACCCGCGAGAGCCAGCATGGGCTACTTCATGGAGATATCATCGTTGAGGCCAAGCTCGCGAAGGGCGGATTTGGTTTCGTCGAGCTTCTGCTTGGAGACGCCGCCTTCGGGTGTGGCCTCGACTGTCAATGTCAACTTCAAGCCGCAAGCGGAAGCGAACTTGGAGAGTACCTTCGTGTAGAAGTTCATCCATTTTTGGGGCGGAATTTCTCCCGTCCAACTCATACCCGCAAACGTCAGTTGCTCGCCCCCAGGCGCGGTGCCGCCTTGCGGCGGCGAAGCAGTTGTGGCTGGCTGTCCTCCGCCGGCGGCAGGCGGCGGAGTCGCGGTGGTTGGAGTTGGTCCAGCCGACCTCGTTTTCAGATATGCCTCCGCTGTCTCCTTCGTGATTACAAACATGTCTTCGGAAATTTCCACGTCGGCGGTCATTAACGCCTGATTGAACCAAAACGGTTTATATTCACCCGACGGTGTTTTGCCGACGTACGCCAGCAGGCCGTTGCCGACACCGCGCGAAATTGTTTCCTTCAAAACGTCCGGGTTTGTCAGGCGCGGAAATTGCGGCGAAGCAAAGAAAGCATCGCGCACCGATTTGGTGGACCACTCTTT